>Ga0129308_1000317_pt1 | contig 80512 bp, 74 predicted proteins | sample L827metagenome_FD_94440 | JGI IMG/M metagenome (GOLD analysis project Ga0129308, IMG submission 94440) | Ring-tailed lemur group fecal microbial communities from Wisconsin, USA - L827 metagenome | ecosystem: Host-associated > Mammals > Digestive system > Large intestine > Fecal | place: USA...
CCATAATCTTTATGCGGTAGATGTTGTTTCACACCTTCATTTTACCACAAACAGGAAACCGAGGCGACTGTTTTTAGCCGTCTCGGTCTCTTCTTTTTTGGGACTGTTTCGCTACAGCCCCTTTTTCATGGCGGAGGACTCTAATTTTGATAGAAAGCCACTGCCGCTGCACCCCCTTGGCTTCATTTGCACCCATTTGAGGGAATTATAGCTTTAAAAATCCTTCCCAAGCGGTTGGCAATTTATCTTTTGTTAAATTAACGCGTTTAAGGAATCCTTGACAATCAATTAACTCAAATGTATCGACCTTAATCATCCAGTACGACCGGTTCCGCATCAAAGGAATATACGACAGACTTCATATCGGTGAGGTAGTAAGGAGCCATTTCTTCATAGGTGTAAACATTTTTCAAAGCGGGAAGGGTTTCAAACATTGCCGTCTTGGCCTCGTCCGATTCATCCATCACGGCCTTGCCAGTGATGCGAATCCACTTGCCATCCGCCATGCCGGAAATCGCTACGCTGGGGTTTTGAAGCATTTGCCAGTACATCTCTTTCCGGCTGCTGGTTTCAAAATAAATCTTCCCGTTATAAGAGATTACAGAGTTGATGGGACGCACTCTGGCCTCCGTTCCATCCACGCTTGCATGGTAAAAAGTACCCGCCTTATGTAAAAAATCAATTGTTTTGCTCATCGTTGCCTCCATATATTTTGTATTTTGTAAAAAGCGCCGGGCCGTTTTTAAGCGGTCCGGCGCTTTGCCGCTTTTATTCGGCCATCTCAATCTTCTTTATTTTATGCCTTTTCACGCAAGCACCTGATAGCGCAGCCAGAGTGCGCCGTTATCATACCGTGTCACCAAAGTGCATATTGATTCGGGTGCCTTCCTCCAAAACTCTGGTGGGCATGGAGGGATCATCCGTCTGCATATTCGCTCCATCAGAAGCAACACGCTTGGTTTCTTCCGTTTCTGCACCTGTACTTTCCGGTACACTGTTTTCTTCCTGCTGAACCTCCGAGTTGCCGCTCTGTGCGTCATTTTGTGATGTACTGGCACTGTTCCCGCAAGCCGCAAGAGAAGCTGCCATTGCGCATACCAATAACAGTGATAAAAGTTTCTTCATTTTTAATTCCTCCTTATAATCGGTTACACTATATTTCTTAAATTGTTTTTTTCTGTTTTCACTTTAGCCAAATCCGGGACATACATCTTTCCGTTCTGGCTATATTATAGCGTAGGCTCTATTGACACGGAATCTCCTATCTGTTATGATGGTATATACTTAAAGTAAATACAGCTCCGCTTATGGAAGGAGAATAAATCTATGTTCAATCATCAGCTTACCACTTTTGTTACCGTTACAGACTGCGGCAGCTTTACAAAAGCGGCAGAAGTGTTGTTTATCACGCCGACAGCCGTTATGAAGCAGATTAATGCTTTGGAATCGCATCTAAACTTGCAGTTAATAGAAAGAAGCAAACACGGGATACGCTTGACTCCGGCGGGAGACGCCATTTATAAAGACGCAAAGTTTTTGTTCGACTACTCGAAGCGTTCCATTGAAAACGCCAGACGAACGATGGAACACGACGATACAACCTTCCGCGTGGGAACTTCCATGCTGAACCCTGCAAAACCTTTTATGGATTTGTGGTATCAGGTCAACCAGGATTTTACCAACTACAAACTGCGTCTTGTCCCCTTTGAAGATGATCATGAAGGCATTCTGTCTGAAATTATGCAGTTGGGTACAAAGTTTGATTTTCTTGTTGGCGTCTGCGACTCCCGTCAATGGTTGGACAAATGCAATATGCTGCCCCTTGGGGCATACAAAAAAATGGTGGCGGTGCCACAGGGACACCGCCTCGCCAAAAAAGAAAGCATTGCCATAGAAGATTTATACGGAGAAACCCTGATGATGGTCAAGGAGGGAGATTCTCCTGCAAACGACCGGATTCGTGCTGATCTACGGGAGCAGCATCCGTCCATTCAGATTGAGGACACTCCGAATTTCTATGATATATCGGTATTTAACCGCTGTATCGAAACCGGGGATGTGCTGTTGATTTTAGAATGCTGGCGGGATGTTCACCCGGCGCTCGTTAGCATTCCGGTGAAATGGGACTATGAAGTACCCTATGGACTTCTGTATACGCAGGAGCCTTCTGATGATATTCGCCGGTTTGTCGATGCAGTCCGGCGCATCCTAAATATCAGGAAATGAGGATACATAAATTTTTCCAAATCTATCAAATTGCTTATGTGGAGAAGTATTTGAGCGAGAAGGAATTTCACCTCGACACCAGCGAAATTGATAGTCTTATCGAAGCGGCGGTGCTTGAGCTGAAAATCGCTACCAAAGAGAAAGAGGAAGCCTAACCGAAGTCAGACTTCCTCTATCGTCAAAACAAATCCGAAACAGTGCTTCACGAAAAACATAGGGTTCGGATTTGCACTTTCTGGTGGAGACGAAGGGGATCGAACCCTCGACCTTACGGATGCGAACCGTACGCTCTCCCAGCTGAGCTACGCCCCCATGACTTGACCATTATACCATAAATTCAATTTTTGTAAAGAGAAAAAAATGGGATTGATTAAATGGAAAATTTGTAGTAGAATAACAACGTGACTTTTGACAAGGCTGCACTAGTTGGGGAGCCAGCGGTGCCCTGTAACCTGCAATCCGCTACAGCAGGGATGAATTCCCAGGTGAGGATGTGCTCTGTACCGTCTGACTCCGGTAAGCAGTAATGACGATCCGGTCTTGCGCAACGGGAACCCGCGAACCATGTCAGGCGGGGAACCGAGCAGCATTAAGTGGTGCTTTCCGTGTGCCGCGAGGCCGCCGGATCTGAGCCGGCTGCCGGCGTAACGGGTATAGAGTAGCATTCGGGCTTGGGTGTGCAGTCTTGTCAAGGGTCACATTTTATTATTATGCTTCAATTATAACTTCCGGGAGGTGCGCCGTGTATCAGGCTCTGTATCGCAAGTGGAGGCCCCAGACCTTTGATGAGGTGGTGGGACAAAAGCACATTACCGAGACCCTGAAAAACCAGGTGAAAACCGGGCGGCTTTCCCATGCCTATATTTTCATTGGCACCCGGGGCACCGGCAAGACCACCTGTGCCCGCATCCTGGCCCGGGCTGTCAACTGTGAAAACCCGGTGGATGGCAACCCCTGCGGCAAATGTGCCGCCTGCCGGGGCATTGCCGAGGGTTCGGTGATGGACGTGGTGGAGTTAGATGCCGCTTCCAATAACGGGGTGGACAATGTGCGTGCCCTGCGGGAGGAAGCGGTGTTTTCCCCCACGGAGGTGAAGAAGCGGGTGTACATCATTGATGAGGTACATATGCTGTCCACCTCCGCCTTTAACGCGCTTCTGAAGATTTTGGAGGAGCCGCCGGCCCACCTGATGTTTATTCTCGCCACCACGGAGCTGCAGAAGGTTCCGGCCACCATTCTCTCCCGCTGCCAGCGGCACAGCTTCCGGCGGATCGACACGCCGGAGATTGCCCAATACCTGGAATATATCGCCGGTCAGGAGCAGCTGTGTCTGAGCCATGATGCGGCGGAGCTGATCGCCCGCCTGGCGGAAGGCGGCGTCCGGGACGCGCTGAGCCTGCTGGATCAGTGCTCCGCCAGAGAGAAGATCGATGTGGATGCGGTGTACTCCGCCATGGGCCTGGCCGGGAACCGGCGCATCGCCCAACTGCTGGAACGGGTGCTGGATCATGATACCGAAGCGGTCCTGAAGGAGTTCAACAGCCTGTGGATGGACGGGAAGGATCCGGTGACGCTGCTGGGAGAGCTTTCCGGCCTGCTGCGGGATTCTCTGATGTTTCATGTGGCCCCCAAGGGCGCTCAGGGCCTGATCTCCGGCAGCTTTGACAGCGCAACGCTGCAATCCTTTGCGGAATGCATGACCACGGAGGAGCTGCTTGCCGCGTTAGGGACGCTGCAAAACGCGGTGATCACCATGAAGGAGGCCAAAAACCCCAAGCTGGCGGCGGAGCTGTGCCTAGTTTCCCTGTGCGAAAGTCCGGCAGGGGAGAGCATAGGCGAGCTGCGGGCCAGAGTTTCCCGCCTGGAAGAGGAACTGAAAAACGGCGTCCCCGTGGCGGCGGCCCCGGTTGCGCCACGCCCGATTGCCCCGGCAGTGGAGCGGGAGGAAGCACCGCCCGTTGACGATACCGATGAGCCCATCTCCGGAGAATACTGGACGGATCCGCCCCCGGATCGCAGGGGGATCGTGGGCGCGCCGGAGGAGGACGAGCTGGATTTTTCACAGTTTGCGGAGGAGCAGCCGGAGGACAGCTTCCTGCTGCGCAGTGATAAGCTCTCCCCGCCGCCTGCGGCGGAGGAAAAGCCCATGGATGCCCGTGGCCTTTGGGCGGCGGTCTGTGAAAAGGCCAGGGCCGGCCTGCCCCGGGATCTGTATATCTATCTGGGGGAGAACAGCGCCGTGGTGCCCCGGGTGGAAAACGGCGTTCTGCGCCTGGGCATTGCGGGAAACTTCGTTTTCGGCCGTTTCAATAAGCCGGAAGTGGTGGCAAAGCTGTCGGCGGCGGCCAGTGCGGTCAGCGGCCGGGAGATGCGGGTCATTGTCTCGGAGCAGACGGCGCCGGAACCCCAGACGGCCCAGCGCAGTCTGGATGAGCTGAAGCAATTCAAAGAAGTAAGATTTATATAAAACTAGGAGGATATGAAAATGGCAAAAGGCGGATTTCGCGGGGGCTTCCCCGGCGGCAACCAGATGCAGATGATGAGACAGGCCCAGAAGATGCAGCAGGATCTGCTGAAAATGCAGCAGGAGCTGGAGAGCACCCGCTTTGAGTTCACTGCCGGCGGCGGTGCCGTGAAGGCCACCATTGTGGGCACCCACCAGCTGGAGAGCATTACCATCGACCCCGAAGTGGTGGATCCCGATGATGTGGAGATGCTTCAGGATCTGGTGCTGGCGGCTGTCAACGGTGTGCTGAAAGTGGCCGATGAGGAGACCGGAAAGGCCATGAGCAAGCTGCAGGGCGGCATGGGCGGTCTGTTCTGATATGAAAACACCCTGGACAGATCAGGTCGACCGAAACCTGCCCCTGCCGGAGTATCCCCGGCCCCAGTTGGCCCGGGCCGATTGGCTGAACCTGAACGGCTTCTGGGACTATGCCATTACCGGCAGTAGCCGGCAGCCGGCGAAATATGAGGGGAGCATCCTTGTGCCCTTCTCTCCGGAGACGGAGCTGTCCGGCGTGGGCCGCAGTCTGAAAAGCGGGGAGCACCTCTGGTATCACCGGCGGGTGCCGGTTCCGGCACAGTTCAGCGGAAAACGGCTGCTGCTCCACTTCGGCGCTGTGGATCAGACGGCTACTGTCTGGGTCAACGGCCAGCATGTGGGCGGCCACATGGGGGGCTATCTGCCCTTCAGCTTGGACATTACCGATTCCATCGAGGATGGCACTGCGGATATCGTGGTGCGTGTCACTGACGATACGGAGAAAAGCGGCCTGACCCGGGGCAAGCAGCGCAGCAAGCGGGGCGGCATCTGGTACACACCCCAGAGCGGCATCTGGCAGACCGTGTGGATGGAGGCCGTGCCGGAGTGTTACGTCAAGAATCTGCTGATTACCCCGGATTTCGACAGTGGGATTGTGGAAATCGCTGCGGAAACTGTGGGCAATGCGCTGGCCTATGCCCAGTTCGACGGGCATAGCTACCTGCTTCCGGCCCGGATCCCGGTGCCGGATTTTGAGGCCTGGTGCCCGGAAAACCCCAAGCTCTATGGCTTCACCGTCACCTGCGGAGAGGATCTGGTGCAGAGCTATTTTGCCATGCGCAAGTTCTCCGTGGAGAAGGACGAAAAGGGCGTGCCCCGGCTGTTTCTGAACAACCGCCCCTATTTCCACAACGGCCTGCTGGATCAGGGCTATTGGCCCGACGGGCTTTATACCGCCCCCACGGACGAGGCCATGATCTATGACATCACCACCGCCAAGGCCATGGGCTTCAATATGCTGCGCAAGCACATCAAGGTGGAGCCGCTGCGCTGGTACTACCACTGCGACCGATGCGGGATGCTGGTCTGGCAGGATATGCCCTGCGGCGGCGGGCGCTATGACCCGCTGATCATCTCCGCCCCGCTGGTGACGAATATCCATCTGAAGGATACGATTCACTGGCTCTTCGGCCGCAGCAATAGTCAAGGCCGGACACAGTTCAAAGCGGAACTGGGCGCCATGATAAACCATCTGTATAACTGCCCCTGCATCGCCATGTGGGTGCCCTTTAATGAGGGCTGGGGCCAGTTCGATGCCGCCAAAATGCACGACTTTGTCCGCAGCATTGACCCCACCCGAACCATCGACCATGCCTCCGGCTGGCACGATCAGGGGGTAGGCCAGGTGGTCAGCCGTCATGTGTATTTCCGGAAGTATGCCTTCGAGCCCGATAAGAAGGGCCGGGCCATGCTGCTCAGCGAGTTCGGCGGCTATAACCACCATGTGTCCGGCCACTGCTTCAATAACAAGAACTTCGGCTATAAGAACTTTGAGACCCCTGCTCAGCTGGAGATCGCCCTTGAGGAACTGTACCAGCAGCAGATCGGCCCCGCCAAGATGGAAGGCCTGGCGGCTGCTGTGTATACCCAACTCAGCGATGTGGAGGATGAACTCAACGGAGTCATGACCTATGACCGTAAAGTGGTGAAAATCGCACCGGAACTGATGCGAAAAATCATTGATGTGGGAGAATGATGAAAACAGAAAACCGGCGGGACAAGTGTCCCGCCGTTACTTTACCCTCTTTATAAGGAACGATTATGCTGAAGAAAGCCTATCTGGAAATCACTAATGTCTGCAACCTCTCCTGTGCCTTCTGCCCCGGCACCCGGCGGGAGAAGCGCTTCATGACGCTGGAGGAATTCCAAATTCTTGCCGCCCGTCTGCGGCCCCATACGGACTACCTCTATTTTCATCTGATGGGGGAGCCGCTGCTGCACCCGGAACTGGGGGCCTTCCTGGCCCATGCCGGTGCCCTGGACTTCCGGGTCATCCTCACCACCAACGGCACCCTGCTGCCGGAGCGGGGGGAGCTGCTGCTGTCTGCCCCCGCCCTGCATAAGGTGAACATCTCCCTCCAATCCTTTGAAGCCAACGAAAGGGGAGAACTGGCAGCTTATCTCTCTGCCTGTGCCGCCTTTGCCCGGCGGGCCAACGACGCCGGGAAGCTCTGTGTCCTGCGGCTCTGGAATCAAAACGGGCTGGACAGCCGCAATCCGGAGATTGAGAACCTGCTGACCCAAAGCTTTCCCCAGCCCTGGCTGGAGAGCCGCCACAGCCGGAAACTGGCGGAGCGGGTCTATCTGGAGCCGGGAGAGCGCTTCGACTGGCCGGATCTGACGGCGGAGGATCGGGGAAAGCCTTGCTTCTGCTACGGCCTGCGGGATCAGGTAGGCGTCCTGGTGGACGGTACCGTGGTACCCTGCTGCCTGGATCATGAGGGGGATATCCCCCTGGGCAACCTGTTTGAACAGGAGCTGGACGAGATCATGTCAACCGAAAGGGCCCGGAATATTTATCATGGCTTCTCCCAGCGGCAGGCCACGGAGGCCCTCTGCCGCCGCTGTGGCTACGCCAGAAGATTCACATAAAAATAGACATAATTTAGTTAACATAATATTAAACCAAAAAAGCCGTCAGAAATTTTTTGGAATCCTGCAACACTTTGTTCCTTCCCGGCGTTCTTATAGTAGAACGAAAGAAAGGCGGTCAAGTGATGAAGAAAAATCTGATCCTTTTGTTTGCCCTCTGCCTGCTGCTTTCCGCCTGCGGTAAAGAACCGGCAGGGCCTGCCGGGGCGGCGGGAGCGCAGATAACGGAAAGCCCTGCATCTCCCAGCCCGGCGGTTCAGCCGCAGCGCCTCAGCCCAGAGGAATGGGAGCAGCAGCGGCTGGAAGAAGGGGAGCGGTGGCTGGCGGAAAACTATCGCTTTTGGGGCTGCTTTTGCGCTCAAAATGAGGATTATGAAGCCTTTCAGGCCCTGCCCCAGGAGGAACCGGCGGTATTTTCCGTGCAGTATTTCTTCAAAGAGGGCGAGGCCGGGAAACGGTGCAATGAACTAAGTGGACAGTATGAATTCCTTCATATGGAACTGGAAGAGATTGAGCAGGCGGCCAGGGAGGGCCGTCAGCTGCCGGACTATAGCTACGGTGCCGATACCAGCGCTTGGGAATACAGCGATTCCACGGTAGAGAAATCGGCCCTGCCTTTGGAATATTTCCAGCTTGCCGATCAGTGTCAGGCCATCGGCAGCCAGATTACCCCGGCGCTTCAGCGGCAGCGGAATGAGGAACGCAATCAATTCACGCTGGAACTGGCGCAGCTGTTGGCGGAACAGGGCTTAAAGACGGAGGTCTGGGCCACAAAAACCGTGGAGGACTATGAAGAAAAGCAGCATTACATCTGCTTTCTCACCGCCACCCCGGCCCAGCTTTGGGAGCTGGAAACGCTGACGGACATGGACACGGTCTGTGTTGAGCCCCAATATGAATCGGTTTGCCTGCGTTTTGATATTCCTGTATGGAACAGTGAAGAGACATAATATTGTTGACATAATTTTAATCCGTAGATAAAAGCCCATGCAGGGAATATCCCGGCATGGGCTTTCAATACATTTTAAAGAACCCTTATCCCTGATAACCGATCTTGTCAGCCAGTTCCTTGGTGATGATTACCGTGGCGTCATGGTGCAGCTTCATCAGGGTGGCGGGGCAGGCGCAGGTCACATCGTCGCTCATCAGCAGCAGGCGGGCGGCCTCCTCCTTGTTGGCGCCGGAGAGGATCATCAGAAGGCGCTTTGCCATCATGATCTCGCCGATGCCCATGGTGACGGCGTAGCGGGGAACCTCATCCCTGCTGGCAAAGAAGCGGGCGTTGGCATCAATGGTGCTCTCGTCCAGCGTCTCCTTGTGGGCGCTCCAGTACAGGCTTGGGCCCGGCTCGTTGAAGGCCAGGTGCCCGTCGGCACCAACGCCCAGCACCTGAAGTTCCACCTCGCTTTTGGCGATGACGGCCCGGAACTCCTCAATGTTGGCATCAATGTCCCCGGTGCCTTTGGCCACATAGGTGTTGGCCTTGTCAATATTGATGTGGTCGAACAGATTGCTGTCCATAAAATAACGGTAGCTCTGGTCATGGGTGGGCTCCAGACCGATGTACTCGTCCAGATTTACTGTACTCACCTTGCTGAAATCCAGCCCTTCCTCCTTGCAGCGGCGGGCAAGCTCCTGATACATGCCGATGGGGCTGGAACCGGTAGCCAGACCCAGGCAGCAGTCCGGCTTCTCCCGGACGATCTTTTCGATGATATCCGCACCGGCGGCGCACTGGCGCTCATAGCTGTCGCAAACGATTACTTTCATACCTTGCCTCCAACAGTTAAAAAAATCATGTGCTGTCAGTATATAATGTCTTTTTTCTCCCGTCAAGTAGCCATGGAAAGATTGGGAAAAAAAGACAAAAGAAAGAAGAACAATGCTGGTAATTCTTAATTTTAATAAATACGGCTTTATTTATTGCCGCAAACATGATACCATGCCGGGGAACAAAAAGGGCTTCCTGCCCGTCAAATACACGAACCCCTGAAAGGAGAAACGAAATGAAAAAGATTTTTTCCCTCATGCTGGCCCTGCTGCTCTTTGCCGGCATGACCGTTCCGGCCTATGCCGATGGAAACCAGAGCCGGGCCGTCATTGGTGCCGACCTGAGCCAGGAGCAAGTGAATGCCGTTTACGGCATGTTCGGCGTCCGGCAGGGCGAAGTTATTGAACTGAAAATGACCAACGCCGAGGAGCGCACCTATCTGGAGGGCTATGTGGATGACAGCCTGATCGGTACCCGCTCCATTTCCTGTGTGTATGTGGAGCTGCTGCCCGCAGGCAGCGGCATCGCCGTCACCACCAGCAACATCAACTGGTGTACCGGCGAGATGTATATCAGCGCCCTGGCCACTGCCGGCATTACCGATGCCAACATCGTGGTGGCCGCCCCCTTTGAGGTCAGCGGTACCGCAGCCCTCAGCGGCGTGTACAAGGCCTATGAGGACATGACCGGCAAAAAGCTGGATGACTTGGCCAAACTGGTCAGCACCCAGGAGCTGACCATCACCGGGGAGCTGGCGGCGGAGATCGGCGCCATGGACTCCACTTCCATTGTCAATGAGCTGAAGCTGATGCTGGATGTGACCCAGACCATGACCGACGATGAGATCCGCGCCCAGATCCGGGAGATCGCCGGCCGCTATAACGTGAACCTGACCAACACTCAGGTGGAGCAGCTGCTGAGCCTCTGCCGTTCTCTGGAGGGCCTGGATGCCGATTCCCTGAAAGCCCGGGTGCAGGATGTTCAGAATACCCTGCAAAAGGTTTCCGAGGCCAAGACCAAGGTGGTGGGCTTTGTCCAGGGCGTGAAGAAGGTGGTGGAGTCCGTCTCCGGCTTCTTTGATAAGATCAAGGATATCATGGCAAGATTCTAAGCATTTTCGTAAATGGGAAATTGAAAAGGAACCCTGGGGCTGATGGTTCAGCCCCAGGGTTTTTGCTTGGCGGCAGGTGCTTTTCCCGCAATGCTGAAAAGTGTACAGGAAACGGAAAGTGAAAGAAATTCTGTATTTGTGAATAATAACAATTATACTCGGTCGAGATTGGCGATATTTTGTATGGTAATGGCGGGGCAACTGTGCTACAATACAAAAGTTAAATCAATATATTTTTTAATGTTAATGATTTTTTTCAGGGAGAGATTAGAGATGAAATGCCCCTTTTGCGGATATTCCGAGAGCAAGGTGATCGATTCCCGTCCTGCCGAGGAAGGCACCACCATCCGCCGCCGGCGGGAGTGCCTGGCCTGCCAGAAGCGGTTTACCACCTATGAAATCATTGAGCGCTTGCCTTTGGTGGTGGTCAAGCGGGACGGCAGCCGCCAGACCTTTGACCGGGTGAAGCTCATCAACGGCATGGTTCGCGCCTGCGAGAAGCGGCCGGTGACGCTGGCTCAGCTGGAGGCCATAGCCGATGATATCGAGCAGGAGCTGCAAAGCAGCCTGGAGCGGGAGATCAGCACCGTGGCTATCGGCGAGATGGTGATGAGCCGCCTGAAAGAGCTGGACGAGGTGGCCTATGTGCGCTTCGCCTCAGTCTACCGCAGCTTTAAGGATATCAATACCTTTATGGAGGAGTTGTCCAAGCTGCTCAGCGACAAGTAGGGTCACAGGATGCTGCCGAAGCTGGGATGCTCCATCCGCTGGATGCTGTCCAGATGATAGCGCAGCTTGTCGTAGGCGGCGCTGCTGTCTCCCTCTCCGGAGAGCAGCTGGCTTTGCAGCTCATAGAAGGCATCGGCGGTGGCGTCGATCTCTGCGTGGCGGATGAAGATGTGGGTATAGCTGTCGGCTTCCAGCCAGCGGTTCAGGGCGCCCTCCAGCGCCGCTTGGGCGCCGGCCTGGTCGCCCCGTTCTTCGGCTGCCTGGGAAGCGTCCAGCCCGGCCAGAATGTCCCCGGTCAGGCTGTCCACGGCATGGATGTTCCACCAGGCCCCGGCAATCAGCAGCACCAGCAGAATCCCTGCCGCCCATTCACGGTTCATGCTTTTCCTCCCTCTTGGCAAAGTAGATGTGGCCGGTCTGGTCGGCGGTCATGAGAAAGACCTCAGCAGCCTGGACGCCCCGGCTGTCCAGCTGCTTTTTCAGCCAGTTTGCGTCCCGGCCGATGTGCTTCAGGTTGGCTTCCAGAATGCGCCCGTTGTTGATCACGATAAAGGGGTAAGCCGTGTCCCCCGCGTCAATGCCCATCTGCTCCGCTGTGACGGGGCACTGGTTGGGGAAGGGGATCACGTTCAGCTTGCCATCGGTTTCCAGTATGGCGTATTGCACGGTGCTGATGTCCAGAAAGCCCTGGTTGCGCAGCTCCTGCATCAGTTCGTCCGGGGTGAAGCGGTTGCGGTGCAGCTCCTTTTGGCTGATGCGCCCCCGGACGATCAACAGGCTGGGCTTGCCGTAGAAGGCGGTGCGCAGCCGGACGTGCTTCATGCAGAGCCCGGCAATCAGCAGCTCACAGCAGAAAAGGGTGAGAATGGGAACCAGCCCATTGATCATGGGGATGCCCAGATCCTGTAAGGGCAGGGACGCCAGATCGGCGATCAGTGCTGCCAGCACGAACTCGGAAAGCTCCATTTCCCCCAACTGCCGCTTGCCCAGCAGGCGCATGGTCACCAGCAGGGAGAAATATACTATTACAGTACGAATGATAATAATTGCCATGGTACCTAGTGTACCCAGAATCTGCTTGAATATCAGGTGATAAAATGAAAACCATCGTTTCCAAATTGGAGGAACTGAACCGGCAGATCGCCGGGGAGATCCAAAGCCTGCTGGCAGAGAAGCCACAGGCCGCCCTGGGCCTTACCGCCGGGCGCAGTACCCAGGGGCTTTACGCGCTTTTGGGCCGGATGTGCGCCGGTCAGGAGCTCAGCCTGGCCCAGGCCAGAATCTTTGCCGTCACGGAGTATGTGGGGGCTGCGCCGGGATACCGCTGCCGGGACATTCTGGAGCGGGAGCTGATCGAAAAGACCGACCTAGACCCGGCAAACTTCTTTGTCCCCGATGGGGATGCCCCGGAGAAATATGATGAGGCCATCCATGCCGCCGGAGGCCTTGACCTCTGCGTGCTGGGCATCGGCATCAACAGCCACATCGGCTATAATGAACCGGCCACCCCCTTTGATAGCCTGACCCATGTGCAGAAGCTGACCGACGCCACCCACCGCCAGTATGCAGGGACGGAACGGCAGCTGACGGAGTATGCCGTCACCATGGGCATCAAGACCCTTGTTTCATCCCGCAGAACGCTTCTGCTGGCCACCGGCCAGGAGAAAGCCGATGCGGTTTTTAAGATGATATATGGCAGGACGGACAGCGCAATTCCCGCCGCCTTCCTGCAAGTTCCGCTGGAGGTCACCGCGTACCTGGATCCTGCGGCGGCCGGAAAGCTTTAAACAGACGGGAGCCATCAGATTAAGGAGGGAAAAACATTGGGTAAATATTTTGGCACAGACGGCTTCCGCGGGGAAGCAAACAGGGATCTGACCGTGGATCATGCCTTTAAGATCGGCCGCTATCTGGGCTGGTACTATGGCAGGGATCATAAGGCCAAGGTGGTCATCGGCAAGGACACCCGCCGCTCCAGCTATATGTTTGAGGCGGCGCTGAGCGCGGGCCTGACCGCCTCCGGGGCGGATGCCTACCTGCTGCATGTCACCAGCACCCCCAGCGTTTCTTATATCGCCCGGGCGGATGACTTTGACTGCGGCGTCATGATTTCCGCCAGTCACAACCCCTATCATGACAACGGCATCAAGCTCATCAACGGCGATGGCGAGAAGATGGAGGAGAGCCTGCTGGAAGGGATCGAGGCCTACCTGGATTCTGATCAGGCCCTGCCTTATGCCCAGGGGGACGGCATTGGCCGCACTGTGGACTATGCCGCCGGGCGCAACCGCTATATCGGCTACCTGATCTCCCTGGCTACCCGCTCTTATAAGAATTTCAAGATCGGTCTGGACTGCGCCAACGGCAGCACCTGGCAGATGGCCAAGAGCGTGTTTGACGCCCTGGGTGCCGATACCTACGTGATTGCCAACCGGCCCGACGGCCTGAATATCAACGTGGACTGCGGCTCCACCCACATTGGCAATCTGCAAAAGTTTGTGGTGGAAAACGGGCTGGACGTGGGCTTTGCCTTTGACGGCGATGCGGATCGCTGCCTGGCAGTGGATGAAAAGGGCAATGTGATCAACGGCGACCATATCATGTATGTCTGCGCCAAGTTCATGCAGGAGAAGAACCGGCTGGACGGCTCCAAGGTGGTCACCACCATCATGTCCAACATGGGCCTGTACAAGGCTCTGGATCAGCTGGGCATCGGCTATGAAAAGACCGCCGTGGGCGACAAATACGTGGCGGAGAATATGCGCCAGAACGGCCATATCATCGGCGGGGAGCAGTCCGGGCACATCATTTTCGGCCGCTATGCCACCACTGGCGACGGCCTGCTGACGGCCATCAAGGTGATGGAGTGCATCACCGAGAGCAAGCAGCCCCTGTCCGTGCTGGCTGCCGGTATGACCATGTACCCCCAGAAGCTGAAAAATGTGGTAGTTACCGATAAGGATGAGACCCTGGCCTGCGAAGAAGTGAAGGCCGCCGTGAAAAAGGTGGAGGCCGATTTGGGTGATGAGGGTCGCGTGGTGCTGCGCAAGAGCGGCACGGAGCCGCTGCTGCGGGTGATGGTGGAGGCCACCAGCGACGCCCTGTGTGAGGAAAAAATGGATGAGATCATCGCTGCCATGCAGGCGGCGGGAAAGCTGATCAAGGTGAAGTAAGATGGTAGAAATCAAAGACCTGTTCGATTTGGATAAGACCATTGCCCGGGAGCTGTTTGAAGGCAAGACCTACCCCTGGGAGGTGCTGGATGAAATTAAGCCCTTCATTTTGAAGCTGGGGGCTACCCTGGACCCGGCCGAGTACGACCAGCCCTATGAAGGGGTCTGGGTGGCCAAGGACGCCAAGGTGTTTCCCTCCGCCTACCTGGGCGCGCCCTGCATCATTGACCACGGCGCCGAGGTGCGCCACTGCGCCTTCATCCGGGGCAGCGCCATTGTGGGCAAGAACGCCGTGGTGGGCAACTCCGTGGAGCTGAAAAATGCGGTGCTGTTTGATAACGTGCAGACCCCCCATTACAATTATGTGGGCGATTCGGTGCTGGGCTATAAGGCCCATATGGGTGCCGGTTCTATCACCAGCAATGTAAAGAGCGACAAGACCCTGGTCACTGTGAAGGATCCGGAGGGCAATATTGAGACCGGGCGGAAAAAGTTCGGTGCCATGCTGGGGGACTTCGTGGAAGTGGGCTGCAACAGCGTGCTGAACCCGGGCACGGTGGTGGGCCGCAATTCCAATATCTATCCCACCTCCTGCGTCCGGGGCGTCATTCCCGCCAACAGCATCTATAAGGATAAAGTGGACATCGTGCTGAAAAAGTGAAAATTCAAGCAAAAAGGAGCGGCTTAGGCTGCTCCTTTTTTATATATGGTGAACCCCCAAAATTGTTCCTCCCTTCCCATAGGCTCCCACCGGGGCCCCCAAGGAAACAGATGTTTCCTTGGGGAAAGGAAGAAGGAGCCAACGGATATGCCGCTTTCGCAAGCAGCGGAAGCGGAATGCAGTTGACTTCTTCTGACGCGGGGAGCTGTCGGCGCAGGCTGACTGAGAGGGCGTCTCCAACCAAACTGGAGCCCAGCAAGGCGGTTTCTACTATATAAAAGATAAAATTCTTGATTATTTCAAAACCCTGTATTATGATATAGCCAAAATTGGAGGCGGAGTGCGCGTCATGGGTATAGAAACCATCACTTCCAGAAAAAATCAAAATATCGTCCGCCTGCGCTCCCTGGCGGCAGATGCTGCTTTCCGCCGGGAACAGGGGGAGTATCTCTGTGACGGCATGAAGCTGCTTCAGGAGGCTCTGGCTCAGGGCGCCTGCCTGCGCTCCGTCTTGTGGAAGGAGCAGGCGGAGGAGCTTCCCGCTCTGGCGGGAGTGAGGCAGTATGTGGCCCCGGCGGCGCTTTTTGATTTTGTTTCCCCTATGAAGAACAGTCCCGGCCCGGTGTTCACCGTGGCCATGCCCCGGGAGAGCTTGGACAGCCCCCTGGAAAACGCCATTGTGCTGGAGAATGTGCAGGACCCCGGCAACGTGGGCACCGTGCTCAGAACTGCCAAGGCCCTGGGCGTCAGCGCCGTGGTGCTGGTGGGTGCCTGCGCCGATGTCTATAGCCCCAAGGCGGCCCGGGCCACCATGGGCGCCATCTTCGGCCAGCGGGTGATCCAGACGGAACTGACCGCACTGAAAGCGCTGGCGGCGAAGAACGGCCTGCCCCTTTATGCCGCCGCGCTGTCGGAGCAGGCGGCGGATATCCGTTCCCTGCCCCTGCAAAGGGCTATGGTCTGCGTGGGCAGTGAGGGCCAGGGCCTGAGCCGGGCACTGATCGAAGCGTGCGACGGGCAGCTGATTATCCCCATGGCCCCCGGCAGTGAGTCCCTCAATGCCGCCGTGGCGGCCTCCCTCATCATGTGGGAGATGCGGAGAGAACAGTTGGAGCCGGTCAAAAAAGTTCTGTAATTTTAACAAGCGAAAGATAGATAGAAAAACAAGGATAAGGCGGGTGAAAGTTTGGCGGCGGTAAAATACTGGCTGTGGCTGGCCTCGCAAACCAGGGTGAGCCCCAGGGCCAAAGCGGCCCTGATTGCCCACTATGGCGGCGCGGAGGAGGCTTTCTTTGCGCCCTCCGGCGCTTTTTCACGGCTTCCCGGCCTGACGGAGCGGGAGGCTGCCATTCTGGAAAACCGGGATCTGCGCCAGATGGAGGCCATCCTTTCTGCATGCCATAGTCAAGGGATCGCTGTGCTCACCATGCAGGATGCCGGCTATCCCGACCGCTTGAAGGCCATCTTTGCCCCGCCGGTGGCCCTGTTTGTGCAGGGCAGCCTCCGCAGCCTGGAGGGAACTGCTGCCGTTTCCGTCATCGGTACCCGCAGCGCTACGCCCTATGGGCTGAAAATGGGACGCCGTCTGGCCTATGAGATCGTATCTTCCGGCGGCGTTGTGGTCAGTACCCTGTCTCCGGGGGTGGACGAAGCCGCAGTCCGGGGCGCGCTGCTGGGCGGCGGCCCCTGCGTGGGCGTTCTGGGCTGTGCCCATCCGGAGCGGCCCGGTGCTCTGTACCGGGATATTGCCGCCTCCGGTGCCCTGGTCAGTGAGTACCCGCCGGGCACCGTCACCCAAAGGAGCTTCTTCCGGGAGCGGAACCGCGTTGCCGCCGGATTGTCCCTGGCGGTGGCCGTGGTGGAAGCGCCGGAAAAAAGCGGCGCCCTGCTCTTTGCCGCCGAGGCGCTGGAACAGGGGAAGGAGATCTTCGCCGTCCCCGGCAATGCGGACGCGGCCAACAGCGCCGGTACCAACGCCCTTTTGAAGCAGGGCGCCAGACCGGTCACCTGTGGCTGGGATGTGCTGGCCGATTATGAGCGGCTTTTCCCTGGCCGCCTGCGCCCCAGCCGGGCCAACCTGCCGGAGGAGAGCGCACCGGCCCCGGCAGAAAAAGTGCACCCGGAACCGGCCAAAGCGGAAAAAGAGATTGACAAGGAAAAGCCCAAAGGCTATATTGACTTGCGTGACCAGCTCTCCGGCCTCAGTGCCGAGCAGCTGGAGATTATCACCGCCATCGGCAAGGGACGCCAGCATATTGATGACATCATCGATGCCACCGGTTACCCGGCGGCCAAGGTGCTTGCCCAGCTTACGGTTTTGGAGATCAAGGGCTTTATCAGCCGCAGCGCCGGCAAAAGGATAAGTCTGAATATAAAGCGCTAAAAGTATGAACTAAGGAGTACACAATGGCAAAAGCGAAAAACCTGGTGATCGTCGAGTCTCCGGCGAAAGCCAAAACCATCGAGAAATACCTGGGCAGCGACTATAAGGTGACCGCCTCCATGGGCCACCTGCGGGATCTGCCCAAGAGCAAAATGGGCGTGGATATCGAGCACGGTTTTGAGCCCCAGTATATCCCCGTCCGGGATAAGAAGGAACTGATCGGGGAACTGAAGAAGGAAGCAAAATCCGCCAAAACGGTGTATCTTGCCACTGACCCTGACCGGGAGGGGGAGGCCATCTCCTGGCATCTGAAAGAGCTGCTGGAGCTGGACGATGAAAAGGCCAAGCGGGTCACCTTCAATGAGATCACCAAAAAGGTGGTCACGGAGAGCATCCAGAACCCCCGCAGCATTGACCAGGATCTGGTCAATGCCCAGCAGGCCCGCCGCATTCTGGATCGAATCGTGGGCTATGAGCTGTCCCCCTTCCTCTGGCGCAAGATCAAGACCGGCCTTTCTGCCGGTCGTGTCCAGTCGGTAGCCACCCGTATGGTGGTAGACCGGGAGGAGGAGATCCGGAACTTCAACAGCCAGGAGTATTGGCTGCTGGATGCCAGCCTCAACTGCGGGGAAGATACCGCCGGTTTCACCGCCCGCTTCTTCGGCAAAGGCGATAAGAAACAGGAGCTTCACAGCGAGGCGGAGGTCAACACCGTCATTCAGGCCACGGAGAAGGCCCCCTTCACGGTCAAGAACGTCAAGCGGGGGGAGAAGCAGAAGTCTCCCGCCCCTCCCTTTATTACCTCTACCCTCCAGCAGGAGGCCTCCCGCCGCCTGGGTATGACGCCCCGGCGCACCATGTCCATCGCCCAGCAGCTGTATGAGGGTGTGGAACTCAGCGGCCAGGGCAGCGTGGGCCTGATTACCTATATGCGTACCGACTCTCTCCGTCTTTCGGAGGAGGCGCTTTCCGCCGCCGGGGCCTATATCGTCCGGCACTATGGCGAGAACTATTACCCCGGCAAGCCCCGGCACTTCAAAACCAAGTCCGGCGCCCAGGATGCCCATGAGGCCATCCGTCCCACCGATGTGAATCTCAGCCCCGAGGTGGTGCGCAAGGATCTGACCCAGGAGCAGTACCGGCTCTACCGGCTGATCTGGGGTCGCTTCACCGCCTGCCAGATGGCAAACGCCGTGTATGACAACGTGTCTGTGGAGGTGGATTCTGCCGGCTATACCTTCAAGGCTAACTATTCCGAGATGAAGTTCAAGGGCTATACCGCCGTGTATGAGGAAGCCCGGGACGAGGAGAGCAGCGAGATCCATAACCCCCTGCCCAGCCTCAGCCAGGGCCAGCAGCTATACCTGGAGAAGCTGCTGCCGGATCAACAGTTCACCCAGCCCCCCGCCCGCTTTACCGAGGCCACACTGATCCGGGCCATGGAGGAAAAGGGCATCGGCCGCCCCTCCACCTACGCCCCCACCATCTCCACCATCACCGCCCATGACTATGTGATCAAAGAGGGCAAGTACCTGCGCCCCACCCCCTTGGGTGAGGTGGTCACGGGGCTGATGAAGGAGCGCTTTGCCGACATCGTTGACCTGAAGTTCACCAACCACATGGAGGCGGAGCTGGACGAGATCGAGAACGGCAAAGCCCAGTGGCGTGCCGTGCTGGAGGATTTCTACGGCGATTTCAACAAGGATCTGCAAGATGCCGAAACGGCCATGGAGGGTGTGAAGCTGAAGGTGCCCGATGTGCTCAGCGATGAGTACTGCGATGTCTGCGGCCGCCAGATGGTGGTGAAGAAGGGGAAATTCGGCCACTTCCTGGCCTGCCCCGGCTTCCCGGACTGCACCTTTACCAAGCCCATCGTCATTGAGATGCCGGGCAAATGCCCCAAGTGCGGCGGCCGCATCCTCAAGCGCACCTCCAAGAAGGGCTATGTGTTCTACGCCTGCGAGCGGGGGACGGACTGCGGCTTCATCACCTGGGATGTGCCCACCAAGGACTATTGCCCCGCCTGCGGCAAGACCATGTTCAAGCGCAGCGGCCGCGGCCCCCTGAAATCCTTCTGCATCAATGAGGAATGCACCAACTTTGTGCCGGAGGACAAGCGGGTCTATAAGAAAAAGACCCCTGAGGAGAAGGCCGCCGCGGCAGAGAAGAAGGAAGCGGAAAAGAAAACCGCCGAAAAAAAGCCTGCCGCAAAGAAAACCACGGCGAAGAAATCTGCCGCCAAGACCACGAAAACAACGACAAAGAAGCCTGCCGCCCAAAAGACGGCCAAGACAAAGGAAGCATAAATGGAAACTGTAAGCGTTTTGGGCGCAGGCCTGGCCGGCAGCGAATGCGCCTGGCAGTTGGCCAAGCGGGGCATTCCCGTGCGCCTTTGGGAGATGCGCCCGGAAAAGGCCAGCCCTGCCCACCATAGTCCCTGGTTCGGGGAGCTGGTCTGTTCCAACTCCCTGCGCAGCGATGAGCTGACCAACGCCGTGGGTCTTTTGAAAGCGGAAATGCGGGCCATGGACTCCCTCATTATGGCCAGCGCCGACGCCAACAAGGTGGCCGCCGGCGGTGCTCTGGCTGTGGATCGGGAAGGCTTTGCCCGCCAGATCACCGAGACCCTGGAGCGGCACCCCAAGGTGGAGGTCATCCGCAGGGAGGCTCTGGATATCCCCGCCGGGGAGGTGGTCATTGCCACCGGCCCCCTCAGCAGCGATGCCATCGCCGAGAAGATCGCCGCCCTCTGCCCGGACAGCGACCTGCACTTTTATGACGCCGTGGCCCCCATTGTCACTCTGGACAGCGTGGACATGGACAGCGCCTTCTTCGCCTCCCGCTACGACAAGGGGACGGCGGATTATGTAAACTGCCCCATGGACAAGGAGGAGTACCTGGCTTTCGTCAAAGAGCTGGCCGGCGCCAAAGAGGCCCCGGTTCACGGCTTTGATGACGGCGGCGTGTTCGAGGGCTGTATGCCGGTGGAGGTCATGGCCCGCCGTGGGGTGGATACCCTGCGTTACGGCCCCATGAAGCCGGTGGGCCTTGTGGATCCCCGCACCGGACGGGAGAACTACGCCGTGGTTCAGCTGCGGCGGGACAATGCCGACGGCACGATTTATAACATTGTGGGCTTCCAGACCCATTTGACCTGGGGGGAGCAGAAGCGAGTCTTTTCCATGATCCCCGCTTTGCGGAACGCGGAGTTTGTCCGCTACGGCGTGATGCACCGCAATACTTATCTCAACAGCCCCCGGCTGCTGGATCGGTACTACCGCCTGCGCAGTGAGCAGCGCATCAGCTTTGCCGGGCAGATGACCGGTGTGGAGGGCTATGTGGAGTCCGCCGCCTCCGGGATGCTGGTGGGCATCGAGACCGCCGCCCGGGTGCTGGGTCTGGAAAGCGTGGATTTCCCCCAGGAAACCGCCATTGGCGCCCTGGGTCTGTACATTTCCGGCGGCAGCGTGGGGGATTTCCAGCCCATGAACATCAATTTCGGCATTATAAAACCGCTGGAATACCGGGTCAAAGGCAAGAGAAATAAGAACGCGGAGATCTCCAAGCGGTCTCTGGCAATCATAGAGCAGCTGAAAGAGAAGGAGGTTTTCCGCGTATGAAGATCATCATTGACGCCATGAGCGGCGATAAGGCCCCGGAGGAGATCGTCAAGGGCGCGGTCATGGCCCAGCGTGAGCTGGGGGTGGACGTGGTTCTGGTGGGCCGGCAGGAGACGGTGAAGGCCTGCCTGGAAAAAGAGGACTGCACCGATATTGCAGTGGTGGATGCCCGGGACGTGATCACCATGGAGGATGACCCCAGCACCGCCACCCGGCGGAAGAAGGATGCCTCCATGACCGTGGCCCTGACCATGCTGCGGGACGGGCTGGGAGACGCGGTGGTCTCCGCCGGCAGCACCGGCGCCCTGCTCACCGGTGCCACCCTGATCGTCAAGCGCATCAACGGCATCCGCCGTGCTGCTCTGGCCCCTGTGCTGCCCAACGGCGGCAAGGGCGTGGTGCTGATCGATTCCGGCGCCAATGTGGAATGTACCCCGGAATATCTGCTGCAATTTGCCTATATGGGCAGCTTTTATGCCCGGAAGATGCTGGGGATCCAGCAGCCCCGGGTGGGCCTTGCCAACGTGGGCACCGAGGATACCAAGGGCGGCCCTTTGCAGCATGAGGCTTTCCAGCTGCTGAGGGCGGCCGGGGAGGCCGGCCGCATCCGCTTCACCGGCAACGTGGAGGGCAACGGGGTCTTCTCCGGCGATGTGGATGTGATCGTGGCTGACGGCTTCACCGGCAACCTGATGCTGAAAACCGCCGAGAGCGTGATCAAATTCATTATGGGCAATTTGAAGGCCGTGTTTTATAAGAGCCTGAAAAACAAGCTGGCCGCCGCCGCTTTGAAGGGTGACTTGGCCCAAATGAAAAAGACCCTGGACGTGAAGGAAGTGGGCGGTACCGTGATGCTGGGCATCTCCCGGCCGGTGATCAAGGCCCATGGCTCCTCGGATGCCCGCTGCATCCTGGCCGCCGTCCGGCAGGCCGTCACCTGTGTGGAGAGCGGCATTATCGATGAGATCAAAGCAAATATTGAATATATGAAGATAGGCTGATTTATGGACACATTGGAAGCAAAAATCGGATACCGTTTTCGTGACCGGGAACTGCTGCGTACCGCGCTGACCCACAGCTCCTATGCCAATGAGCGGCATGAAAGCGGCTGCCAGAGCTATGAGCGGCTGGAATTTCTGGGGGATTCCATCCTGGGCCTGCTGACGGCGGAGTTTCTTTTCCGGCATGAACCCGCTCTGCCCGAGGGCCGCATGACCCGTCTGCGGGCGGAGCTTGTGTGCGAGGCCAGCCTGCACCGGGTGGCTCTGGAGCTGGATCTGGGCCGGTATATGCGCCTGGGCCGTGGGGAAGAGCATACCGGCGGCCGCCAGCGCCCCTCCATCCTGGCCGACATGGTGGAGGCCATCATTGCTGCCCTGTACCTGGACAGCGGCATGGAGGAGTGCCGCCGCTTTGTCAATGAGCGGGTGCTGAAGGATGCCCAGATCGATGACAGCCACCGTACCGCTGATTATAAGACCCAGCTGCAAGAGCTGGTGCAGCGCAAAAGCGGCCAGCACATCAGCTATACCATGACCGGCGAGAGCGGGCCTGACCACGATAAGACCTTCTCCTTCTCCGTTGCCATCAACGGCGTCACTGCCGGGGCGGGCAGCGGCCGCACCAAGAAGGAGGCCGAGCAGATGGCCGCCCGCCAGGCCCTGGAGACTTTGCGGCAATGAGCGCCCGGGAGAACATCATCCCCGTCTTTGTGCCCCACCTGGGCTGCCCCCACGCCTGCGTATTCTGCAATCAGCGCCGCATCTCCGGCAGGGAGCGCCCGGCTACCCCGGAGGATGTACGATCTGCCATTGAAAAAGCCGCCGCCTTGCCCTCCCATGGGGCAAAGCGGCAACTGGCGTTTTATGGGGGCAGCTTCACCGCCATCCCGGCGGCGCAGCAGCTGGCCCTGCTCCGGGCTGCCAAGGCGGAAAGGGAACGGGGGAGGATCGATGCCATCCGGCTCTCCACCCGGCCGGACGCCATCGATGCGGAAGTTCTGAACCGGCTGGAACAATACGGGGTGGAGACCGTTGAGCTGGGGGCCCAGAGCATGGATGAGGAGGTGCTGCGCCTCTCCGGCCGGGGCCACACCGCCCGGGACGTGGAACAGGCCGCCCGGCGCGTCAAGGCCCGGGGCTTTCGCCTGATTTTGCAGATGATGACCGGCCTGCCCGGGGACACGCCGGAAAAATCCCTGGCCACCGCCAAGCGGCTGGCCGCCCTGGAGCCGGATGGGGTGCGTGTCTATCCCACCGTCATTGTCCGGGATACCGCCCTCTATGACCTGTGGCGGGCGGGCCGGTATCGGGAGCACAGGGTGGAGGACGCGGTGGAGACCTGCGCCCGCCTGCTGCCGGTGTTTGAAGCGGCGGGGATCCCCGTCATCCGCCTGGGCCTGAACCCCACGGAAGAACTGTCCGCTGGTGCCGCCGTGGCCGGTGCCTATCACCCGGCGCTGGGGGAGCTGGTGCAGAGCCGCCTGATGCTGCAGGCGGCCCGGCAGCTCCTGCGGGATGTTCCGCCCCACAGCGCCGTCACCCTGGCCGTGGGCCGGGGCAAAACCTCCCAGATGGTTGGCCAGCACCGGCAGAATGTGGAGGCCCTTCGCCGGGAGTTTCAGCTTGCGTCTTTGAAAATCAAAGAAACCGGCCTGAATGGCCGGGAGATTCAGATATTTTCCCTTGAAATCGGAAGCGATATATAATAAAATAAATCAATTATGTTAAATTATCACCTGATTGAATGAGGTTACTGGTTTGTACTTAAAAGCACTGGAGATACAGGGTTTCAAATCCTTTGCGGATAAAACCCGGCTCACCTTTGAAAAGGATATCACCGCCATTGTGGGGCCCAATGGCTCCGGAAAGTCCAATATATCCGATGCCATCCTATGGGTCATGGGCGAACAGCGTACCAAGGCCCTTCGCGGCAGCAAGATGGAGGATGTGATCTTCGGCGGTACGGAGAAGCGGGGCGCCCTGGGCTATGCCCAGGTCAGTCTGATTATTGATAACGCCGCCCACATTTTCGATTCTGACAGCAGTGAGATCATGCTCACCCGCAAGTATTACCGCAGCGGCGAGAGCGAGTATTATATCAACCGGGAGCAGGTGCGTTTGAAGGATATCAACAACCTGCTCATGGATACCGGCCTGGGGCGGGATGGCTATTCCATCATCGGTCAGGGCCGTATTGCCGAGATCGTCTCCAACAAGAGCACCGACCGGCGTGAGGTCTTTGAGGAGGCCGCCGGCATCTCCCGCTTCCGTTACCGGAAGGAGGAGGCGGAGCGGAAGCTGGAAAAGACGGAGGAGAACCTGCTCCGCATCAATGATAAGATCGAGGAATTGGAGATGCAGGTGGAGCCCCTGCGCAAGCAGGCGGAGACCGCCAAGCGCTATCTGGTGCTGCGGGACGAGCTGCGTACCCAGGAGATCTCCGTCTGGATGGCCACCCTGGAAAAGCTCCATGCCCAGGCTGAGGGCGTGAAGCAGGAGTATGAGCAGACGGCGCGGAGCCTGGAACAGGCCCGGGCCGAGTTGGAAGCGCTGTACGCCTCCTCCGGCAGCATCAGTGAGCGGATGCGCCAAAAGGATGTGGAGACCGACGAGGCCCGCAAGCGCCTGAGCGATGCCCAGGCCGCCAGCGCCCAGCGGGAGGCGGAGGCCGCCGTCCTCCGGGCCAACCGGGAAAGCAGCCGGGAGAACAGGCAGCGCCTGCTTATGGATATCCAGCAGCAGGAGACCCGGGTGCGGGAGCTGGAGGAGAGCATCAGCCAGAGCCGGGAGCGGATGGCATCCCTGGCGGAGCAGCTGCAAGCCCTGGCCCTGGAAACCCAGAGCAATGACAATGTCCTCTCCGGCTGCCGGATGAAGCTTTCCAGCCGGGAGGCCATGGTGAAGGAGCTGGGGGACAAGGCCGCCCAGCTTTCCGTGGATGGCCGCAGCATGGACTCCCGTATCCATATGCTCAGCGAAATGGAAAAGGATTATGAGGGCTATTCCAAAGCGGTGAAAACCGTCATGCGGGAGAGCCAGCGGGGCAATGTAAAGGGCGTCCACGGCCCGGTGGCAAACCTCATCAAGGCCGATGAGGATTGCGCCCTGGCCATTGAGACCGCCCTGGGCGCCGCTGCCCAGAATATCGTGATTGACAGTCAGGAGGACGGCCGCCGGGCCATTGAGATGCTCAAGCGCAGCGATTCCGGCCGGGCCACCTTCCTGCCTGTGGATACCATCCGTGGCGCCGTCATGAAGGACGCCCCCACCCGTGACCCGGGCTTTGTGGGCGTGGCCTATGAGCTGGTGCGCTTTGATGCCCGGTATGAGCAGATCGTGGCAAACCTTCTGGGCCGCACCGTGGTGGCCGAAACTTTGGGAGATGCGGTGCGGATGTCCAAAGCCAGCGGCAGCCGCCTGCGCATTGTCACCCTGGACGGGCAGCTGATCCACGCCGGCGGCTCCATGACCGGCGGCAGCAGCGCCAAAGGCAGCGGCATTCTCTCCCGGGCCAATGAGCTGGAGAAGCTCCGCCGCCAACGGGCGCGGCTGCTGGAAAATGAAAAGACAGCCGCTGCCCGCCTGGATAAGGCCCAGAAGGATCTGGCCGCCGTCCGCTATGACTTGGATATGGCTCTGGAGGAGCAGGCCCAGCTGCGAAGCCGGGTATCTTCTCTGGAGGCGGAGCGGCGGGCAACGGAGAATTCCGCCGTCCAGCTGCAGCAGCTGCTGACCAGTCTCTCCGGAGACAGTGATGTCCGGCGCAGCGCCGTGGATGCCGCCCAGCGGCAGATCGATGATTTCAGCCTGCGTATTGAAGAAAAAGAGAAAGAGATCGCCCGCATGGGCGAGAAGATAGACGCCATTCAGGCGGAGATCCAGGCCATCAGCCAGAGCAAGCTGGCCCTGGAAGGCAAGCGCACCAAGGCCGAGCGGGAGGCCCAGAGCCGCAACCAGGACATTCTGGAGCTGGAACGGCGCAGCGCTCGCATCGAGCAGAAGAAGCTGGCCGCCGACATGGAGGAAAAGCAGATTCTGGATAAGCTCTGGGAGAATTATGAGCTGAGCCATTCCGCCGCCGAGGCCCTGCGCCAGCCGGTGGAGAACCTGCCCAGGGCCCAGAAGCAGATCAGTGACCTGCGCCGCCAGATATCCGCTCTTGGCAACCCCAACATCGGCGCCATTGAGGAGTTTGACCGGGTCAACACCCGCTATGAGTTTCTCAGTACCCAGCGGGACGATGTGGAGAAGGCCAAGGGGGAGCTGCTCAGCGTCATTAAAGATTTGACCGGCCAGATGGAGCAGCTTTTTGTAGAGCGCTTCCATGAGATCGACCAGTGCTTCCGCCAGACCTTCCTGGAGCTGTTCGGCGGCGGCAAGGCCGCTTTGAAGCTGGAGGATGAGAATAACGTGTTGGACTGCGGCATCGAGATCAAGGTGCAGCCCCCCGGAAAGGCTCTGTCCAACATCAGCCTGCTCTCCGGCGGCGAAATGGCCTTTGTGGCCATTGCGTTGTACTTCGCCATCTTGAAGGTGCGGCCCACTCCTTTCTGTGTCATGGACGAGATCGAGGCCGCTTTGGATGAGGCCAACGTGACCCGTTACGCCGAGTATATGCGCCGCATGTCCGATAAGACCCAGTTCTTGGTCATCACCCACCGCCGGGGCACCATGGAGGAGGCGGACATGCTCTATGGTGTCACCATGCAGGAAAAGGGCGTCTCCACCGTCATTGAACTGGATCTGGAAAGCGCCCAAAAGACCGTTGAAGAATAAATACCGTGGATAATGGGGTATAACAATATGGGATTTTTTGACAAGATTTTTTCCGGCCTGACCAAGACCCGCAGCAACATGGAGGAACTGGAAGAGCTGTTCCAGGGCTATCAGCCTGACAGCGAGGATTTTTATGAGGAACTGGAGGAACTGCTGGTGCTGGCGGATGTGGGTGCCGCCACCGCTGCCGATGTGGTGAAGGCCATGCGCAAGCTGACCTGGGAAAAGCGCTTCCGCAAGGGGAACGAAGCCCGTGCCGGCCTCATTGAGCTGCTGACAAAGCTGCTGGACGTGGGGGATCCCGCCCTGAAGCTGGAGACCAAACCCTCCGTCATTTTGATGGTGGGGGTCAATGGCGTGGGCAAGACCACCACCATCGGCAAGATCGCCGCGCAGCTGAAGGCTCAGGGAAAGCGTGTGCTGCTCTGCGCCGGGGATACCTTCCGCGCCGCCGCTGCCGAGCAGCTGGGCATCTGGGCGGAACGCTCCGGGGCGGATATCGTTCGCCATGAGGAGGGGAGCGACCCCGCCGCCGTGGTGTACGACGGCCTTTGCGCCGCCAGGGCCCGGGGGGCCGATGTGGTCATTATCGATACCGCCGGCCGCCTGCACAATAAGCAGAATCTGATGAACGAGCTGGGCAAGATCCGCCGCATCATTGACCGGGAACTGCCGGAGGCGGATGTGGAGACCCTCATGGTGCTGGACGCCACCACCGGCCAGAACGGCCTGATCCAGGCCAAGCAGTTTCTGGATACCGCCGGGCTCACCGGCATCGTCCTCACCAAGCTGGATGGCACCGCCAAGGGCGGCATTGTCTTTGCCATCGCCAACGAGCTGAAGCTGCCGGTGAAGTTTGTGGGCGTGGGCGAGGGCATGGATGACCTGCTGCCCTTCGAGTCCAAAAACTTTGTGGAAGCCCTGTTTAAGTAAAATAAAAGAGCTTTAAAGAGCTTTAAAAAGCTAAAAAAACTTTAAAAAACGGAGAGAAACTATGCCTATCACCAGTAAACAGCGGGCCCAGCTCAGGGGCCTTGCCATGGCGGAAGATACCATTATCCAGGTGGGCAAAGGCGGCATCACCGAGAATCTGGTGGCCTCTGTCAACGCCGCCCTGAAGGCCCGGGAGCTTGTGAAGGGCAAGGTGCTGGAAAGCTCCATGCTCACTGCCCGGGAAGCCTGTGACGCCCTGTGCCAGGCCTGCAGCGCCGAAGGCGTCCAGACCATCGGTACCAAGTTTGTCCTGTACAAACGAAACGAAAAAGAGCCGAAAATCCAGCTGATCAAGGATAAAAAGAAATGAAAACAGCCATTTACGGCGGCAGCTTCAACCCGCCACACCTGGGCCATATCAGCGCTGCCCGGACGGTGTATGAACAGCTTCAGCCGGATCGTTTCCTCATCATCCCCACCAATATCCCACCCCATAAGGATATGGCCCAGGACAGCCCGGAAAAGGAAGAGCGCCTGAACCTGTGCCGCCTGGCCTTTGAAGAGATCCCCGGGGCGGAGGTATCCGAACTGGAGATGAACCGGGAAGGACGGAGCTACAGCGCCGACACGGTGGAGCAGCTGCGCCGCCGGTATCCGGAGGATATCTTCTACCTGGTGGTGGGCTCCGATATGTTCCTCAGCTTCTGCACCTGGTATAAGTTCCAGTATTTGCTGGAAAACTGTGTTTTGGTGGTACTTAGCCGGGAAGAAGATGACCTTCCGGAACTGGAACACTTTCAGGCGAAGCTGGCGGAGAACTATGGCGGCAAGTCCCTTCTGCTGCCCCATGATCCCCTGCCCATGAGCTCCGGCGAGATCCGCCAGCGGCTGCGGCGCGGCCTGGGGGCGGATATGCTGCCGGAAAAGGTGTATGCCGAGATCATCCGCCGCCGCTGCTATGAGGCCCAGCCGGAGCTGACCTGGCTGCGCAGTCAGGTGGCCCCCATGCTCTCCAGCCAGCGCATGGCCCATACCGCCGGCTGCGAGCAGGAGGCGGTGCAGCTGGCCCGGCGCTGGGGCGAGAACCCGGAAAGCGCCGCCGTTGCCGGAATTCTCCACGATATCACCAAGAATCTTGGTTACGATGAACAGTTGATATTGTGCGAAAAATATGGTATTATTCTCGATATCGCCGAGAAAGAAAATCCCAGGCTGCTCCATGCCATTACCGGGGCCGCCAAGGCCAGGGAGCTGTTCGGCGTGCCGGACGCGGTGTATGAGGCCATCCGCTGGCATACCACCGGAAAGCCGGATATGACCACGCTGGAAAAGATTATCTATCTGGCGGACTATATCGAACCCACCCGGGACTTCGAAGGGCTGGAGAAGCTGCGCTCCCTGGCCTATGAAGATCTGGATAGGGCCATGGCCCTGGGCCTGGAGATGAGCCTGGAAGAAATTCGCCGCCAGAATGTGGAGCCCCACCGGGCTTCCCTGGAGGCTTACCTCTGGTACAGCCAGGACGGACGCTAACAAAAACCGAAAATAGTTTACGCCGCCGGCCCTTATGGCGGCAGATTGGAGAATAAATTATGCTTACGCCTGCCCAAATCGCAGCAATTGCCGCAAAGGCACTGGATGAGAAAAAGGCCAGAGACGTAAAGATCCTGAAAACCACAGAGCAGACCGTGCTGGCGGATTACTTTGTGATCTGCAACGGCACCTCCTCCACCCATATCAAGGCCCTGGTGGACGAGGTGGACAAGCAGCTTTCCGAAGCGGGGGAGCCGCCCATGCGCCGGGAGGGGCTGCGCTCTGACATCTGGGTGCTGATGGACTTTGGCTGTGTGATCGTGCATGTATTTACCGATGAGGCCAGAAAGTTCTATAATCTTGAGCGCCTCTGGAGCGATGCTGAGGTGGTGGATTCCTCATCCCTTCTCGGCCCCTGAGGTGGAAGCGCTGCTGCTTTGACCCCATGGGGCGGAACCGGACAAAAATAAAAAACCAATCAGAAAGAGTGGATCCATCATGAAATACGATTTTGCCAGAATAGAGAAAAAATGGCAGGCCAGGTGGGAAGAGACCAAGCCCTATGCCGCCGAGACCGGCAGCGACAAGCCCAAGTTCTATGGGCTGATCGAGTTCCCCTACCCCTCCGGCCAGGGCCTGCATGTGGGCCATCCCCGGCCCTTTACCGCCATGGACATCGTCACCCGCAAAAAGCGGATGGAAGGCTACAATGTGCTTTTCCCCATCGGCTTTGACGCCTTTGGCCTGCCCACGGAGAACTACGCCATCAAGAACCATATCCACCCCGCCACCGTCACCCACAACAACATCCAGAACTTTACCCGCCAGCTGAAGATGCTGGGCTACGGCTTTGACTGGGATCGCTGCGTGGACACCACTGACCCCAAGTACTACAAGTGGACCCAGTGGATTTTCCTTCAGATGTTCAAGAAGGGGCTGGCCTATAAGAGCACCATGCCCGTCAACTGGTGCACCAGCTGCAAGTGCGTGCTGGCCAATGAGGAAGTGGTCAACGGTGTGTGCGAGCGCTGCGGCAGCGAAGTGATCCGCAAGGAGAAGAGCCAGTGGATGCTGGCCATCACCAAGTACGCCCAGCGGCTGATCGATGATCTGGACGAGCTGGATTACATCGAGCGGGTGAAGATCCAGCAGAAGAACTGGATCGGGCGCTCCACCGGTGCGGAGCTGACCTTTGACACCAGCACCGGCGACAAGGTCACCGTTTACACCACCCGGCCCGACACCCTCTTTGGCGTGACCTATATGGTCATCTCCCCGGAGCATCCGCTGCTGAAGCAGTGGCAGGACAAGATCCAAAACCGGGACGAAGTGGCCGCCTATCAGGACGCTGCCGCCCACAAGTCCGACTTTGAGCGGGGCGAACTGAACAAGGACAAGACCGGCGTCCGTCTCCAGGGCATCGAGGTGATGAACCCCGCCACCGGAGAGCATGTGCCCATGTTCGTCTCCGACTACGTGCTGATGGGCTACGGCACCGGCATTGTCATGGGCGTGCCCGGCCACGACCAGCGCGACTGGGAGTTTGCCACCAAGTTTGGTCTGCCCATCATCGAGGTGGTCAGCGGCGGCGACATCACCAAGGAGGCTTTTGTGGCCAAGGACGACAGCGCCATCATGGTCAACTCCGGTTTCCTCAACGGCATGACCGTGAAAGAGGCCATCCCCGCCATGAAGAAGTACGTGGTGGAGCAGGGCTGGGGCGTTGAGAAAGTAAACTACAAGCTGCGGGACTGGGTTTTCTCCCGCCAGCGCTATTGGGGCGAGCCGATTCCTCTGGTCAACTGCGAGAAGTGCGGCTGGGTGCCCCTGCCGGAGAGCGAGCTGCCCCTGGTTCTGCCCCAGGTGGAGAGCTATGAGCCCACCGATGACGGCGAAAGCCCCCTGAGCAAGATGACCGATTGGGTCAACACCACCTGCCCCTGCTGCGGCGGCCCTGCCAAGCGGGAGACCGACACCATGCCCCAGTGGGCGGGCAGCAGCTGGTACTTCCTGCGGTACATGGATCCCCATAACGATAAGGAACTGGTCAGCAAAGAAGCCGAGGATTACTGGGGCCCGGTAGACTGGTATAACGGCGGCATGGAGCACACCACGCTGCACCTGCTGTACAGCCGCTTCTGGCACAAGTTCCTGTATGACATCGGCGTTGTCCACACACCGGAACCCTATGCCAAGCGCACCTCCCACGGCATGATCCTGGGCGAGGGCGGCGAGAAGATGTCCAAGTCCCGGGGGAACGTGGTCAACCCCAACGACATTGTGGATCAGTACGGCGCGGACACCATGCGCCTGCACATTATGTTCATCGGCGATTTTGAGAAGGCCGTCACCTGGTCCAATGAGGCGGTGAAGGGCTCCAAGCGCTTCCTGGACCGCTGCTGGAACCTGATGGATATTGCGGAGGAAGGTGAAATCTCCCAGAAGAACGAGGCCATCATCCACAAGACCATCAAGAAAGTCACCGAGGACATTGATACCCTGAAGATGAACACCGCCATTGCGGCCCTGATGACCATGGTCAACGAGTTCTATGCCAAGGGTCTCACCAAGGGCGACCTGGAGCAGCTGATGCTGATGCTCTCTCCCTTCGCCCCCCATATGGTGGAGGAGATGTGGGAGCTGACCGGCTTTGCCGCCAAGTACGGCAAGATGGCCATGCAGATGCCCTGGCCCAGCTTTGATGAGAGCAAGACCCGGGAGGCCGAGAAGGAGATGGCTGTGCAGGTCAATGGCAAGCTCCGCTCCACGGTGGTGGTTCCCGCCGACGCGGCGGACGATGTGGTCATTGCTGCCGCCTGCGCCGATGAGAAGATCAAGCGGCAGATGGAGGGCATGGAGCTGGTGAAAACCATTGTTGTCAAAAACAAGCTGGTGAATTTAATTCTTAAGCCGAAAAAGTGATATTGACAACTGGCCCTTTAGCCGTTATAATACTACTGTTAAAAAGCCATTTAGTTGGCCCTTGAAGCGCCGCAAGGCGTATTTGGAGGGAGGGAAATAGATGTCTGAAATTTATGTCAAGGAAAACGAGTCTCTGGACAACGCTCTGAAAAGATTCAAGCGCAGCTGCGCCAAGTCCGGCGTTCTGGCCGACCTGAGAAAGAAAGAGTATTACCAGAGCCCCAGCGTGAAGCGCCGCAAAAAGTCCGAGGCCGCACGCAAGAACAAGAATAAGCGTTACTATTGATTTGTGATTGATAGAAATGCAAAGCCAGCCCCTCCCGGGGCTGGCTTTCCTTTATGGTGTAATGGAATGGGTGAGGGGAACCTATGGGAGCGATGCAGACGTAGGGGCGTGCATCGCACGTCCGCAATTTTGCGACAGCCCGAAAGCAGGCGGACGGCCAATGGCCGCCCCTACGGGTGTTTTTATGCGTCTGCGTTAAAAATCGGCTGCATTTCGCTTTTGCCGGTTGGTAAAAAAGACCCCGCCCATTTTGAATGGGCGGGGTCTGAAACGGTCAAATAAGATAAGACTTACTGGATCTCTACCAGTTTGCCGATGACCACATAGCGGGCGTCGGCAAACTCATAGGTGCAGGTAGACAGCACACAGATCTGATCTTCAATGCCGACTTCCACATCGCTCTGGAAGGTGGATTCCGCTTTGGCGCTCTCCACATAGGCCAGGAACTGCTCATCGGCATCAAACTGGCGGGCGTAGACATAAGAGTCAGGCTCCGTCACCAAACCGGCAAACAGGTCGAGACGGAAGTTCTTCTCCGGCGTGCTGATGTAAAGGCAGGGATGCTCCGGATAATAGGAAGCGTCCCGGTAGTTGCGGAGACTTGCGAACATGGAGCCGTCGTTCATGTTGTGGCCGTAGACCAGCGTGTTCTTATCGCTGAAATCACTGGCGTTCTGGCAGTCGATGAAGATGGTGCCGTTGGCGTTCTTTTCACCGCTGAGCAGATGGTCAAGATAAGTAAAGTTGTCCCCCGTGTGGGCAATGGGGTAGTTGATTACCGTGTTGGGGGAATAGATCCAGCCGGCGGCCTCCGGGTTCTGGGCCTGAAGGGCGGCAAAGTCCACGCTGATGGGGGAGACCTCCACCGGTTCCTCCTCTTTCTGCTCCTCACCGGGGGCGGCGGAGGGCTTGGGCGTGGTCTGGGCAGTGGTGACAAACTGCTGGGACAGGGAGCTATAATTTTGCTCTGCAATTTTATAGCCCCGCAGGGTGCTTATGATCTTAAAGGCGCTGAACCCGAACACGCAGAGCAACACCGCGCACAGCAGGATAAGCACCAGTTTCATTGACTTCTTAATGATGAATCGCCATCCTTTATTACAGAGTGGCTACATTATAACGCAAAGCATGCCAAAAGGGAAGGAAAAATTGTAAACAATAACTTAATAAAAATTAAGGCAATGAGACACGGAGAAAACAGGGCTTTTTGCTTCGAAGAAGGAGATGCCAACGGGCATCCCTCACCAGCTCCGAACGCCTTCAATATGGAGAAAGCGGAGGGTATCGAAAGCATAGGAATCCAGGGGCCGGTCCAAAGCGTCAAAGGTATGGGCGGCCACCAGAATCGCCGGGCGCACGGCAGTGATAACGGGGGAGTGGTAAAAGCTGCCAGACCCATTGCCAAGCTGCACGATGTCCCCCGGCTGGGCTTCACGGGACGGCACGACGCGGGCATAGGGGCCGGGACCGGTGCTGCCGGTGAGAAATTGATACAGGTATTCCACCCCGGTCCAGGCGGCGGCGCGGTCATAGGAAGAACGGTAGTACCAACCTGTTACGGGGGTAAAGTTCATCACCCCGGAACCCGCGTACAGGCACTGGGAGGCAAAATTTGTGCAGTCGCCGCCGATATGCTCAAAATCATAGTAGGCGGGATTTCGACGCAGCGCCCACTGCCGGGCATAGTCCACGGCCCGTTCTCTGTGATAGGACAGATTTTTCATGCAGATCACACTCCGCTGCATCCTATGCAATGCCTACCGGCATGGTTCGGCACCCGGTTCCCGGCAGCTTTTCGCCGCAGCCCGGAAAAATAAAGCAAAAAAATATGACACGGCAGGGCCGAACTGTGATAAAATCACGGTACAAAGGCAAGCGACCGGTTATAATACAGACACAAAAGAAAGACAACAAGGAGGATTTAAACATGTCCGTTCTCACCGTTACCAAAACCAATTTTCAGGAAGAAGTGATCCGCTCCGATAAGCCTGTCCTGCTGGACTTCTGGGCCAGCTGGTGCGGCCCCTGCCGGATGGTCAGCCCCATCGTGGACGAGATTGCCGCCGAGCGCGGCGACATCAAGGTGGGCAAGATCAATGTGGATGAGCAGCCGGAGCTGGCGGCCCAGTTCGGCGTGATGAGCATCCCCACCCTGGTGGTGATGAAGGAAGGCAAAATCGTCAATCAGGCTGTGGGCGCAAGACCCAAGAACGCCATCCTCGGTATGCTGTAAGGGGCCGGCGGCAGGGAAAGTGCCTGACCGCTGTCTCATCGAACAGGCCGCCCCCTGCGGAATGGATCGATAAACCAATAGTATGAAAACACAGCCGTACAGTGGCTGTGTTTTTTTTCTTTATGGGTTTGTTTCTTGTTTCAGCCGGTCAGCCGGGCGACCTCCTCCGGATTCCACTGATACTTGGTTTCATCCAGCTCTGTCAGGCCAAAGCGTAAAAAGCCGAATTCCCCGGTGCTGCCCCGGTCGGAGGTGGCGTCAAACCAGAGCCACTGTCCGTCCAGCAGGGCGATGTTCCACATGTGGTTTTCGCTGAAGTATTTCCCGGTCACGTTGTAGCAGGGGATCCCCACCTTCTCAAACAGCAGCTTCACCGCGTGGGAATATCCCCCGCAGATGGCCATCCCGTCCCGCAGAGCGCCCAGGGCGGTCTGGGATTCATAGGGCATGCTGCTCTTGTCAGAATAATAGCGCTGGTCATAACTGACCGTGCCGGTGATATAGGCATACAGGGCCTCTGCCATCTCCCGCTGGCTCATGCCCTCCTGAATCACCTGAGCGATCACCTGGTCAGCCAGCTGCTCCGCTTCCGCCAGCGCCGCCAGACAGTCCTCCATGGTGAAGCCATAGGACGCACTGTATTGGAGGGCGGTGCCATCCCGGTTCAGGGAACAGAGCAGGTAGCCGCCGCCAGCCTGCTGCAAGGCCCGGTTCATGCTGTCGGGGGACAGATCCCGGTTGGTGATCCGGACGGGGACAAGCTCCTGCCCTATGTTTTCCTCCGCCACGGCGATCAGCTCCCGGAGAGAGTCAATTTCCGACCCGGCAAAGTCCTCCGGGAAAGCCCCGGTCTTATAGGGCATGTAGTGGAAGGTACAGATCAGGCTGCCCCCCTGGTCACCGATTTCCAGGTCATAAACATATTTCAGCTCAGGCCTTGCCGCCGCAATTTCATAATAGGTATTCCATACATCCATCTCCGGCTGAGCCAGCCAGTCCCCGCTGACCGCTGCTGTCAGGGAGGGGCAGAAGCCCTCGATGGCCTCTGCCATGGCGGTTTTGAATTCTTCCCGGCTGCCGGCCGTGATCACCATGGGTTCCGGCGCTGCGGTCGTTTCCGCCGGCGGGACTTCCTCTGTGGGGACAGGCGTGGCCGGGGAAAGGCTGCTTATTGGAGCGGGTGTGGCTACCGGGGCTTCCTGCCCCTTGCCGCAGGCGCTCAGCACCGTGGTGCAGGCCAGCGTCAGGCACAGGAGAAGAGCAAGAAAAGACTTAGTTTTCATTGGATTTCCTCTTTCAGCATTTTTTCCGAGGCCATCCGCTTCATCGGCTTTATCAGACACAGGCAGACCAGAATGGTCAGGACATCCGCCGCCGGCTGGGAGAGATAAATTCCCGTGATGCCCAGCAGCTTCGGCAGGATCAGAATAAAGGGCAGGTAGAACAGGCCCTGACGGATCACCGAGAGGAAAAGCCCCATCCTGGCCGAACCAATGGTTTGGAAGGTGATGGTCATCATATAGCACAGACCAAAGGCCGGGTACAGCGCCACCTGAGAGATGAGCAGCCATTTACCGTAGTCCACGATGACCGGGTTCTGGTTGAACAGGGTGATAAACGGCCCGGATAAAAGAATATATACAGCCTCCACCAGGATCGTAAGCAGCAGAGAGCCTTTCAAAGCGAAGCGGACGGACCGGTGGAACCGGTCGTTATTCTTGGCACCAAAAGCAAAGGAGGCTACCGGCTGATACCCCTGCATAAAGCCCATGATAATATAGCAGGCAATGAGAACCAGACGCTGGACGATGCCGTAAGCGGCGATGATCTCATCCGACTGCGGCAAACCCTTGGCGGCGATGTTGGTCAGGGAGGCCGCAACAGCCAGACAGATCTGGATTACCGCGGTGGGGATGCCGATGGCGGCCACATCCCGGATAAATTTCCAGGTGGGATGGAAGGCCCTGCGTTTGATTTTGATGACGGAACGCCCGCTGGCATAGAACCAGACAAGGATGAAGAAGGTCACAAACTGAGACACCGTAGTGGCCTGGGAAGCGCCCGCCACTCCCTGGTTCAGACCCCACGAAAACATGAACACGGGGTCCAGGATGACGTTGAGTGCCGCACCGGTGATGACGGCAATGGAGGAGATTTTCACCGAGGACTCCGCACGGGCGGCGCAGTTCATGCTCTGGGCGGGCAGATTGGCCAGGGCGGCGATAAACATCCAGAAAGCGTAGTCCTTGGCATAGGGCAGGGAGGAATCGGTAGCGCCGAAGGCCCGCATCAGCGGCTCAAGAAAGACAATGCCGCCCACGCACAGCACTGCGCCAATGATGACGGAAACGCCCACAATGGAAGTGACCGTGCGGCTGGCACCTTCATGATCCTTGGCGCCCAACTGACGGCCTGCCAGAACGGCGGCGCCTGCCGCGAAGATATTCTCAATGGACACCATAATCAGCAGCAGGGGGACGGTGACGCCCACGCCCGCCATGGCAAGGTCATTGTGGAGCATCCCGATATAGGCGGTATCCACCAGATTGTAAACAGCCTTTGCCAACAGTGCCAGCGTGGCGGGGATCGCCAACTTTATGATTGCTCTGTTGGCAGGCATATCCCCCAGTACGGATTGTTTTTGCAAATCTTTTTCAGTCATTTTCTGATTGCTTCCTCTCTATCACACCATAGAGTAATATGTTTAACACTTTGCGGCAGTTTTCTTCATAGGTATCAAATGCCGTGCCTCCTGTATTTGAAAGCTGATAATGGACAGCGATGAAATCCTGAAACTGCCGGAAGAACGAAATTACCTCATCTTTTGAAATGCCCTGCCGCAGCGTGAAGGATGTCAAAAGCTGCTCTAAAATCTGAATGTTGAGATCGTCAAAGCACTGCTTGCATTTCTGTATCTCAGCACGCAGATGGGCAGGCGACGAAAGCAGCGCTTCCCCAAAAATCCCCTGATAGACCGGATGGGAACAGAAAAATTTTGCACGAATGGCGAAGTAGTCCTCCAGGCTGCGCTCCGCATCTTCGCACTCCGGCATATTCTCCCGAATATATTCTGTCAGCCGCTGGAAGCACTCACTCACACAGGCAAGAAACAACCCGTCTTTGGATTCAAAATAGTGGTATACGATCCCTTTGGAAATGCCCTGTGCGGCGCAGATGGTATTCGTTGACCCCGCCGCATATCCTTGTGCCGAAAACTCGGCCAGCGCGGCATCCAAAATGCGCCGCTTTGTCTGCTGGTTCTTCTCTTCCCGCTTCATGGATCCACCCCTAAAAAATATTGACTGCCTGGTCTATTTTGAGAGTATAGCATAAACAGACCGGGCGGTCAATTTTTTTCTGTGAACTTTTGGTGAATCTTGACGGCGAAAAAAACCGGCCTGACCAGTGGTCAGACCGGGGGAAAAGCGTATTCCTTTATTCGCCGAAGCCCATGGGGTTCTTGGACTGCCATGCCCAGGCATCCCGGCACATATCGTCCAGATTATACTGGGCCTTCCAGCCCAGCAGTTCCGCGCTCTTATCGGGGCAGGAGTAGACCGTGGCCAAATCGCCGGGGCGGCGGGCAACGATCTCATAGGGGATATGGATGCCGGTGACCCGCTCAAAAGCCTTCACCATATCCAGCACGCTGTAGCCCATGCCGGTGCCCAGGTTAAAGACGTTCTCCCCCTTATGCTTCTGCATGTACTCAATGGCGCAGACATGGCCCCGGGCCAGATCCACCACGTGGATGTAGTCCCGCACGCCGGTGCCGTCGTGAGTATCATAGTCATTGCCGAAGACGTTCAGATGATCCCGGCGGCCCACGGCCACCTGGGAGATGTAGGGCATCAGGTTGTTGGGAATGCCCCGGGGATCCTCACCGATCAGGCCGCTGCTGTGGGCGCCGATGGGATTGAAGTAGCGCAGCAGGGCAATGGACCATTCCTCATCGGCAAAGGCGGTGTCCCGCAAAATCTGCTCAGACATATACTTGGTCCAGCCGTAGGGATTGGTGCACATACCGGTGTGGGAGCTTTCCCGCAGGGGCATCTCATTATCGCCGGAGTAGACGGTGGCGGAGGAGGAGAACACGATGTTCTTCACCCCGTGATCCTTCATGGAGCGGCACAGGGTAATGGTGGAGTTCAGGTTATTGTCATAGTATTCCAGGGGCATGGCAACCGACTCGCCCACAGCTTTCAGCCCGGCAAAGTGGATGGCACAGCCGATGTCGTGCTTCTCAAAAATCCGGTCCAGGGCTGCCCGGTCACGGATGTCGATCTCATAGAAATCCAGGCTCTTGCCGGTGATCTGCTGCACCCGCTCCAGAGATTTGGCGCTGGAGTTCACCAGATTGTCCGCCACAACCACGCCGTAGCCTCTCTCCAGCAGCTCCACACAGGTGTGGCTGCCAATGTACCCGGCACCGCCGGTAACCAGTACGTTCATTCGTTTATCCGTCCTTTCAATCCAGCAGGGTTTCGGGATAAATCCCCTCGGCCCGCATTCTCTCAATGGCGCCCACCACGCTGTCCATATCCTCTTTATAGGTCACGCCGTACCAGGCCTCATCACAGCTGAGCACCTTCACCCTGCCCTTGCCGGCCTGAATCATATCGTTGGCCACAAAGGGCAGGAAATATTCGCACTTATTCGGGTTTACCGGCAGGTTCGCATCCAGCCAGGCAGGGAAATCATCCGCCAGCTGCTGAAGCATGGAATTGCTGAAGGCCCAGCAGTTCATGGAAACCGGCGTTTCACCGGCCAGGGGATGGAAGGTCACGCCGTCCTCGGTGTATTTGCCGTTCTCGCCATCTTTGAAGACCTTGGTGCGCTCCACCACGTCGGTGAGATAACCGTCCTCCACCTGGCAAACGCCCCGGGCCACGGAGCCGTTTTCCGTCACGGTGTTTTTCAGCAGGTAGGCCACCATGGCGTGCTCATCGGACGGCCTGTCCTCCACGAGAAAATCATAGAGTTTCCGGTAGGCGCTGCGGCCATAGTAATCATCGGAGTTGATGACGGCGAAGGGCCCGTCCACCACGCCCCTGCAGCAGAGCACCGCATGGCCCGTTCCCCAGGGCTTGACCCGCCCTTCCGGTACGGTGTACCCCTCCGGCAGCATGTCCAACTGCTGGTAAACGTACTTCACATCGAAATACTTCTCCATCCGCTTGCCGATGAAATTCTTGAAATCTGCTTCGATCTCGTGCTTGATGATAAAGGCCACCCTGCGGAAGCCTGCCCTGTAAGCGTCGTACAGGGAGAAGTCAATGATGGCGTGGCCATGGCCATCCACTGCGGTGATCTGTTTCAACCCGCCGAAGCGGCTGCCCATACCCGCCGCGAGAATAACGAGAGTGGGTTCCTGCATGATACATCCCTCCAAAAGCTCGTAAGTGTCTTTATTATAGCAAGCAGGGAATTTTTTGTATAGTGCAAAAATAATCGAATAGAAGAAAATTCTTTCTCGTTGCGGAAAATTTTGCATAAACGGGAACGGTGCGCTCCCTGTCCGGCGACTTAAAAGTAAAACAGCAGGGACAGGCCCTGCTGTTTTACTTTATATCTTGTATTTTTCCGCAAACTGGGCGTAGAACGTATCGAAGTTATGAGAGCGCTGTTCCTTCAGATCGATGACATAGCTGTGGGTATCATAGGCGTCATCGTCCAGCTCGATCATGGCGATGGCAATGTTGGAGCAGTGGTCGGCCACCCGCTCACAGTTGGTCAGCAGGTCATTGAACACGAAGCCCTGAGACAGGGAGCACTGCCCGTTTTGCAGGCGGTCGATGTGCCGCAGCTTCATTTCGTCGCAGAGGATATCGATGTGTTCCTCCAAAGGCTCCACCTTGTAGGCCTTGCTGAGATCCTCATCGACAAAGGCAGAAAAGGAAAGCTCCAGAATCTCGCTGACCGCGGCGCACAGCACCAGAATCTCGTGCATGGCACTTGGGGAGAAGCGGATCTTCTTGCTCTCAATTTCCGCAGCTGCCTCCGTCAGGTTCACCGCGTGGTCGCTGATACGCTCAAAATCGCTGAGGGTGTGCAGAAATTTGGAGACGCTTTCGTTCTGCTCGTTGTTCAGCTCCCGGGTGTTCAGCTTCACCAGATAGGTGCCCAGCCGGTCCTCGTAGCGATCCACCAGCTCCTCCCGCTCCGCAACGTGCTGAACCTCCGCCTCGCTGTAGTCCTGAAGCAGGTTCAGGGCGGCCAGAATGTTGTCCTTGGCCACCTTGGCCATGCTGTTCACGGTCAGACGGCTCTGCTCCACAGCCAGGGCCGGGTGCAGCAGAAAGCGCTCGTCCAGCCGGTCAAACTCCGCATGCGCTGCCCGCTCCGCTTCGCTCTCTCTGACAAAAAGGGAGACCAGCCGGGCCAGCGCATCGATGAAGGGCAGCAGCGCCAGGGCCGTCACCAACCGGAAAAGCGTGTTTACTGCCGCAATACTGACTGGGCTCATGATCGCGTACTTAAAGTCAAAATCCATTACGGCGTCCATACTGTAGAAGACCGTGCCGCAGAGGATCACGCCCACCACCTCGATGACCAGATAGGCCAAAGCCGTGCGCTTGCCCACCGCTCTGGCGCCCAGGGCGGACAGCAGCACCGGTACCGCCGCGCCGATGGCGATGCCCAGGATAATGGGGTAGGCCACGGAGAAATTCACCGCCCCTGTCATGGAGAGGGCCTGCAAAATACCCACTGCGGCTGAGGCGCTCTGCAAAACGCTGGTAAAAACCGCGCCCACCAGGATCCCCAGCAGGGGATTGGAGAAGGAGGTGAGGATGCTGATGAAAGCTGGGCTCTGCCGCAGGGGGGCCACCGCGCCGCTCATGGCCTGGATGCCGTACATCAGCACGGCAAAACCCAGCAGAATGTCGCCCAGATGCTTGTTGACCTGCTTCTTGGTGAACATCCGCAGGATGATCCCCGCTACGGCCACCACCGCCGTGATGGTGGCCGTGGACAGCAGCGATACCCAGCCGCTGCCTTCCAGACTGGAAAGGCAGATGATCCAGCCGGTGACGCTGGTGCCGATCAGGGCGCCCAGAATGATGGCAATGGCCTGCTCCAGCTTCATCATGCCGGAGTTCACAAAGCCCACCACCATGACCGAGGTGGCGGAGGAGGATTGGATCACCGCGGTCACACCGGTGCCCAGCAGCAGCCCCTTCATCGGGGTGCCGGACAGCCGGTAGAGCACCAGCTCCAGCTTGTTGCCGGCCACCTTTTTCAGCCCGTCCCCCATCAGGCTCATGCCGAAAAGGAACAGGGCCACCCCGCCTAGCAGAGAAATCACATTGGCAATGCTCAGCTTGCTCAACTCCTTTGAACTGTAAAATCAGGGTCAAATTGGAACAAAGCCAAACTCAACCAACTATCATACTAGCAAACCCGGGCCGGGAAGTCAATCCGCCGGAAAAACATTGTAAAAGAGTCTAAAATCCAAGCTATACTTGCAAAAAAATTGCAGAAGTTATACAATTAAGACATTAACAACAGGAGCAGTTTATGAATGATAATATACGTATTTTATATAAGGACAGCAGCTTGATCGTCTGCCTCAAGCCCGTAGGTGTGGAATCGGAAGGGGAGGGTATGCCCCGGCTGCTGGAGCGGCAGCTGGGCGGCTCCATCTTCTGCGTCCACCGCCTGGATAAGGCGGTGGGCGGGCTCATGGTCTATGCCCGTACCGGGCAGGCGGCGGCCGCTCTCTCCGCCGCTGTTTCCCGGCGGGAGATGGAGAAGGAGTATTTCTGCGTGGCGGCCGGTGCGCCGGAACCGCCTCAGGGCCTGATGTGTGATCTGCTGTATCGGGATGCGGCCAGGAACAAGTCCTTCGTGGTGAAGCGCCCCCGCAGGGGCGTGAAGGAGGCGGAGCTGGCCTATACTCTGCTGGAGCGGGAGGGAGAAAACTCCCTGGTGCGGGTGTCGCTCCACACCGGGCGGAGCCACCAGATCCGTGTTCAGTTCGCTTCCCGGGCCATGCCACTGCTGGGAGACGGGAAGTACGGCAGCCGGGAGCGGCGCTGTACCATCGCCCTCTGGTCCTGCCGTCTTGCTTTTCAGCACCCGCTGTCCGGAGAGCCCATGGTCTTTACGGCCCTGCCGCCGGCGGTCTATCCCTGGGACTCGTTTTCCATTCTGTCCGGGCCGGAATATCTGCTCTGGCCGGAATAAAAAACCGCATATGGGGGAATAATATTAGCACTCGATTGTGCCGAGTGCTAATATTCATTTTCTGTTCATAACTTCCGCTATATTTCTTAATATTTGTGCAGTATCTTATATACAAGATGAAACGAGATAAAGAAAAGCTTCATCCGAATTAAAACAGTTAATAAAATTGATGGAGGTATATATCATGTTTGAACTCATTCCTTTTGACCGTCATGTCCGCAATGTTGCCGCTTTTGATCCCTTCCGCGAGCTGGATGAGATGGAGAGAAGCTTCTTTGGCAACGGCCGCAGCGTTTCCACCTTCCGCACCGACGTCACCGACACCGGTGATGCCTACAAGCTGGAGGCAGAGCTGCCTGGCTTCCACAAGGAGGATATCCAGATCGATGTGGAGAACGATGTGCTGACCATCAGTGCCCAGCGCAGCGAGGAAAAGAAGGACGAGAAGCACAATTTTGTCAAGCGGGAGCGCTTCTATGGTTCCTTCAGCCGCAGCTTTGATGTCTCCGGCATCAACGTGGATGGCATCGATGCCGCCTATACCGATGGTGTCCTGACCCTAACCATGCCCAAGAAGCAGGAGCAGCTGCCTGCCAGCCGCCGGCTGGAAATTAAATAATCAACTGCAAACCAAAATACGTAAACTAAATTATTGTTAATAAAGTTACGTAAATTCTATTAAGTTAACTAAAATATGTAAACCCATGGCCCGGCATTTGCCGGGCCATGGGTTTGTTCATTCCAAGCATTTTTGCCGCTTGCCGCTTACTTCCCTTTATCTTTGGGCTTGAACACCAGGGCCACCAGCAGACCAAAGAACACGGCGGCACAGAGGCCGGCGGCTGCGGCGGTAAAGCCGCCGGTGAATACGCCCAGCAGGCCCTTTTCTTCCACTGCCTCCCGGATGCCCTTGGCCAACGCATGGCCGAAGCCGGTCAGAGGCACGGAGGCCCCGGCCCCGGCCCAGTCCACCAGGGGCTGGTACAGGCCGATGGCGGACAGCGCCACCCCGGCCACCACATAGATGGTCAGGATCCGCGCCGGGGTCAGCTTGGTGTAATCGATCAGCACCTGGCCCACCAGGCACAGCAGCCCGCCCACCAGAAAGGCCTTGATATACAATACAAAATCCATCTTCACCACTGCCTTTCTATGGCCACCGCATGGCAGATGCCAGGTATACTGCCGCCCTGCTGGCAGCTGACCGGGCTCATCAGCGCCCCTGTGGCCGCCACCAGCACCTTGTTCCAGGTGCCCTTGGCAAAGCCCTGGAGGATATGCCCGCAGAGCACCGAGGCACAGCAGCCGCAGCCGGAGCCGCCGCAGTGGACATCCTGGGTGTTCAGGTCGAACATCAAAACACCGCAGTCCATATAGCGGGGCCCCATCTCGATCCCGTCGTCCTGGAACAGCCGCTGCAAAATATCGTGGCCCACCGCCCCCAGATCGCCGGTGAACACCGCATCGTAATAGTTCAGATCCCGCCCGGTATCGGCAAAATGGGCTTTGATGGTCTCATAGGCCGCTGGGGCCATGGCCGCCCCCATGTTGTTGGCATCCTTCAGCCCGGCATCCACGATGATGCCCGGGGTGATGTGGGTGATAAAAGGCCCTTCTCCCGTGGAAGATACGATGGCGGCTCCCGCCCCGGTCACAGTCCATTGGGCGGTGGGGGGCCGCTGGCCGCCGTATTCCAGAGGAAAGCGGTATTGCCGCTCTGCCGAGCAGAAGTGGGAGCCGGTGAGGGCGCAGGCGGTCTCGCCAAAGCCGCCGTCAATGGTCATGGCCGCCAGGGCCAGGCTCTCCGCCATGGTGGAGCAGGCCCCGTACAGCCCAAAGTAGGGCAGGGCACTGTCCTTCATGGCAAAGGCGGAACTGACGCACTGGTTCAGCAGATCGCCGGAAAACACAAAGTCCAGCTTGGAAGGAGGCAGCTGGGCCTTGTCACAGCAGAGGGAAAAGCACTGCTTGAGCATATGGCTCTCCGCCTTTTCCCAGGTTTCCTCCCCAAAATAGGAGTCATCAGAAATATAGTCGAAGCAGTATTTCAGCGGCCCCTCCCCCTCTTTTTTTCCTACCACACTGGCGGAGGCAATGATGGATACCGGCGTTGCCAGCTTTAGCGTCCGTCCGCCGATTTTTTTCGTCATATTGTCAGCACCTTTCATTTTCAAAAAAATTTAACCTGTGCTTTATTTTTCCACTATGCCTGCCAATTATGCCAGAAACTTTACAAAGAAATAAACATAATATAATTTACATAAAAACATTTACATAATATAAGCATCCCCGATGCGGCAAAGAAAACCTGCCGCATCGGGGATGCTTGACCGGCCATGAAAAAGGGGTGATGCGCTTACACCCCGGGAGGAATCACAGGGTGCTTGCCCTGACCACAAAGCAGTGCCACTCCTCCTCGGACTTGTGCTCCAGGATCTCGAAGCCGCTCAGTTTCAGGGCCGCCTCCGTCTCCACCCAGCGGTGCTCAATGATGCCGGAGCAGATGAAGATCCCGTCCTCCGCCATAAAGGGACGCACCATGGCCGACAGGGGAATGATCACATCCGCCACAATGTTGGCCAGCACCAGCTGATAGCCGCTGCCCAGATAGGCGCGCAGGGAGGCATCGGCAATAATGTCCCCGGCGCAGACCTTCATTCTGTCCGGCCCGATGCCGTTGAGGGCGGCGTTGGACAGCACCACCTCCGGGGCCTTGGGGTCGATATCCACGCCAAAGCAGCTGTCACAGCCCAGCACCAGCGCCCCGATGCCCAGAATGCCGCTGCCGCAGCCCAGATCCAGCACCCGAACCCCGGCCCCGGCAAACTGCTCCAGCGCCGCCAGACACATTCGGGTGGTGGCATGACTGCCGGTGCCGAAGATCAGGCCAGGATCCAGCCGCAGGGGAAGCCGCCCGTCCTGAGGAATCTCCTCCCATTCCGGCACCACCACCAGCTTCTCGCCTACCTCAATGGGCTTATAGTATTCCCGCCAGTTGTTCTCCCAGTCTCTGTCCTCCACAAAGCTGGTCTCCACATCGCTGTAGGCCGCCTGGATGGCCCGCAGAACTGCCAGCCCCTCCGCATCATCGGTCAGGTAGCACTTGATCCGGCTCAGGCCCTTAAACTTATCCTCCAGCTCCTGATCCACATAGTCCCAGTACTGGTGATTGTTTTCCAGAAAAGCCTGGAAATCCGCCTCGTTTTCAATCACAAAGCCCCCGGCGCCCATGTCCGCCATCTGCTGGCAGCGCAGGTCGATCTCCTCCTCCGGGGTGTTCACGATCACTTCAATGTAACGCATATGCTTCTCCTTTGGCTCATATTGTTCTGATTGTACTCCTTAGCAGGCGCCTTGTCCAGTGCCCATATTTGGGTACTGTTGTAAATTTGCATAAAATGACCGCAATTGTTTTATAAAAAGCGCACAGAATGTGCTTGCAAATATTTTAACAAAGTGCTATTTTATATATGCTAATTAAATAACTAACAAAGTTTTGGCGAATTTCCGGCCGTAAAGGCCCAATATATGAGGAGGAAATGAAAATGAAATGCCCTCGCTGCGGAAGTGAAATGTACGTGGATGACCACCGCAAGTATGACCTGCACATGTGCTATGAGTGCGGTTACATGGAAGGGCGCAGTTACGGCGCTGTCCCCACGGGAGGCCAGGGCCGGAAGGTCACCAATTATGAGCGGCTCCGTTCCATGAACGAGAATGAAGCCATTGCCTTTATCTCCACCGGTATGGGCGTGGATGAGAACGTTCTGCGCAACTGGATGGCCAAGAGCTTTGCCTGATTATCGGCTATAGAATAGAAATCAAGCCAGGGCTGCTTTCATGCAACCTTGGCTTGATTTTTCTTATTTCCTTCCCACCATCCGGCAGATGCCATAGGCGAGAAGATCGGCAATGACGATGCTGGCCCCGGTGGGGGTCTCCAGAAAGTAGGAGGCCAGAAGCCCGGCCAGAAAACACAGCACAGAGATCCCGGCGGCGGTCAGCACCACGGCCTTGAAGCTGCGGCAGATCCGCATGGCGGAGAGAGCGGGAAAAATGATCAGACTGGAGATCAGCAGCGCCCCCATCATCCGCATTCCCAGCACCACGGTGATGGCCGTCAGAACTGCCAGCAGGGTGTTGAACAGCTCCGTCTTTGTGCCGGTAGCCCGGCTGAAGCTCTCATCAAAGGTGACGGCGAAAAGACGGGGATAAAACAGCACAAACAGGGCGATTACCGCAAGGGACAGCAGCACACTGAACACCGCATCCCCCCGGCTCAGGGACAGGACGCTGCCGAACAGATAGCTGGAGACCTCCGTGTTCATGCCGGTACTCAGGGACAGGCTGACCACGCCGATGGCCAGAGCACTGCTGGAGATCATGGCAATGGCCGCATCCCCCTTGACCGCGGTGCTCTGCCGCAGACGCAGCAGCAGGATGGCTGCCAGCACTACCACCGGAACGGCCACCGCCAAGGGGGCCAGATTCAGGGCCGAGGCCACCGCCAGCGCGCCGAAGCCCACATGGCTCAGTCCGTCGCCGATCATGGAGTAGCGCTTCAAAACCAGGGACACCCCCAGCAGTGCCGCACACAGGGAGACCAAAATCCCCACGATCAGCGCCCGCTGCATAAAGTGGTAGGAAAACATCTGGATCATCGCCGTCATATCTGTCCACCTCCCAAAAACCGCCGGGCCAGACTGCTCTGCCGGTATTCTGCCGCCGTGCCGAAAAACAGCTGGGTGTGGCCCAGGTGCAGGATGTGGGTGGCATAGCGCACCGCCTCGTGAATGTCATGGGACACCATGATGACGGAGATGTTATCACAGAGGTTAATAAGCTTGATGAGGTTATACATCTCGCCGCAGGCGATGGGGTCAAGACCGGTGACCGGCTCGTCCAGCAGCAGCAGCTTCTTGGTGGCGCAGAGGGCCCGGGCCAGCAGCACCCGCTGCTGCTGCCCGCCGGAGAGATTCTGATAGCTCTCGCCGCGCAGATCCTCAATGCCCATGCGCTCCATATTCTCCAAAGCCCGCTGCTTCAGCTCCTTGGAATAGAACAGCCGGTTCCCCAGAGAATTGAGACAGCCGGACAGCACCACCTCATAGACGCTGGCGGGAAAATCCCGCTGTACCTGGGTCTGCTGGGGCAGATAGCCGATCTCCGTAGCTTTCAGCCCGTCGGACAGGAGAATGCTGCCCTGCTCCGGGGCCTTCAGCCCCAGAAGCCCCTTGATCAGGGTGGACTTGCCGGAGCCGTTTTCCCCCACCACGCAGAGGTAATCCCCGGCGTTCAGGGAAAAGTTCACGCCCTCCAGTACCTGCTTACCCTCATAGGCGAAGCACAGGTTCCTGCATTCCAGTATTGCCATCAGCCAAAGACCTCCCTCAGGGTGTTCAGATTCTGCTCCATCAGCCCCAGATAGCTGATGCCCTCGTCCAGCTGCTGCCGGGTGACATTGTGGCAGCAATGGAACAGGCACTTCCGGCAGTGCGTATCCTCACGGATCACGTCCGCCATCTTCTGGTTGGAAAATTCAATGTAAAACACCGCGGGCACCTGCTCCTTCTGCACTGTGTCAATGAGAAAGGCCACCGTTCTGGCGGAGGGTTCCGCCTCCTCGGCACAGCCGGGGAAAGCGGCGTAGTAATCCAGATTGTACTCCTCCACAAAATACCGGGCCGGGAAGCGGTCGGCAAAGATCATGGTGGGGTGGCTGCTGCTTTCAAAAAGCGTCCGGAATTCTCCGTCCAGCGCCAGCAGCTGCCGGCAGTAGCGCTCCGTCCGTCCGGCGTAGGTTTCGCCGTTGGCCGGGTCGATGGCCTGCAGCGCCTCCCCGATGGCCCGGGAGATCAGCGCCGCGTTCCGGGGCGAAGTCCAGACATGCTCGTCATACTCGGTCTCCTCATGGCCATGGCCCTCATGCCCGTCTGCCTCATGCTTGTGCCCGGCAATCTGCATCCCCGCCTTCACTTCCTCTTCCAGGGCCTGCACGCAGTCCAGCATTACCAGGGTGGGAACCGCCCTGTCCATGCCTGCCAGAATGTCCTCCATCCAGACCTCCGATTCCCCGCCGTTGCAGATCAGCAGGTCGCAGTTCTGGATGCGCAGGATATCCTGGGCCGTGGGTTCAAAGCTGTGGGATTCCGACCCGGGGGGCACCAGCAGGCAGACCCGGGCCTTGTCCCCGGTAATTTCCCGGGCAAAATCAAAGGCCGGGAACACCGTGGTCACAATATCCAAGCCCTCCCCGCTGCTTTCATAGCAGCCGCCCTTGCAGCCGCAGAGGGAAAGCAGCAGGCAGAGACATATCATCAGGGAAAAAAGTCTCTTCATAGCATCCTCCGTAACCAAACTAATATACCCTAAAATCCGGGGCTTTTCAAGTCCGGGAGCAAATGATATAATCCTTTTTATCACATTTGGGAGGAAAGAACATGAATATCTGTGTTTTCGGCGCTTCCAGCAACGATCTGGAGCCGGCTTACTATACCGCTGCCCAGGCCCTGGGCCGTGCCATTGCCGCTGCCGGTCATACCCTGGTTTTCGGCGGGGGCGCCGGTGGACTGATGGGCGCCTGCGCCCGGGGCACCGGGGAACTGGGGGGTGCCCTCATCGGCATCGCACCCCGCTTTTTCGATGAGCCGGGGATCCTCTACAAGGAGCGGGGAGAGCTGATCTATACGGAGACCATGGCAGAGCGCAAGCAGCTTATGGAGGAAAAGGCGGATGCCTACATCGTGCTCCCCGGCGGCATCGGCACCTTTGAGGAATTTTTCGAGGTGCTGACCCTGAAGCAGCTGGGCCGCCATGCCAAGCCCATGGTCATGCTCAACACCCTGGGCTACTACAATGCCCTTGTGGAGACCCTGCAAAAGACGGCGGAGACCGGCTTTATGAGCCGCCGCTGCCTGGAACTTTTTACCCTCTGCGACAGCCCGGAAGCCGCCGTGGCGCGCTGTGGCATCCGGGAAGAAGCGGAGGGTAGCATCTTCCGTCTCAGTGATTATAACCGGTGAACGGCAGCCTTTGCCCGGTGGCTTTTCAGGCGATTTCTGCCTTTTTTATGTTCACAATAAAAAACAAAGGACAATGTGCGCTTGGCACATCGTCCTTCGTTTCTAAAAGCGCTGAGGAGGTAGGTAATGATATGAAACGCATCCGATAAAGGATAAGGGAAGAAGAATGCCGAAGCGTTCCAGGCGCGGTTTCAGCAACGGTGCTCAGAAACTGAAATAACGCTCAGCGTTCTTCACGCAGATACCCTGAATGATCTGTTTCAGGGCCTTTTCGTCATTGGGGAACTCGCCATCCTCTACCCAGCTGCCTACCAGCTGGCAGAGGATGCGGCGGAAATACTCGTGCCTTGCGTAGGAGAGGAAGCTGCGGCTGTCGGTGAGCATCCCCACGAAGCCTGCCAGCATGCCCTCGTTAGCCAGACTGGTCATCTGGTCGATCATACCCTGCTTGTGGTCATTGAACCACCAGCCGCTGCCGTGCTGCATCTTGCTGACGATGCCGCCGGTCTGGAAGCAGCCCATCACCGTCTCAATGGCGGCGTTGTCATTGGGATTGAGGGAGTAAATGATGGTCTTGGGCAGCTCGTTGGTCTCGTCTAGGGCGTTGAGGAAGGCGGCCAGATCGTTGATGGAGGCGGCGGAACCGATGGAGTCCACCCCTGCGTCAGCGCCCAAAGCCTTGAATACCCGCTGGCTGTTGTTGCGGATCACACCGAAGTGCAGCTGCATGGCCCAGCCCTTTTTGGCGTATTCCCGGCCCAGAAACAGATGCAGCCCGGTCTTGAATTTGCGCACTTCCTCACCGCTGAGTGTCTCACCGGCCAGCCGCTTGGCGAAGATGGCTTCCAGCTCATCGGCGCTTGCCGGGACACAGACCACCGCGTCCATGCCGTGGTCGGAAATGCGGCAGCCCACTTTGGCGAAGAAGTCCATCCGCTCTTTCAGCACCTGGCAGAGAGAGGCAAAGCTGCCGGTCTCTTTCCCCGCTACAGCAGAGAGCTTCTGAAGATACGCCACATAGTCGGGCTTTTCAATGTTCATGGCCAGATCCGGTCGGAAGGTGGGGCAGACCTGCACGCCGAATCCGTCGGCGGCGATCTTTTTGTGCCATTCCAGACTGTCCGCCGGGTCGTCGGTGGTGCAGAGAGCCTTCACATTGGAGCGGAGAATCAGCTGCCGGGCGCTCATGTCCGGCTGGTTCAGCTTCTCATTGCACAGCTGCCAGACCTCCTCGGCGGTGTCGCCGTTGAGATTGCCCTGATAGCCGAAGTAGTTGCGCAGCTCCAGATGGCTCCAGTGATACAGGGGGTTGCCAATGGCCAGACCGATGGTCTCCGCCCATTTCTGGAACTTCTCCCGGTCACTGGCGTCGCCGGTGATGTAGTGCTCCTCCACACCGTTGGAGCGCATCAGGCGCCACTTGTAGTGGTCGCCCCCCAGCCATACCTGGGTGATGTTCTCAAAGCGCCGGTCCTCATAGATCTCCTGCGCGCTGAGATGGCAGTGATAGTCGATGATGGGCATCTCCTCCGCGTAGTCATGGTAGAGATGCTTGGCCGTATCGGTGGAGAGCAGGAAGTCCTTGTCCATAAATGCTTTCATCTTGGCTCTCTCCTTACGCGGTGTATTTTTTCAGTGTGGCCCGTACAGCGCCCACACCGGCGGTCAGTTCCTTGAAGTAGCTGCAAACCTGCTTCGCCATGCCGTTTGCCACCAGGTCTACCCCGAAGATGGTGCTGTTTTTCAGCAGAGCGGACAGCTTCTCCATCAGCTCTTCTACGGTAAGGGCCTGACCCAGGGTGAAATCGGCGACATAGGGCCGCACCACCTCAAGCAGGGGGTCGGGGCTGAGCTCAAAGGCATTGCCCGCGTCGTCGATAGCCATCAGATAGCGCAGCCAGCCGGCGAACACCAGGGGAATCAGCTTCAGGTCAGCCACATCCAGTCTGTCGGAAGCCATATAGGCTTTGATGGTCTCGCCGAAACGGATGGGCAGCTTTTGAGAGGTGTCGGTGGCGATGCGCTGGGGCATGTCCGGCATGAAAGGGTTGGGCAGACGCACCTTCAGCACCGTATCAATGAAGTCTCTGGGGTTGATAATGCCTGGATTGGTGACCACAGGCAGTCCCTCTTTGTACCCGATGATCTCAATCAGGCGGAGCAGCTCCGCATCCTTCATTTCCTCATAGATCCGCTTGTAGCCCAGCAGGCAGCCATAGACTGCCAGCGTTGTATGCAGGGGGTTGAGGCAGGTGCAGACCTTCATCCGCTCCACCTTGTCTACGGTCTCCCGGTCGGTGAAGTAAATTCCGGCCTTGTCCAGAGCAGGGCGGCCATTGGGGAAGCGATCTTCGATCACCAGGTACTCGCTCTCCTCCGCGTTGACAAAGGGAGCCACATGGGTGCCGCGAGGGGTCACCACCGGGGCGAAGCCCTCCAGCCCGTCCTTTTCCAGCATGTCACCCACGGTCAGGTCGGGGCTGGGGGTGATCTTGTCGATCATGCTCCAGGGGAAGCTGACCTTGCTGCCATCGGCGATATAGGCGGCGAAGCCGGCCTCCACCAGGCCCTTCTCGCTCCAGGCTTTGGCAAAGCTGCTGATAGCAGCGTAGAGTTTATCGCCGTTGTGGGAGCAGTTGTCCATGCTCACCATGGCAATGGGCGTCGCCCCCGCCTGATAGCGGGCGTAGAGCAGGGCCGTGAGCTTTGCCATGTAGCTCTTGGCGGCGGCGGGGCCGTTTGCCAGGTCTTCCGCCACGTCGGGCAGTATCTCGCCCTTGCCGTCCACCAGGCTGTAGCCCTTCTCCGTGATGGTGAAGCTGACCATCTGCAGGGAGGGGTTCTTGAAAATCTCTTCCAGCCGCTCCTCGCCGCCGTAAAGATAGCAGGTCTCCGCAATGCTGCCGATTACGGTCTTTTCCACCTGGCCGTCGGCCTTCAGCGTCACCAGCACGGTGTAGCCGTCGTGGCTGTCCTCGCCCCGCTTGGTGCGCTCCACGGCGATGATGCCGGTCTTGAGGATGCCCACGTTCAGCAGCTTCTGGGCGGCGTTGGCCTGGAAAGCCTTGAAGATGTTGCCCGCGCCGAAGTGCAGCCAGGTGGGGGCCGCCTTGGTCTGCGCAATCATGGCCTCCCGGTCATATTGGGGCAGAGCATAGCCCGCCGCCTCCCAGGCGGCCCGGTCTTTTAAACCCAGTTCGCTCAGTTCCAGCTTTCCCATCTTATTTTGCCTCCTTCTCCGCTGCCTGCTTGTCCATCAGATCCCAAGCGCCCAGTATGTACATGATGCCCAGCGCCCTGTCGTAAAGGCCGTAGCCGGGGCGGCAGGTGCCGGGGCCTTCGCCCCAGAGATGGCGGCCATGGTCGGGCCGGATATAGCCTTCATAGCCGCAGTCGTGGTAGGCCCGCAGAATGTCGATGATGCCGGTGTCACCGTCGCAGTCCCGGTGAGAGCACTCGCTGAAGTCTCCGTTGGGGAAGTGCTTCACGTTGCGGATGTGGGCAAAGGCGATGCGGTCGCAGTGCTTGCGCACGATGGCGGCCACATTGTTCTCTGGGTTGGCATTGAGACTGCCGGAGCAGAGGGTCAGGCAGTTATACGGGTCATCCACCATGGCCAGGAAGCGGTCAACGGATGCCGCATCCACCAGCAGCCGGGGCAGACCGAAGATGTCCCAGGGGGGATCGTCCATGTGGATGGCCATCTTGATATCACACTCGTGGCAGACCGGCATCAGCTTTTCCAGGAAGTACTTCAGATTCTCCCAAAGCTTTTCTTTGCTTACGTCCTTGTACAGGGCGAACAGCTCGTCCAGCTTGGCCATGCGCTCCGGCTCCCAGCCGGGGAAGGTGAGGCCGTTCAGGTTTTCCAGAATGTAGTTTGCCATCACCTTGGGGTCGTCCTGAATCATATCCTTCTGGTAGTACAGGGCGGTGGAGCCGTCCCCTACCGGGTGGAACAGGTCGGTGCGGGTCCAGTCGAACACCGGCATGAAGTTGTAGCAGATCACCTTTACCCCAAAGTCCTTCAGGTTCCGGATGGTCTGAATATAGTTTTCAATGTATTTATCCCGGCTGGGCAGACCAATCTTGATGTCATCGTGGACATTGACGGATTCTACCACGTCCATGTTAAAGCCGTAGGGAGCCAGCTGCTTCTGCACCGCGGCGATCTCTTCCTTTTCCCAGACCTCGCCGGGCAGCTTGTTGTGCAGCGCCCACACGATGCTGGTCACACCGGGGATCTGCTTGATGTCGGACAGGCTGATGCTGTCATTTCCCTCGCCGTACCAGCGAAAACCCATTTGCATAGGCATAATTGATTACCACCTTTCCTGCTTTTCCCCGCTCCCGCCCTTGGGCGGGAGTGGCTTTTTCTTTCTTATTCCTCAACCATGCCGATCAGGTCAAACTTCTCCGTGGAGACCACGATCGCGAAGTCATCCTTCTCCGGCTTGCCGCACTTGACCCAGATGGTCCGGTCGGAAAGGTTGTAGTACCAGCCCTCTCCGGACTCTTCCCAGTTGTCCCGCACAAGGTAACGGGGAATGGGCCTGCCGTCCACGGTGACCCAGAAGGCACCCTTCTCCTTGCTGATCACCTTCAGCGTCAGTTTCTCCACTGTCCCGGGATAGCTTCCCTCCTTATGGAAGCGGATGACCTTCCGATCCCCGGCCTTGACGGAGATGGTGGTTCTGGCGTAAACACCCTTCTTGAAGTCCTGGGTGTGGCCGTCATCATCGTAGAACACGAAGGAAGAATCTCCCTCTGCCCCGATGGTCAGATCCAGCTGCTTCATGCTGTCGCTGAGGATGTGTTTCACGTCCTCGCTGGTAATGAAGATGGCGCTGCCGCGCAGGAACATGGGGATGCTGCCCAGGGTCACCGGCACCTCAATGGTCTGGCCGCCGGCATACTCCCGGAAGTTGTCGTTCATGTCATACCACTTGCATCCGGCAGGCAGATAGATGCTGCGGCTCCTTGCCCCCTTCTCCACCACATTGGCCACCAGCACCGCCGGGCCGAACATGAAGCTCAGGTTCTTGTCGTTGTAGCAGTTCACATCCTCCGGGAACTCCAGAAACAGCGGCCGCATGGCGGGCATACCGTTCCGGCTGGCCTCATACATCAGGGAGTACAGGTAGGGCAGCATCCGGTAGCGCAGGGCGTAAGCCTCACGCACATAGGGCAGATTTTCCTCGTACATCCAGGGCTGGGTGACGGTGTTGTCGCTGTTGGCGGAGTTGAGGGTAAAGCGGGGCTGGAAGATGCCGCTCTGGATCCAGCGCAGCAGCAGCTCACTCTCCGGCGCACCCCCGGCAAAGCCGCCGATGTCACAGCCCATGTTGGCACAGCCGGAAAGGCCCATGCCCATGATGGTTGCGATGTTAAACTTCAGGGTGCGCCAATCGGTCAGGTTGTCGCCGCCCCAGACCTGGGCGTAGCGCTGGATCCCGGCGAAGCCGGCCCGGTTGATGATGTAGGGCCGTTCATTGGGATAGACATCGGCCAGGGCCTGGATGCCGGTGTAGGCCATCATGTTGGAGTGGATGATCTTCAGCTCCGCCATGGTGCCCTTGCCGCCCTCAAAGTCGCACTGGGCCTCCCGATCCTCAATGCCGTCCATCTCGCAGTTGTCGTTCCAGACGGTCTTAGCGCCTTTGCGCAGCACGTTTTCTTCCAGCAGCGCCTTCCAGGCCTCCCGGCCGGCGGGGCCGGTAAAGTCGATGAAGCGGCCCTCACCGCCCCACCAGCGGCCATAGTAATCGTTCTTGCCGCCGGCGGTCTTGATGAAAGCGTCCCGCTCCTTGTAGTAAGCGGCATAGGGATGATTTTTCAATACGCCGGGCTTCAGATTGGGGATCACGTTGATGCCCATGGCGTTCATCTTTGCAAAGAAGCCCTCCGGGTCGGGGAAACGCTTTCGGTTCCAGTTAAAGGTGTAGCGCAGGCCGTCCTCCTCGCCGGAGGTATAGCCGGAGGCCAGCCAGAAGTTGTCAATGTAAATGTCCTCCTGCCGGTGCTTGTCGATGACCTTGTAGATCTCCTCATCGCAGTTCTGTTCCAGCTCCGCGTAGTACATGGTGGAAGCGCAGTAACCCAGGGACTGCTTGGTGGGCAGGATGCTGCGGCCGGTGAGCCAGGTATAGCCGTCGATGACTTTGGCCATGCCTGGACCGTTGATCAAAAACAGATCGATGTCGCCGCCGTCCACCTGATAGTAGCAGTAGCGCTCCCAGTAGCCGCTGATCTCCTGGCCCATGTCGAACACGCAGTCGTAGGAGTTGTGGTAGAACAGCCCCAGGGCGTGGCGCTTGTCCTCATTGACGCGGATATAGAAGGGGATGTGCTTGTACATGGGGTCGCCGGACTCCGGATCGTGACCGATGGCGTCCTTGGGGGACATGCGCATCCGCCGCCCCTTTTTGTCCAGATGCCCGGTCTTTTCGCCGAAGCCGTAGAAGTGATCCTTCTCCCGATCCATACAGGAGTAGTGGCTGAGCCGCCCCAGCTGATCCTTCTCAAAGGCCCGCTCCGCCAGATCCCGGTAGATGCACTGCCCCTCGCTGTCATAGAGGGAGAAAGAGAGGGGAGTCTTGTTCAGCACCAGGGTCATGGTTCTGGTGGAAAAACGGATGGACTTCCCGTCCTCCACGAAGGGCAGATCCAGCGCCGTGACGCGCTGCCGCTCTCCTGCAAACAGACTGTCCAGCCGGTCCTCCCAGGCGGTAGTCACCAGGGTGTAGCTCTCCTCTTTGAAGCTGCGGTCGAAGGAGACCCGAATGCGTACGATGTCATCGCTCATGAACACCAGCATCACATCGGCGCAGTCGCCATGGACAATATAGCCGTTGCCGGTCTTTTCCAGAGTCTGGATTTTTTTAAGAATCATCGTTGTTTACCTCACATACCGATCAGGTCGAAGTCTTCGAAGGATACAGTCAGCGTGGTGTCCTTGCCGGGATTGGGGTACTTCACCAGTACCGCCTTCCTGCTCTGGCTGTAGTACCAGCCCTTTTCCGCCGCCTCGAACTTCCGGCGGTTCAGGAAATGCTCCAGCTGTTCTTCACCAAGGGCCACCCAGAAGGGACTGCGATCCTTGCGGATCATCTCCACCGTCACGGTCTGCACATGGTCGGTGTAGCTGCCCTCAGCGGTGAAGTCCACCTTCACCACGCTCTTGCCGCTCATGGCAATGCGGGTCTTGCGGCAGATGCCCTTGCGGAAATCATTGCTGACGCCGTCATCATCATAGAGCAGATACTCCCGATCCATCCCGGGGGCCATGGTGAGATGCAGCGCTGTCATGTGATCCCGTTCCATGCTCATCAGCTGGTTATCGGCCATGGGGATAATTGCGCCTTCCCGGATGAACATGGGGATACTCTCCAGCGTTACCGGCACCTCAATGACCTGGCCGCCCTCGTATTCCCGGAACTTGTCGTTCCAGTCGTACCACTTGCAGCCGGCGGGCAGATAGACCTGCCGGGTCTTCGCGCCGGGTTCCAGCACATTTGCCACCAGAATGTCCCGGCCATACAGGAATTCAAAGTTTTCCTCATAGACCTTGGGATCATCCTGGAACTCATAGACCAGGGGGCGCATAATGGGCGCGCCGGTTTGGCTGGCCTCATACTCCGCGGAGTAGAGGTAAGGGGTCATGCGGTAGCGCAGCAGGATGGCCTGCCGGATGATATCGGCGGAATCCCGGTACATCCATGGCTCGGTCACGGTGTTGTCGTTGCTGGCGGAGTGGATGGAGAAGCGAGGCTGGAACACGCCGTTCTGCACCCAGCGGACGAACAGCTCCTCCTCCGGGGCGGGGCCGGCAAAGCCGCCGATGTCCGCCCCCTCGTTGGGCTGACCGGACAGGCCCATGCCGGTAATAATGGGGATGTTGTATTTCAGGGTCTTCCAGCTGGTGTAGTTGTCGCCGCACCAGGTCTGGGCGTATTTCTGAATGCCGGCGCTGCCGCTGCGGCAGACCATGTAGGGCCGGGCGTTGCTGTCATGCTCCATAACGGCCTCTCCACCGGTCTTGCACATGATGGTGCACATCAGGGGCTTCAGCTGGGCAATGGTACCGCCCTTGCCGTCAAAGTCACAGCGGCAGTCCTTATCCAGCAGGCTGTCGTATTCACAGTTGTCATTCCAGACGGAATTGGTGCCCACGGCAATGACGTTCTCAATCAGATAGTCTTTCCAGGCCCGTCGCGCGCTCTCCTTGGTAAAGTCCCAGAAAGCGCCGTCGCCGCCCCACCATTTGCCGATGCCGTATTCCTCCCGCTTGCTGTCCCTGACAAATACGCCCTTCCCGGCGAACTCCTCGAACCAGGGGTGGCTCAGCAGGATGCCTGGCTTCACATTGGGCACGTTCTGGGCGCCTTTCTCATTCATGGCGGCGAAGTAGGCTGCCGGATCCTTGAAGCGATCCTTGTTCCAGGTGAATACGCATCGCTTGTTGTTGTAGCTGGTATAGCCGGAGGACAGATGGAAGCCGTCGATGGGGAAGCCCTCTTCCTTGATGGTGTCGATGAAGCCCAGAACGGCCTCATCGCTGTCCTTTTCCAGCTCCGGATAATACATGCTGGAGCCTTGATAGCCCAAGGCCCGCTTGGGCAGCAGGGCAGGGCGGCCGGTCAGCAGTGTGTAGTTGTCCACTACCCGGGGGATGCTGCTGCCGCCCAGCAGGAACAGGTCAATGTCGCCGCCGTCGGCCTGCCAGTAGGTGTAACGGGGCCAGTAGTTGCTCTTTTCCTTGCCCATGTTGAACACGGATTCATAGAAGTTGTGGTAGAACAGACCTACCGCTTTCTTTGTATTTGGATTCAGGCGAATATAGAAGGGGATATGTTTGTACAAGGTGTCCATTTCGGCGGCGTCATAGCCCATGGCGTCGGTGGCGCGCTGGCGGATGAAGGCCTTGTTTTTGTTTAGATTCCCGCCCTTTTCACCGAAGCCGTAGAAGCAGTCCTCCTCATTCATCCGGCTGTAGTGGGTGACGCGCCGGTTGCCATCCAGCATGAAGGGGCTGCCTGCCAGGGAGCTGTAAAGCTCGCAGCCTTCCCGGTCATAGAGCCGGATACAGATGGGATCGATATCCAACTCCAGCCGCAGCCTGGCGGTGGTGAACACCAGCTTTTCCGCGCTCTCCTCCACCTGCGGCTCCGCCGGAACCAGCCGGGTGCGCTCCCCCTGGAACAGCCCGTCAAGGCGATCTTCCCAGGCCGTGGTGGCCAGCACATAGCTCTCCTCTGCCAGCTCCCCGTCAAAGGAAGCCCGCAGCCGGATGATCTCCTCTGTTACAAAGTAAATTTTGATCACCGGGGCATTGGTGTGAACCAAAAAGGCCCCATCCAGCCGCTCCCAACCGGTTATTTTAGAGCATATCTCCATAGTGTTTCCTCCTGAAGATTTTTCAAAACTTATTTATAAAAGGCGGCGGCCCGTTTACTTAACCAGCCCAAGGCATGGGCAGCAGGCTGGGCCGCCGCAAAGGAATCAGTTCCACCCAAAGGAGGAAACAAGACCTGTGAGATAGGGTACGATCAGGCTGATTGCAGGGATAAAGGTAACCAGGAACAGGGCAATGACCATCACGCCGAAGATCGGCACAATGTACTTGGTGACGCCCTCAATCTTCACATTGCCGACGCCGCAGCCCACGAACAGGCAGGAACCCACCGGGGGCGTAACGGAGCCGATGCCCAGGTTCAGGATCAGCATCAGGCCGAAGTGGACATCGCTCATACCTACGCTTCTGGCAATGGGCAGGAAGATGGGGGTAAAGATCAGCACAGCGGGGGTCAGATCCAGGAACATCCCCATCACCAGCAGGAAGATATTCATGATGAACAGCAGCACGTAGCGGTTGCTGGAAATGCTCAGCAGGGCGTTGCTGATGGCGGCGGGGATGCCGGTAAAGGCCATCACGTAGGACATGATGGAGGAGGAAGCGATCAGGAACAGAATGGTGGCGGAGCTCTTCATGGTGTCAGCCAGCAGGGCATACAGGGTCTTCAGGTTCAGCTCCTTGTAGATAAAGCCCAGCGCCGCGCAGTACAGGCACATCACAACCCCGGCCTCGGTAGCGTTGAACCAGCCGGTAAGAATGCCGCCCATAACCAGGATAACAGCCATCAGGGAGGGGATAGCGTCCACCCAGATCTTCCAGGTGGGGTCGGGATCCTTGCCCTCGGCGGGCTTGTAGCCCAGCTTCTTTGCCAGTACAATGGCCATAATGATAACGGACAGGCCCAGCACGATGCCGGTCAGATAGCCGCCCATGAACAGGGCAGCCACGGAAACGCCGCCAGCGGTGATGGAGTAAAGGATCAACGGACCGCTGGGCGGGATCAGGATGCCGGTGGGAGCGGAGCAGATGTTGACGGCGGCGGAGTAGTTGGGATCATATCCCTCGTCCTTTTCCAGCGGGCTGAGGATGGAACCCATGGCGGAGGTGGCTGCCACGGAGGAGCCGGATACCGCGCCGAAGAACATATTGGCCAGCACGTTGGTTGCCGCCAGGTAGCCGGGGATCTTACCCACCAGCAGCCGGGCCAGACGCACCAGACGCTTTGCGATGCCGCCCTTGTTCATGATGTTGCCGCCCAGGGAGAAGAAGGGTAGGGCCAGCAGGGAGAAGGAGTCCAGACCGGAGAAGCAGCGCTGTGCTGCGGTCAGGGCGAAGATGTCAGCGGGCATACCGGCCATCCAGGCTGTGAGGATGGAGGCAATGCCGATTCCGGCGGAGATGGGAACGCCGGCCAGCAACAGTACGAAGAAAGAGCCAAACAAAGTGGCGATAGCCTGTCCAACCATTATGCGTTCTCTCCTTTCTGAGCCTTCCTGTCAGCGAAGAGCTCAACATATTTCAGCACACGGCCCAGAACGATCAGAATACCGGAGATGGGCTCAACCATGTACAGGGCCTTCATGGGAATGTGCATCACCGGGGAGATGTTAATGGCAGTGCCAGCCAGCTTGAACCCGCCGATAATAAACACGTAGATGACAAAAAACAAAATTGCTGCCTCAATGAAAACAGACAGAATGATCTTGAAGGGGCCTTTGGCCCGGTCGGTCACCAGTTCCAGGGACAGATGCTCGTCCTTGTAGAAGCAGTAGGCGGAGCCGATCAGGGAAGCCACGATCAGCGTATACCGCAAAAACTCATCGGTAAAGGTGGAGGGCTTATTGAATATTGCGCTGCTGATGACCTGCCAGGAGCCGAAAAGGATCAGCGCCCCCATGGCAGCTGCCATCAGAAAACGCATAACAAGATCCAGCGTCTTCTCAAATTTTTTCAATTTCTTTCCTCGCTCTCTTACTCTTTGAAGGTGCGGCTCTTGCATTGCCGCACCGGTTACTTGAAAAAAGCGGTTCAAAAACCGTCTGGCTTTTGAACCGCGTAATTCCAGACAAAGTTGGAAGCTATTCAGAGTAGGGCATAAGCCCATCAATATTGATTTACGTTCAGGCGGCGTTCTGGATGCGCTCCACGAAAGCGTAGGTGTCAGGATCGTTGGCCTTCAGGTTCTCATAGATGCTCTGGCAGGCAGCCTGGAAGGCGGCGGTGTCCACATCGGTGATGAACTCAACACCCTTCTGCTCGGCGGCGGTGCGGACTTCGTCCTCAAAGGCAGCCCAGGCATCCTTGTAGTTCTCGGTCATCTCAGCTGCGGTGGTGGTCATGGCCTGGCGCTGGGCGTCGCTCATCTCGTTCCAGATCTTGGAGGAGATAACGATGATGTCGGGGATGCGGGTGTGCTCGTCAAAGCAGTAGTACTTGGTCACGTCGGCGTGGTCGCGCATGGCGGTAATATTGTTCTCAGCGCCGTCCACGTTGTGGTTCTGCATGGCAGTAAAGATGTCACCGTAGCCCATGACCTTGGAAGCGCCGCCCAGGGCGGTCATCATGTCAATGGCCATCTGGCTGTCCATGGTGCGAATCATCAGGCCGTTCAAGTCGGCGGGGGTGCGGATGGGGGTGTTGGCGGTATAGAAGGAGCGGGAGCCGGAGTCCAGCCAGGTCAGGCCCAGGAAACCGTCAGCCTCAGTCAGCTTGTACATATCCTGTGCAATCTCTCCGTCCATAACCTTGTAGTAGTGATCCTTGTCGTTGAACACATAAGGGACGGAAACCACGTTCCACTCTTTCTTGAAGTTGCCCAGGGTACCGGCGGAGACCTTGGTCATCTCCAGCTGGCCGGCCTGGATCTGCTGGATGCAGTCGGACTCGGAGCCAAGAGTGCCGTTGGGGATGATGGTAATGGTGATGCTGCCGTTGGAAGCTTCCTTCACGGCATCGGCCCATGCGGTCATTGCGATGTGCACCGCATGATCTTCGGCCAGGTTATGGGCCAGACGCAGGTTAAAGCTTTTCTCGCCAGTGCTGGCTGCGGAGTTGCCGGAGTTTCCGCCGCAGGCGCACAGGGCCAGCACCATAGCGGCGCAGAGAATGGCTGCAAGAATTTTCTTCACTTTCACAGATTTTTCCTCCTAATGTGTATTTTTTACAGTGACCAGGATTTCTTCCTGCTGGTAATATTCTAATATATTAGTCAGTGAATTACAAGCTGGCATTGTGCAGGAAAATGGTGGTATTAAATTGTGCATATTGACAAAGAAAGCGCAACAAAAACAAGGAGCGGCAAAAAAATACCGCTCCTTATGGTGTATTATGGGATTGTAAGTTGCCGGAAAAATAACGCTAAGCTGCTGCAAAGGGCTGACAAAGCTACCGAAAAAACCACTGAAAACACGGGGAATATTTCAGCCCAGAGTAAAATATTCCGGGAATTTTTCCTTCACTTCTTTCAGGTTTTCCCGGTAGCGGTGCAGATGCACGTCCAGCCAGTACTGGGCGGAAACCGGGTTGCCATCGATCATTGCCCGGCAGATCTCCTGGTGCTCGTTGTTGATGATGTTCTGGCTCATCCCCATGATGCTCAGGATTCGCATTCTCTCCATGTGTTGCATCCCGTTGAGCATGTGGTAGAAATTGTTTTCCCTGCCCACCGCCGCAAAAGCGATGCTGTGAAATTCGTTGTCAATGTCCAGCATCCGCTGCACCCGCTCCGGTTCATGGGACTGCTCCAGACTTTGATAGACCTTCAGGTTCTCATGGTAGCGCTGGGCCAGCTGGTCATTGATCTTCCCGCAGGCCAGACCGATGATCTCTTTTTCCATCACATAACGGGAGAATTGCTCCAATTCCATCCATTCTGTGTCAATAGGGGCCACAAAAGTACCGCTTTGCGGCTTGAATATGACCATGTTGCTGTTGGCCAGAATGATCAGCGCCTCCCGCACCGGGGTGCGGCTCATTTCCAGTTCCGTTGCCAGCTGTTTGTCGCTGAGGGGTTCGCCGGGCTTGAACTCCAGATTGATGATCTTCTCCCGGATCACCTGGTAGGCAGACTCTCTGGCATTGTTGGAGGCCACGTAGCGGCTGCGCCAGTTTCTCCATTTGCTGTTGACTTCCAGGCTGTAGTTTTGCTCGTTCATTGTTTTGCTCCTGTAATGCTTATTTCCGCTGCTTATGATCCTTGATCAGCTGTTTTACGTCCCAAAGGTTCATGGACAGAAGGGACTTCTCCCTGCGCCAGGAAAGCCCGGTCTTTTCTTCAATAAAGGCCATGAAATTCTCGGCACCGTCCGGCCGCAGGCTCTCTCTTTCAAGCATACACAGGGAATCTTTTGCCAGGAAAAGATAGAGATATTTCTCATCCTGCACCAATCGTGTAAACTTTTTGTACTTAATGTTCATGCTGCCCTCGCCGGTCACATAAACATGATCTTCGCGGAAATCATACCTCATGTCCGGCAGGGCGGCCTTCCGTGCCTGCATGGCCCGGTCTGCCTGGATCTGGCTGGGAAAATCCTTGCTTGCCATGAGCCAGCAGCCCAACAGCAGCAGGATTGCCTTAGCCCAGGTGGGAATGGCTGCCGTTATTGCTACAGCAGCCAGCGCCAATCCAATGCCCAGCCGGATCAAAATGCGGGGCTTTTCATAGGCATAGTATTGGGTTTTGTATAGCTGCTCCACCGTGTGCTCGGTGTGCTTGATTTCACCGTGAAAACGCCGGTCTGCCATCTTGTCCCCTCCTCGTCATAGCGCTTTTTGCAATGCCTATCTCGTTCCTGTCGATCGTCGCTGCCGCTCCGCCGTATGCCGCTGGCCGCCATTTCTTCTCAACACGGCGCAGTCCATTTCCAAGACAGTCTGAATCGTGAAGCAATCATTGGCACTTTTTTTATATATAAAATAATATTACGGCATTACGGCCGGTGTCAATGTTTTTTTAAAAAAACATAACCGACAGGGCATCTAGGGAGCGGTTTCTTTGAAAAACAACCTGAAAACATCTCCTTCTGCAGCTCTCCCAACCGCATCCAGCGCTGCCCCTTACTGATCCACTCCATCAGCCCTCCCTGTCCCAAGCCAAAACTGTAAAAAATGATTTGTATAAAATTACAACAAAATTCCCGATGATAGACTCAACATGGAGAAAATTGATATATTACAAAGATCGGTGGGAAGCAGAACAAAGGCAAAAAGAAAGCCCCACCCAAGAAGGGCAGGGTGAGCTATGGCGGCGTTACCTATGAGGGCCGGACGTTCAAGGCCACCAACGCAGACAAGGTAAAGCCGGAGGTGCGCCGGGTGCTGGAAAAGCTCTCGGAGACCACCGGGGTTGACATTGTGTTCTATGAATCTTCGGCAGACCAGCGTGGGGATTACGTGGGCGCCAATGGTTTCTACCGCAATGGCACGGTGTATCTGGATGTCCACGCCGGGGCAAAGAGCACTTCGGAAAAGGAGGCCGTGCTGGTCACTGCCGCCCATGAGTTTACCCACTTCATCCGGGAGAACACACCCCGCCGGTACAACCAGCTGAAGGAATTCGTCACGGAGCATCTGCTGGAGAATGGCTATGACTTTGAGACCCTGGTGGAGCGGAAGATCAGGGCCGCCCAGAAGGAAGGTGGACTGAGCCGGGACGCCGCTGTGGAAGAAGTGGTTGCCGATGCCTGCGAGATGGTGCTGGGCAACAGCAAGGCGGTGGAGCGGCTGGCAAAGGAGAAGCCGGGCCTTGCCAAGCGGATCGCCGACTGGCTGCATGAGTTCTTCTCCGATATCCGAAAAGCCTTTGAGGGTGTGGAAGCTCGGCATGAGGAAGCCAAAGCCATGCTGGACGCAATGGATGAGCTGACCAAGCTGTGGGATGACGCCCTTGTGGAGGCATCGGAGAACCGGGGGAATGCGCAGAAAAACAACGACGCCTCTTTTTCCCTCAGAGAATTTAAGGACGGAAGAAGGTTTGTTGATGTAACCATTGACCAAGAGCAATTTGACGGTTTGTCTATTTCTGAAATGAACAAAAAAGCAAAGCAGATTATAAAAAACAAATACAGCGGGAAGGTTGTTGGCATCGACAACAAGGTCTTTGTTAATGGAAAATCTGCTCATGAATATGTATATTTCCAGCATGGAGCAGATAAAAATGTTGTAGAAGCAAAAGCTAGGGCATCTACCGAACTGGACAATCTTATTGATGCTGGAATGAATTTCAGAAAAGCAGAAGACGGGGCAGATGGTCACATACACCCCGATACAGTAGATGGCTTCAGTTATTTTGACACTGTATTCAAAGTTGGGAACCAGTATTATTCTGGCACAATCAACATCAAGAATATTGGAAAGGGAAAGCTTTTCTGGGGCGTAACAAAAGTAAAAAACATCACACAGGATCTACATGCCTCTTATGGGGAAGACCCAACGAGCACGTTCCTGCGTGATGTTTCTATGGAAAGAATACCACAGAAGGAGCCAAATGTCAACTACTCCCGCCGGGACAGTGCAGAAGGTCTCACCAAGGAGGAGGCCCGGGCGCAGGCGGCATCTTATACCCGGCTGAAAGCGGAAAATGCTGAGCTCCAGCGGCGGCTGGAATACTGGAAGGGCCAGACCCGGCGGACGAAGCAGGCCACCGTCCGGCAGGCGGATGTGAACCGCTTTGCCCGGGCGCTGGTCAAGAACTATAGCAGCACCGCAGACCAGGCATACATCCGGCAGGCGCTTCAGGAGATGGGCGACTACCTGGTGCAGAACGATGGGGAGAGCCTGGACTATGACCAGCTGCGGCAGATGGCTATGACCGTTGCGGCGGAGCTGGTGGCCACGGCGGAGGTCACGGAGGAGATGGGCTACACCTCCGATGTGGCGGAGGAAATTCTTTCCACACTGCGGAATGCGGATATCCGGCTGGACAGGCAGTATCTCCATGATCTGCCGGAGGGCTTCCGCAAAGCCTACCGAGGGCAGCTGCATATCTTCACGGACAAGGGAACAAGCATTGACAGCCTCTACGCAGAGCTGCAAGAAACCTACGGCTATGACCTGTTCCCGGCAATCGACACCCCGGCGGATCAGCTGGTAATGCTGGGGGATATCTTTGCCGGATGAACGCGGAGGCGGAGGTGTATAACCCCTTCCGTGGCGCCGAGAACGAGGCCACCATCTCCATTGCCAATGAGATCATGGACACCATGCTGGGGGAGGACATCCGCCAGACCCCGCCCACGGTGAAGGACAAGGCAGCCGCAAAGCTGGCAGCCGCCAAGGCCGAAAAGAAGGAAGCGGTGGACAAGCTGCGGCCGGGGCGGTCCTGGTGGAGAAACCCCACATAAGCATCCAGCCCCACGGCTTCCAGGGCGGAGGCACAGTCATTGGCCAGAAGGCTGTAAGCAAAGGATAAGAGGGCATTGACCCTGTCCAACGGCGGACGGCGGCTGCGGCTCTGAAAAAAGAAATCGTCCTTGTTGTTGAGGATCATGTCATCCAGAACATGGAAATAGGCCACTGCGCCCAAACCCTCCAAGCCCCGGAGACTGTCAAGGCTGCTTTCCTCCAGAACCGGGGAGAACAGCGTCTGTATTTGCCCGGAGGCGATGGTCAGCTTTTCGGAATCCACCCGAAGGGCATAATCCCGGCGGGTGCGTTCTATGCTCCAACGGGCATTGTGAAGCTTGCCAAAGACCATATTCCTGGCGATGCGGCGGCCCTGTCAGGGGTCAGTTGAATCCCGCATCAATAACTGCCCCAAAAAATGTCTTCTCTGGAACCCCCCTGCCGAGGTTTTCTTCTCCTGATGTGTTGCACTTGCTTGACTTTCTGCCGGCAACATCTTCCGTCTCAGCGATTATAACCGGTAATACCAACGATTTTCCGGGAGATTCCTGCCTTTTTCGCACAGCACTATTGAATTGAGCCTTCTTTTTATGTATAATAAATTATTAAATATTTTTGATGGATGTATTCTAAGAGATGTATTGCGTATGAAAAGAGAGAAGGACTGGAAGATCCCATTTTCCCGGCCCCGGATCACGCCGGAGCTGGAAGCGGCCGGGTTCACCCCGCTGCTGACTGCTGTGCTGGCCCTCCGTGGGGTGGAGAACGCCCAGCAGGCACGGCAGCTGATCTATGGCGGGGCGGACTGTATCCATGACCCTATGCTGATGACCGGCATGGCAGAGGCCCGGGAGCGCATCCAACAGGCCATTGACCGGGGCGAGACCGTTTCCGTCTATGGCGACTATGATGTGGACGGGATCACCTCCACCTGCCTGGTGACGGACTATCTCCGCTCCAAGGGCCTCAGCTGCATCCCCTATATCCCGGACCGGAACGAGGAGGGCTACGGCCTCAACTGCGCCGCCCTGGATACGTTGAAGGGGCAGGGGGTAAGCTTGGTAGTGACGGTGGACTGCGGCATTACCGCCGTGGAAGAGACGGAGCGCGCCCGTGCCCTGGGCATCGACATGGTCATTACCGACCACCATGAGTGCAAGCATGACGCCCTGCCCAAAGCCGTGGCGCTGGTGGACTGCAAGCAGGAGGGGGATCGGTATCCCAACAAAAACCTGGCCGGTGTGGGGGTGGCCTTGAAGCTGGTCTGCGCCTGCGAAGGGGACAGCAAAGCCATGCTGGAGCGCTATGCCGACCTGGTGGCCATCGGCACTGTGGCGGATGTGATGCCCCTGGTGGATGAGAACCGCTATATGGTGAAATACGGGCTGGAGCTGCTGGCGAAGAAGCCCCGGCCCGGCATTGCCGCCATGCTGCGGGAGTCCTCCATTGACCCGGGGAAGCTGAACGCCTCCGTCATCGGCTACAGCCTGGCCCCCCGGCTCAACGCCGCCGGACGCCTGGGCAATGCAGGGATCGCCGCAAGGTTGCTGATGAGCAAGGACCCGGTGACGGCCACCAATCTGGCGGTAGAGCTGTGCGAACTGAACCGCCGCCGCCAGAGCATCGAGATGCAGATCTGGCAGGAGGCCAACCAGCTTCTCTCCGGCAAAACGCCGGACAGCCCCATTGTTCTTGCCAGCGACAAATGGCATCAGGGCGTGATCGGCATCGCCGCCTCCCGCCTGGCGGAGCAGTATTCGCTGCCCGCCATCATGATCTGCCTCAACGGCGATGTAGGCAAAGGCTCCTGCCGCAGCTATGGTGACTTTAACCTCTTTGACGCCCTCAGCTCCTGCTCGGAACATTTGCTGGGCTTTGGCGGCCACGCACTGGCTGCCGGGCTGAACATCAGGAAAGAGAGCCTGCCCGCCTTCCGCCAGGCACTGGCGGACTATTACCGCAGCAATAAGCCAGAGGCGCTGCCGGAGGTGCAGTGTGACCTGCTGATCACCGACCCGGCGCTGCTGTCCATTGAAAATGTGAAAAGTTTGGACTTGCTGGAGCCTTATGGCAACTGCAACCCAAAGCCCTTGATGTGCATCAGCGCCGCCCGGCTGGAGAGTGCTTCCCAGGTGGGCAACGGCCGCCACTTGCGCATCCGCATCCGCTTCGGCGGCTGCCATTTTGAGGGCATTTTCTTCTCCCACAGCCTCAGTGAGCTGGGCCTGCGGGAGGGCGCTACGGTGGATGTGGCCTTCCGGCCCCAGATCAACGAGTATCGGGGCAATGTGTCGGTGCAGCTGGTGGTTTCCGCCCTGCGCCGCCATGAGCCGGAGGCGCTGTGCAGCGCCATCCTCTCCGGGGATGAGGGGGCGCTCTGGGCCGCCGCCGCCTATTGCCCGGCCCGGCCCGACTTTGTGCACATCTGGCGGGCCATGGCGGAGGACTTCACCGTGGGCAAGGATACCCGGCAGGTGCTGGGGCAGTGCCTGACCGGGATGGAGCCGGAGCGCTACTGCCTGTGCCTGATGACGCTGCTGGAAACGGGGCTTTTGCAAAGCAGCGGCGGAGGGGTGTTTTCCGCCGCCCGCTGCCAGATCGACCGCAAGGCCGACCTGGAAGGCACCCGGCTGATGCGCAAGCTCCGCAGCTACTTATAAATTTTTGGGAGGGACAGATATGGATAAGCAGGAAGAAAGAAACCATCAACTCCTGGATCCTGATGAAATGTTTGACGCTCTCATCGCCAAGATAAAGGAAAGCTACCCCGGCATGGACTTGGGGCGCATCCGGGCGGCCTATGACATGGCCCGCCTGGCCCACTCCGGCCAGCTTCGGAAGGACGGCTCTCCCTATGTGACCCACTGTGTGGCCGCGGCGGATATCACCGTGGACATGGGTCTGGATGAGGATTCCATCATTTCCGCCCTGCTCCATGACGTGATCGAGGATACCAACCTGACCCATGAGGACATTGCCCGCCAGTTTGGCGAGGCGGTGGCGGACATCGTGGAGGGTGTCACCAAGCTGACCCGGGTGCAATATACCAGCAAAGAGGATGAGCAGATGGAAAATCTGCGCAAGATGCTCATGGCCATGGCCAAGGACATCCGTGTCATTCTCATCAAGATTGCTGACCGGCTCCACAATATGCGCACCATGGCCTATCAGTCGGCGGAGAAGCAGCGCTCCAAATCCCTGGAGACTATGGAGATCTATGCCCCCATCGCCCACCGCCTGGGCATGCAGCGGGCCAAGTGGGAGCTGGAGGACTTGTCCCTCCAGTATCTGGATCCCACCGGGTATCAGGAGATCACCAGTTCCCTGGAGAAAAAGATGGGTGACCTGGAGCACTTTATGGACAGCATGAAGGGAAAAATCCAGACCCGCCTGGACGCCGAGGGCGTCAAAGCCAGCATCTATTGCCGCATCAAGCATGTCTACAGCATTTACCGCAAGATGTACGCCCAGAAGCTGGACATCAACGGCATCTTTGACCTGTGTGCCTTCCGGGTCATTGTGGATACCATCCCGGACTGCTATAACGTGCTGGGCATCATCCATGATATGTTTAAACCTGTGCCCGGTCGCTTCAAGGACTATATCTCCACCCCCAAACCCAATATGTATCAGAGTGTCCATACCACCGTTATCGGCTCGGAGGGTATCCCCTTCGAGGTACAGATCCGCACCTGGGAAATGCACTACACCGCTGAGTACGGCATTGCCGCTCACTGGAAGTACAAAATGGGCAACGGCGCCGCCGCTGTCCGGGATGGGGATGAGGACAAGTTCGCCTGGGTTCGCCGCCTGCTGGAGAGCCAGCAGGAGTCGGACGCCCAGGACTTCTTCCACAACCTGAAAATCGATATGTTTGCCGACGAGGTCTTTGTCTTTTCCCCCAAGGGGGATGTGATCAACCTGCCCGCCGGGGCCACACCCATCGACTTTGCCTACAGCATCCACTCCGATGTGGGCAACCACATGGTGGGGGCCAAGGTCAACGGCCGCATCGTCACCTATGACCATGTGCTGCAAAACGGCGACATTGTGGAGATCCGTACCTCCAAAAACGCTCCCGGCCCCAGCCGGGACTGGCTGAATGTGGCCAAGAGCGGCTCCGCCCGCACCAAGATCAAGCAGTGGTACAAGAAGGAGCGGCGGGAGGAGAATGTGATCCGGGGCCGGGAGATGCTGGAGGATGAGCTGAAGCACAACGGCCTTACCCTGGATGACGCCCAGGATGAGGAGACCATTGCCCCCATTCTGAAGCGCCTGTCCTTTGGCACCATAAACGACCTCTATGCCGCCATCGGCTACGGCGGCGTCACCGCCACCCGGGTGGCCAACCGAATCCGGGATGAGCTGCGTACCAAGCCGGATCGCAAGACGGCCCTGGACAAGGTCTCCCAGGCGGCGGAGCGCCGGGAGAACAGCGCCAAAAAGACCGGCAAACCGGTTCACGGCATTCTGGTGGAGGATCTGAGCAACTGCCTGGTGAAATTCTCCCGCTGCTGCACCCCCGTACCCGGGGACGACATTGTGGGCTTTATCACCCGGGGCCAGGGCGTTTCCATCCACCGGCGGGACTGCACCAACTGCATCCAGCTGATGAACCAGCCGGAGAACGAGGGCCGCTGGGTTCGGGTATCCTGGGCTGATAATATTACCGACAGCTATGTCACTACCGTCACCATATCTTCCAAGGATCGTTCGGGTCTGGTCATGGATATTGCCACCGTGCTCAATTCTGTCAATGCCAAGGTGCGTTCCCTGACCTCCCGGGATATTGGCGCCGGCATGGCCCTGAGCACCATCACCCTGGAAGTCAAAGGCAACGGGGAACTGAAATATATTATGGGCCGCCTTGCCGCCATCCCCGGGGTCAGCAGCGTGGTGCGAAACGGAAGCAAGTAGCCAGTAAAAAAGAAAAAGGAAAGCACAATGAGAGCAGTTGTAACAAGAGTAAGATCTGCCTCCGTGGAGATTGACGGGGCGGTGTACAGCAGCATTGGCCCGGGCTTTTTGGTGCTGCTGGGTGTCCATCAGGAGGATACCCCGGCCCAGGCTTTGAAGATCGCAGATAAGCTCTGCGGCCTGCGGGTTTTTGAGGATGAAAACGGCAAAATGAACCGCAGCCCCGGGGATGCCGGGGCGGAACTGCTGATTATCAGCCAGTTCACCCTCTTTGCCGACTGCAAGTCCCGCCGCCCCGGCTTTTCCAAGGCCGCCCGGCCGGAGACGGCCATCCCCCTCTATGAACAGGTGATCGCCCAGTGCCAGGAGCGGGGCTTCCCGGTGAAGACCGGCGTCTTCGGCGCCGATATGCAGGTGGCCTCTGTGAATGACGGCCCTGTCACCATCCTGCTGGATACCAATGAATTGTAAGGAGAATGAATGATGCTGATCAAAACCCTGCCTGTGGGCCATCTGGGCACCAACTGTTACGTGGTCACCGATGAGGAAACCCTGAACTGCGCCGTCATTGATCCCGGCGAGGAGTCCAATACCATTCTGGATTATATCGAGTCCAACCACCTCCACTGCAAGCTGATCCTGCTGACCCATGGCCACTTTGACCATGTGGGCGCGGTCTATGCCGTGGCGGAGGAGACCGGGGCTGTCACCTATATGAACAAGAAGGACGATGCCCGCTATGCCGGCAACCCCTTCATGGCCTTCCGCCTGCCGGAGAACGGCCGCTTTTACGACGAGGGGGACGTGGTGGAACTGGATTCCCTCCGCTTCGAGGTCTTTGCCACCCCCGGCCATACCCCCGGCGGCGTGTCTCTCCGCTGCCAGGACGCTCTGTTTACCGGAGACACCCTGTTTTGCGGCTCCTGCGGCCGCACCGATTTCCCCGGCGGGGACATGGCTCAGCAGCTGCTGAGCCTGAAAAAGCTGTGCCTGCTGGAAGGAGACTATGAGGTCTACCCCGGCCACATGGATCAGACCACTCTGGAGCGGGAGCGGCAGTTCAACTACTATTGCCGCATGGCCATGGACATGTGAATGAGTTAAACAAAGAGCCTCGCCTGTTCAAAAGACGGGCGAGGCTCTTTGTGCTTCTTACTGATAAACAATGGTCTTGGCCAGGGACTGGGCCTGCTCCTCCCCGTTGAAAAAGGCCACCAGCGCCAGGGCAAAGGGGATCGCCGTCCCCACTCCCCGGCTGGTAAGAATGTTGCCGTCCTTCACCACCGGATCGGCGCAGGGAATCGCCCCGGCAAGCTGATCCTCCATGCCGGGGTAGCAGGTGGCTTTTTTGCCCGCCAGCAGCCCGGCCTTAGCCAACACCGTAGGCCCGGCGCAGATGGCGGCGGTCAGCTTTCCTGCCCCGGCAAAGTCCCGCAGAAGGGCCAGTACCCGTTCATCGGCTGCCAGATTGTTCACGCCCCGCAGGCCGCCGGGCAGGATCAGCCCGTCATATTCGCCCATGTCCAGCTGGGAGAGGGCTTTGTCCGCTGCCACACGAATCCCGTGGCTGCCGGTCACGGCACCGCTCTCATCCAGGGCCACAATATCGCAGCCCAGCTTTGCCCGCCGCAGCAGGTCGACCACGGTCAGGGCCTCCACCTCTTCATAGCCATCCGCAAAGAGAATCGCTGTTTTCTTCATTATTCATTCCTCCTATGATGGTAATTATCGGGGAATTGGCTCACTGCCAAAAGAAGCTGTCACTATCAAACTTTCCGCTGTCGAAAAGCGCGTCCACCGCCAGGCGGTAATCCCTGCCGCTTTGGGCTTTCAAAAGCCGCTTGCCCTCCTTTTTGCTGTCCGGAAATTTGTACAGCATGTAAAACCAAAGTTCCTTCAATCTGGCCATGGCTGCCCGTTCCTGCATGCCCTCCGCCAGAAAGCATTCCAGCAGGGCGTCGTGAAAGGATTTCAGCTCTCCGGCATCCAGGGCCTTGCCGCCCCGAATCTGCCGGGGCAGCGCCGGGTCTGCCACGGTGCCCCGGCCCAGCATGACCCCGGTAAGACCGGGTGCTTCTGCCAGCTTTTCCATATCCGCCGGGGAGAAGATATCCCCGTTATACCATACCGGGCAGCGGCATTGGGGCAGGGCGGCGAGAAAGCCCGGCAGATCTACCCGGCTCTTGTACATCCCTGCCCGGGCTCTGGCGTGGACGATCAGCCGTTTGAGCGGGTACTTGTTGTAGATTTCCAGAATGGGGGCAAACTCCTCCGTGTCCTCCATGCCCATCCGGGTCTTGATGGAAACACGGATGGGACAGCGGCTGAAAATCTCTGCCAGGCAATCATCCAGCGTGTGAAGATCCAGCAGCATGCCGGCCCCTTTGTGCTTGGCCACCACCGTTCCGGAGGGGCAGCCGATGTTCAGGTTGACCTCCTCATAGCCTAAGTCACCCAGCTGCTCCGCCACCCGGAGAAAAGGCTCCGCCCGGTTTACCAACAGCTGGGGGATCAGCCGAAGCCCCCGGTTGTTTTCCAGAGAGACATCCCGCAGGGCGCTGGCTTTGAACTTGCCGCTGCCGTCCGGGGCGATGAAGGGCGCAAAATATTCCTCCACGCCGCCGAAAAAACGGGCGTGGGTCTGCCGGTACGGTCGGGAACTGATCCCCTCCATGGGGGCAAAGCTCAAAAGCATTTTCGTTTCTCCTTATCCAAGTACCTCTACTATACAGGAAAAACCGGAAAAAGGAAAGAAGAGAAGAAAAATCCATTTCAAAATTTTCTTCGGATATACATAGATTTTTCATAAATCGCTGGTATAATACATAGTCAATAAGAGATTGGGAGGAATGGACTGTGAAGCACCCGGCGCTTGCGAGAGTGTTTTCCATCGTGCTTGCCATCCTGAGCCTGTTTATGCTGCTCAACGGCGCCTTTGGCTTCGGTAAAGCGGACACGGCTTTAGAGGAAAGCTTAAATCGATATAACCGTCTGGAGGAGAAGACCGATACCTATGTGGCACTCTCCGCACAGCTGAAAAACAGCGTCAGCTATGAGGAGGCTCTGGCGGAGCTGGAGGCCATGCAGGAGCAGCATGACGATGACGCTGCCCAGCACCGGACGGATCTTGCTACCCACACTGCTACCAAGGGCGGCTATGAGATGGGGGCCAATATGATTGCGGACGGCAAGGAGCAGTTGGCTCTGGCCAAGGCGGAACTGGCAGCGGGAAAGGCGGAACTGGCGGAACGGGAGCAGCAGTTGAGCCAGCTCAAGGCTGCTTTTGAAGCTGTCAAGCCCATTCTGGAGCAGGCAATTGCCAACTCCAGCGGCAGTGACGCGGAGTATCAAATGGCCCTCGCCATTATTGACCGAATGATTGCGGATATCGATGCCGCCCTCGGCGGGGAGCCGCAGGAACCGGCGGAACCGGAAGAACCCACCCCTCCGGAGGAGCCCACCCCCTTGGCGGAGGATGCGGATGAAGCGGCCAAAGCCGCCTATGACCAGGCCATGCTGGACTATGCGGCCAAGACCGAGGAATATAACCAGGCCATGGCGGATTATACCGCCTCCGCGGCCGATTACCAGCAGAAGCTGCAAGAGTACCAGGCCGCTTATACCGCCTGGCAGCAGCGCTATGAAGACACCCTGGCCTCTACTGAGGCAGATGCTGCCGAGGCGAACAGCCGGATCCAGGCCGGCAATGCCCTGCGGGCCTCCATTCTGGATCAACTGCCGGAGGATATCTTAGGCGGTCTGGGCGGCTCAGACATTGAAATTCCGGATCTTTCCGAACTGCCCCTGGAGGAAAGACGGGCCATTCTGGTGCAGATCCGTGGTTATCTGGTACAGTCCGGCAGTCTGGAAGCGGCGCTGCAAGGGGTCCTCACCAGCATGGAGGCCCAGATCGCCCAGGCGGAGGCGGCCCTGTCTACCGCCAAGGCGCAGGTGCTCTTTGGCGAGGAAGCCATGAAAAAAGGCGAGAACGAATTGCAGCACCAGCTGGAGCTGCTCTGGTATAACATGGGCCAGCTGGAGGACGAAGAAGCGGAGCTGGAAGAGAGCAAGGCCCGTCTGGATCAGGAGGCCGAGGAACTGGACCGGCGCCTTGTCAGCGTGGATGAGAAGAAGGAGATCGAGCGAAAGCATCGCTCCGCCCGCATCGTCCTCATGCAGGAGCAAGGGATTGCCTCCGCGGTGGAGGGTGGCGGTGATCTGGCGGAATGCGCCCGTGCCTATATCCAAAGCGGCCGGGAGGATGCCCAGCGCCATCACAATCTGATGTATATGGTCAACGCCCTGGCGCTGATTGGCGGCCTGCTGGGCCTGCTCAGCATTCCCGGCTCCTTTGAAAAGACCAAGCGCCGCCTGCTGCTGGTGCTGCCCACCCTTCTGTGCCTGGCCTGCGCCCTGGCGGCGGACGGATTGAATATGCATCTGGGGCAGGGGCAGATGTACACCGCCCTGGCAGTGGCCATCGCTGCGGTGATCCACCTGATGACCATCCTGCCTAAAAACAGACAGCCTGCGGAGACGTCCGGTACCACCGGCACATGAAGCGGTCAAAAAAGAACTGGCTTGACAGAGTTCAAGCCAGTTCTTTATAAACTTATGGCTTTGCGCCTTTCGGCGAAAAGAACCACTTGACATCCGGTTCTTCTATGCATAGAATAAAGGCCGAAAATGGATAAGAGGGGCGTAATATGACTGATATTCTCATTCGTGCTGGCAGCTTCGTTGCCATTATTTTTTTGGGCTGCTTCCTGCGCAGGATCGGCTTTTTTAAAAAGGAAGACTTTCATGTTCTCAGCAAGATCGTCATGCGCATTACCCTGCCTGCGGCGTTGGTGCTCAGCTTTGCCGGGCGGGAGCTGGAGCTTTCCATGCTGCTGCTGTCTCTGCTTGGCTTGACCTTCGGACTGCTGCTGCTTGCCGTGGCCTATCTGCTCAACCGCCGCTGGGGGAAGGATGCCCAGGCCTTTGCCATGGTCAACATGGCGGGGCTTAATATCGGCAATTTTGTTCTGCCCTTTGCCCAGGGCTTTCTGGGCCCGGTGGCTGTAATGGCCGTAAGCGTTTTCGATGTGGGCAACAGCTTTATCTGCCTCGGCGGCGCATATGGTATGGCGAGCCTGGTCAAGGAGAGTGGGAAAAAATTCTCCCTCCGGCCTATTTTCCATGCCCTTTTCCGCTCGGTTCCATTCATCACGCTGATGTGCATGGTGCTCATCTCCCTGCTGCATATTACGCTTCCCGGCGCGGTGCTGGAATTTGCGGGCATCGTCAGCGGGGCGAATGCCTTCCTCTCCATGCTGATGGTGGGCGTCGGCTTTGAACTGACCGGTGACAGAAGCCAGCTGGGCACCCTCACACGGATCCTGCTGCCCAAGTATCTGCTGGGGCTGGTCATGGCCATTGTGTGCTTCCAGTTCCTTCCGCTGCCCCTTGCCTACCGGCAGGCGCTGGCTATCCTCTTCTTTGCCCCCATCCCCAGCGCGGCCCCCGCGTTTACTGAGGATCTGGGCGGCGACTACGGCCTTGCAAGCGCTGCCAACTCTATTTCAATTTTGATCAGTATCGCTGCCATTGTGGCTACGCTGCTGCTGGTGATATGAAATTCTCCCGACCCGAGGGCTGCCAATGATGACGGAAACGCAACGAATTGAACAGTGCCTGCCCCTGCTGGTGCAGTGGTATGCCGGGTGCCGTCGGCCCCTGCCCTGGCGGCAGGTGCCCAGCCCTTACCATGTCTGGCTCTCGGAGATCATGCTCCAGCAGACCCGCATCGAGGCGGTGATCCCCTATTACCAGCGCTTTCTCGCCCAATATCCCACCGTGGCTGCCCTGGCCCAGGCGGAGGAGGAACAGCTGATGAAGCTGTGGGAGGGTCTGGGCTATTACAGCCGGGCCCGGAACCTGAAAAAAGCGGCTGTCCAGATCATGGATCAATACGGCGGCCAGCTGCCCAGCCAGGCGGTGGAGCTGAAAAAGCTGCCCGGCATCGGGGAGTATACCGCCGGGGCCATTGCCTCCATAGCCTACGGCCAGCCGGAACCGGCGGTGGACGGCAACGTACTGCGGGTGCTGGCCCGGCTGCTGGCATCAGAGGAGGATATTGCCCTGGCCTCTACCAAAGCCCGCTTTACCGCTCTGCTGCGCCAGAACTATCCCAGCGGCAGGGAGGCCGCCCTTTTGACCGAGGGGATCATGGAACTGGGGGAGACTGTCTGTATCCCCAATGGGGAGGCCCGGTGCGATGCCTGCCCCTTACAGGCCCATTGCCTGGCCCATGCAAGCGGCACCGTGGCCCGCTATCCGGTGAAGTCCCCGCCCAGAGAGCGACGGCTGGAGCAGCGAACGGTGCTGCTGCTGCGCCAGAATGGCCGCTATGCCATCCGCAAGCGGGAGGAAAAGGGCCTGCTTGCCGGTTTGTGGGAATTCCCTAACGTCCTGGGCCGGCTCAGCCCGGCGGAGGCGGTCGCCTGGGCGGAGGCCCAGGGCCTGAGCGTCACGGCCTGCACCCCCTGCCCATCGGGGAAGCACGTTTTCACCCATGTGGAGTGGCATATGGATGCTTTCCTGTTGGACTGCACCGGGGAGGCCGGAGACTTCCTCTGGAAAACACCGGCGGAAATTCAACGGGACTTTTCCGTTCCCACCGCCTTCCGCTTCTGCATGAAGCTGATTGCCGGTAAGGCGGAGCGAAAATAAGCGGAGCTTTACAGGAAAAAAATTCTGTTCGAGGAAAACACGGCACAGCCTAAAGCTGTGCCGTGTTTTTGCATAATTTTGTTTTCCCGGGAAAAACTAAGAGGGAGGTGAAGAAAATGGAAAGCAACATGCTCCCTCTTGGTCTGGCGATGTCTCTGGCCCAGAACGAGGCGGCCATGAACCGCTTTACATCCATGACAGAGGCGGAGAAGCAGGCCATCATTGAACAAAGCCATCAGGTAAGATCCAAGCGGGAAATGCAGCAGCTGGTTGCCCGGCTTGGCAATTAAAAGAACGAGGTTGATCCATCATGCCAAAAAAAGGAATGAAACGCCCGGACTGGACCCATACCCAGCCCCATAACCAGGCGGAGCCTGTGCCCCAGATCCAGGGCAAAGCCCGGCAGGGGAAGGCCAAGGCCCGCCCCATCATCAGCGGTACCGGCGGCACCCAACAGAAAGTTTTTCATACCGAGCGCCCTATCCCTTCCGATACCTATCCCGCCATCGATACAGACCTTGCCCGGGATAACCTGCAAAATGACGCCACCGCCGCCGACTTGAACGAGCTGTAAGCAATACCGCCGCCCCACACCGGGCGGCCTTTTTATCACAAGAATAAGGGAGGAAACGTATGGAATCCATCTGGTCAAAGACCTGCCGGTTCCCGCCGCGGGAAGCGCTGCCCGGGGATATCCGCACGGACGTTGCTGTTATCGGCGCCGGTATGGCCGGGGTCTTGATCGCCTCCGCCTTGCAGGAGGCAGGCCGTCAGGTCATTGTCCTGGAAGCCGGGCGGATCGCCAGCGGCCAGACCCGGAACACCACTGCCAAGGTCACCTGTCAGCATGGCCTGCTCTATGAAAAATTGACCCGCAGCCTTGGCCCGGACAAGGCCCGGCAGTATGCCCAGGCCAACGCCGCCGCACTGGAGGAGTACCGGCGTATCATCTCCCAGCGAAACATCCCCTGCGATTGGGAGCCACAGGACGCCTATGTCTATGGTGCGGATACTGCCCAACTGCGAAAGGAGGCGGAAACTGCCGCCGCCCTGGGGCTGCCCGCCTCTTTTGTGGAGGAGACGAAGCTGCCCTTTCCCACTGCCGGGGCAGTCCGCTTTGAAAACCAGGCCCAGTTCCACCCGCTGAAATTTCTCCGGGCCATGGCCGAACCCCTGACCATTTATGAGAATACGTCTGTCCGGCGGGTGGAGGAAAATCAGATCATCACCCAGTGGGGCCGGGTACAGGCAGAGCAAATTGTCTTTGCCTGTCATTTCCCCTTTGTCAATTTCCCGGGGCTGTACTTTGCCCGGATGCATCAGGAACGCTCCTATGTCATCGCTTTGGAAAACGCTGCCCCAATGAACGGCATGTGGATCGGGGCGGAGCAGGGGGCCTATTCCTTTCGCAATTACGGCGCCCTGCTTCTGCTGGGCGGCGGGGGCCACCGCTGCGGGGAGAACAGCGCCGGCGGCCGGTATGAGAATTTGCGGCAGCAGGCGGCCCGGTGGTATCCGGGCAGCAGAGAAGTGACCCATTGGTCGGCCCAGGACTGCGTCACGGCGGACAGTGTCCCCTATATCGGCCCCTACGCCGCCAGTCGCCCCCATTGGTATGTGGCCACCGGTTTCCAGAAATGGGGCATGACCTCCTCCATGGTGGCCGCCATGCTGCTGCGGGATCGGCTTTGCGGCCGGGAAAATCCCTGGGCGGCGGTGTTCGATCCCGGACGTTTGGATGAGAAAACTCTCACCGGCCTTGCCCAGGAAAGCGGCCAGGCCATCAAGGGCCTGGCAAAGCAGCTGTTTCAGATCCCGGCGGAGGCGGCGAAGGAACTGCCTCCCGGGCATGGAGGCATCGTCTTTTGGAAAGGGGAGAAGCTGGGCGTCTACAAGGATGAGAGCGGGGCCTTGTGGCCCGTGGACATCCGCTGTCCCCATCTGGGCTGCCAGCTGGAATGGAACCCGGATGAACGGAGCTGGGACTGCCCCTGCCACGGCTCCCGCTTTGACTGCCGGGGCAGGCTGATTTCCAGCCCCGCCCAGGAGGATTTGACCCATAAGCAGAAATAAGAAACGAAGGAGCTGTAGCAAAACGAATAATTCTGCTACAGCTCCCATTTCTATGCGTAGGAGGAAAAATGTTGTGAAAAAGATATGCATCTGTTGAAAACAGAGAACGCCAAAGAAGACCCGCCAGAA
>Ga0129308_1000319_pt1 | contig 80057 bp, 74 predicted proteins | sample L827metagenome_FD_94440 | JGI IMG/M metagenome (GOLD analysis project Ga0129308, IMG submission 94440) | Ring-tailed lemur group fecal microbial communities from Wisconsin, USA - L827 metagenome | ecosystem: Host-associated > Mammals > Digestive system > Large intestine > Fecal | place: USA...
ATGTACACCCCGGTTTCAATGTTTGAAGCGAAGCAAGTTTTGAAACCGGGGTGTTAATATCATATCTAAAATGGATTTCTTAGATTTTTCCAAAATTTCTTATAGGATCAAGTGCTTTTATCTATGATTGACTTTTCAGACAAGCCTATCGGGCAGCAGCATTATTGTGCCGGCTGTTTCTCTTAAATCCAGCGAAAGACTGCCCTAAGCCACTATAAAGAAGCAGTATCGTATCCGGGGACGCATGAAAGCAGAACGGTTACCACCCCGGGTAATTTTATAAATTTTTAATTGATTTTTGGCTCGATCTTATGTACAGTAGACATATCTAAAGCAGGTTTGTCTGCTGTATTTCTTTGCAGTTCTTTTTAGTCTGCTATTTTTCTTTCTCTGATATTTTTATCATCAGGCTATTCCAAGTGTTTTACATGTATTTTTAAAAAGGAGGTATGAATTGTTTAGTACGGTATTGTCAGGCGCTGTCTATGGAATTGACAGCTATCTTGTTCATGTGGAGGCAGATTTATCTCCCGGTCTGCCCTGCTTTGTTATGGTGGGAAATGCGGGAAGCGAGGTAAAGGAGGCGGCTGAACGGGTGCGGGTTGCGCTGAAAAATTCCGGCATTCAAATACCTCCTGTGCATATTGCGGTAAATATTTCACCGGGAGACATTAAAAAGCTGGGAACGGGTTTTGATCTGCCTGTGGCGGCTGCAGTGTTGGCAGCTCTGGGCAAGATTCCAAAGGATGTGGCAGCTGAAATGCTTTTTTTGGGAGAACTGAGCCTTGACGGAACATTAAAGCCGGTGCGGGGTGTTCTGCCCATTATGGCCTGTGCATCCAGGGCAGGTATAAGGCGCTGTATTGTTCCTACGGAAAACAAAGAGGAGGCATCGCTGATACAAGAAATGAGAGCTGCCGGTATGGAAAGTCTTAAGCAGGTGATCGAATGTCTGCAATTATCGGAAGAGGACAGGGATAAGGCTTTTGAGGCACAAGCGGCCCATTCATGCCTTACAAAGGAGCGCCGGGAGAAAAAGGAAGGAAAACCGGATTTCGGAGAGATACAGGGGCAGGAGCAGGCTAAGCAGGCAGCTTTAATTGCAGCGGCAGGCTTTCATCATATGCTGCTTGTTGGGCCGCCGGGGGCGGGAAAAACCATGCTTGCCAGAAGGATGCCCACCATACTGCCACCTCTTACAAAGGAGGAGAGCCTGGAGGTATCCTCCCTATACAGCATTTCGGGAAGGCTGAAAAAAGGCAGCGCTCTTATGGTAGAGCGGCCCTTTTTAAGTCCCCATCACACCATTTCTCCGCAGGCTCTTTCAGGAGGGGGAAAGGTTCCCAGGCCGGGCGTTATCAGCCTTGCACACAGGGGCGTGCTGTTTTTGGATGAGCTTCCGGAGTTTAAGAGGCAGACCCTTGATCTTCTGCGCCAGCCCTTGGAGGATAAGGAGATTCAGATTGCCAGAAGCAGCGGATTTTTCAATTATCCGGCAGATGTGATGCTGGTGGGAGCAATGAACCCGTGCCCCTGCGGTTATTATCCGGACAGGAACAGATGCCGCTGTACGCCCTATGAGATACACAATTATTTAGGGCATATTTCAGGTCCTATCCTTGACAGGATTGATCTGTGCGTTCTGACCCACAAGGTGGAAATTAATCAATTACAGTCGTCAAAGTACGGTATGAACAGCGATGAAATGAAGGAGCGTGTGTTGACGGCAAGAGAACTTCAAAAGGAGCGGTATAAGGGAACAAAGCTTCGCTTTAACTCCGACCTGGGACCGGGAGATATGGAGAGATACTGCTTTTTGGGAAATAAGGAAAAGGAAATGCTTGAAAAGTTGTCACATACTATGGATTTTAGTGCAAGAACCTATCACCGGCTGCTTAAGGTGGCAAGAACGATTGCGGATTTAGAGGGTGCAGCTCGTATCAAAAGGGAGCATCTGGCACAGGCGGTATGCTACAGGCCGGGTGATTTGTTTGACAGACACAAAACTGTTATGTGAGAGAGCATCACGGAAATGAGGATAAAGATGGAAAATCAGGAAAAGATTTATCAGTTTTGGCTTCATAACCTTCCGGGGGTAGGAGAACAGAAGATTGGAAGGCTTTTGAAGGTCTTTGGAAGTGAGCGGGCAGTCTATGAGGCAGATGAGGCACAGCTGGGTAAAATATTAGACGAAGATATGGCAAGGGCAATTAAACTTTTTTCATTAAAATGGGATTTGCAGAAAGAATATGAAGGGCTTAAGAAAAAGAGAATAGAATTTATTACCTGCAAGGACAAGGAATATCCGTCTTCCTTAAGGAAAATAAAGAAACCGCCCTATGCAATATATTGTATAGGCAGCCTGCCGTATGAAAAAGCTCCGGCAGTGGCTGTTATCGGTGCCAGAGAATGCTCTGAATACGGAAGGCGTGTGGCAGAGGCCTTTGGCTGCAGGCTTGCAGGAAGAGGAATTTCCGTAATAAGCGGAATGGCAAGAGGAATTGACGGGATTGCCCAACAGGCGGCAATAGACGGCGGAGGGAAAACCTTTGCGGTTTTGGGTTGCGGCGTGGATATTTGTTATCCTGCTTCCAATCGCCCACTTTATGAAAAAATTATAGATACCGGAGGGGGAATTTTGTCGGTATTTCCGCCCGGCTCAGAGCCCAGAAAACAGAATTTTCCGGAAAGAAACCGTATTGTTGCAGGGCTTTCGGATGTTTTGCTTGTGGTGGAGGCAAGACAGAAAAGCGGTACATGGATCACCGTAGATATGGCTCTTGAGCAAGGCAAAAACGTATATGCCGTACCGGGAAGACTTACGGACCGGCTAAGTGACGGATGTAATCTTCTGATCAGGCAGGGAGCGGGAATTGCTTTGTCACCGGAGGATTTGATACAGGAGCTTTTCGTGCTGATAAACAGAAAAGAAATAGAGCTTGAAGGAAGCGAACAGGAGCGAAATGATCCGGGCAAGGAGCAAAACAGCCCGTACCGGGAGCAAAGCAGTTCTTGTCAGGAAAAGGATTACACAGGGGAGCGCATAGCCGGCAGGGAAGAAAGTGTTTTGAAGTATCTGGATTATACGCCCAGATCAGCAGATGAGCTGCTGGCGGATATGAGAAGGGACGGCCATCAGGCGGAGCTGCCTTGGCTGCTTTCTGAGCTTATTGATTTATGTATGGAGGGAAAGGCAAGACAGGTGGCAGGAAGCTATGCGAGGACTTGCACAAAAAGGAGTGATGTGATTTAATTATAGTCGGCAAAGGAAAGAGCTGGTTTTGATGAGGAAGTAATAAAATGAACACATTTCTATATGAAGTAGTCAGCATTGACGGTGATTATGCGAATTTAAAGAGAACGGATGCGGAAAGTGATGAACTTAAGCTGGTGGCAAGGGCGCTTCTTCCTCCGGAGATTACAGAAGGAACGAGACTGAAATACGAGTGGCTGCAGTATGAGATTTTGGAGGATGAAAACAGTGGATTTTCCCTTGTGGAGCTTATTTTAACTCTTGCCATTATGGCACTTTTGGTATGCGCTATGATTCCTCTGATTTCCGGTTATATGAATAAACTGAAGGTATCTGCGGATCAGCAGTTTGCGGATACGATCAAAAAATCTATTTCCGTGGTGCTTGAGAATCCGAAAATGGAGGCGAAAGCAGATTGGGGCTGCCCCGAGCCGGGGATGGTTTTGTGCCTGGATATGGAGGAGCATTTTAGGGGAGAATTCGGAGAAATGGTAGCCCAAAAGCTTGGATATGACAGCGCCGGGGCTATGACGGATCCCCAAAGCGGGATTGTATCAGAGCTTCGTTCACCGGAAGCTGCAAGGATCATTGTGAAAATAGATCAGGATGGCAGCTGTGGAGATGTGGTAGTTGTTTCGGAAAATGGGAATCCGCTGATTACGGTGGAATAATGATGCTTGGTGGGTGTATGGAATACATAGTGTTTGATGTTTGGATATTTATCTTTGGAATTGTAATAGGAAGCTTTTTAAACGTATGCATTTACAGGCTGCCGGCAGGAGAGGATATTGTGCGTAAACCTTCCCACTGTCCCTATTGCGGGGTAAATCTCAGATGGTTTGAACTGATCCCGATTATAAGCTTTCTTATTCAAAAGGGAAAATGCAGAAGCTGCGGGAGAAGGCTTTCGCTGCAGTATCCGCTTGTGGAGCTGGCAAACGGCCTTTTGTATCTTTGGATTGTGCATGTAACAGGATATCATCTGGTAAGTGCTCTATACTGCTTTTCCGTATCTGCACTTTTGGCAGCGTCGGTGGTGGATATCAGAACATATGAAATCCCTCCTGTCTGCCCTTTTTTCATAGGAGTAATGGGATTTTTTAGAATGCTTTTGGATTGGCCTAACTGGTATCAGTATGGGATTGGGATGCTGACGGTAAGCGGTCTTTTTCTTTTGGTCTATTTGCTTACCAAAGGAAAAGGGATTGGCGGAGGCGATATTAAGCTGATGGCGGCAGCAGGTCTTTTGCTGGGGTGGAAAAATATTCTTCTGGCGCTGGCTATAAGCTCGGTGGCAGGCTCTGTCATTCACATTAGCCTTATGAAGCTTAAGGGAAAAAGTAGAATGCTTGCCTTTGGTCCGTATCTGGCAGTGGGAATTTTCTGCGCCATGCTTTACGGAGAAGAATTGATTGATTGGTATTTACGGTTTTGCGGATTGGGAAAATAATATGAGACAGGCAGAGTTAAAATTATTTTGTTGGGAACATATATATATAGAAGAAAAGCGGCGTTACAAAATTTTCACTTGCCAGCGTCGAAAAAGTGGTGTATAGTTGAGCACGTTATAACTTGAAAGAATAGGGGAAATGGAATGGCAAAGTATCTGGTAATTGTGGAATCACCTGCCAAAGTAAAGACAATCAAAAAATTTTTGGGTGCAAATTATGAAGTGGCAGCCAGTAACGGGCATGTCCGTGATTTGCCCAAAAGTCAACTGGGGATTGATGTAGAGCACGACTATGAGCCTAAATATATCACGATTCGCGGGAAAGGCGATATATTGGCTAACTTAAGGAAAGAAGTAAAGAAAGCGGAAAAAATCTATCTGGCTACCGACCCTGACCGTGAGGGAGAGGCGATATCATGGCATCTTTTAAAGGCCTTAAAGCTTGAGGATAAAAAGGTTTATCGTATTACTTTTAATGAAATTACCAAAAATGCGGTGAAGGAATCCTTGAAAAATGCCAGGGAGATTAATATGGATCTGGTGGATGCCCAGCAGGCAAGACGTGTTCTTGACAGAATGGTAGGATACCGTATTTCTCCTCTTTTGTGGGCAAAGATTAAAAGAGGTTTAAGTGCGGGCAGAGTGCAGTCGGTGGCACTGCGTATTATTTGTGACAGGGAAGATGAAATCAGCAGCTTCATACCGGAGGAATATTGGACGCTGGATGCATCCTTTGATGTGCCGGGCGAAAAGAAGCCTTTGACTGCCAAATATTACGGCAGACAGGGACAAAAAACATCTATCTCCTCCAAGGAAGAGCTGGATGCTATCGTTAAGGATGTTAAGAATGCCAATTTTGTTGTGGGAGAAGTGAAAAAAGGCGAGAGAACCAAAAAGGCACCCCTTCCCTTTACAACCTCCACTTTGCAGCAGGAAGCCAGCAAGGTGCTTAATTTTTCCACTCAAAAGACTATGCGTTTGGCCCAGCAGCTTTATGAAGGCGTGGAGATTAAAGGCAGCGGAACAATAGGTCTTATTACTTATCTTCGTACGGATTCTACCAGAGTATCTGATGAGGCAGAAGCTGTGGCTTGGGAATATATTACGAAAAATTACGGACCAAATTACGCTGCTGGGAAATCACAGGCGGTTTCAAACGGCAAGAAAATTCAGGATGCCCATGAAGCGATCCGCCCTACAGATATTAACAGAATTCCTATAGAGATTAAGGAATCCTTATCCAGGGATCAGTTCAGATTATATCAATTGATTTGGAAGCGTTTTGCTGCCAGCAGAATGCAGGCGGCGAAATACGAGACCACATCCATTAAAATTCATGCGGGTGAGCATCGATTTACGGTAGCAGCTTCCAGACTGCTGTTTGACGGCTTTATGAGCGTCTACACACAGGAGGATGACAAGGAGGAGGAAAATACTCTGGTTAAGGGTATAGATGTGGGAACAGAGCTTAGCTTGAAGGAACTGGAGGAAAAACAGCACTTTACACAGCCTGCGCCTCATTATACGGAGGCTTCCCTGGTTCGTGCTCTGGAGGAACTGGGCATTGGCCGCCCCAGTACCTATGCGCCTACTATTACAACGATTTTAGCCAGAAGATATGTGACAAAGGAAAATAAAAATCTGTATGTGACAGAGCTTGGTGAGGTGGTCAACAATATGATGAAGGATGCGTTCCCGAGTATTGTTGATGTGAACTTTACTGCCAATATGGAGGCTCTTCTTGATGGCGTGGAGGAAGGAAGCGTCAATTGGAAGACGGTGGTATCCAACTTTTATCCGGATTTGGATGAGGCAGTGCAGATTGCGGAGAAAGAGCTGAAAGAGGTTGACATTGCAGACGAGGTTTCTGATGAGGTATGTGACATTTGCGGAAGGCAGATGGTAATTAAATACGGTCCTCACGGACGGTTTCTTGCGTGCCCCGGTTTCCCGGAATGCAGAAATACCAAGCCCTACTATGAAAAAATCGGAGTGGCCTGCCCGAAGTGCGGCAAGGATATTGTGCTTAAAAAGACCAAAAAGGGCAGAAAATATTATGGCTGCGTAGGTAATCCTGAGTGTGACTTTATGGTATGGCAAAAGCCCTCAGGCAGAAATTGTCCTAATTGCGGTTCCATGCTTCTTTACAAGGGAAATAAGCTTGCCTGCATGGACAGCAGTTGCGGCTATGTGACAGCTGTAAAGCCTGAAACTGACAAATAATTCAGAAAATTTCAACAAATCAATGAAATTATATGGAAATTTTTAACGAGTGATTGAAATTGCTGCAATCCTGTGATACAATACATTCAACATAGTTTACAGGAGGGGAAGCATGAGCAGCGTACAGTTACTGGATAAAACCAGAAAGATTGGTAAACTTTTACACAACAATAATTCCAGCAAGGTTGTCTTTAATGACATTTGCTCGGTGCTATGCGAAATATTGTCCTCCAATGTGCTTGTGATCAGCAAAAAGGGCAAGGTTTTAGGTGTGGGAGACTGTAAGGGAGTGGACTCCATTACAGAGCTTATTGTGGATCAGGTCGGCGGTTTTATTGATGCCATGCTGAATGAAAGACTTCTTGCGATCCTTTCAACCAAAGAGAATGTCAATCTTGAGACGCTGGGGTTTGAAGAGGGAGACGTAAAACGCTTTCAGGCAATTATTACTCCCATTGAGATTGCGGGAGAGAGACTGGGGACGCTGTTTATTTATAAATGTGCGCAGCAGTATGATATTGATGATATTATTCTGTGTGAGTACGGAACTACGGTGGTAGGTCTTGAAATGCTCCGTGCAGTGAATGAGGAAAATGCCGAGGAGAGCCGGAAGCTTGCGGTTATTAAATCAGCAATTAATACCCTGTCTTATTCGGAAATGGAGGCAGTGGTACATATTTTTGAGGAACTGGGCGGTATGGAGGGTATACTTGTAGCCAGCAAAATTGCTGACCGGGTGGGAATTACCCGTTCGGTGATTGTAAATGCCCTGCGTAAGTTTGAAAGTGCAGGCGTGATCGAATCCCGCTCATCCGGAATGAAAGGAACATATATCAAGGTTTTAAACGATATGGTTTTTGATGAGGTGGAAAAGCTCAAAAAAGAAAATTTAAAATAAATTTTGAAATTATAAGCTGATATTTAGGGAATTATAATAGAATAGAGGATTAATGGATTATTTAGAGATTAAAAGGATTTATGAAGTTTTCATAGGTCCTTTTTCGTCTTTTTGGGGGTATTTTTTTGAATGCTTTTTGTAAAAAGACCTTGTTTTTTTAGACAAATAATCTATAATAAAATAAGGTAGGCATGTTATGCCCTGAAGAAGGCTTTTTGAAGTCGGTATTCAGAAGAAAGGAGCTGTGAAATGCTTAACAGTAATGTTTTTGATTATGTGAATGTACTTGGAAAGGCGGCGGATGCGTCGTGGCAGAGGAATGAACTTCTTTCCAATAATCTTGCCAATGTCGATACGCCGGGATACAAGCGGAAGGATATAGATTTTGAATCACAGCTTCGCAGGGCACTGGGGAATTCCAGATATGAAACGGTAGACAGCAAGGTATCACATGTAACCAGTACGGAGCTGGAAGCAAGAGTATATACGGATTCGGCCAATTTTTCCTACAGGCTTGACGGCAATAATGTAGATATTGATACGGAGGGCGTTGAGCTGGCATCCAATCAGATCAAGTATAACGGTTTGATCGGAAGCATTAATCAGGAATTCAGCAATCTTAAAATGGTGATGAAGTAAAAGGGGGAGCTTAAATGAGCATATTTAATTCTTTTGGAATCAACGCATCCGGAATGACTGCACAGCGTTACCGGATGGATATTATTTCTGAAAACGTAGCTAATGCCAATACCACCAGAACACAGGACGGAACGCCTTACAGACGTAAAGTGGTAACCTTTGAGGAGCGCGGACAGAAGGCGGGAACCTTTAGCAGCTTTCTCGGCAGCGCCAGCAGTGCATATCAGGGACAAGGCGTAAGAGTAGGCAGTGTGGAAGAGGATGACTGGACGCAGATGAATATGGTCTATGATCCCTCGCATCCGGATGCGGATGAAAACGGCTATGTGCTGTATCCCAATGTGAATATCGTTACGGAAATGACCAACCTGATTGATGCAAGCCGCTCCTACGAAGCAAATGCAACGGCTTTCAATGCAAGCAAGAGCATTGCCATGAAGGGGCTTGAAATGAGCGGTCAGTCATAAATTTGGGAAAGGCAGGATACATAAGTGGATATTTCATCTTTTTATAATATATCTTCAGGAGCAATCAGAGAAGCGGTTGATAATTCCAAGATTGCGGGACAGGCAGAATCTACAGGAGAATTTGCCAGTCTGTTTGACAAGGCGATTGAAAATCTTAATACTACCAACTCTTATCTTTCCGATGCGGAAAACGAAGAACTGCGATGGGCACTGGGGGAGACGGAAAATACGCATGAGCTTACCATTGCATTACAGAAGGCATCTACAGCATTATCCTATACGGTTGCGGTACGGGATAAGTTTTTGGAAGCGTATCGTGAAATAATGCAGATGCAGATATAAGAGCTTTGCTCAAACAGGGGAAGATAAATCATGGCGGATAGATTTAAGGATCTTTTAAATAAAATTCTCGAATGGTGGAATAAGTTTTCCACGAAACAAAAAACATTCATCATATCAGCGGGGGCGGGAATCATCCTTGCCCTTGTCATTTTGGTTACCGTTTTGACAAGACCACAGTACACGGTGCTCCTAAACTGCAGCAGCCAGAAGGAGGCGGCAGAGGTGTCAGAGCTTTTGGAAGCGGAAGGCCTGGATTATCAGGTGTCTAATGATGCATACCAGATTAAAATCAACAAAAAGCAGGAGTCGGAGGCAACTCTTCTTCTTGCGGCCAATGATATTCAGTCCTATGCGTATACCATTGACCAGGTGACGGAGGGAGGCTTTTCCACTACGGAGGCGGACAAGCAGAAGCGCTACGAACTGTATTTGGAAAGCCGTATGGCCAATGATATTCTGACGATGTTTACCCAGGTAAAAAGTGCCGCTGTGGATTATTATCTGCCGGAGCAGGATGGAACATTGATTGCTTCTAAAGAGGATTCTTCGGTTTCAATGGTTCTGGAATTGGAAGAGGAAATGAGCACAGATGTAGCAGCAGGGATTGCCAAGCTTGCCGCTGTTGCCATGGGTAACAAAACGCCTACCAATGTGGTAATCATGGACACGGAAGGGAACATGCTTTACTGTGGTGATGACAGCTACAGTGCAACCGGTACGGCAAGTAATCAGCTCAGTGTGAAATCCCAATGGGAAACGAAGGTTAAAAATGATGTGAGACAGGTGCTTCTCGGAACCAATGAATTTAACAAGGTGGAAGTAGCTGTCAACTTGGATTTGGATTTTTCTTCCTCAACGGTAAGAGATCACGAATATTATGTACCTGACGGCAATTCACAGGGGTATCTGTCGTCCAGCAGAACCTATAGTTCCTCAGCCGAAAACGGAAGCGGAGAGGTTCCGGGGACAGATTCAAACGGCGAGGTGGAATACGAGTATCGGGACAATGCCGAAAGCAGTTCCGAAACCACGGAGGAGGAGTACCAATACCTGCCCGGAGAACGCATTACGGATAAGGAGGTTCCTCCGGGAACAATCAATTACGAACAGTCTTCTCTTTCCCTTGCCGCTACCACCATGAATATGGTTCGGGAAGAGGATGTGAAGGCACAGGGACTTCTGGACGGAATTAGCTGGGAGGAATATAAGCTTGCCAATGCGGCCAGAACACAGATAACCGTGCCTGATGAATTGTATCAGGTGGTATCCAAGGCCACAGGATTTCCTGTGGAGAATATTGCTATCGTGGCATATTCTGAAAATGTATTTTTTGATAAAGAAGGTCTTAACATATCAGGCTCTGATATAATGCAGATTGTTTTAATAGTGGTCATTTTGGCACTGCTTGCTTTCGTAGTGCTTAGAAGCATGCGCTCCGACAAGCGTACGGAGCAGCCGGAGGAACTTTCGGTGGAGACACTGCTTCAATCACAGCCGGAGCTTGAACTGGAGGATCTGGGAATGGAACAGATATCTGAGACCAGAAAGCTGATAGAAAAATTTGTAGATGAGAACCCCGAGGCAGCAGCCAGCCTTTTGCGCAACTGGCTGAATGAGGATTGGGGTTAAAAGTGTAAAATACGGTTTGGGGAGGAAAAGGGTATGCCCAGATATTCCGAGGATAAAATATCAGGACTTCAAAAGGCGGCAATTCTCTTGATTGTGTTAGGTCCGGAAAAGTCTGCAACAATCTTTAAGCATTTGAAGGAAGAAGAAATAGAAGAACTGACATTGGAAATTGCCAATACAAGAAGTGTTACCCCACAGGTAAAGGAAGAGATCATTGATGAATTTTATCAGGTGTGTCTTGCCCAGCAGTATATTGCCGAGGGCGGTATTTCCTATGCCAAGGAGCTTTTGGAAAAGGCTTTGGGTTCCGAAAAGGCAATGGACGTGATCGGCAAGTTGACTGCGTCGCTGCAGGTTAAGCCTTTTGAGTTTGTACGTAAGACGGATGCGGCACAGCTGCTTAACTTTATACAGGATGAGCATCCTCAGACGATAGCCCTTATTTTATCGTATCTTCCGCCTTCCCAGTCAGCGAGCATTATATCCTCTCTGCCGCCGGACCGACAGGCTGATGTGGCAAAGCGTATCGCGGTGATGGACAGAACCAGTCCGGAGGTGGTTAAGGAGGTAGAGAAGGTGCTGGAGTCAAAGCTTGCATCCTTAGTTAATCAGGATTATACCATTATCGGCGGCGTGGATGCTGTGGTAGACATTTTGAATACGGTTGACCGCGGTACAGAGAAGCACATTATGGAGACTCTGGAGATTGAAGAACCCGAGCTTGCTGATGAGATCAGAAAGAAAATGTTTGTATTTGAAGATATTCTGCTTCTGGATGACCGTGCAATTCAAAGAGTTTTGCGTGATGTGGACAACAATGATCTGGCACTTGCGCTGAAGGGCGGCAATGAGCAGGTTCAGGCTGCGATTTTCAACAATATGTCCAAGCGCCTTGCTGTTATGATCAAGGAAGATATGGAATTTATGGGACCTGTGCGTATGAAGGATGTTGATGAGGCACAGCAGAAGATTGTAAATATTATCAGAAAGCTAGAGGATTCAGGAGAGATTGTCATTTCCAGAGGTGGAGGTGACGAGATTATTGTCTAGTAATTTGTTTAAGGCGGGCTGGGTGGTTATCAATGATGATGCCCGTGTGATCAACAGCAATGAATTAATAGAGCAAAAGCTTCAAAATGTGGCGAGGATGAATACCTATCAGTCAATGCTTCCGGAGGATGAGGAAGAAGACGGCGGGTTTTCAACAGGACTTTCGGCAGAGTCCATAGATACGCTTTTGGATCCGGACAGTGAGAGGGCTGTGCTGAAAAGCGCTTCCGTGGAGGAACTTGACAGAGTGAAGCAGGAGCTGAGTGTTGCAAAAGAGGAGCTTTCAAGAGTGCAGGCGCAGATAGGTCAGCTGAAGGAGAATGCACAGGCAGAGATAGACAATCTGCGGGAGGAGACCCTGAAGAAGGCAAGTGATCAGGGCTATCAGGACGGTTATCGGCAGGGAATGCAGGAGGTATCGGCTCTGAGGGAAGAATGTACTGCCAAAGAAAAGCAGTTGGAGCAGGATTATCTTTCCAAGGTTAAGGAGCTGGAACCGGAGTTCGTAAAAAACCTGACGCAAATTTACGAGCATATCTTTAAGGTGGATTTAAGCGATTATCATCAGCTGGTAGTTTCACTTCTTGCTGATGCTATGCAAAGGATTGATACATCGGGAAACATGATTGTACATGTGTCTAAGGAGGACTATCCCGAGGTGAACAGTGCAAAGGCGGAGCTTTTTGAAAGGTCAGGGACACCGGCTGAGCGGGTTGAAATTGTGCCTGATATGACGCTGGCACCTTCCCGGTGTATGATAGAGACTGAGAGCGGAGTATATGATTGTTCTCTGGGAACGGAGCTTTCTGAGCTTTCCAAAAAATTAATGTTACTTTCCTATAAGGGTGGAAAATAAATTGTTGGTACCGGAAATTGATTTTGGCAAATACAAAAATGTAATGAATGACAATCTTGTTAAGCTCAAGGGAAAGGTTGTCAATGTAATAGGGCTTACCATAGAATCTGCGGGTCCCGGAGCGAAGCTTGGAGACATCTGTATGATTTATCCGGGGGCAGGGGGCGAAGACCAGAACCCCACGCCGGCAGAGGTGGTGGGATTTCGTGAAGGGAAGACGCTTCTGATGCCCTATCGGGAAGTGGAAGGTATCGGACCCGGAAGCAGCGTGGAAAATACCGGGGCTCCCCTTACGGTTCGGGTTGACGATGGTCTGCTGGGACATACTCTGGACGGCTTTGGAAACCCTGATCAGGATATACTCTTTTCGGGCAGGGAGTATTCGGTGGAGGCAAGTCCGCCGGATCCAATGAGCAGGAAGATTATCAGTGATGTGCTTACCCTTGGCGTGAAGGCGGTGGACGGCCTGATTACCGTGGGCAAAGGACAGAGAATAGGGATCTTTGCAGGATCAGGCGTGGGAAAGTCTACACTGATGGGAATGTTTGCAAGGAATACCAAAGCGGATGTAAATGTGATTGCATTGATCGGCGAACGGGGAAGAGAGGTTCGCGAATTTATAGAAAGAGATTTGGGGCCGGAGGGTATGAAGCGTTCCGTGGTGGTAATTGCCACCTCAGACAGACCGGCTCTGGAGCGTAAAAAGGCGGCGCAGACAGCCACTGCTGTTGCGGAGTATTTCAGGGATCAGGGGAAGGATGTACTTCTTATGATGGATAATCTGACCCGTTTTTCCATGGCGCAGCGGGAGATCGGTCTTGCCAGCGGAGAACCGCCGGTATCAAGAGGATATCCGCCCAGTGTTTATTCCGAAATGCCTAAGCTTTTGGAACGTGCAGGATGCTCCGATAAGGGGTCTATCACCGGGCTTTATGCGGTGCTTGTGGACGGTGATGATTTTAATGAGCCTATCACCGATACGGCCAGAAGTATTCTGGACGGCCATATTATGCTGAACAGAAAGCTTGCCCACAAGAATCATTATCCGGCGGTGGATGTGCTGCAAAGCATATCCAGATGCATGAGCCAGATTGTAGACAGAGAGCATAAAACCTATGCCGGCAAGTTAAAGAATGTTCTTGCTACCTATAACGAAGCTGAGGATTTGATTAATATCGGAGCCTATAAGGCGGGAAGCAATCCGGGAATCGATTACGCAATACAGAAGATACAAGAGGTTAATGAATTTTTGATGCAGGATGTGAACGATAAGTTCAGTTATGAGGAAACTTTGTCTTTGCTTAAAGGAATTTTTGATGAGGATCTGGCAGAGTAATCACCAGAAACGGAGCGGTAAATGGCAAAATTTATCTATCGGATGCAGAGCATTCTGGAAATCAAGGTTAAGCTGGAGGAGCAGGCTAAAACGGAATTTGCCGCTGCCAAAATGCGTCTTGATGAGGAGGAAGAAAAGCTCCGGATTTTGACAGACAGAAAGGCTGATTATGAGGAACAGGGAAGAATCCTGCGTAAGGACAGTCTGAAAGTTATGGAAATCATGGAGAACAAGGAGGCTATTAACAGAATGGAGGAATTCATTCTGTTTCAGCAAAAGAGTGTCATGCGGGCACAGGAGCAGCTGGAAAACGCAAGAATGCGGCTTCAGGAGGCTATGCAGGAAAGCAAGACCCATGAAAGGCTGAGAGAGAAGGCTTTTGAGGTGTTTGTACATGAAGAAAATGCAAAAGAGGCTAAGGAAGTAGATGAGCTGACCAGCTATACCCACAGCCGGAAGGCTTAGAAAGAGTAGGACTTAATATGCCGTTGGATGAAGGAATGACGCCTGAAGATGCCAAATTGGAAAAACAGCGTCTTAAGGAAGAAAAGAAAAAACTGAAAAGTGAACAGAAGGCACAGCGGAAGGAAGCAAAGGCCAGAGCGAAAGAAATTGCCAGCCGGGCATCGGAGCTCTCTGATGAGGAGGAAGCGAATACCGGCTCTGTTTTTATGGTTACCTTTGTTATCGTGCTGATTTGGATCGCTATTTTGTGTTTGGTTGTAAAGCTGGATTTTGGTGGTTTCGGAACCAATGTACTTACGCCGGTTTTGAAGGATGTACCGGTTCTGAATCTTATCCTGCCGAAGAATACTGAGGTGGCGGTAAGTGATGAAGAGAGCGAGGAATATGGCGGTTACAGTAATCTGCGGGAAGCAGTGGATTATATCAAAGAGCTGGAATTAGAGCTTGAGAGAGCGCAGTCGGCGGAAAGCACAAGCTCTGATGAGGTGGATGAGCTGAAGGCAGAGGTGGAACGTCTTAAGACCTTTGAGGACAGTCAGGTAGAGTTCCAACGAATTAAAACGGAATTTTATGAGGAAGTTGTCTATGCGGATAAGGGACCGGGCATAGAAGAATACCGGAAATATTACGAAGAAATGGATCCTGCTACTGCAGAATATCTGTACAAGCAGGTGATACGGGAGATAGAGGAAAGCGATGAGATCAAGGAATATGCCCAGGCATATTCTGAGATGAAGCCCAAGGCTGCTGCTGCGATTATAGAGGAAATGACAGACAATCTGGATTTGGCGGCAAGAATACTGGGTGCAATGGAGGCGGATAAAAGAGGTGCAATTTTGGCGGCTATGGATCCGGAAATTGCAGCAAGACTCACCAAAATAATGGATCCCGAGTCTTAAGAAGTCCGCACCTTAAACCGATATATATATTGTACCTTGAAAAAGAGCCATAGGCTTATAAAGAATGGAGGAATGTGAATGACAAGTGCACCTGTAAAGGGTGTGGGTGCCCTGATGAATTTCGTGGGCGGCAAAAATCTCACACAAACGGGTGATACGAACCAGACAAACAGTTTTGGAGACGTGATGTCAAAGACCAGGAGCGGCGGAGCCGACGTGACAGGCAGAACGTCTGCGGCGCTTAAAAGCCACAAGGAAGCGGCAGGTGATGTAAATCATAGCCGCAGGGGCATGGTGAAAGCAGCACAGACAACTGACAGGTCAGCAAAGACTGAGACGGCAGATGAGTATTCGGACGCAGTAAAGAAAACGGGCGAGGAGCTTGTTTCGGATATTGCAAAGGAATTGGGGATATCCGAGGAAGATGTGGTAAGAGCCATGGAAGAGCTTGGACTTACCGTATATTCTCTTTTGGAGCCTGCAAGTCTGACTCAACTGGTGCTTACGATTTCAGGTGAGGATACTTCAGCGCTTCTTACGGATGAAGGGCTTTTTGCAAAGCTGCAGGATATCTTACAGCTGGCCGGAAAAGCCGGAGAAGACTTAATGAAGGAGCTGGGAGTCAATTCCGAAGAAATGCGGAGCATATTGGAAGAGATGCAGAGCATGGAGACGGATACTTTAGAAACCGACGTTGCGGCAGATCGGCAGGATGTTTTCAATGTGAAGGCAGATGGAGCCGACGATAAGACATCACAGGTGACAATAGAAGTAAAGACTGCAGGCGAGACAGTTAAGCTTGTCACTGATGAAAGCGGAAACGTGGACAAAACAATTGGTACCGTATCACAGGAAACAGAAACAAAAGCTGCTATGTCCCAGGAAGATCATAAGCAGAGCAGCGAAAACAACGGAAAGTTCGGCGAAAGCGGACATACCGGAAATCCCATGATTGACGCCATTATTCAAGATAAGGCACAGGTTGGTGAAGCAGTACCTGTAGAACAGACGGGGACATTTTTTAACAGCCAGACACAGGATATTATGGATCAGATCATGGATTACATGAGAATTCAGCTTAAACCGGGGATGGATCAGCTGGAAATGCAGTTACATCCGGCCAGCCTTGGAAACGTGCATGTTCAGATCTCTTCTAAGGGCGGCGAGATTACAGCACAGTTTCAGGTACAGAATGAAACGGTAAAAGCAGCCATTGAGAGTCAGATCGTAGAACTGAAGGAAAGCTTGAAGGATCAGGGTGTAAAGGTAGAAGCAGTGCAGGTTACCGTAGAAAATCACGGATTTGAAAGCAATCTCTGGCAGGGACAGGGAAGAGAACAGAATTCTGCTTCCGAAGGCCGTCAAAAGACGCCAAGGCGGATCAATTTGAATGATCTGGATGCGTTATTTGAGGAACAGGCCAGCGAGGAGGAGCTGTTAAGTGCCCGCATGATGGAGGTAAACGGAAATACGGTAGACTACACAGCATAATAGGTGCAAAACCTGCCTGGACAGGAACGCACAGAAAGGAGAAACGAATGGCAGTAGATGCAATCATAAAGGACGGAAAGGTTCTTGAAACCGCTACGGAAACATCCGTTAAGAAAGCGGCAACAAGTAACGGAATGGATAAGGATGCATTTTTGCAGCTCTTAGTAGCACAGATGAAGTATCAGGATCCGTTAGAGCCTACGTCAAATACGGAGTACATATCACAGTACGCAACTTTTTCACAGGTTGAGCAGATGCAGAATATGGCAGCAACCATGGAGCTTGTAAGAGCTTCCTCAATGGTAGGTAAGCAGGTAGAGGTTCAAACCACAGACTCCAACGGAGATACAAAGGCTGTACAGGGTATGGTGGAATATGTGACCTATGAGAATAACAAGGCTTATGTTTCCATCGATGGTACTCTTTATTCTGCGGATGATGTGAAGGCGGTCATTGATGACAGCTATCAGACAGCGCTTGACCTTGGAATTGCTTTTGCCAAGGCGATGAATAAGCTTCCTTCTCTTGAGAACTTAACGCTTGATGATAAGGAAAGCGTGGAAAGCCTGCAAAGCGGCTTTAATAACATGACATCCTACCAGCAGTCTTTCATTGCCAACGATTATATCGAAAAGCTTCAAAAGTATGTAGAACGTATTGCAGAGCTTGAAAAAGCAGCGGAAGCAAATAAGGGAGATGACAGCACTGAGGAAACGGATGGCGATATTACAGAGAGTGATGAACCCGAAACAGTTCCCGATGGAGAGTAGCAGAAAGCAGGATGCGTAGCGATTACTCAAGGAGGAGAAAGGATGAAAATTCAAAATAACCCGTTCCTTTCCATTGAGCAACTGCAGGATCAGTACCTGAACCAGAATAAAAGCAATGCTCCGGTAAAAGCATCTGACGGAAAAAGCTTTCAGGAAATTTTAGAAAGCAGCCGCATAAAAAGCTCCGGTCAGGTGAGATTTTCCAAGCACGCAGCAAGCAGGCTTGCGGATCGGAACATTGAGCTTACCGAAAATCAGTTGGATCGATTGGAGGAAGGTGCTGCGAAGGCAGGAGCGAAAGGAATTAAGGAATCGCTGGTGATTGTGGACCAATTGGCTTTTATCGTGAATATACCGAGTAGTACGGTGGTAACGGCCATGAATCAACAGGACGCAGCGGAAAACGTATTTACTAATATTGACGGAGCCGTAATTATATAGCCGGACCTTTTGGAGGCTTATAGTTCCTGACTGACAGATGGAACGAAGTACGGCAATAGACTTTAAGGAGGTCATTTCATTATGATGAGATCATTATTTGCTGGTGTAGCAGGTCTTAAGACACACCAGACAAGAATGGACGTTATCGGTAACAATATCGCTAACGTTAATACTACGGCATACAAATCACAATCCATGACATTCAGCGATTTGATGTATCAGACCACACAGGCAGCTTCCGGTGCCAATGCAGTTACAGGCGTAGGAGGTATCAACGCAAGACAGATCGGTCTTGGTTCCAAAACAAGCGCAATTAAAACAGCAATTTCCGGTCAGGGTGCTACGCAGACTACCAATGATCCCTTTGATCTTATGATCACGGGAGATGCATTCTTTGTAGTAAGCAAGGGTAACGCTTCCGGCAATTATTTTACAAGAGACGGCTCTTTTTACGTAGACGGACAAGGAAACCTTGCCATGACCAGTACTGGTTACAATGTAATGGGCTGGCAGGTTGATAAAACGACAGGTGAAATTAAGAAGGATACCGTATCTGCCCTTCGCATTATGACAGAAACCAACATGACCTATCCTGCAGAAGCAACCACACAGGCAACGGTAAGCGGCGTTGTGGATAAGTATGATACGGATATAAACAGCCCTGAAGGAAGAATGATGAACCTGGAAATTTATGACAATCAGGGCTATATGTATACTGTAAGAATGAGCGTGCACGCCGTTGACGGTGATAAAGGTGATTTCTATGTGAAGATGGATGATCTTTTGGACTCCAACGGAAAGAGTGTTATGTACACATATGATGATCAGGGCTTACGAACTGATACGAAGACGGATCTGGGGAATGCAATTACATTCGGCGGCGATATTACAGTTAATGGTACCGATAAGGATGGTAAGCCTACAACTACAACAGTTTCAGATGCTGTAAACCTGAAGTTTACACAGGGAAAAGGAACCTTTGAGTATGTAGGAGCTGCCGGATCAAGCTCTACAACACTGCAGTTTGCAGCCGGCGATGCTGCTGCCAATTTCACAAATGTTACCATTGATTTTTCCGCTACAGGGAATTACAATGTAAACGGTGTCTCTACCATCGGCGCTTTAAAGGGTGGCGAAGGCGGACTGGGATCAGGACGTCCCTTGGGTGAAATGAGCGGTATCAGTATTGCGAAGGACGGTCTTATTACAGCCTCCTATGATAACGGTCAATCCAGAACTCTGGGACAGATTGCAGTTGCAACATTTCCTAACCCCTCCGGACTTTCCAAGGAGGGCGATAACCTGTATGCAGCAACCATGAACTCGGGAGATTTCGATGGGATTGGACAGGATATTACAGAAGGCGGCGGATATATGAATTCCGGCGTACTGGAAATGAGTAATGTGGATCTTTCCTCTGAGTTTACGGAAATGATCACTACGCAGAGAGGTTTTCAGGCAAACAGCCGTATTATTACGGTTTCAGATACACTGCTTGAAGAGTTGACCAATCTGAAACGATAATGAACAGGCGTATTGCGTCTGCTTAAATACCTGCGCATAGCTGGGAAAATATAAGTTCATACGGTGGAAAGGGAACCTGTCTTTTGGTGGGGTTCCCTTTAACCGTTTCAAAGCAACATTAAAAAGGTGAAGAAATGATTGAACTGACGAAGATAAGCGGAAGTAAGGTTTTGGTAAATCCTGATCTTATGGAATTAGTGGAGGAAACACCGGATACGGTTATTGCCTTTACTACGGGAAGAAAAATAATTGTAAAAGAAAGTAGACAAGAGATAAAAAATCTTGTAAAATCATATAGAAGGGACATTTTTGCGGATTAACGTAAAAAAAGGTGAGAATTGTGGATTTAGCGTCGATTTTGGGCATTGTGCTTTGCTTTGCAATGTTTGCGTACGGAGTTATTGACAATGCCGGTGTTGCAAATATGGATCGTTATTTGGATTTTCCGTCGGCAATTATTACGTTCGGCGGTGCCTTTTTTGCTATTTTGGCATCCAATACCCTGTCTGATTACCTGGGTGGTTTAAAGAGTTTTTTACTGATTTTTAAATCTCCTTCCATGGACGTTAAGGGCATGATTCAGAAAATTATTGATTTATCCAATGTTGCCAGAAAGGAAGGTCTCCTTTCGTTAGAGGAGGCAGCGGGCGAGTTGGATGATGAGTTCATGAAAAAGGGAATTCTGCTCATCGTGGACGGTACAGACCCGGAGCTGGTTCGTGGAATTTTGGAGACAGAGTTAATTAGTATAGAGGACAGACATAAAAAGAAGATCAGCTTTTGGGAAGATCTTGGGGCAATGGGACCTGCGTGGGGTATGATCGGTACGCTGGTAGGTCTGGTTAACATGCTTTATGAGATGGATGATCCTTCCTCTATCGGTCCTTCCATGGCGGTAGCGCTGATTACTACCTTGTACGGTTCATTGCTTGCCAACTGGATATGTGCTCCGGTTGCAGGTAAGCTGAAGGTGAACAATGCCAACGAGATTATGCTGAAAGAAATTATGATAGAGGGGCTTTTGTCTATTCAGGCAGGAGAAAACCCCAGAGTTATAGAAGAAAAGTTAAAATCCTTCCTAGCACCGGGAGACCGGATCGTTCAGGCTGATGGAGGTGAAGAAGAGAATGGCTAAAAGGAAACCGGACGAGCCGCCTAAAGGCGCTCCGGCATGGCAGTCCACATTTGCGGATCTGATGAACCTGCTTCTTTGCTTTTTCGTCATGCTGTTTTCTATGTCCAGTATTGATGCCCAGAAATTTGAACTTCTGGCAGCATCCTTTAACCAGTCCTTCAGTATTTTTTCTGCAGGAGCCACAGCCATAGGTGAAGGAGTCCTGATCAGCATGGGCGTCAGCCAGTTGAATGAGCTGGATGACTATATTAACAGCACCGGCAGGGACGCAGAGGGAGAGACGATTCCGGAGGATTTGGAGTCTGCTAACGAAGTGATGGAGGAAGCTAAGCTGAAGGAATCGGAGGAGCTTGCGGAGAAGATCGAGGAAGCAGTTAAAGAGAAGAATTTAGATAAGGAAATTGACATAGAATTTACAGCACAGTATGTTCAGCTTACCTTAAACGGTGCCCTGCTGTTTGATTCAGGCAGCGTGGTTATTAAGGAGGAAGCGCTGCCGCTGATGAATCAGCTTGGCATCATTCTTCAAAGATTTAGTGAAGGCAATATTGAGATTGAAGGGCATACGGACAATGTACCTATGTCAGGTGCAAAGTATTCCAATAATGATGAGCTTAGCAGCGGACGTGCACTTTCGGTTTTTTACTATCTTGAAGAGAATACTACGCTGGATATGAGCAGGGTTAAGCATTCGGGAAGGGGCGAATACGCTCCTATTGCGGATAATTCCACTGAGGAGGGCAGAGCCCGCAACAGAAGAGTGGAAATTAAAGTATATAATGCATTAAGCTCTTATGAATAAAAGGGGAAAGGTTTAAAGGATTATGAAGAAAAATCTGATTTCAATTGTGATACTGGCGCTTCTAATTGTAAACATTGTTTTAACATCAATTATGATGTTCAGTGTAGTAAGCACCAATAAAAAGACGGCAGCGCTTGTAACGGATATTGCATCAGCGATCAGCTTAGAACTGGGGGATGATGCGGAGGAAGAGGTGGCTGCGGTGCCCATGGATCAGACGGAGCCCTATACGATTTCTGATCTGACAATTATTTTAAAGAAGGGCATGGCAGAAGACGGCACGGTGGAGGAGAAGGATCACGTTGCAATTCTTTCCGTGACTCTTTCCATGAATACCAAGCATAAGGATTATAAGACATACGGAGCTGATCTTTCCACCAGGGAGGATCTGATTAAGGGGCAGATTATAGAGGCGGTAAGCCAGTATACGGTGGATGAGATAAAAGAAAACCAGGAAATGGTAACAGACGATATCTTAAAAAGAATTCAAAAGCTTTTTGATTCAGACTTTATTTTTGATGTATCATTCAGCAGCACGCTCTATCAGTAGATGCCGTACATAGACGGTTTTATTGACGGAATAACAACGGCAGAAACGAAGGAGGTGAAAACTCGTGGGCGAGGTATTGTCTCAAAGTGAGATTGACAATTTGCTTGCAGCGCTCAGCAGCGGCGAATTGGATATGGATCAGATGCAGGAGGCAGGAGATAAGCAGGTAAAGGATTATGATTTCAAGAGGCCTGCGAAGTTTTCCAAGGAGCATTTACGAACACTTGAAATAATTTATGAGCATTACGGAAGGTTGATATCCACCAATCTTCCGGTATATCTTCGAAAGAATATACAGGTTATGGTGGCAAGCTCTGAGACGGTTACGTTTTCGGAATTTACCAATGCCTTATCCAATCCGGTTATTCTCGGCATTGTAGATTTTAAACCATTAAATGGTAATATTATTATTGAACTGTCGCCTAATCTTGGTTTTGCCATGATAGACCGAATGCTGGGCGGGCAGGGAGTACCTCTTGAAAAGTCAAGGGACTTTTCAGAGATAGAGATGACGATCCTTCAGAAACTGATGATTGTCTGCATGCAGCTGATGCGGGAGCCGTGGAGAAATGTTATTGACATTGAACCGATGATGGAGAGAATAGAAACCAATGCGCAGTTTGCGCAGGTGATTGCTCCCAGCGACATGATTGCTATCGTTTCCATGAATGTTAAAATCGGAGATGCGGAAGGTTTTATGAATATCTGCCTTCCCTACTTTACACTGGAAGATGTAATGGATAAGTTGAACACCAAATACTGGTTCTCAACGATGCAGAAAAATGATACTGTAAACTATGAAGAGCACATTGAATCGCTCATTAAGAGAATAGATGTACCGGTCAAAGCCGTACTTGGTCAAAGCCGCGTGTCTGTGGATGATTTCTTAAATCTGCAGGTTGGTGATATTATCAGGCTTGATACAAAAGTGGAAACGGAGCTGGATGTTTTTGTGGGAAATATCAAAAAATTTACTGCACTTCCCGGCTCCAGCAAGGACAATTACGCAGTACGGGTTACATCGGTGATCAGAGAGGGGGAGTAAGGCATGGATGGAATGCTGTCACAGGATGAAATAAATGCTTTATTAAGCGGCATGGATTTGTCCGAAGGGACAGAAGAAGCACAGCCGGCAGCTGTGGAAGAGGAAGAGGTAGATATAGATGAAAGCCTGCTTACATCTGATGAAAGAGATGCCATAGGCGAGATCGCCAATATCAGTATGGGATCGTCGGCGACCACTTTATATTCCCTTGTAAATCGAAAGGTAAACATTACCACTCCGGTAGTTACACTTGCCAACTGGGATGTGGTAGTTGGGAATTACGAAAGACCCTGTGTCTTTATACAAATCAGGTATACATCAGGTCTGGACGGATCTAACATCATGGTACTTAAGGAGCATGATGTAAAGGTTATTACGGATTTGATGATGGGTGGAGACGGAAGCAACATTGAAGGTGAGCTTGGAGAACTTCACTTAAGCGCAATTTCGGAGGCAATGAACCAGATGATGGGTTCGGCAGCCACATCAATGTCTACCATGCTTGGAAAGATGATCGATATCAGTCCTCCGGATGCAAGTCTTGTGAATTTGAATGAATTTAAGAAGGCAGGAGAAATAGCTCCTTTTCTGGAGGGAACCTTCGTAAAGATTGCTTTCAGAATGCAGATCGATGATTTGGTAGACAGTACGATTATGCAGCTGTATCCTATTGATTTTGCGAAGAGCTTGTATGATACCTTTATTTCCACGCAGGATCCCAAGGAAGAGCCGGCACCGGAGCCCGCACCTTACATACCGCCGGCAGCAGAGATGCAGGCTTCCCCTCAAATGGGAATGCAGGCTTCCCCCCAAATGGGAATGCCGACAGATGCACAAATGGGTATGCCGATGATGGGAGGTATGCCGGGGGCAGCGATGGGAATGCAGGCTTCCCCTCAAATGGGAATGCAGAGCGGATACCCGATGGGCATGCCGATGATGGGAGGTATGCCGGGCGGTCAGCAAATGAATATGCAGAGCATGAATATTCAACCGGCACAGTTCCAGAGCTTCCAGGGAAATGTGGGGGCCATGGCAGGACAGGAAAATATTGGACTGATCAGGGATGTGCCCTTGGAGGTAACGGTAGAGCTTGGCAGAACTAGAAAATCTATTGCAGAAATACTGGACTTCGCACCGGGAACAATTATTGAATTGGATAAGATAGCCGGTGAACCTATAGATGTATTGGTAAACGGTAAATTTGTTGCAAAGGGCGAGGTTGTTGTAATCGAAGAAAGCTTCGGTGTACGTGTGACTGAAATAGTAAAATAATAGTTAGGAGAAAAAGATATGGCAAAAAATATTTTAATTGTTGATGATGCTGCCTTCATGCGTATGATGATTAAGGATATCCTCAGCAAGAATGGCTACAATGTAGTGGGAGAGGCTGAAAACGGCGCAAAAGCTTTTGAAAAATACAATGAGTTGAAGCCGGATCTTGTACTTATGGATATTACTATGCCGGAGGTAGACGGCATTGCAGCTCTTAAGAAGATTAAGGGGGCCGATCCCGGTGCGCAGATTATTATGTGTTCTGCAATGGGACAGCAGGCAATGGTTATTGAGTCAATCCAGGCCGGCGCAAAGGATTTTATCGTAAAGCCTTTCCAGCCTGACCGTGTGCTGGAGGCAGTTAAGAAGGTTGTGGGTTAGTATGCTCCTTACCATTACTACAAGGGCGGACAGTTATATTCAGTTTATTACTGTGCTTATCCTTTTTGTTTTAATTCTTGCAATAACCTATCTGGTTACCAGATGGATTGCTAAGACACAAAAAAACAGGGTAGGCACAGGAAATCTTGAAATTATTGAAACCTGCAGGATTTCACCGAATAAGTATGTTCAGATCCTTCGTGCCGGAGAAAGGTATCTTGTTATTGCGGTAGGAAAGGATGAGATACATATGCTTACGGAACTGTCAGCGCAGGAGCTTGTAATCAGAGAAAGCGCTGAGGGGCAGGCTATGGATTTTGCCGGGGTTTTGGAGAGAGTAAAGAGACTGAAGGAAAAAGAGAAAGACTAAGGGATGAGATACTATGAAGGAAAAACTTCCCGCAAAAAGGATTATGAAGCTGATATGCCTGCTGATGACGGTAGGCATATTGTGTATTATTCCCCAGTTAAATGCTCACGCAACCATTGATGGGGGACTGACGGGGGAGACGGATACACGAACCAACATAGAAGAGCCGGGAAGCGCCGAAAGCGGTGAGGATCTGTTGGATTTAAATATTGCCAACAGTTTGACCATCACGCAAAGCGGAGATAACGGGCAGATCAACGGAACCTTAAGAATTTTGATTACGTTGACACTGATCGCACTTGCGCCAACATTGCTGATCATGCTCACTTCCTTTACCAGAATTATTATTGTGCTCCACTTTACAAGGGCTGCTTTGAATACCCAAACTGCACCGCCTAATCAGGTGCTGATTGGGTTAGCTTTGTTTTTGACCTTTTTCATAATGAAGCCGACTCTTACTCAGGTTTATGATGAGGCAGTGGTGCCCTTTGAGGAGGGGACAATTACTCAGGATGAATTTTTTGAAAAGGGTATGCAGCCATTGCGGCAGTTTATGTATGGACAAACCCAGACGAAGGATGTAAGGCTGTTTTTGGATATCAGCGGTGATGAGTGGGAAAGCGGATCCTTAGAGGATATTCCTCTTTCCGTATTGGTTCCGGCTTTTATCATCGGTGAGCTTAGACAGGCTTTTATCATAGGTTTTATTATCTATATTCCTTTTATTGTAATAGATATGGTTGTGGCGTCTACTCTGATGAGTATGGGTATGATGATGCTGCCGCCTACTACGATTTCCATGCCGTTTAAGATATTGCTGTTTGTACTGGCAGACGGATGGAACTTGATTATAGCCAATCTGGTGGAGACATTCTACCGGTAGCGGGTAGAAAGGAAGGAAGAGAATGACAGTAGATGAGGTTACAGCCATTGCAAGCTCAGCGCTTTACTTAGTAATCAAGGTGTCGGCACCAGTTCTTTTGATATCATTGGTTGTGGGGCTTTTAATCAGTATATTTCAGACAGTTACCTCTATTCAGGAGCAGACCCTTACCTTTGTACCTAAAATTGTTGCGGTATTTCTTTCGCTTATTCTGCTGGGAAACTGGATGCTTACTGAAATGTCAGGATTTATGACGCAGCTTTGGTCGGATTTTAGCCGTTACGTAAGGTAGCATTTTATGCTGGATTATACATTTACTTACACAGATTTAGAATATTTTTTACTGATACTGGTCAGGGTAACCTGCTTTGTCTATGTGGCGCCTTTTTTCAGCATGAGCAATACGCCGCGTAGGATCAGGGTGGGCTTAAGTATTTTTGTTGCTGTCTTATTGTATCAGGTAGTTCCTCATGAAGCATTGGAATACAGGACGCTTCTGGGTTATTTTATTATTGTAATGAAGGAAGCGGTAACAGGACTTTTGATTGGTTTTGGGGCAAACCTGTGCAGTACCGTTGTGTCCTTTGCGGGCCATATCGCAGATATGGAGATGGGCCTTTCCATGGCCAGTATGCTTGACCCGGCTACAAAGGAAACATCCACAATTTCCGGTATTTATTACAATTATATGGTGTTGTTGATGCTGTTGATATCAGGCATGCACAGATATCTTTTAAAGGCGTTGGCAGAGACCTATACATTGATACCGGTAAACGGTGCGATTTTCAGAGCTGATGAGCTTATGGCATCCATGGCAGAGTTTATGAGTAATTATATTACCATTGGATTTCGAATTTGTCTGCCTATTTTTGCGGTGATGATCGTTTTAAATGCGGTGCTTGGAATTTTGGCCAAGGTATCACCCCAGCTCAATATGTTTGCGGTAGGTATTCAGATGAAGGTTCTGGTGGGAATTTGCATTTTGTTTTTGTCAACAGCAATGCTGCCGGATGCAGCCGGCTTTATTTATGATCAGATGAAGCATATGGTGGTCTCCTTTGTTGAGACTATGATGTAGGAGAAGAAATTTTTGTGGAGAATACAGAAATTCTGTTAAAATATAATCTTCAGTTTTTTGCAAAGGACGGGCCGGGCGGTGAAAAAACAGAGGAGCCTACCGCTAAGAAGCTTGATGATGCAAGAAAAGAAGGACAAGTTGCTAAAAGTAAGGAAATTGCCAATGCGTTTGGTCTTTTGTCTCTTTTTCTGGTGCTTAAGCTGTATTTGGGTCCTATGGGAATTCACTTTATAGAGATGTTTTCGGCATCCTATACACAGATTCCCGCTATCGCAAAGATGTATAACGGCAATCTCCCGACAGCTTCCCTTCAGGTACTGATCAGAAGCATGATGGTACAGATTGTAGTGATACTTGCGCCGGTTCTGCTTGTGGGTGTGGCTGTAGCCTTTATATGTGATGTGGTGCAGGTGAAATGGAAGCCTACCACCAAGCCGCTCAGTCCCAAGTTCAACAAGCTTAATCCCATTAAGGGCTTTGGAAGAATTTTATCTCCCAATTCACTGGTGGAGCTGATTAAAGCGATTTTAAAGATCATTTTGATCGGATATATGGCTTATTCTTATCTGAAGGACAGAGCAGGCCAGATTTTTATTCTTTATAATATTTCTTTGAATCAGGCAATCGGATTAATCGGTGAGATTGTGATAGATTTGGGAATCAGGATTGCTGCGGTGTATATGGTCATTGCCTTTTTGGACTTTGCATATCAGAAGTGGAAATTCAAAGAGGACATGAAGATGACCAAGCAGGAAGTGAAGGATGAATACAAAAATCAGGAAGGTGATCCCCAGGTCAAGAGTAAGCAAAAGCAGCGTATGAGGGAAGCTTCCATGCGGAGAATGATGCAGCAGCTTCCGGAAGCGGATGTGGTTATCACAAACCCTACTCATTATGCAGTTGCCATCAAGTATGATCCGGATAAATATGAGGCTCCCTATGTGATTGCCAAAGGAGAGAATTACCTTGCGCAGCGTATCAAGGATGTTGCACGGGAAAATGATATTGAAATAGTGGAAAATAAGCCGTTGGCACGAATGCTCTATGCCAATGTGGATATAGGGGGACTGGTTCCTCCGGAATTGTATCAGGCGGTAGCCGAGGTTCTTGCCTTTGTATATCACCTGAAAGGAAAAGTATAATCAGAAGTAATATCGAAGGATAAAGCGATTGAAGGAAAGGAGAGTGGGCATGAAAAAAGCAGATATTGCCATAGCCGGATATATACTTGCGGCATTTATCATGATGATCGTGCCTATTCCAAGCGGGCTTTTGGATGTTCTTCTTGCCTGTAATATAGCAGTTGCATTCACTGTTATGTTCGGAACCATGTTTTCCAAAGAGGTTTTGGATCTGTCCTTTTTCCCTACAATCCTTTTGTTTACCACCATATTCAGAATTGCACTGAATATTTCTTCTACCAGATTGATTCTCACTACAGGAGATCCGGGACAGGTGGTTTCCGTCTTCGGAAGCTATGTAGGCGGCGGAGATCTGGTGGTGGGTATTATTGTCTTTATCATCCTTCTGCTGGTGCAGTTTATGGTCATCAACAAAGGTTCCGAGAGAGTTGCGGAGGTAACGGCAAGATTTACATTGGACGCTATGCCAGGTAAGCAGATGGCTATCGATGCGGACTTAAACACCGGAGCCATTACGGATGCGGAGGCAAAGCTGCGAAGAGATAAGATACAGGAGGAAGCAAATTTCTTCGGCTCCATGGACGGTGCGGTTAAGTACGTTAAGGGAGATGCTGTGGCAGGCCTTATTATTACAGCGGTAAATATCGTAGGCGGTATTGCCATGGGTATGCTGCGGCAGGGCTTGGATTTTTCTGCTGCAATGAATAAATATGTAATTCTTACCATTGGTGACGGTCTGGTGAGCCAGATACCTTCCCTTTTGATATCGCTTTCTACCGGTATTTTGGTAACCAAGGGATCTAAGGATGCGGATTTCGGAAGTGTGCTGATTGGTCAGCTTTTCGGTATTCCTAAGGTGCTTTATATTGTCGGAGCAATTATTGCAGGCTTAGGTGTTATTACGCCGCTGCCCGATATTATCTTTATTGCACTGGGATTAATTTTCATAGTGACAGGCAGAATGATTGCGGGAACCATAGAGACAGCGCAGATCGAAAATGAGATAGGAGCAGAGGAAGCGGCTGCGGAAGAGATCAGACAGCCGGAGAATGTGAACAGCCTTTTGCAGGTGGATCCTATTGAGCTGGAATTTGGTTACGGTATCATTCCGCTGGCTGACGTGAATCAGGGCGGCGATCTTCTGGATCGTGTGGTTATGATCAGAAGGCAGATTGCATTAGAGCTTGGTACGGTAGTTCCGATTATCAGACTTCGTGATAACATACAGTTGAATCCCAATCAATATATTATTAAGATTAAGGGAATACAGGTCAGTGAAGGGGAAATTCTTTTTGACCATTATATGGCAATGAACCCGGGATATGTTGAGGAGGAAATCACCGGAATTCCTACCTTCGAGCCATCCTTCCATCTGCCGGCAATCTGGATAACGGAGGGGCAGAGGGAACGTGCGGAAAGTATGGGCTATACGGTAGTGGATCCTCCTTCCATCATAGCAACTCATTTGACGGAGATCATCAGGCAGTATATTTCCGAGCTGCTTACCAGGCAGGATGTGCAGAATTTGGTCAACAATCTGCGCGAAACCAATCCGTCTCTTGTGGAGGAGCTTGTGCCTAAGCTTTTGGGACTTGGTGAAATACAGAAGGTATTACAAAATCTTTTAAAGGAAGGAATATCTATTCGTGATCTCCTTACCATTTTTGAGACTCTTGCGGATTATGCATCTACCACAAGGGATACCGATATTTTAACGGAATATGTGCGTCAAAGTCTGAAAAGGGCGATTTCCAGTAAGTTTTTCCCTGCCAACGAGACTACAAGCGTGGTAACCTTAGATCCTAAGCTTGAGCAGGAGGTTATGGCAAGTGTTAAGCAGACTGAGACGGGAGCGTACCTAACGCTTGATCCTGAAAAGACCAAGGCGATTATGAAGTCGGTGGGAAGCGAAGTGGGCAAGCTGGAAAGCCTTGGAAAGAACCCTATCATTATCACATCGCCTATTGTGCGGATGTATTTTAAACGTTTAACGGAAGATTATTATAAGGACTTGATTGTAGTATCTTACAATGAGATAGAAAGCAATATTGAATTACAGTCTGTAGGAATGGTGACAGCATGATTATTAAAAAATTTCAAGGAAAAACAGAAGCAGAAGCAGTGGAAAGCGCCAAAAAGGAACTGGGGAATAATGTGGTAATCATGAATGTGCGCAATGTGAAGCGCAAAGGTCTTTTCAGTTTTCTGATGCCCCAGATTGTGGAGGTTACGGTAGCACTTGAGGCTGAGCAGGAGCGTATTCCGGCATCCGCTGTAAGAAAGGAAGAAATACCGCAGCCGCTTGTGGAAGGAATTGCAGCAGGAGCCGGCAGGCAGGAGAAGATGCCGGGAGCAGAACCGGATAAGACGGTTTTAGCGGGAACAGATGATGCTGCCACGATAGGCGGAGGTGTACAGCCGGAGGCTGCTGCTTTTGAAGCAAAGGAAAGCAGAGTCATTGAAGAAAAGCTTGACAGTCTGCATATACTTTTGGAACAGCAGCTTCAAAAGCCTGAGGAGGTAAAGGAAGAACAGAAGGAAAACGAAGGCGAAGCAAGTGAACTGGAGCGTTTTATGAAGCTGCTTTATAATACCATGCTGGACAACGAGGTAAAGGAGCTTTATGCAAACCAGATCATAGATGAGATAGAAAAGAACAATAAGCCCAATATGCCGTTTGATTATGCTTTGGCAAACACTTATCAAAAAATGATTTTAAAATTTGGGAAGCCGGTGGGAATTCAGCCGGCAGAAAAGGGGCCTAAGGTAGTGTTTTTTGTAGGACCTACCGGTGTGGGAAAGACCACTACCATTGCCAAGATCGCTTCCAAGTTCAGCGTGGAGGAGGGCAGAAAGGTAGCGCTGCTTACAGCAGATACCTACAGGATCGCTGCAGCAGAGCAGTTACGCACCTATGCCAATATTTTGGAGGTTCCCTTCCGGGTAATTTATTCTACCGAGGAAGTGGAACAGGCACTTCGTGATTTTAAGGACTATGACTTTATACTGGTGGATACGGCGGGGCATTCCCACCAGAATGAGCCGCAAAAGGAAACCATGAACGGTTTCTTACATTCCGTAGACGGTCTGGCGGAAAAGGAAGTATTTCTTGTTTTGTCTGCCACCACCAAGTATCGCGATCTTTTGAGCATTGCGGATACCTATTCGGCGATAACGGATTACAAGCTGATTTTTACCAAACTGGATGAGACTACCACCTTGGGAAATCTTCTTAACTTAAAGCTTCATACGGGCGCATCCTTATCCTATGTGACTTGCGGACAGAATGTACCGGATGATATTGAAACCTTTAATCCGCAAAAGACAGTCAAGCAGCTATTGGGCGGCAGAAAAAATTAGTTGAATGAAACGGGCAAATGAGGAAAACACATGGATCAGGCACAACAGTTAAGGAATATCATTAAAGCAGGAGCCGCACCGCACAGCAGGCCGTTAGCAAGAGTGATTACGGTAACAAGCGGTAAAGGCGGTGTGGGAAAATCGAATACAGCTATCAATCTTGCCATTCAATTCCGCAAGATGGGACAGAGGGTTATCATTTTGGATGCAGACTTTGGGCTTGCCAATATTGAAATTATGTTTGGCACGGTGCCCAAGCATAATCTGTGTGATCTGATATATCAGGGAAAGAATATCCGGGATATTATCACCTACGGTCCTATGGAGGTGGGATTTATTTCAGGAGGCTCCGGAATTGCCGGAATGTCCAACCTAAGCAGGGATTATTTGGCTTACATTATTCAAAATCTGGCGGAGCTTGATGCTATTGCCGATATTATTATTGTAGATACGGGAGCGGGAATTTCCGATGCCGTGCTGGAATTTTTGGTGGCAAGCGGTGAGATTCTTCTTGTTACCACTCCTGAGCCTACATCTATTACGGATTCTTATTCACTGCTTAAGGCGCTCTGCGGGCATCCGAGATTTTCAAGTGAGGTGCTGCAGATTAAGGTAATCGCCAACAAGGTAGATTCTCAGGATGAAGGGCAAACCCTGTTTAATAAGTTAAATGTGGTAGTAAGCCGATATCTGAAGCTGCCTATTACTTATCTGGGAGCAATACCGCAGGATGCACAGCTTTCCAAAGCGGTGATGCAGCAGATGCCGGTATCCTTGCAGACTCCTCAGGCAAAGTCTGCTTTGGCCTTTGAAAGAATTGCAGCCAGACTGATGAATAAAGAGCTGAATCAGGGTGTGAAAAAGCGTGGAATGGCGGCCTTTTTTTCTCATATTGTAACAGGTAAAATAATAAATCCATAGGGAGGTATAAATCATGTTATCAAAATATGTTGTACCGGGAAATAAAATTGAAATACAGGCTGTGGAACGTGCAAAATATATTGATGATACGGAGAAGAAAAAGGTATATCAGACCCAGGTATACGATATTTTGTCGGAGGACCGCTTGGAAATATATATGCCGATAGAAAAATCAAAATTGATTTTGCTGCCGGTAAATGCGGAATATGATTTGTATTTTTATACGCCGTCAGGTTTATATCAATGCTTTGCCAACGTAATAGACAGATACAAGACCGATAATCAGTTTATTCTTTTGATGGAGCTGACCAGTAATCTGCGTAAGTTTCAGCGTCGTGAATACTATCGCTTAAGCTGTGCACTGGAAATGAATTCAAGACCTCTTGAGAAGGAAGAGATAGAGGCTGTAGAAAAAAGAGGCAATTATCTGGTTCCGGGGCTTCCTCTAAAGAGAAGTGTGATCGTTGATATCAGCGGCGGCGGAATTAGATTTGTGGGAAATTATGCTTATGAACCGGACAGTCTGGTTTGCTGTAAATATAATCTCGTAATTGACGGAAATGCCAAGGAATATACGTTGGTATCGAAGGTGCTGACAGTCAAGGAGCTTGAGGACAGACGGGGGATTTACGAGCATAGGGCGCAGTATATCAATATTGATACTGCTGAAAGGGAAGAAATTATCCGTTTTATTTTTGAGGAAGAGCGGAAAAACAGAAAACGTGAAAAAGGTTTATAAAATGATTACTATGCACCCATGAGAAGCTAAAGTTGTGTTATACTTCATTTATAGTTAAAATAGCAGATTGAGAGACGGATTATGAAAAAAGCAGAAGAATATGGCTGCGGAAAAAAGATTGTTGCAATTGCAACTTCTACCGGCGGCCCCAAGGCATTACAGGCATTAATTCCTCTGTTGCCATCCAATCTGAACGCACCGGTGCTGATTGTGCAGCATATGCCAGCCGGATTTACGGAAGCGTTGGCAGGAAGGCTTGATACCTTAAGCCAGCTTTCGGTTAAAGAGGCGGCGGAAGGCGATGTTTTGGAAAATGGTCATGCATATCTGGCAAGAGGCGGCAGACACATGCATGCTGCAAAAAGCGGTGCCAGGCATATAATTCATTACACAGACGATCCTCCGAGGGAGGGGGTCAGGCCATGTGCAAATTATATGTATGAGTCACTGGCGGATTGCGGTTATGATGAAGTTGTTTGTGCGGTTTTGACGGGAATGGGTGCGGACGGAACTGCAGGAATTAAAAATCTTAAATTGAAAAGGAAGGTAACTGTGTTCGTACAGAATGAAGAAACCTGTGCGGTATATGGGATGCCTAAAAGTATTGTAACTGCGGGGTTTGCCGAAAAGGGCATGCCTTTGGAACAAATTGCACAGGAAATAATAAAAAACGTGGGGGTAAATTAAGATGGATGTAAACCAGTATCTTGAAATTTTTCTTGACGAAACAAAAGAGCACCTTGAAAACCTGAATGCCCAGATATTGAGACTGGAGCAGGAGCCGGAGGATGTAGATACCATTAACGAGATCTTCCGTGCGGCCCATTCCTTAAAGGGTATGGCAGGTACCATGGGATATAAGCGCATGCAGGCGCTTACACATGATATGGAAAATGTTTTCTCCGAGATCAGAAACGGAACCATGAAGGTGAATTCTAATTTGATTGACACACTGTTTCAGTGTCTGGATGCCTTGGAGGAATATAATAATAATATTCAGGAAACAGCAGATGAAGGAACCAACGACAATCAGCAGTTGATTGCCCGGTTAAACGATTTCCTGAAAACAGCAGGAAAGGGGACAGAGGAGCCCAAAGCGCAGGAAGCTGCAGCGCCGGAAGAAAAACCGGATGACCAAAAAGAAGAAAAATGGCTGGATATTAAGCTGGATGAGTCGCAGTTATCCGTGCTTTTAGCTGCCAGGGAGGCAGGAAAGAATGTATATGGTCTTACCGTATTTATCCAGGAAAGCTGTCTGTTAAAAGCAGCAAGGGCGTTCCTTGTATATAAGGCAGTTGAGGAGAAGGCGGAGATTATGGTTTGTAATCCGTCAGCGCAGGATATTGAGGATGAAAAGTTTGATCTTGATTTCAGCCTGATTGTTATTTCGGAAAGCCCTCTTGAGGAGATCCTGCAGGCTGCAAGAAATGTTTCCGAGATCGAGACGGTTACGGGAGCAGTTTATGAGGTGGCTCAGGTTCCGAAAGCAGAAAGTATGGCAGTAGTTCAGGCGAGTGAGTCAAAGCCGGAATCTGCTGGATCGGCACAGAGCCAGAATGCACCTGCTAAAAACGATAAGAAGGCAGCAGGAAAGCCTGTTGTGAACAGAACCGTTCGTGTTGATATTGAGAAGCTGGATGTTTTGATGAATTTGGTCAGCGAGCTGATTATAGCCAAAAACTCTCTTGTATCAGCTTCCACTACCGAGGGCGGAAGCAATGCAGGCTTTAATGAGCAGATTGAATATCTGGAAAGCGTTACCACGAACCTCCACGAATCTGTTATGAAGGTTCGAATGGTTCCTATTGAAAGCGTTGTAAGCAAGTTCCCCAGAATGATCAGGGATTTATCCAAGAAGCTGAATAAGAAGATGGAGCTGTATATGTCAGGTGAGGAGACAGAGCTTGACAGAACAGTGGTAGATGAGATCGGTGATCCTTTGATGCACCTTTTGCGTAATGCGGCTGACCACGGCTTAGAGTCTGCAGAGGTTCGTGCACAGAGAGGTAAGCCTGAGGTGGGTTCCATTTTCTTAGATGCATATCAGGATGGTAATAACGTTGTGATAGAAGTAAGAGATGATGGCAGCGGTATTGATGTAGAGGGTGTTAAGAACAAGGCCATTGAAAGAGGAATTATTACTGCCGAGCAGGGTGAGAGCATGAGTGAGAAGGATATTATTAATCTCCTGTTCCATGCGGGATTTTCAACCTCTAAGAAGATTACGGACATTTCCGGACGTGGCGTGGGACTTGATGTTGTGAAATCCAAGATTGAATCCTTAAGCGGTGAGGTGGAAGTAAAGTCTAAGTTGGGCGAAGGAAGTACATGGATCATCAGACTGCCGCTTACATTGGCTATTATTCAGGCACTTATGGTAACGGTAGGCGGAGAAAAATATGCAATTTCTCTGGGAAGCATTCAGACGATTGAGGATGTCGGACCTGATGAAATTAAGCTGGTTCAGAACAGAGAGGTTATTAATCTGAGAGGATCTGTCATCCCTATTATAAGGCTGAGCAAGGAGCTGGATATTGAAAGCTGCAAGTCTCCCGATGAAAATATGGTAGTGGTTATTGTTAAGAAGGGCGAAAAACTTGCCGGTTTGGTGATAGATGAGCTTATGGGACAGCAGGAAATCGTAATCAAGTCACTGGGCAAGTATATCAGCAAGTGTAAGATCATCAGCGGAGCAACCATACTTGGAGATGGTGAGGTAGCACTGATCTTAGATGCCAATGCACTGATTTAAGGAGGGGAGAAACCATGGAAGAACTGAAAACTGTTGGAATAAAGGGAATTGATGAAGTAAGTGAATATGAAACCTTTCAGTACATTGTAATAAAGCTGGGAAGTGAGCAATACGGTATTGATATCAGATATGTAGACAATATCGTACGTATGCAGCATATTACAAGAGTTCCGAAGGTTGCGGAGTATTTAAAGGGAGTGATCAATTTGCGCGGCGAGGTTATTCCGGTTATGAGCCTCCGCCTGAAAATGGATCTGCCGGCTGATGAGATTACCAAGGCAACCCGTATTATCATCTTAAAGCTGGAGCAGCACGGAACCATCGGAGTAATTGTGGATGAAGTAAAGGAAGTGGTGACCTTAAGCACCGCAGAGATTGAAAAGGTCAGCTACGATGGAAAGGAAGAGAGAGTTAATTACATAAACGGTATTGGAAAGCATGACAATGAATTGATTTCCATTCTGGATTTAAATACGGTTGCCGTAGAAAAGTAAACTGACGAGAAACGAAAAGACAACAGTATTGATATAGGAGGGACCATGAAGGACCTTAATATGGAGCAATTAACAAATCAATATTTTGATGTGTTAAAGGAATTGGGAAATATAGGAGCGGGAAATGCAACAACCGCACTTGCTCAGATGATTAATTGTAAGGTAGATATGTCAGTGCCGCAGGTAAGGCTCCTGGAGTTTAAGGAGCTTGGTGAGATCGTAGGCGGTGAGGATCAGATTATGGTAGGTATCTACCTTCAGGTGGAGGGAGATATTGAAGGAAGCATTATGTTTATCCTTTCCAAAAGCGCTGCTGCACACCTTGTCAATAAGCTGATGTGCGGAATGCTTGGAATTGATGAAGAGAGTGCGGATGATTATCAATTCGGCGAAATGGAGTGTTCTGCTATTAAGGAAGTGGGAAACATCATTACGGGAGCGTATCTCAATGCCTTGTCAGGGCTTACGAATATGAAAATATACCCTTCAATTCCTCAGCTTGGAATTGATATGGCGGGGGCTCTTCTCAGTGTTCCTGCAATTGAGTTTGGTGTTCTGGGAGATAAAATTTTATTAATACAGACGAAATTTTCGGATGATGTGGAATTGGACGGATATTTCATTTTGCTTCCTGACATGAATTCCTATGAAAAGATTTTAACATCATTGGGTGTTATGTAAACTGCAGAAGAGATAAAAACAGGAGACTCAAAGGGTTATGGGTGAAATTATTAAAGTAGGCATGGCTGATCTGAAAACCTGCAGCGGTGATGATGCAGTTACAACGCTTGGATTGGGGTCTTGCGTAGGAATCGCAATCAGGGATCCGGGAAGCGGTATCGGCGGGTTGGCACATATCATGCTGCCAGACAGTACAGAAATCAGAAACAATGGGAACAGGCCCAAATTTGCAGATACGGGTATAGAGGATCTGGTTAGTGAGATCGTCAAAAAGGGCGGAAACCGCAGCAAACTGGTTGCAAAGATTGCAGGCGGTGCGCAGATGTTTGCCTTTGGAAGTAATAGAAGTGATATGATACGTGTTGGGGAGCGAAACGTAATTGCAAGCAAGAAAAAGCTTGAAGAATTAAGGATCCCCTTGCTTGCGGAGGATACAGGAGAAACATACGGAAGAACTGTTATTTTTTATCCTCAGAACGGAGATTTTTATATTCGCTCCGTGGGAAAGCCGGAGAAGATTATATGAAAAAAGGAAAATTGTTTGCACCGTTTTTGATGCTGCTGGCAGGAGCAATTGCAAGTATTATGATGTATTACTTTCAGTATTCCACCAGGCAGATGCTTCCAAGATTGATTGTTGTACTGCTTGTCTTTTATCTGGCTGGGGGTTTTGTTCAGAAAAGGGTAATGAGCTTTGTAGAACAGATTAAGGCAGAAGAAGCAAGAGAAGGCGAAGTGATAGAAAAGGAAGTGCAGGAAGAATCTGATTTGCAGCCTGAGGAAAGCGAACGTGAAACGGCGGGGGCAGGAAACATCGAGTAAGAGACCCAGCAATAGGTGGAGGTTAGTTGATGGATGAAGCGGGGAGAAATAAGCTTTGGGAGAGCTATGTGAAAACAAAAGCGCCCGATATCAGAGAAAAGCTTATACTGGAATATGCACCTTTAGTAAAACTGGTGGCCGGCAGACTCAGCATGTATTTGGGGTATAATGTGGAATATGATGATCTGGTAAGCTATGGAATATTTGGATTGATTGATGCAATTGACAAATTTGACAGTATGAAGGCAGTAAAATTTGAGACCTATGCAAGCCTTCGTATTCGGGGAGCTATTCTTGATCAGATCAGGAAGATGGATTGGATACCGAGAACAATCCGTCAAAAACAGAAAAAGATAGATGCCGCAATGAAAGAGATCGAATTGAATAAGGGACATGCAGCAACAGATGATGAGATTGCGGCATGCCTTGGTATATCGGAGGAGGATTATCAGGGATGGCAGTCTCAGATGAAGATAACCGGAGTGGTTTCTTTAAATGAATTTATGGAATCCGGCAGTGAAATTCCGGCAGAAGAGAACAATCAGCGGCGTTTTGAAAGTCCTGAAGAGGTTATTGAGAAGGATGAGCTAAAAAAGATGCTGGGACAGGCGTTGGAGCTTTTAACGGAAAAAGAGAAGAAGGTTATTTTACTATACTATTATGAGGATTTGACGCTGAAAGAAATCAGTAATATTTTGGAAGTGTCGGAGTCAAGAATATCACAGCTACATACAAGAGCATTACAGAAAATGAAAACTAAAATGGGAAATTATATGGGATTTTTGACGGTATAGAATGGCAGGAGGTTTTGATGAAAAACGGGTATTTCCAATTAGTATGCAGCAATAATGGCACAGCACTTAAGGTATTTCTTCCACAGGAGGGAGGCACTGCGGTAGGAACTAAGGAGGTAATGGAATATTTAAACCGCCTTGGAATTAATTATGATCTTCATATGTTAAATAAGGGAATGCTAGATTCTCTTAATTCAAAGACAGGAGAATATTTCTTTGCATTAAATGCAGATGTTAATATGGAGGTAAGAGAGAGCTATAATCTGTTCGTGAGTCAGGATCACATGCAGGTGTCTGCAAGATTTTATCCGCCCTCTGCTTACGGTGAGAGAATAACAATGCAGGAATTTTTGGGAGATCTTGCCTTTAAAAATATCAAATTTGGAATACAGACAGAGACTCTTACACAATTTTTTCAGGAGCCGCAGTATTGTACCAACATTACGGTGGCTAAGGGAAAGGAGCCCCGTCATGGAACCGATGCGAAAATCGAGTATTACTTTGAGACCGACCTGAGTGCAAAGCCTGCACTTAACGAGGACGGAAGTGTAGACTTTTTCCATTTAAATACGGTAAGTCATTGTAAAAAGGGTGATGTTCTTGCTAAGCTGTTCCCTGAGGATCCGGGTGAGTATGGAAGAAGCGTTTTTGACGAAAAAGTAAAGCCCAGAGACGTAAAAAGATGCATACTTCGAGGGGATAGAAATACTATATTGTCCGAGGATAAGCAGGTTCTTACGGCAGGCGTGGATGGCCATGTAACATTGGTAGAGGATAAGGTTTTCGTTTCTGACGTATTGGAGGTAGAAAATGTAGATAACTCTACCGGAAATATTGATTACGAGGGAAGCGTTAAGATTAACGGCAATGTGTGCACTAACTTTTCCGTTAAGGCTAAGGGAAATATCGAAGTGAGCGGTGTGGTAGAAGGCGCCTATTTAGAGGCAGGAGGAAATATTACGATTGCCCGCGGCATGAACGGTATGGTTAAGGGTACCCTGAAGGCAGATGGAAATATTATTGCAAAATATATTGAAAATGCGAAAGTTAAAGCCGGCGGATATGTCTCTACGGAGTCTATTCTGCACAGCGAGGTTATGGCAGGTAGCGAGATCCAGGTGACGAGTAAAAAGGGATTTATTACCGGAGGAAGAGTATGTGCCACAAACCTGATACAGGTGAAAAACCTCGGCTCATCTATGGGAGCCGATACAATTGTGGAGGTTGGTGCGGATCCTGAGATTAAGATAGAGCTGCAGCAGCTGCAAAAGCAGATTATGGAGGATAAAAAGACCATAGATTCCATTCATCCTATTTTGACCTCTATGGCTCAGAAGCTTTCTCAGGGTGTGAAGTTTAAGCCTGAACAGGTGAAGTATTTTCAGGAAATGCTTCAGACCGAAAATCAGAAGAAAAAGGAACTGGAGGAATGTACGCAGAGGGTACAGTCCCTTCAGGCCATTCTTGACGAGAGTGCCAATGCCAGAATTGAGGTTACGGGTGAAGTTTTTGCGGGAACAAGGATATGCATTGCGGATGTTTCCATGATTGTGAAAAGCAGCATGAAGTATTGCAGATTTACCAAAACTCAGGGTGATGTAAAGATGTCTGCCCTTTAAAGAAATATAATCTTATGAGAAGGGGATACATACTTTGAGAAAGGCAGGAGTTTTATGACAATCAGCAGAGTGGAGCTTCAGGGGCAGTTAACCAGGGCACAGGATTTTACTACAATTAAGCATAATGAAGATAATAAGGCAGCGGTAGATCAAACCAATTTTCAGCGTCAGTTTGATCAATCGGTAGACAATAAGCTGCGGCAGGTGCAGCATGGAGATCAGGCGGAAAATCAGGGGAAAAAGTTTGATGCAAAGGAAAAGGGAAATGGAACCTATTCCGGTGATGGAGGCCGAAAAAGGAAAAAGGAAGAAAAGGATGGGAGAGTAGTTCTGAAAGGTCAGGGCGGCTTTGACATCAAAATCTGATGGATATACCAATATAAGGGAAAATTTATGCAGCTATGGATTTTAGAATCTGTGGCTGCATGGAGGTTTATTATGGGAATAATGGAGATAATTCTTATTGTTCTGGGATTGATTGTTTTTGTAGGCAGTTTTTTGCTTCCTGCCGGGAAAAAGTCAGATTCGCAGGATAGTGAAAAGATCAGTGAAGATACAATACGGGAAATGGTAGGAAAAGAGGTTGAGGATGCCAAGTCCCAGATCAACGATATTGTTGATGAAACAATTACCTATGCCATGGAGAAGACAGAGCGGTCCATGGACCGCCTGACCAATGAAAAGATGATGGCAGTTAATGAATATTCAGATACGGTTCTGGAAGAAATCAATAAAAATCACAAGGAAGTGGTTTTTTTATATGATATGCTGAATGATAAGCACGAAAATCTGAAGTCTACGGTCAGCGAGGCGGCGAAGACTGTCAGTGAAGTGAAGCAGACTGTAAAGGATGCGGAGGTTCTGGCAAAGGAAGTTGAGAGTATTTCAAAGGATACGGAACCCCTGAATAAGGAACAGGAAAGCATTTCAGGTAAGCCTATGGATGCCCTGAATGATGCAGCAGATAATGCAAAGGAAATTGCTTTAGAAGGTACGGACTTTACGCCGATAGAGCCTGTACGTGTAGAGACAAAGGCTTGGCAGCCTGAGATGCAGCCTAAAGAGCAGGAAAGCAAGGCAGGCGGAAACGAAAGAAAGACGCGGGCAGCAAGGGCAGCAAAGAAGGATACAGCTTTTGCAGCGCCGGAAGAAAAAACAGAGCGTGAAGAGAAAAGCGTGGGGGATGCTGCAGAGGTTCCTGAGGTGGAGGTTACTTTAAATCCGGCGGGAAGAGCAGGCGGAAGAAATAGCAATGAGAGAATTCTTGAGCTTCATAAGGCAGGAAAATCCAACATGGCGATTGCCAGAGAGCTGGGGCTTGGTATCGGTGAGGTCAAGCTGGTCATTGATTTGTTTGAAGGACTGTAGAAAATGATGAATTTGAAATACTATTTGCGGGGACTTGGAATTGGCATAGTTGTAACTGCACTGATTATGAGTATTGCCGCAGGAGGAAAAAAGGAAATATTAAGTGACGAGGAAATTAAAGCACGGGCAAGAGAACTTGGAATGACAGAGGAAAGCACGCTTTTGGAAGCAAGCTTGGCCGATGATGAAGCTTCCAAGGATGAAGATGCTTTGAATACGGATGAGGAGCTTTGGGATTCGGAAGATGAAGCTTCTGCTGAGAATGAGTTGCCGGATGGTTCTGAAGCTGATGAAACAGTTGAAGCAGAAGCAACCCCTGTGCCTGAGGAGGGTGCAGCGGAGGATGATTCCGCTCAGGGCGAGACTGACGGGCAGGAATCCGTAGATACCGAGGACGCTTCGGATACGGAGGAGGAAGCTGCCTCCAATGCAGAGGAAGAGACCTCCGAACAGGCAGCGGAACAGGAAGAGATTGTTATCATTCAGGTAAAGAGCGGAGAGGGTTCCTATACCGTCTGTCAAAGACTGGAGGAGGCAGGACTGATCGTATCCGCCTCGGAATTTGATACGTTTTTGTATGAGAGAGGATATGATAAAAAAATTCATGCGGGAACATTGGAGATCCCGGCAGATGCCGATCCGGAGCAGATTGCAAGGATATTGAGCGGATTAGAGTAAATGATCTGCAACGATCTGAATATTGTTAAGGAAATCCCTTGCAAAAGGGATTTTTCTATGCTATAATTTTTACGCTGTGTGATTATGCAGTGAAACTATAAATCACGTGTGTTCGGGTCTGTCGGTGCTTCTTTAACGCGGAAGTTGGCAGAAGAGGAGAATACGCGGAAGTCAAACCAAACGGAGGTAGAAACATGAGCGTTATTTCAATGAAGCAGTTATTAGAGGCAGGTGTTCATTTTGGACATCAGACAAGAAGATGGAACCCTAAGATGGCTCCCTACATCTTCACAGAAAGAAACGGTATCCACATCATCGACTTGCAGAAATCTGTAGGAAAGGTTGATGAGGCTTACAGAGCAGTATTTGAGATTACTGCACAGGGAGGAACCATTCTTTTCGTTGGTACTAAGAAGCAGGCACAGGATGCTGTTAAGACAGAGGCTGAGCGCTGCGGAATGTACTATGTAAATGAGAGATGGTTAGGTGGTATGCTTACCAACTTTAAGACTATCCAGAGCAGAATTGACAGATTAAGAGCAATCGAGACTATGGCTGAGGACGGAACCTTTGATGTTCTTCCCAAGAAGGAAGTTATTGCACTTAAGAAGGAATGGGAAAAGCTTGAGAAGAACCTTGGCGGTATCAAGAACATGACCAGAATTCCCGATGCTATTTTCGTAGTAGATCCTAAGAAGGAAAGAATTTGTGTACAGGAAGCACATGCACTTGGAATTACCCTGATCGGTATCGGTGATACAAACTGTGATCCTGAGGAACTGGATTACATCATTCCCGGTAATGATGATGCAATCAGAGCTGTAAAGCTGATCGTTGCCAAGATGGCAGATGCAGTTATTGAGGCAAATCAGGGTGAAGAAGTACTGACAGCTGAGATGGAAGAAGCAGCCGGTGAGGCAGAAGCTACCGATATCGAAGAAGTTGCAGCAGCTGACGAAGAAGCATAATTTGACCACAGTTTGTTATAGAGAGGAGCATAATACAAAATGGCTAATATTACAGCAGCAATGGTAAAAGAATTAAGAGATATGACCGGCGCAGGAATGATGGACTGCAAGAAAGCCCTTGGCGAAACCGATGGAGATATGGATGCAGCTGTTGAGTTCCTTAGAAAGAACGGACAGGCAAAGGCTGAGAAGAAGGCTGGAAGAATTGCAGCTGAAGGACTTTGCTATGTAGCAATGAAGGATGATAAGACAGCAGCAGTTGTAGAGGTAAACTCCGAGACTGACTTCGTTGCTAAGAACGAAGAGTTCCAGAAGTTCGTTGCAGCAGTGGGCGAGCAGGCAGTAAATTCCGATGCAGCAGATATGGATGCATTTATGGCTGAAAGCTGGAATGCAGATACATCCAAGACTGTTAAGGAAGCTTTGGTTGAGAAGATCGCAGTAATCGGCGAGAACTTAAATATCAGAAGATTTGAGAAGGTTGTAGCAGCTAACGGCTGTGTTGTTTCCTATGTACATGGCGGCGGAAGAATTGGTGTTATTCTTGAGGCTGACACTGATGTGGTAAATGATGCAGTTAAAGAAGCAATGACCAACCTTGCAATGCAGGTTGCAGCACTTTCCCCTAAGTATGTATCTACAGCAGATGTTTCCGAAGAGTACAAGGCACATGAGAAGGAAATTCTCATGGCTCAGATTGCTAACGATCCTAAGATGGCAGGTAAGCCTGAAAAGGTTATCGAGGGAGCAGTAGCTGGACGTCTTAACAAGGAGCTTAAGGAAGTATGTCTGTTAGAGCAGGCATATGTTAAGGCTGAGGACGGAAAGCAGACTGTTGCACAGTATGTTGCTCAGGTTGCTAAGGAGAACGGCGCAAATCTTTCTGTTAAGAAGTTTGTTCGTTTCGAGACAGGTGAAGGTCTTGAGAAGAAGGTTGACGACTTCGCAGCAGAGGTTGCTGCTCAGGCAGGCTTATAATTTTTGGTTTGAAGCTGAGGCTCCGAAGATGGTTTCTTCGGAGCCTTTTTTGTATAATGAAGACTGAACCGTTGCAGCACATGGGAAAGTGCGCCTTTTAAGTTCTTGAAATCTCTACTTTGATATGCTACTATCTTGAAAGAGTGTATAATAATCAAATTTCTTTGGGAGGTTGAGATGGGGTTTTTTGACAAGCTTTTGAACAGTAAGGAAGCAAAGAAGTTAGTTGGCAGTGTAGTAGATAATGTGCTTGATTATGTTGGGGAAAGTGCCAAGGATGTATTAAACCCGAACAGCGGCAGCAGTAAACCGCAGACCGGACATGCTCAGGCAGCACGTACACAGACGGCAGCCAGTGATCCTGATGAGAAGGATTGCGGCAACAAGGCCTCAGTGGTAAGTGCACGGATCCAAAAGATTATTGCCGATAAGTTCAGCGGTTGTGAATTGAGAGAAAATATTTCCGCCAGGGAAATCGGAGTAGATGATATTTCATGGAAATACACTTATGGCGTATATCGTGATGGTGTTGCGGTGGCCATGATCAATCTTTTGGATAATCCCAATGATTACAAGAGGAAAAGTGTATTACAGTCTAAGGCGGCTTGCAGGGAAAAGGGGATTGGCTACGTGCATTTCCTTTTGCATCTGCCCAACCGCAGCAGCTATATTTCCGAAAAATTAACGGAGATTATACCTGCATAATAGTATTACATATGGAAAAAGGAGAGAGAAATGCAACTAATGTTGCGCCCGTCAGGGACAAAGCATATTCCGTTACTATTTGACATTTTGCGGGCAATGGGAATGTGTTGAGTCTGGTAGCAATAAGCACGGCTTTATTGCTTTCAAAGCTGTTTCTCTCTCTTTTTATTTTTTATTTTAAGGGACTGACTATGCATACTGCGATCTTACAGGAAGCAGCCAGCAGGGAAAGCTGGCTGGATTTTTTAAATTATAAAATAGAAAAACAATATTTATCCCGGGCAGAGGAAAAGGAGCTTAGGGATTATATAGAAAAGAAAGGTTATCTTACTTTCTGCCGGGCTTTAGAGGAAGGAGAATATCCCTTTCATCTTCCCCAAAAAAGAGTGGTGAATAAGGAAGGTACAAGAAAAAAGAGAATTGTCTATTCCTTTGATGGAGAGGAAGGTATTTTTCTCAAGTTCATTGCTTTTCACTTATATAAATATGATAAGGTGTTTTGCGATAACTGCTATGCCTTCAGGAGGGGGATAGGTGCCAAAACCGCAATCTCACGGTTGAAGTCGGAGCCGCAGATAGGCAGGAAATATTGTCTGAAAGCTGATATCAGCAATTATTTCAATTCCATTCATGTGGAATTGCTGCTTCCCATGCTATCCTTTATAAAGGAAGAGGATTTGGCTTTATATGAGCTTTTTGAAAAAATTCTTACGGAAGACAGGGTAAGAGAAGGAGGTAAGGTCATACATGAAAAGCATGGAGCTATGGCAGGCACTCCTTTTTCTCCTTTTTTAGCCAATATATACCTTAGGGATGTAGATTGTTTTTTTAAAGATGAAGGAGTTTTGTACTTTCGGTATTCTGATGATATTCTGTTGTTTGCGGACACGCAAAAGGAGCTGCAGGATAGAAAAGAGCAGCTTTATGACCGTCTTGCCAGGTTGGGATTAACGGTGAATCCTGATAAGGTAAATATTTATAAGCCGGGGGAAGCAATAGAATTTTTGGGCTTTTGTTATCGGGATGGGGAGATTGACCTGTCTGAAAATACCATTCGAAAAACCAAGGCAAGAATTAAGCGTAAGGCTGAGGCACTGCGGCGCTGGCAGCGGGAGAAAAAGCTGTCAGGAGAAAAAGCGGCCATTGGCTTTATAAGGGCAATGAACAGGAAGTTTTACGGTGGCACCGAAAAAGGAGAAAAGGCAGATGAATTTACATGGAACAGATGGTTCTTTTTTAATCTTACTGTAGATAGGGGCTTAAGAGAAATAGATGCCTATATGCAAAAGTACATTCGGTATACTGTTACCGGACGGCATTATAAGGGCAATTACCGGATTAAATATGAAACCATGAAAAAGTGGGGGTATAGAAGCCTGGTGCATGAATACTATGAATGGAGAAAGTGCAGGGCAGCAGACTAAAAAGAAATAATCCCCAAATGCTCCAGTAATATTTTAATGCCGATTAATATCAGAATCAGACCGCCGGCAAATTCTGCTTTTGCCTTGTATTTTAATCCAAAGATATTGCCGATTTTAATGCCGGCACCTGAGAGAATGAATGTAACAGCACCGATAAACAATACTGCTGCATAAATATTCACACCGGGGAGCAGCGCAAAGGTAATGCCCACGGCAAGGGCATCAATGCTTGTGGCAACCGCAAGAATAAACATTGTTTTTACAGAAAAGGAGTCGTTGCAGGAGTCATCGTCTTCTTTTTTTAATGCTTCATAAATCATATTGCCGCCGATAAAGGAGAGCAGAACAAATGCAATCCAATGATCGAAGGCGGTAATATATTTTTGAAAGGATGAACCGAGAAAATATCCAATGGCAGGCATAAGTGCCTGAAAGCCTCCAAACCAAAGACCGGCCAAAAGTATATGTCTGGATTGCAACTTCGATGTGGCAAGCCCTTTACATACGGATACGGCAAATGCATCCATGGAAAGTCCGACTGCAATTAAAAACAATTCAATTAAACTCACGATTTTTCTCCTTCCGGTCTAAAAGCAAGCGTTATAGCGCTTAGCTTACCAATTTTCTGTTATGCAAAAAAATAGCAGATACCATTGTACCTGCAAATCATACTCAGGTACAGCATAGGCTATACATGAGTCTCGCTATTTAAGATAAGCCAGATTTTTAAAATCAGTATGTTGACTTACCACGCGTCTGCGCTAACTACTCCCTCACGAGGATTTTAATATAATATAAGTGACAAAAAATGTCAATAAGAAAATGAAAAAAGTAGTTTAATTACAGATAAACCAGTATTTAAGCTAAAATAAAGAAAAAAAGAAGCTAATAATTAAAGAAAAAAGATTAAAAAACAAAAGATTTTTAATAAAAAATTATAGAAATTGTGGAATGTAATATTATAATTTGGTATAATAAACTTGCTTATATTTTTTTTACGGAAAATTGGGGAGAAGTATCAGGCAAGGAGAGAAGAGGATGGCAAAAAATGATAAAAGACTGACAATTGGGGTATTGGTCAGTGGAATTATGGATGACTTTACGGTGTCGATTTGCCGCGGTGTTATGCAGGCCGCAAAGGCTGCCGGTGTAAATGTGGTAGTACTTTCGGGAAAGTATTTGGACAGAGATTTAAGTGAAAATCGTGATCTCATGTATGAATATCAGTTTAATACGATATTTTCTTATGCTAAGAAAGATAATCTGGATGCTTTGCTGGTGGCTGCCGACTGTATCGGCTGTTTTACCACGAAAGAGCGGATGGAAGAAATGATGATGCAGTATGCGGAGATTCCCTGTGTGTTGGTGGCTTCCAAGATGGATGGCTATGTAAGCGTAACATACGATAATTATAACGGTATTCGTGAAGGTATGGAATATCTGATACATAAATTGAATTGCAGTAAATTTGGCATGATAGGCGGTCCGGCAGGCAATACGGATGCCAGTGAGCGCAAGCATGCTTTTATGAGCGTGTTGAGTGATAACGGTCTGGAGGCTGATGAAGGGGTATATGTGGAAGGAGATCTTTCCAGACGGGCAGGGAAAAAATTCCAGCTGTTGTTAGATCAAAATCCCGATCTTGAGGCGGTTTTCTGCGTCAATGACGATACGGCTCTGGGACTTTATGATGAGTTAAAGAGAAGAAATTTAATGCCAGGCAAAGATATTTCCGTATTTGGATATGATGATACGATTTTGGCGGCAAAGTCTTATCCGTCACTTTCCTCTGTAAGAGCCGATCCTGTTGAGCTTGGAGCAAAGGCTTTTAAGCTGGTTCTCAGAATGGTCAAGGGCGAACAGGTGGAGAGTGAGGTGCTTGCCACCAGATTTGTAAAGCGGGATTCGTTTTTTGATGAAAACGTGAAGGAAGAAGTGGGAACAAAGCTGCATGAGATCGGGGATATTAACACTTATTTTGATGATATTTTTTACCGCTATAAGCATGAGGATATGGATGCGCAAATGCAGCATCTCCGTTCGGCCTTTACCGGTCTTTATGAGAAACTGATACTCTCCTTGGGTGAGGGTGACAGGAGCCCCGAGTTGTATATGGAGATCCAGACACTGCTGGATGATTTCTTAAACTATGGTGCCATGGAATATGCGGACATGGATAACCTGATTATTACGCTTGAGAAGACATACCGTGCATTAAAAAGAGTGCAGCCCGGAATAGAGGAAAAGTTTGAGCTTAGGGACTTGTTTGCAATTATTTACAGGAAAATCATTCGCTCCATGGATAATCAATTTGGGGCAATGCGAGAGATTGAAGAGCGAACCAATTATTCCATGAAGCTTTTTATCCGGGATATGCTTCAGTTTGAAAAGGGCAATGACCAGAGCTATGCTTCCGTGCTTGGTCATTTGGATTGGATGGACATAAAAAATGCTTTTATTTATGTGTTCAAAAAGCCGGTTATGCATCTCTACAAGGAGAGCTTTCAGGCACCGGAGCATTTGTATTTGAAGGCGGCACTCAGGAACGGAGTGGTGCAGGCAGTTCCCTCCATTCAGCAAAAAAAGAACCTTAAAGATATTTTTGACAGCAGTGTTCTTGGCATGAAAAATCAATATTCCATGGTTATGCTGCCCCTGTTTTCCAGTGAAATGCTTTACGGCGTGATTTTGTGCGATCTGACGGACAAGATATTTGATAGCGGAGAATTTATGATTAACCAGATGAGCTCTGCAATCAAGATGATCTCACTGCTCAAATCCAACGAGGAGATTCAGCAGAAGCTGGAGGAGAGCCTTGCAACGCTTAAGGAAAATAATATTGTGTTGGATAATCTTTCCCGTTCCGATGGTCTTACCGGTATTCTGAACAGAAGAGGCTTTTATACTGCGGCGGAAGAGCTGATGGAGAATGGCAGAAAAGCAGGAAAAAGAATATTGGTTATCTATGTAGATATGAATAACCTGAAAATTATTAATGACAGATATGGACATGAGGAAGGTGATTTTTCACTGAAGCTGATCGGAGAAATTATTTCAAACGCCATGCAGGGCAGGGGAATTGCCGGAAGAATCGGCGGCGATGAGTTTGCCTGTATTCTGGAGTACGGTGAGGCAGATGAGGGAGGAACGATACTTTCGGATATATACGGAAGGTTTGAGGACTTTAACAGGAAAAGTGATAAGCCGTATAACGTAACCGTTTCCGCAGGGGCCTGCGTTTTGAAAGATGCGGAAAACCTTACCTTGAAGCAGGCGCTTACCCAGGCAGATGAAAAGCTGTATGAGGTGAAGAAGCTTAGAAGTAAGGAAGTTGCCAAAAGGGTATGATTTATGATATAATGAAAGCGTTGAGCCAGGCGGCTGCGAAGCAGACATTTGGCGAATGCAGCAATGATCATGAGCTATGCTCATGATATACTATATGCAAATCATGTATAAGGAGTTGGAGACCCATGGAGGGCAGCGATGACCGGAGAAAAAGGATACGGCGGCTGAAAAAGATCATAGTAGGAACAATAGTTGCCGCAATTGTCATTCCGGTGATTACCAGTATTATACTGGGAGTTCGCGTTATGTATTTGCAGGGAAAGGTAAGTGACCTTGAGACAGCCCTTATGCAGCTTCAAAGCGAAGGGGACAGAGAGTCCGGAATTTATACTACCGCTTTAATTGAAACGTCGCCCAGAGATGAGGCGGAACCCTCTCTTTTGATGGAGGACGAGGAGGAAAAGGAAGCGCCGCAGGCGTGGGATAAGCAGATATATCTTACCTTTGATGACGGTCCCAGCAGGAATACGGACAGGATATTGGATATCCTGAAGGAATATGATATTAAAGCCACTTTTTTTGTGGTGGGGAAAACGGATGAAGCGTCAGTTGCCGCTTATCAAAGAATTGTGGAAGAAGGGCATACACTTGCAATGCACTCCTACAGCCACAAGTATGCGGAGGTTTATGCATCAAAGGAAAGCTTTGTTCAGGACTTAAAAGCACTGCAGGAATATCTGTATCAGGTAACCGGTGTGTGGCCAAGGTATTACCGCTTTCCGGGAGGAAGCTCTAACACGGTAAGCAAGGTGGATATGCAGGAACTGATCGGCTATTTAGAGGAGAATAATATCACTTATTTTGACTGGAATATTGCTTCTGGTGATGCGGTAAGCGGTGAACTTCCGGTGGACAGCATCATTAATAATTGTGTTAGTAAAATTGACGGAAAAAATGTGTGCATGATTTTGATGCATGACGCAGCTGATAAGAATTCAACGGTAGAAGCGCTGCCGCAGATCATTGAACAGATCAAGGACAGAGGAGATGCCGTGTTTTTGCCTGTTACGGATGACACCCTTCCGGTTCAGCATGTGAGGGCAAATGAATAAAAGGAATGTATAAGATACGAATGGAGGATAAGTAAGATGGGTTTTTTCTCGGATTTAAAGGATGACTTGTCACAGGCGGTCAATGAGTTGATGCCGGAAGAGGGAAAGGAAGAAGTGAAAGCAGAGGAGACGGCAGCACCCGCCGCAGAGGGTGTGATCCCCGAAATGGGAGCTGATCTGGATATGGATTTAAGCAGAATGCTGGATAATATGGAAGTGGAAGAGCCGGTGAAGGAAGAACAGGTTTATGTTGCTCCCGCAGCAGAGAAGATTTCTTCCGAACCCAAAGGTACTGCTTCAAGGAAAATTTCCGATGAGGTTTCAGTGCTTACAGAGTCTATGATTATCAACGGTAATCTGGCTACAGAGGGTTCTCTGGATATAAGAGGAAGCATTGTGGGTAATGTAGAAGCACTTGGAAAGATGAATATTACAGGTGCTATTCAGGGAAATTCACAGGCAGCGGAGATTTATGCAGAGGGTGCCAAGATTACAGGCGACCTTAGAAGCGAAGGCAGTATCAAGGTAGGGCAGAGCACAGTTATTATCGGAAACGTGTTTGCCACAAGTGCGGTGATTGCCGGTGCGATTAAGGGTGATATAGACGTAAGAGGTCCTGTTATTTTAGATGCGTCAGCCATTGTAATGGGAGATATTAAATCCAAGTCCGTACAGATCAACAACGGTGCGGTAATTGAAGGTATGTGCTCACAGTGCTACGCTGAGGTTAATCCGACTTCCTTCTTTGAAGAACTGAAAAAAATGAAATAGAGAAGAGGCGTGGTTTATGCAGAGAATATTACTGAAATTAAGCGGAGAAGCTCTTGCAGGAGACAGGAAAACCGGTTTTGACGAGGAAACCGTCAGGGGAGTTGCCCTGCAGGTTAAGGAGCTTGTGGATGAAGGAATTCAAGTGGGGATTGTAACCGGAGGCGGAAACTTCTGGAGAGGAAGAACCAGCGAGAACATTGACAGAACCAAGGCGGATCAGATCGGAATGCTTGCAACGGTGATGAACTGTATTTATGTTTCCGAAATTTTCCGCAGTGTGGGAATGAAGACAGCTGTCCTCACACCTTTTGAGTGTGGTTCCTTTACCAAGCTTTTTTCCAAGGACAGAGCCAATAAATATTTTGAAAAAGGAATGGTAGTCTTTTTTGCGGGAGGAACGGGGCATCCTTACTTTTCTACGGATACCGGCGTAGTGCTTCGGGCCATAGAGGTGGAGGCGGAGGTTATTCTGCTTGCCAAATCCATTGATGGCGTATATGACAGTGATCCGAAGATTAATCCCAATGCTAAGAAGTATGACGAGGTGAGCATCGATCAGGTGATTGCCGAAAATCTGCAGGTAGTGGATATGACAGCTTCCATTCTTGCCAGAGACAATAAAATACCCATGTGGGTATTTGGATTAAACGAAAGCAACAGTATTGTAAATACTGTTAAAGGAAATTTTAACGGAACCAAAGTGACAGTATAGAAGATTGCGGAAAGGCATGGTTATCAATATGGATGAGAGATTAAAAGTTTATGATGAGAAAATGAAGAAAACCTATGAGCATCTGGAAGCTGATTATCAGGGCATCAGGGCAGGACGTGCCAATCCCCATGTGCTGGATAAGCTGAGAGTGGATTATTATGGAACCCCTACTCCTATTCAGCAGGTAGGCAACGTAACGATCCCGGAAGCAAGAATGATCCAGATTGCGCCTTGGGAGAAATCCCTGATTAAGGATATTGAGAAGGCAATTCTTTCTTCGGATATTGGTATTACACCTTCCAATGACGGAGCGGTTATCAGATTGGTTTTTCCGGAGCTTACGGAGGAGAGAAGAAAGGATCTGGTAAAGGATGTCAAGAAGAAAGCGGAGGATGGCAAGGTAGCTGTCCGCAATATCAGAAGGGACGGAAATGATGCATTTAAGAAGCTTGCCAAGGCAGAGGTTTCTGAGGATGAGATCAAGGAGCTGTCCGATAATCTGCAGAAACTGACAGATAAATATATCAAGGATATTGACAAGCTGATGGAAGATAAGTCAAAGGAGATCCTTACAGTATAAGCAATGAAGAGGAGGGGCAGGCGATTAATTTTCTAATCGTTGCCCCTTTATTTACGCATTTGGAGAGCTGAACGCATTTCTTATGATGTATGAAAGAAGGTAGTTGATTATGGCAGAAGAAAAGCAATTGAAAATGCCCCGTCATGTGGCAATTATTTTGGATGGCAACGGAAGATGGGCGAAGAGCAAGGGAATGCCAAGAAATTACGGGCATGTTCAGGGTGCCAAGACCGTGGAGGTAATCTGCGAGGAAGCCTATAAGATGGGGATTGAGTATCTTACCGTGTATGCTTTCAGTACGGAAAACTGGAATCGGCCTAAGGACGAGGTGGATGCGTTGATGAAGCTTCTTCGAAATTATATGAAGACCTGTCTGACTACAGCTAAGAAAAACCGTATGTGCGTCAGGGTGATCGGCGATAAAAGCGGTCTGGATGAGGATATCAGAAGCAGAATTGCAGAGCTGGAGGAGTCCACCAGGAATAATGACGGACTTCATTTTCAGATTGCACTGAATTACGGAGGACGGGATGAGCTTGTCCGGGCAGTCAGAAGGATTGCCGGAAAGGCGGCAGGAGGAGAGATTTCTCCGGAGGATGTGACAGAAGAATACGTATCCAATATGCTGGATACTCATGGACTTCCGGAGCCGGATCTTCTGATTCGTACCTGTAATGAACAGAGAATATCCAACTTTTTGCTGTGGCAGCTTGCCTATACAGAGTTTTATTTTACGCCTGTGGCCTGGCCTGATTTTACAAGAGAAGAATTGATAAAAGCTGTGGAAGCATATAATCATAGAGACAGAAGATATGGCATGATAAAGGAGGAATAAGTCATGTTTTGGACCAGACTTATGAGCAGTATCATTCTCGTGGTACTTGCACTGCTTACAATTTTGACCGGCGGATATTTGTTGGCAGCGGTATTGCTTTTCCTGGCTCTTACAGCCTTTTGTGAATTGATGAAGGCCTGCAAGCTGTCAGGGGAAAAGGGAAAACCGAACGGTCTTGAAATCATCGGAAGTGTTGGAATTGTGGTTTACTATCTGTTGATGACTTTTTTCGGTGAGCGGATTTATTTGTTCCTGATGCTGATAGTCATTTTGGTGGCATTTATGTTCCTTTATGTTTTTTCTTTCCCTAAGTATCATGCGGAACAGATCATGTGCGTATTTTTCTGTGTGGCATATGCGCCGGTGATGCTTTCTTTTATTTATCTGGTTCGTGATCTGCCGTACGGAATTTACACGGTATGGATGATTTTTATCAGTTCATGGATTTGCGATACCTGCGCTTATCTGACGGGAATGCTGCTGGGGAAGCATAAGCTGGCACCTGTACTCAGCCCCAAGAAATCCATAGAGGGGGCGATTGGCGGAATTGCAGGTTCTGCGCTGGTGGGAGCATTATATGCGTATTTTATTGTGGAGCCGGCTATCAGCGAGCAGAAGATCACATGGATTTTCGTGCTGATCAGTGCGGTGGGAGCGGTGATTTCCCAGGTGGGAGATTTGGCAGCCTCCGCAATTAAGAGAAATCATGAGATTAAGGATTACGGAAAACTGATACCGGGACATGGTGGTGTGATGGATCGTTTTGACAGTGTGATTTTTACCGCACCTATGATTTACTTTCTGGCGCTTCTTTTGATACACGGTTAGATAAAAGGTCTGGTGATAGGATAAAAGGAACACGGATAATTCTGTGAAGGGATATGGAAGCATGAAAAGAATCGGAATATTAGGGTCTACAGGCTCTATCGGAACGCAGACCCTTGACATTGTAAGAAATAACAGGGATTTACAGGTAAAGGCTCTTGCGGCGGGCAGTAATGTTTCTAAGCTGGAGGAGCAGATCAGAGAATTTAAGCCGGAGCTTGCGGTAATGTGGAGCCAGTCAGCGGCACAGGAACTAAAGGTTAAAATTGCAGATACTAATACTAAAGTGTTAAGTGGCATGGAAGGTCTTTTGGAACTGGCAGTTTATCCGGAAATGGATGTTTTGGTTACTGCTGTTGTGGGTATGATAGGAATAAAGCCTACCATCGCAGCCATTGAAGCCGGCAAAACTATTGCCCTTGCCAATAAGGAGACGCTTGTCACGGCAGGGCACATTATTATGCCGCTGGCAGAGAAGAGGAAGGTTCCTATCCTGCCTGTGGACAGTGAGCACAGTGCAATTTTCCAGTCTATGCACGGAGAGAACAGGGAACGTGTCAGTAAAATTCTTTTGACCGCTTCGGGAGGCCCTTTCCGCGGCAAAAAGCGGGAGGAGCTTTTGGATATTACGGTGGAGGACGCATTAAAGCATCCCAACTGGTCCATGGGAAGAAAGATTACGGTGGACTCCTCCACGCTGGTCAATAAGGGTCTTGAGGTTATTGAGGCCAAGTGGCTTTTCGGGGTGGAGCCGGAGGATATTCAGGTGGTGGTTCATCCCCAGAGTATTATTCATTCCATGGTTGAATATGTGGATGGCGGAATTATGGCGCAGCTTGGCATGCCGGACATGAAGCTTCCGATCCAATATGCGCTCTTTTATCCTGACAGAAGACCCATGGAGGGAAAGAGGGTTGATTTCTTTAAGCTGGGCAGTATCAGTTTTGAAAGACCGGATACGGATACCTTCAGGGGGCTTGCCATGGCTTACGAGGCGATCCGAAAGGGAGGAAGCATGCCTACGGTGTTTAATGCGGCCAATGAAAAGGCGGTTGCTCTTTTTCTGGAGAAGAAAATCAGGTTTTTGGAAATTTATGATTTAATACAGGGGGCAATGGAAAATCATAAGGTGATACAAAGCCCTACGGTGGAAGAAATCCTTGAGGCAGAAGCGGAAGCCTATGATTATATTGCAAATCGTTAGCAGGAGGTTTGGATTTGGCAGTTTCAATTTTATTATTTTTAGTTATTTTCATTGTGGTAGTATTGTCCCATGAATTTGGTCATTTTATTATTGCGAAAATGAACGGTATCCATGTGGTGGAATTTTTCATCGGTATGGGTCCCAGCATTATTTCCTTTACAAAAGGGGATACCAAGTACTCCATAAAGCTGTTTCCTATTGGCGGCGCCTGCATGTTTGAGGGCGAGGATGGTCTTGCCGAGGAAAAAGGCGAATTATCTGAGGGAGCTTTTCCCAATGCGCCGGTTTGGGCAAGATTTGCAACGGTGTTTGCAGGGCCATTGTTTAATTTCCTGACAGCTTATATTATGGCACTTATTATTGTTTGGAACTGCGGAGTGGTGGATACCCAGCTGCAGGTAGTGTATGAGGGAAGTGCCGCAGAGGAAGCGGGTCTCGAGGTAGGGGACGTGATCACCCATATCAATGGAAAGAAAGTGCACTTACACGATGAAATTACACTGATTTCCCAGTTGAATACCCAGGGTAATCCGCTGGAGGTTACCTACGAGAGAGACGGGCAAAAGGAAACGGTGGTGATACAGCCTACCTATGATGAGGCAGCCGGACGATATTATATGGGAATTGTGGCAGGAAAATATGTAAAATGCAATGTACCGCAAACCTTTCAATATGCTGTCCACACCATGAAATTTTATGCCGATGCAACTTTTAAGAGCTTGGGAATGCTGGTTACCGGCAAGCTTTCCCGACATGATGTGGCGGGGCCTGTGGGAATGGTTAAAATGGTGGATGATGTATACGATACGGTGAAGCCCTACGGGGTGCTTGAGGTAGTGATCAATATGGTGAATATTGCTCTGCTTCTGTCGGTAAACCTGGGTATTATGAATTTACTTCCTATTCCGGCGCTGGACGGCGGGCGTTTGGTATTTTTGCTGTTGGAGGCCATCAGAGGGAAACCGGTACCGCCCGAAAAAGAGGGAATGGTGCATCTTGCAGGAATGATGGTGCTTATTGTCCTGATGGTACTGGTACTGTTTAATGATATAACAAAATTTTTTTGATGTAATATTGAGATGATTAAAAATCCATTGTGCATAATTAACAAAAATGATTTTTTGGTAATTCTGTACAATGGATTTTTCTGTTGAATGATTATAAAATAAATCCATTCTATTATTACTATGAAGTCTTTGACTCTGAAACATCATTTTTATTCTTTTGCAGCTTTCGCTGTAATGATTCGTGAGATAACAATACCCATATATAATTCTTTTAATGAATTCTTCTGATGAAGAAAACAGTCCAAAACAGAAAGGTTGGTTGTGATTTGAAAATAAGATCCGGTATTTACTGGGATCAGGGAGGGCGTAGGTCCAATCAGGATTCCCTTTCCCTGCAGCAGGTAAGGATAAGCAGAGGCAGAGCTTTGATGGCGGTGGTGAGCGACGGCATAGGCGGACTTGCCGAGGGAGAAAATGCCAGCGGATATATTGTTGAGAAGCTTATAGGACACTTTTATCAGCAGGTGATTTGGCTCCTTGGAAAAGGAAAGGGGTGTAAGACTCTTCGTAAAAGCATCATCAGATGCTTTTATGAGACAGAGGAGGAGCTTACCGGATATGCCAGAGAACGTGGGATTAAGCTTGGAGCTACGGTTTCTCTGCTTTTAGTGTGGAAAAGAAGATATATGATAGCGCATCTTGGAGACAGCAGAATTTATTTGTACAGCGGGCAGAAGCGAAGGCTCCTGACGGAGGATCATTCTGACGGAAGAGGCGGACTGACCAAATGCCTGGGTAGTTTTCCATTTCAGGTGCCCTATATTCACTGCGGAAGGATCAGGGGGAAATGCGGTCTTTTGCTTTGCACGGATGGGTTTTACAGACAGCAGAGTGAGGAGAGCTTTGCATTGTTAAAGCCGGGAGAGATAGAAAGCGAGGGGCAGATAGAAAGACGGCTGTGGGAAATGGCGCAGTTTGCTTTGAAAAGAGGAGAGAAGGACAATATGTCGGCAATTTACGTGAGACTGTAAGCATGAGAAAGGGATGACTGTTATTGTGGAAGAAAATGCAAAAAGGATATTGTTTCACAAATATGAAATATTAGAACAAATCGGACAGGGGACGGAGGGCAGCGTCTTCCTGGCAAGGGATCAGCATTTGGACCGGCTGGTGGCAATTAAGGAGGGGAGCGACGGCATAGTGCGGGAGAAAGTCCAAGGTGCGGATTTGAAGCGAGAGGGAGAACTTCTAAAGGAACTGGATCATCCGGGACTGCCGCAGATATATGATTTGTTCAAAGAACAGGGAAAAACTTACCTTGTGATGGAATATGTGGAAGGGATTACCTTAAGAAAGTATTTATTGTCAAACGGCAAGGTCCCTTGTAAGCAGGCGGTTACATGGACAGTGGAGCTATGTCAGGTGCTTTCTTATCTGCACGAGGGAGGCAGGGAGCTTATTTATCGGGATTTAAAGCCGGAAAATATTATGATAAGGCCGGACGGAAGCCTTAAGCTGATCGATTTGGGCGGAGTACTGGGCAGTACTTACGGGGCGAGGAGAGAGCATGATCTGGCTGGAACACCGGGGTATTGTCCGCCGGAACAGTGGAAGGAATGCCGGAGCGATAAAACATGGGATATCTACGCACTGGGAGCAGTGTTCCATGAGATGGTTACCGGGGCAGCACCAGGGCAGTGTGCCGGTTTAAGGCTCCCCATTCGGGTTTACGATAAGAGTCTGCCCAAAGAGCTGGAAAGAGTGGTTGAAATTTGTACTCATGAAAAAAGGGAGAAGCGGTTTCAAAATATGGAACAGGTAAGGGAGGCGCTTTTAGGAGACGGCAGAAAAGAAAAGCGCAGAAAGCTTTTCTGGAGAATCAAAGGGCTGCCGGTTTGGATACTTCTCTGCCTTGCCACAGTTACATTTTGCTATCCGCTGTTAATGGGAGTGTCGGAATATGAAATTCCATTTCCCTTTTTGAGGGCTCCTCTGCTGTTTTTGGGTGCAGCGGTGGTCTTTAAGCTTCTCATTTACGGAAGAAGAGATAAGCAGATACTTCGTAAGCAGGAAAAGAGCATCCGGCTTACGGAGAAGAAATTTCTCGGATTGTATGGAATGGTGTTTTTTTTGCTGGGCAGTGCATTGGGAGGAATGTTCTGCAGGGCGAATGCAGGAGCAGGCGGCGATTGGAGCCGGAAAAGCAGTATTGTCTATGCAGGGGAAAAGGAGGAAAGGTTGTGGGTAGAGATGCGGGATGATCTGGGGCGAAAGCTGCTGCTTAAAGACGGAGCTGTCTATATGCCGCAGGAATGTGTGCGCTTTGAGCTTCCTTCTGACAGACTTCCGGAAGGAGTATTGAGTCTTCAAATGGTGGCGGAGGGGGAGGAGGGGAGCTTGTATGTGAGCCGGGTGTTTCTGATAGAAGGACAGGGAGCGAATTGCTATTAACGAAAGTCTTTTTTAATTTGCCATTCTCTCATCCTTGGCATATAATATTTTTATATATAGCTATCGGAGGACAAGTCTATGACCAGAGAGCATACAAGAGTCATTCATATAGGAGACAAGGTGATCGGCGGGGGAAATCCCATCTTAATACAGTCTATGACCAACACCCGGACAGAGGATGTTGCGGCTACCGTGGAGCAGATACACAGGCTGGAGGCAGCGGGATGTGAGATTATCCGGTGTACGGTGCCCACCATGGAGGCGGCACAGGCAATCAGAGAGATCAAAAAGCAGATTTCCATTCCGCTTGTGGCGGATATTCATTTTGATTATAAGATGGCAATCGCCGCTATGGAGTATGGTGCGGATAAAATCAGAATTAACCCCGGAAATATCGGCGGACAGGATAAGGTTGCAGAGGTTGTCCGGGTTGCAAAGGAGAAGAATATTCCCATTCGTGTGGGCGTGAACAGCGGTTCTCTTGAAAAGGAACTTGTAGAGAAGTATCACGGCGTTACTGCGGAGGGAATTGTGGAAAGTGCACTGGACAAGGTGCGTATGATTGAAGAGCTTGACTATAACAATATGGTTATCAGTATTAAGTCCTCTGATGTTTTAATGTGTGTGCGTGCGCATGAGATTCTTGCAAGGCAGACAGATTATCCCCTTCATGTGGGGATCACCGAGTCGGGAACGATTATCAGCGGAAATATTAAATCTGCTATTGGTTTGGGGCTGATTCTGCATCAGGGCATCGGCGATACCATTCGTGTATCCTTAACAGGCGATCCGGTTGAGGAAATTAAGTCTGCCAAGCTGATTTTAAGAACACTGGGGCTTCGCAAGGGAGGAATTGAGGTGGTGTCCTGTCCTACCTGCGGAAGAACCAAAATTGATTTGATTGGGCTGGCCAATCAGGTAGAAAATATGGTTGCAGAGTTTCCTCTTGATATTAAGGTTGCAGTTATGGGCTGTGCGGTGAACGGCCCCGGTGAGGCCAAGGAAGCGGATATCGGAATTGCGGGAGGAATCGGAGAAGGACTTTTGATCAAAAAGGGAGAGATTGTTAAGAAGGTTCCCGAGCAGGAGCTTCTTGGTGTACTTAGGGAAGAGTTAGAGCACTGGAACGATTAAGACGGTTCCGGAGAACAGGAATGGCGTACATAGATGGCAAAGCAGTTTTTTGATGTTTTCCCAACGCTTAAGCTGGATGGGAAGATAAAGGATATGTTTGAACAGGTTACGGTGGAAAAGGTTTCTGCAACAAAGCGCAGAGACCTTATTCGTGTTACCATAGTCAGTGATTATCTGATACAGAAGGAAACTGTTTTTAAGGTGGAGCAGGAAATCAAAAAGCAATTTTTCTCCTCTCATAATGTGACCGTGAAGCTGTATGAGAAGTTCCATCTATCCGGGCAGTATAATCCGGAAAAACTGCTGAATGCCTATAAGGACAGTATTTTGCTGGAGCTTCGGGATTACAGTCCTATTGAGTACAATCTTTTTAAGACGGCAGACATGGTATTCCCGGGTGAAAAGGAGCTTATGCTCACCATAGAGGACTCCGTTCCTGCAAGGAGCAAGGCAGAAGAACTGTCCAGAATACTTGAGAAGATTTTTAATGAGAGATGCGGATTTTCCATCGCCTGTCAGATTGTGTATAAGGAAAAGAGCGGTGATAAGAACAGGGAAGATGATGATATTAAGATTGCCAGACAGGTGGCGGAAATTACGGCAAGAGCATTAGGCGGTATCAGCTCCTATGAAGCAGGAGAGGCACCATCTGAAGGAGCAGTCAGTCAGGGGGCATCAAATGACCGGGCACTTGCGGACGCTGCGCTTATGGATGGAATTTCACCGGAAGAGATGAAAGCACCGTCTTCGGGAAGTGTGTCAGAGATTGCCGGCGGTGAGAGGCGGAAATTTAGTAAAGGAGAGTTCAAAAAGGGCGGCAGGGGAGATTTTAAGCGTCCCATTAAGAATTCCGATAATCCCGACGTAATATACGGAAGGGATTTTGAGGAGGAGGCTATTCCCATCGAGGATATTATCGGAGAGATGGGAGAGGTTGTTATCCGCGGAAAGATTATCAATTATGATTCCAGAGAAATCAAAAATGAGAGAACCATTCTCATGTTTGATGTGACGGATTTTACAGATACCATGACCATTAAGCTTTTTGCCAGAAATGATCAGGTGGCAGAGCTGACGGAAGGGATTAAGAAGGGAGCCTTTGTAAAGCTGAAGGGTATTACCACCATTGATAAGTTTGACAATGAGCTGACCATCGGTTCGCTTTCAGGAGTGAAAAAAATACCGGATTTCACCAGTTCAAGAAGCGACAACAGCGCCAGGAAGAGAGTGGAGCTTCACTGTCATACCAAGATGAGTGATATGGACGGGGTTTCCGAGGCGAAGGATATTGTGAAGCGTGCCTACAAATGGGGGCATCCGGCGATTGCCATTACGGATCACGGTGTGGTTCAGGCATTTCCCGATGCAAATCATGTGTGGGAGGACTTGTGGAAGGAAGAGAAGGGAAGGCGCAAGGAGGCCGGGGAGGCGGAGCCTGACAAGCAGGACTTTTTTAAGATTATTTACGGGATGGAAGCTTACCTGGTGGATGATCTCCATGAGATCGTAACGGGAGAAAAAGGGCAGGATTTCAGTGCAAATTTTGTGGTGTTTGATATCGAGACCACGGGCTTTTCGCCGGTGAGCAACAGGATTATCGAAATCGGCGCCGTGAAGGTGCAGGGGGGAGAAATTACGGACCGTTTTTCGGCCTTTGTGAATCCGGATGTACCTATTCCTTTTGAAATTGAAAAGCTTACCGGTATTAATGACAGCATGGTTATGGATGCACCCTTTATAGAGACCGTACTGCCGCAGTTTTTGGAATTCTGCAAGGGAGCCATTCTGGTGGCACACAACGCCAATTTTGATATGAGCTTTATCAGGGAAAATGCACAACGGCAGGGTATTTGGAGGGAAGTTACCTATGTGGATACGGTGGGGATTGCAAGAATCTTACTCCCCCATCAGGCCAAGCATACCCTGGACGCAGTTGCCAAGACCTTAAACGTATCCCTGGAGAACCACCACAGGGCGGTGGATGATGCGGAAGCCACAGCACAGATTTTTGTGAAGTTTATTCCCATGCTGAAGGAGGCGGGAGCAGATACTCTGGCCAAGGTAAATGCCATGGGAGATGCAAGCCCGGACATCATTAAAAGGCTGCCTTCTTATCATGCAATTATTCTGGCTGAGAATAATATCGGAAGGGAAAATCTGTACACCCTTGTGTCGGAGTCCCATCTGACCTATTACAGTAAAAGACCCAGAGTTCCCAAAAGTCTTTTGATGAAACACAGGGAAGGATTAATTCTGGGAAGCGCCTGCGAAGCGGGCGAGCTTTACCGGGCACTGCTGGAGAATAAGCCGGAGACGGAGATTGCCAGGCTGGTGAATTTTTATGATTATTTGGAAATACAGCCTTTAGGAAATAATAAGTTTATGATTGCCTCTGAGAAGGTTCCCTCCATTAACAGTATGGAGGATATTATGGATATGAACCGCCGGATTGTGGCACTGGGTGAGGAGTTTGGAAAGCCTGTGGTGGCTACCTGTGACGTGCACTTCCTTGATCCCGAGGATGAGGTGTACCGCCGAATCATAATGTCAGGAAAGGGCTTTACGGATGCGGAGGAACAGGCTCCGCTGTATCTGCGTACCACGGAAGAGATGCTGGAGGAGTTTGCTTATCTTGGCAGTGACAAAGCGCAGGAGGTGGTAATTACCAACACCAATAAAATTGCGGACCGCATTGATGTGATGGCGCCGGTGCGCCCCGACAAATGTCCGCCGGTGATTCCTGACAGTGACAAAACCCTGACGGAGATCTGCTACAGTAAGGCTCATGAGTTATATGGGGAGGAGCTTCCCCCTATTGTAAAGGAGCGGTTGGAAAAGGAACTGCATTCCATTATCAGCAACGGATTTGCGGTGATGTATATTATTGCGCAGAAGCTGGTGTGGAAGTCGGTGGAGGACGGTTATCTGGTGGGCTCCAGAGGCTCCGTAGGTTCTTCTCTGGTGGCCTTTATGGCAGGTATCACGGAGGTAAATTCCTTAAGCGCTCATTACAGATGTCCCAACTGCCGGTATTATGATTTTGACTCCCCGGAGGTTAAGGCCTTTGCGGGAAATGCGGGCTGCGATATGCCGGATAAGAACTGCCCGGTATGCGGAAAGCCCTTGATAAAGGATGGATTTGACATTCCTTTTGAGACCTTCCTTGGATTTAAGGGGGATAAGGAGCCGGATATCGACCTGAACTTTTCCGGTGAGTATCAGAGTAAGGCCCATAAATATACGGAGGTTATCTTTGGCGCAGGGCAGACCTACAGGGCAGGAACCATTGCAACCCTGGCGGATAAGACCGCATTCGGTTATGTCAAGAATTATTATGAGGAAAAGGGCAGCAGGAAGCGAACCTGTGAGATCAACAGAATTGTAGGAGGATGCACTGGAATTCGAAGAAGTACGGGCCAACATCCGGGAGGAATTATAGTGCTTCCTGTAGGGGAGGATATTAATTCCTTTACTCCGGTACAGCATCCGGCCAATGATATGACAACGGATATAGTGACCACTCATTTTGACTACCATTCCATTGATCACAATTTGTTAAAGCTTGATATACTGGGACATGATGATCCGACTATGATCAGAATGCTGCAGGATCTTACGGGAATTGATCCTACCAAGATACCTCTTGATGACAAGGGGGTTATGTCCTTGTTTCAAAATACGTCGGCTCTTGGCATTACGCCTGCCGATATAGACGGATGTCCCTTAGGCTCATTGGGAGTTCCGGAGTTTGGTACCGATTTCGTTATTCAAATGCTTCTGGATACCAAGCCTCAAAGCCTTTCCGACCTGATTAGAATTTCCGGTCTGGGTCATGGTACGGATGTGTGGCTGGGAAATGCCCAAACCCTGATTGCAGAGGGAAAGGCAACCATTTCAGGCTGTATCTGCTGTCGTGATGATATTATGATTTATCTGATTAATCAGGGTGTGGACAGCGCTCTGTCCTTTACGATTATGGAAAGTGTCCGTAAGGGCAAGGGCTTAAAGCCTGAGTGGGAAAAGGAAATGACGGCTCATAACGTGCCGGATTGGTATATATGGTCCTGTAAGAAGATCAAGTACATGTTTCCTAAGGCTCATGCGGCAGCCTATGTTATGATGGCGTGGAGAATTGCCTACTGTAAGATCAATTATCCTCTTGCCTACTATGCTTCTTACTTTTCCATCCGTGCATCGGCTTTTTCCTATGAGCTGATGTGTCAGGGGCAGCAGCACCTTGAAAATGTGATGGCCGATTATAAGAGGAGAGCGGATACCCTGTCCAAAAAGGAGCAGGATTCCTTTAAGGATATGAAGATCGTGCAGGAAATGTATGCCCGAGGCTTTGACTTTGTTCCAATTGATATTTTTTCTGCTCACTCCAGAAACTTTCAGATTGTGGGGGATAAGCTGATGCCTTCCTTAAACAGCATAGACGGCTTGGGCGAGAAGGCGGCTGATGCCATTGTGGAGGCGGCCAAAGACGGTCCCTTCCTTTCCAAGGATGATTTCCGTCAGAGAACCAAGGTTTCCAAGACTATCATTGATCTGATGGATGACCTGCATCTTTTGGGAGATTTACCGGAATCAAACCAAATCAGTCTGTTTGATTTTGTTTCATAAATTTTGGCAGACAGAGTTTCAAAGAACGGAGAATTACCAGTGTATAAATTTGCAATATGTGATGATGAGCCGGCTGATCTTGCCTATGTAAAAGCAATTGTGGAACAGTGGGGAAGAGAGCGGGAAAGCATGCCGGAAATTCAAACATTCCCTTCGGCGGAAAGCTTTCTGTTTACCTATGAGGAGGAAACGGATTTTGACGTGCTTCTGCTTGATATCGAAATGGGTAAAATGAGCGGTGTGGAGCTTGCTAAGAAAATCCGCAGCAGGAACCGGAGCATTCAGATCATTTTCATTACGGGCTATATGGAATATATTTCAGAGGGGTATGACGTGGAGGCTCTTCATTATCTGCTGAAGCCTGTCACAAAAGAGAAAATGTGGGAGGTGCTTGACCGTGTGGCACAACGCATCCAGGTACAGGAGAAGGCTTTCATTTTGGAGACAGCAGGGCAAATTCTTCGAATACCCTTATATGAAATTGAATGGCTGGAGGTACAGAAAAACTATGTGACCATTCACGGAGCGGAGGAGCACAGCATCAAACGTCCCCTTAAGGAAATCAGCAAAGAGTTGGACGAAAGATTTTTTCAAATCCATCGTTCCTATCTGGTTAATCTGACCTGTATTAAGAAAATTACCAAAGGAGAGGTTTTCCTGAAAAGCGGAGTCAGTCTTCCTCTGTCAAGGGGACTTTATGATAAGCTTAATCAGGCTGTTATCAGATATTTTTAGGAGTCAGGAATGTATTTGTTGGATAAAATGATTGATAAAAGAATAGCCAGATATCAAGGCGACCTACTTGCCACTCACTATGCCGAGGTGGAAAATATGTACCGGCAGATCCGGGGATGGCGGCATGATTACCGCAATCATATTCAAGTGCTGAAAAGCTATGCGGCGCTGGGTGATTTGGAATCATTAAAGCGATATCTGGATGAGCTGGATACGGACCTGAATACTGTGGACATGGTAATGAAGACGGGAAACAAAATGACGGACGTGATTTTGAACAGTAAGATTTCCCTTGCCAAATCCAAGGATATTCAGGTAACTGCGGATGCCAGTGTGCCGGTTGCTCTTACTACAGCGGAGATTGACCTTTGTATTATCATAGGAAATCTGTTTGACAATGCCATTGAAGCCTGTATGAAGCTGCCCAAGGAGGAGCGGTTGATTCGGGTATACATGGATATGAAAAACACCCAGCTTTATATGTCCTTTACCAATACTTGTGCAGGCAAAAAGCTTACGAAGAATCAGGGGCGTTTCCTTTCCGGAAAAGGAGAGGGACACGGGTACGGTCTGATTCGCATTGATACCATTGTGGAGCGGTATCAGGGTTACCTTAGCCGGAATAGCGAGGACGGCGCATTTACAACGGAAATTCTGTTGCCGCAGTAGCTTGCTTTTGTCGGCTGTTACGGCCTGCGTTTTTAATATTTCCTGATTACATTTTAACCCCGAAAGCACACATTTCGTCCCCGATCTGTGTGCTTTGTTTTTGCTGTGGTAGAGTGTAGGAGGAAGGAGAGGATGAAGATGCATAATAAAGTAATAAGGAAATACGGAATGGGAAGCAATGTATGGTTTATGATAGAAGCTGCTGCCCGCAATGTACCTTCGGTGCTGTATCTTGTGGCGGCGCAGGCGCTGACAGCAGTAGGGATCTCTTTGCTGGAGCTGTTTGTGACGCCGGTGCTGCTTGGGAAAATCGAAACCCATGCAGCTTTAAGTGAACTGCTGATTCTGATTGGCTGCTTTACTGCAGGACTGATGCTGCTTCGGGCATTGGATGCCTATATTGAATTAAATACACTGCCGGGCAGAATTGAAGTGCGTATAGGTATTCTGACTAAAATTGTAAAAAAGAACGCGGTGTGCTCTTATCCACTTATAGAAGATTCGGAATGTCAGAACCGGCTGGCTAAGGCAAGGGAGGTGGTACAGTCCAATAATGCGGCGGCGGAGGCAATCTGGAAGACCTTGTATGAAATTTTAAAAAACGGTATTGCTTTTGCAATTTATCTGGTTTTACTGAAAAATGTGAATTTATTTCTGATTACGATTACGCTGATTACTACGATTGCAGGGTATCTGGTGACCAACTACATTTCAGGCTGGGAATATCGCCACCGGGAGGAAAAAGCTGCTATTTTAAAAAAGCTATATTATGTACAGGGAAAAAGTCAGGACAGGTATCTTGCCAAGGATGTGCGGATATTCGGAATGGAAAACTGGCTTAAGGAGCTTTTAAACGGGCACTTGAGGCTGTTCGAGGATTTTTGCAAAAAGCGGGAGAAAAAGTACTTACTGGCAGATGTCATCGATGTGATACTGGCCTTTTTAAGAAACGGAATTGCCTACGGGTATTTAATTACCCTTACCCTGCAGGGAGAGCTCTCAGCGTCTTCGTTCTTACTTCTTTTTACGGCAGTAGGAGGATTTGCAGAATGGGTAAGGGGAATCTTAAGCAGCTTTTCCACTCTCCACAAGCAATGCCTGGATATTTCTCCCATACGGGAATATCTGGATCAGGAGGAAATCTTTCGGATGGAAGGAGGAGAAAGTATTAACCATAAGGAGACCTCTTCTTTTGATATAGAGCTAAAGAATGTAACCTTTCGGTATCCGGGAACGGATAAGCCCATCTTTGAAAAGTTAAATCTGACCATTCCCTGGGGAGAAAAGCTGGCGGTGGTGGGGCTGAACGGCGCCGGAAAGACCACGCTGGTAAAGCTGATCTGCGGACTATATGATCCTACGGAGGGAGAGGTGCTTGTAAACGGTATTAATGTAAAGGAATTGAACAGAAGAGAATATTATCGTCTGTTTGCAGCAGTGTTTCAGGAATTCTCCATTCTGGCAGGAAGCGTGCTTTTAAATGTGTCCCAGACAGAAAACGGAGACAGGCAGCGGGCCTTAGAGTGTCTTGAAAAAGCAGGGATTGCAGACAAGATCAGAAGTCTGCCGCAGGGACTTGATACCCATATGGATAAATCCGTGTTTAATGATGCTACAGAGTTTTCGGGGGGAGAAATGCAGCGGCTGATGCTGGCACGGCTTCTTTACAGGAACAGTCCGGTGATCCTGTTGGATGAGCCTACTGCAGCGTTGGATGCCATTGCGGAAAGCGATATCTATAACCGGTATCAGGAACTGACAGCGGGACACACCTCTGTTTATATTTCTCACAGGCTGGCGTCTACCAGATTTTGCGACAGAATTATTCTGCTGGAAAACGGTGTTATAGCGGAGGAAGGAACCCATGAAAAGCTGCTGGCTGAGGAAGGACGGTATGCGCAGCTCTTTAAGCTGCAGAGCAAGTATTATCAGGAGGGAGGAGAAGGCGATGGGCAGAATATGGAAGAAATCTGTTAAAAAGGGTGCATCCGGGGAATTGATCTGTTCTCCGAAGGAGGCCTTCCGGTTATACAAAAGAGCAGTATCCCTATGGAGGCAGAGGGCCGGGGGATTGTTTCTTTTTACGGGACTTCATGCAGCGGTGAAAGCAGTAAATCCTTACTGTGCGCTTTATTTTACCGCCCGCCTCTTAAATGAAATTGCCGGACTGCGGCGAAGGGAAGAGCTTTTTAAGTGGGTACTGGTCATCTTAGCGGTTACGGTGGTGCTTTCCCTGCTGCAGGCACTATTGTACCGGGTAAAGATGGCCTACGAATCCGCACAGTGGAATTACACGCAGGCGATTTATGCGGATAAAATACTGAATTTGGATTTTTGTACTCTGGATGACCCAAAGACCTATGAGTTGTTTTCACAGATTGAGCAGGCAGAAAATTGGGCCGGTCATGGTCTTCCAAGGGTGTATTGGCATTTTGGATGGATTTTAGAGGAATTGTTTAAAATATTGGGGGCGGTGGCACTTTCTGTTTCCCTGTTTACTATGAAAGTGCCGGAAAGCGCCGGAAAGCTGACAGTCTTAAACAGTCCGGTATGTATTTTGGTTCTGCTCTTATGCATTTTAGGAACAGGAGTGGGATGCTCGGTTCTTGATAAAGTGATGCTTAGCCATGAAAATCAGATTGCAGAAGAAGAAAAATTTGGAAACCGATGCTTTTGGTGGATACTTGATTTTTGCTCAAATCAGAAACGGGGAATGGATATCCGGCTTTATGAGCAGGAAAAGGGTGGAATTGCCTGTTTTCAATCCTATCACTTTTTTGATACAACGTCTCCGCTGGCGACATTGTTTAAGGGGAGCGGTGGTCTGCTGCGGGCATTATCCGCATTGCTGCCGGGGTTGTTTATGGGAATTGTCTATTTATATGTATGTCTGAAAGCCTGGGCCGGAGCCTTTGGGATCGGAATGGTTACCCAATATGTTGGTGCGGTGACAGCGCTTTCGGGCGGGATGCTGGGAATGATGACAGTGCTGATGCAGATAAGAGCCAATGCTTTTTACTTAAGGGAGCTGTTTCAGTTTCTGGATATTCCCAACGATATGTATCAGGGCTCCCTTACGGTGGAAAAGCGGTCTGACAGAAAGTATGAGATCGAATTTCGGGATGTCAGCTTCCGGTATCCGGGGAGCGAGGCTTATGTGCTTCATCATGTTTCCATGAAATTTCAGGTGGGGCAGCGTCTGGCGGTGGTGGGGCAGAACGGCTCCGGCAAGACTACCTTTATCAAGCTTCTTTGCAGGCTGTATGATCCTACGGAAGGGGTCATTTTGTTAAACGGCATTGATATCCGCAAATACAATTATCGGGAATATTTATCCGTGTTTTCCGTAGTGTTTCAGGACTTTCAGCTCTTGTCCCTGCCACTTTCGCAGAATGTGGCGGCGTCGAAGAACTATGATGAGCAATGGGTACTGGAATGCTTAAAGAAGACGGGACTTGAGGAAATGCTGCATGAGCTGCCGAAAGGCCTTGACACCAGTATCGGAAAGGATTATGAGGAGGGAGGAATTCAGGTGTCCGGTGGACAGGGGCAGAAGATCGCCATAGCAAGGAGCCTGTATAAGGATGCGGCATTTATTATTCTGGATGAGCCTACTGCAGCCCTTGACCCGGTGGCGGAATATGAAATTTATACCCGCTTTAATGAGATCGTAGGAGACCGGACCGCCGTATATATCAGCCACAGACTGTCCTCCTGCCGGTTTTGTGATGAAATCATCGTATTCCATGAGGGCAGCGTGATACAGCAGGGGAGCCATGAAAAGCTGCTTTCTAAGAAGGATGGGAAATATGCCGAGCTTTGGAATGCTCAGGCTAAGTACTATACGAAATAGCAGAGCGGATGCTAACATAAACTATTATATTTTGACAAAAAGTATATATTATAATATTATGTTATAAAGAGTCATATTATGTCAAAACAGCATATTTACAAAGTTGTCGAAAGGCAAGAGGGCTAAGAGAGGAGACATGATGCTTAAAAGGATATGGTCAGCATTGCTTTGCTTTGCAGTATGTATGGGACTTGTGGGTTGTCAGAATGCAGAAGATATCACAGTGGAAAAAGGAGTGCTTCGTATCGGTGTAAGGGATTTTGTACCGGGATTTGGATATAAAAACCCGGACAGCGGCGTGTACTCCGGGCTTGAGATCGATATTGCAAAGGCGCTTGCGGCTAAGACCGGAAATACACTTGAGCTGATTTCAGTGGACAATGCCCAGAGAACACAGATGCTTGACGATGATCTGGTAGACTGTGTTATCGCTACCTTTTCTGAAACCGACGAACGAACGGCAAACTATGATTTTTCAGTCTCCTATTATACCGATTATGTGAGAATTCTTGTGGAAAACTCAAGCAAAATTGAAACCATCGGCGATTTAACAGGCTTAAATGTGGGCGTGGTACAAAACTCCACTGCTGCTGAAGCATTAGTTGATGCAATGATACAGGCCGGTTATATTCCGACAACAGATATGAGCGGCTTTGAACCGGAAGATTTTAGCGGTGGGATTTCCTTTACCGTATATGATGACTATGCAAGGCTGGAATACGGCCTTGAAACTGGTGAAGTTGACGCCGCTGCAGGCGATGGAAGTCTTCTGATTGGTTATAACAGTAATGACCGAAGCTTTTTGCCGGAAAAACTGGCGGAACAGCACTATGGAATATGCATGAAAAAAGACTCGCCTTTAAAAAGTGAAGCCGACGATCTGATAAACCGTATGATTGAGGACGGAACACTTGAAGAATACATGGCAAATCACGGTTTAACGGAGTAACGGTATGATAAAAGAAGTAAAAGTAAAATTAATAAAAATGATTGGGGCTGCGGCTTTATGCTTTTCGCTGTTTGCTGTTATCATCACTGTAGTCCAGACCCGGACGCAGATTGAAAGTCAGGGAGTCCGGTCCGAGGCTAAGCTTAGGGATACCATTGCTGTCATAAATGACAGGGCTGCCCAGGCAGAACTGGAATATCAGGAATATGACAATGCGATGAAAGCAAAGGTGAAAGCGGTTGCCTACATGGTTCAAAACAAGCCGGGCTATGTTTTCAGTACGAAGAATCTGCAGAAGTTATGTCAGGTAGAGGGAATTGCCGCATGCTGGATCATTGACTGCGACGGAAAGATCAGAGCTGCAAGCGATCCCGATGATGAAACGGACTTTACGATCAGACGTTTTACACAGCTCAGAGACGGCTTTGCAGGGGGAGTGTCCGAGCCCTTTACAATTGAATGGGATTCTGTGCCGCTAAGGTACTGCGGCGCCAGGCTGGATGAAAACCGTATGTTTGTTATCGCTGAGGATCCTACAAATTACAATGCAATTATTGAAAATATTACCTCTGTTGAAAATAATATCAGCAATATTACAATTGGCAGCAACGGCTTTGTATTTTCTATCAACAGGCTGACCAATACGGTTGAGACTTATCCCGGAAATGAGCTTCTTGACGCATCTGCTTATGAATTGGGACTCACCCCTGAAAACCTTCAGAACGGCTTCAAGGGGATTGTAAAAATCAATGGCACAAACTATTTCTGTGTAACAAATGCCGAAAGTCCTGACCGTTATCTTTTGGCGGTGGTGCCATACTCGGAAATGACAAATACAAATATATTCATGGTGATTTCTTCTCTCATCATACTGCTGATTGCTATTATACTTCTTGTAGCATACGGTATTATGGTATGGAATAACGGTCTGAACCATCCCGAGCTTATGGAAATTGCTGCACTGAAGAAGAGAAAAAAATTTGTCAATAAATATCTTCTTCGTAAGGTGTTGCCTGTAGCAGTAACAATATTTGCCATGATTTTTCTGATATCGTTCTATCTGCAGACGCTTTACTTTATTTCCAATACTGCTGTAAGCAACAATGAACTTATTTCGGATATCAGACAGACTCTGGACGGTTACGATGAGGACGCAGAGCTTCTCAATGAAACTTACAATCAGAGATACCTTGAAATGTGTAGAATCGGTGCATACATAGTGGAACAGTGTCCGGAACTGCTTACAAATGCGGATATTTCTGATATTGGGCTCATGCTGAATGTGAAAAACGTATATTACTTTAATGTAGACGGAAAATCTACTGTTTCCAGCGCATCCCAGGGTGTTATGAAGTTAAGTGAGGACACCAATGCACAGTCATATGCCTTCTGGTCCGTTCTTTCCGGAACTCAGGAATACTATATACAGGAAATGACAATAGACGATACCGGCACGCTGAATCAATACATCGGTGTGGCGGTGTATGATGAAAACAATGTCGTTATGGGCATGTTTCAGATTGCGTTATCGGACGAAAACCGTCAAATGAATCTTTCGCTTCTGGACATAACCGCATCGCTTGCAAGCATAAAGGTAGGAAATAACGGCATTGTATTTTCTGTTGACAAGGAAACAAAAGCGGTTACATACCATCCTGATGAAACGCTTATGGGCAAAAGTGCATATGCCCTCGGTATGACTGACAACGACTTCAAGGATAATTACTCCGATTTTATAAGCTTTGACAATGAAAAATATTTTGCATCCTCATCAGAGCATGCAGATAATTATGTCTATGTGGCAATCCCTGAGTGGGAGATCGGAAGAACCAAGTTGGTTATTGTAGGACTCACCCTGCTTACTGCGGCGGTTATCTTCATTATTCTTATATATATTCTTGTTATAGGCAACAGAGACGACACGGAAGAAATCAAAAGAGCGGTCATTGATAAAGATGAAGACAGTGTATATTTTAGTTGTATCAGGCCTGATGGTACTGTGAGTACCTTAAGCTCCGCTGAAAGCAGGTTTAGTCTGCAATCGCTGAAATGGGTTGAAAAGACTCCTGAACAGAAGCTTTTTGCCATGGTTAGGTGGATTTTCAGCATTATTGCGGTTTTGATATGCGTTGTTATCTGGCTGCACCGCAACCTGTTTTACAGTGAAAGCGAATCTATTCTGGATTACATCATAAATGGCGGCTGGGAAAATAGCCTCAATATATTTGCACTGACGAATGTATTGATTATGGTAATGTTTGTGAATACAGTTGCAGTGCTGCTTAGAAAGCTGTTTATGCTTATAGCCAGAAGCTCCGGGCAAAGAGGTGAAACAATCGGCAGACTGATGTGCGGTATCATCAAGTACGCAGCAATTATTCTGTGCATATTTAACGGACTGAGGATTTTCGGCGTTGACACTTCAACGCTCATGACCTCTGCCGGGCTGCTGTCTCTCATTGTAGGTTTTGGTTCCCAATCACTTATCGGTGATCTGGTAGCTGGATTGTTTATTGTATTTGAAGGCGAATTCAGAGTGGGCGATATTGTAACAATAGACGGTTGGCGCGGGACTGTTATGGAGATTGGACTGCGGACTACAAAGATTGAGGACGGTACTCATAACATCAAAATTTTTAATAACAGCAAAATATCCGGCGTTATCAACATGACCCAGAAGTATTCCGTGGCATTCTGTGATGTGGGTGTGGAATATGGAGAATCTATTGAACGTGTTGAAGAGGTTTTGAAGCGTGAGCTTCCGCATATCCGGGAAGCCATTCCTGAGATCGAAAGAGAGCCTCAGTTCCTTGGAATTACCGGCTTTGGTGACAGCAGTGTTGATATCAGGATCATGGCGGAATGTCCGGAAAATGTAAGGGTCAAGGTGGAGCGTGCGCTCAGACGGGAAGTTAAGCTTATATTTGACCGAAATAATATCGGTATTCCTTTCCCTCAGATCGTAATTAACCAGCCGGAAAGCTTTGAGGCCGCCAACAAGGATGAAGAGATCAAATAACCCTATAGGGAACATCAAAACGTTAAGCTGCTTTAAAATTTTTTAAAGCCTTAAAATAAAAAATTATAAAAGAAAAGAGGGAATTTTTATGACAAAAAAACTTGTTGCAGAATTTATCGGAACTATGGTACTCGTCATTCTTGGGTGCGGAACTGCCATGCTTGTGGGCTGTGGAGCTGACGCAGGCTGCGGTTATATGCTGACAGCACTTGCTTTCGGCCTTGTTATTGTAGGAATGGCATATTGTGTCGGCAATATCTCAGGCTGCCACATTAACCCTGCGGTTTCACTGGGGGTATTTATGAGCGGAGGCATAACGGTAAATGAGCTTGTGGGCTATGTTATTTCTCAGGTTCTCGGCGCTCTTGCAGGTGCCGGCATACTGGCATTAATATTTGGTCTGGGTGGTGTCACAGATATGACAGGCGGCTTTGGCTCCAATGGCTTGGCCGGTGTAAACGGCAATCCTGTTGCAGGCCTGATCGTTGAGATTGTTTTGACCTTTATCTTTGTTCTCACAATTCTTGGCGTAACATCCAAGAAAGCTAATCATGGTTCATTCGGCGGTCTTATTATAGGTCTTACACTGACCCTTGTACATATTCTTGGTATAGGACTTACCGGAACCTCTGTAAATCCGGCAAGAAGCATCGGCCCTGCTATTGTAGCAGCCATTACAGGCAATACTGCGCCTATTACAAGCTTATGGGTATTTATTGTCGGTCCGTTGGTCGGCGCTGCGATTGCAGCAGTGGTTTATAAGGCTCTTGAGGCAGACGACTGATTATATCAGCGCTGTGACAATCGATAGCGGATAAATATAAAGCAGCGGTGTTCATAGCCGCTGCTGTTTTGTTATGGGAATTGTTGTGCTTCATCATTTTCCTTGAAAAATAGCCGCATTTATGTATAATTATAGAAGTGACTTTTAATTTTTGGAAATAATGAGGAGTTTGTCAGTATGATTAGTGCCAATAACGTAACCCTTCGAATTGGGAAGAAAGCCCTCTTTGAGGATGTGAATATCAAGTTTACGGAAGGAAACTGCTATGGGCTGATCGGTGCCAACGGCGCCGGAAAGTCTACTTTCCTGAAAATACTGTCCGGTCAGCTTGAAACTACCAACGGTGATGTTGTGATTACCCCCGGACAGCGTCTTTCCGTACTGGAACAGGATCACTTTAAATATGATGCCTATCCTGTTATGGATGTGGTGATCATGGGAAATGAAAGACTTTACCAGATCATGAAGGAAAAGGATGCAATCTATGCCAAGGAGGACTTCTCTGATGAGGACGGAATCCGGGCCAGCGAGCTGGAGGCGGAGTTTGCGGAGATGGACGGCTGGGAAGCAGAGTCCAATGCGGCCATGCTTTTAAACGGTCTCGGAATTGAGACCGATCTCCATTATAGTATGATGGGGGATTTAAACGGTAATGAAAAGGTGAAGGTTCTGCTTGCCAAGGCGCTTTTCGGTAATCCGGATATTCTGCTTTTGGATGAGCCTACCAACCACCTTGATCTGGATGCTATTGCATGGCTTGAGGAGTTTCTTATCAACTTTGAAAATACAGTGATCGTGGTGTCCCATGACCGTTATTTCTTAAATAAGGTATGTACCCACACCGCAGATATTGATTATGGCAAAATTCAGCTTTATGCCGGAAACTATGATTTCTGGTATGAGTCAAGCCAGCTTTTGGTTAAGCAGATGAAGGAGGCCAATAAGAAGAAGGAAGAAAAGATCAAGGAGCTGCAGGAATTTATTTCCCGTTTCTCCGCCAATGCTTCCAAATCCAAGCAGGCAACCTCCAGAAAGCGTGCGCTGGAAAAGATTGAACTGGATGAAATTAAGCCCTCCAGCAGAAAATACCCTTATATTGATTTCCGCCCTGAGCGTGAAATCGGCAATGAGGTTTTGAGTGTGGAAGGAATTTCCAAAACAATTAACGGAGAAAAGGTTTTAGATAATATTTCCTTTATTTTGGGGCATGATGATAAGGTGGCTTTTGTGGGCGGCAATGAGCTTGCCAAGACTACTTTATTCCAGATTTTGACAGGTGAGATGGAGCCGGATGAGGGAACCTACAAATGGGGTGTTACCACCTCCCAGGCATATTTCCCTAAGGATAATACGGCTGAGTTTGACAATGATATGACCATTGTTGACTGGCTGACCGGTTATTCCCCTGTTAAGGATGTAACCTATGTGCGCGGCTTCCTTGGCAGAATGTTGTTTGCCGGGGAGGACGGCGTTAAGAAGGTTAAGGTTTTATCCGGTGGAGAAAAGGTGCGCTGTCTTCTTTCTAAGATGATGATCAGCGGGGCAAACTGTCTGATACTGGATGAGCCTACCAATCATTTGGATATGGAGTCTATTACAGCCCTGAATAACGGATTGATTAAATTCCCGGGAGTGGCGCTGTTTTCCTGTCATGACCATCAGTTTGTGCAGACCACGGCCAACAGAATTATGGAAATTCTGCCCGGCGGAACATTGATTGATAAGATCACTACTTATGACGAATATCTGGAAAATGATGAGATGGCAAGAAAGCGTACCGTTTATACCAAGCAGGCAGAAGAAGACGATAACTAAAGAGGAGTCATTATGTTAAAGCAATTATCAATTTTTACGGAAAATAAAAAGGGTACCATGCAGCATATAACCGGAATATTGAAGGATAAGGAGATTAATATTCTCGGTTCCGTAACCAACGACAGTGCGGAATACGGCATTATCCGTATGGTGGTATCCGATCCTCAAAATGCGAAAGCGGCATTGGAGCAGGAAGGATATTTATGCAAGCTGACAGATGTGATCGGTGTTGAACTGGAGGACAGGGTGGGGAATTTAAACTTTCTCCTTCAGATGCTTTATGAAAGCAATATCAATGTAAATTACATTTATCTGTCCTTTAACAGAGATTCTGGCAAGCCTATACTGATTTTTCATACAGAGGATATCAGAGAGGTGGAAAACTGTATTAAGGCCAAGGGCTTTACATCGGTTTAAATCAAGGAATTGTAAAGAATTAAAAGATGTATCAAAGGATGAGGATGACGGCAGTTATGAATATTGTAGATTTACACTCTCATTCAAATAAATCTGACGGAAGCTTAACCCCTGCCGAGCTGGTGAATTATGCAGCCCGGAAGGGGCTTTCTGCGTTGGCCCTGACGGATCATGATACAGTTGACGGTATTGATGAGGCATTAGAGGCTGCTAAGGATAAGGGGATTGAGCTTATCCCCGGAATTGAATTCTCTACGGAATATGAGGGCAGGGACATTCATATTGTAGGACTGTATATCGATCATAAAAGCGAGTACTTTAAGAGGCGGCTGGTCAACTTTGTGAACGGGCGCATTATTCGTAACAAGGAGATGTGCCGCAGGCTGTCGGAGCATGGAATGCCGGTTACCTACGAAGAATTGGTGGAGGCGTTTCCCGGATGTGTGATTACCAGAGGCCATTTTGCAAGATATTTGCTTGATCATGGTTATACTAAAAGCTTAAAGGAAGCGTTTGACCGTTACATTGGCGACAGAGGGCCCTGCTTTGTGCCGAGGAAAAAGATTACGCCCATGCGGGCAGTGGAGATTATTTTGAGAGCAGGCGGTTTTCCGGTACTTGCCCATCCGGTTCTTTACGGGATGAGCAAGGCTCGTCTTGAGCATTTGGTGGCGCAGCTTAAGGAAATGGGGCTGCAGGGCATTGAAGCTGTCTACAGCACCTATACGGCTTCGGATGAAAGAGAAATGCGTGCACTTGCCAAGAAGTATGATCTTTGTATCAGCGGAGGCTCTGATTTTCACGGAAAGGCAAAGCCGGGGCTTGAGCTTGCTACCGGATACGGAAAGCTTTTCATTCCGGAGGAAATTTTAGATCATATCAAGGAAAGACACATGTGGATGAAGGAAAATAAGGAATCACTTAAGTATAAGAAGATCTTGTTTACGGATCTGGACGGCACCCTGCTCAATGATCAGAAGCAGATCAGTGAGTATACCAGAAAGGTTCTTGGGGATTGGACAAAGGCAGGCCATAAGCTGGTGCTTTGTTCGGGAAGAGATATTAACAGCGTAGGAAATGTGAAGGATGAGCTTTCTTTAAATTATCCGGGAATGTACCTGATCGGGTATAACGGGGGGCAGATTTATGACTGTGACCAAAACAAAACCTTATATAAGGTTATGCTTTCCATCCCTCAGATCAGGCATATTGTAGAAACAGCCGGAAAGCTTGGCGTTCACTGCCATACCTATACGGATACCCACATTGTTTCGCCGGAGGATAATGAACAGCTTCATTATTATAGAAGAGTAATTAAGACGCCTGTGATCTTCAGTCAGGATGTGACTTCCGTATTGAATGACGGAGCATGCAAGTGCATAGCTGTTGAATTGAACGATCCGGAGCGGCTTGAGGCGCTTCGAAAGGAACTTCTTCCGTGGGCGGAGGAGGAAGGTGTTTCTATTCTTTATTCCAATCCCCGGTATTTGGAGTTCTTTCCTTCTGTTTCGGGAAAGGATGCTGCCGTTTTAAAGCTTTGCGAGCTTGTGGGTATTATTCCATGCTTTAGCGTGGCAGCAGGAGATGAGCAGAATGACCTGTCCATGATTGAAAAGGCAGGAATGGGTATTGCAATGGCCAACGGTAAGGAAGAGGTGAAAATGGCTGCAACATTGATTACCGAAGAGGATAATAACCATGACGGACTGGCGAAGGCATTGGTGGATTTGATCTGAAAACTGAGCTGTTCCAAAAAAAATTAAAAAAATAAAATTTTTGCTTGCATTATTCGGCAACATATAATAAAATAATCAAGTGCGATACGTCAGGCATCGCACCAGATGAAATGGCTCGTTGGTCAAGCGGTTAAGACGCCGCCCTCTCACGGCGGAAACAGGGGTTCGATTCCCCTACGAGCTGTTGACTATTTTAATTGAATAGCCCAACCCAAGAAAACGCTGAAGATACCTGAATGTGGTACTTATAGCGTTTTTATTATTTTTATCCGTTCTTTATGTTAGCTGCTGCAGACCGTTTGGGCTGCTTTGGTATTTGAAACTGCGGGATCGGCAAATAATGCAGCGTCCGGAGCTCTTAAGGTAAATAATATAAAGCATATGAGATAAAGACATATGAACCCATATATAAAAGGAGAAAAGGGCAGTAGTTTACAGGATAATGTAAATTTATAAGCCGTCAGAAATGCAATGATAACGCTTAAGGCAAAGGTGGCAAGATCTAAAATAAAGACATCTTTGCCAAGAATACAGGTGTAGGCATAGAAAAATACTGGGATCAGTGATGTTCCTGACAAAATTCCCAGGCAGAATGAAGAAGTAATACATGGATATATTTTTTTGAATTTTATAGTCATTGCCAGGGTATATAGTAGCATAGGGAAGAATACTAATTTCATATGTTCCCAAACCGACTCATTAATTGGAGCAAAAAGACGGTTGAGTAAAAAAGTAAATTCCACTGTAAACTTAAATTCTACAGTGGAGACTAAATTCTGATATTACAACAGATTTTATAGATTACATCAGACAAAAAATGGCTTATAATAGGATCATGATG
>Ga0129308_1000321_pt1 | contig 79430 bp, 73 predicted proteins | sample L827metagenome_FD_94440 | JGI IMG/M metagenome (GOLD analysis project Ga0129308, IMG submission 94440) | Ring-tailed lemur group fecal microbial communities from Wisconsin, USA - L827 metagenome | ecosystem: Host-associated > Mammals > Digestive system > Large intestine > Fecal | place: USA...
CTTCAATAAAATGTTTCCCGTTCGACTTGCATGTGTTAAGCACGCCGCCAGCGTTCATCCTGAGCCAGGATCAAACTCTCTGATAAAGTTTGTTTCCACTCAAGAAAGCTGCTAGCTATCTCTTGTTTTACTGTTTTGGTTCATTGAACCGTTGCAATTATGAAGTCCAATTCACTAAATTCGATCATCGCTTACGCTCGATCTCATTAAGTTCCTTCGGACCGCACTCGCACTAAATTCACACTTCGCTTTACAGCTCGCATTCATTAAGTGCTCTGTGTGTAAAGAATTTTCGAGAATCGTATGTGTCTCACTGTTTAGTTATCAAGGTTCTTTGTTCTTTCGCAACAACTCATTTATATTATCACAAACCGTTTTGCTTGTCAAGAACTTTTTTCAAGTTTTTTTCAAGTTTTTTCAACCTGCAAAACTCAAAACGGAGAAGGAGGGATTTGAACCCTCGCGCCGCTATTAACGACCTACTCCCTTTCCAGGGGAGCCCCTTCGGCCAGCTTGGGTACTTCTCCAAATTGCCCTAGATGCTTTCTTCTGTTTACCAGAAGCGTTATTCATTATATAACATCTTTTTCCATTTTGTCAAGCATTATTTTAACTTTTTTTACAAGTTTTTCATCTGCCTGACGAACGGAGAGAGTGGGATTCGAACCCACGCGCCCTTGCGGACAAACGGTTTTCAAGACCGCCTCGTTATGACCACTTCGATATCTCTCCTTATGCAATTCTGCGTTTTCCGACGTTTTTCTCGTTGACGCGAATTACATTCTATCACCAAACCTCATGCCTGTCAAGACATAAAATCAAATATTTTTCAAAAAAATTTCAGCTATATCCAAATCCTCCGGAGTTGTGATCTTAAGGTTCTTATACGAGCCTTCTACAAGGGCAACTTTCACACCCGTTTCCTGTTCTACCACCATAGCATCATCAGTTATCGCAGACATATCCCGACAACGGATCTTCTCATGAGCCTCTCGGATAAGATTATACTCAAAGATCTGGGGTGTCTGAACCGTCCAGACAGAGCTTCGTTCCGGTGTCTCTGCAACATATCCCTGTGTATCTGCTATTTTTACCGTGTCCTTAGAAGGCATACCGATCACGCAGGCGCCTGTTTTCTCAACTCCCTGTATTCCTCTCCGAATAATTTCTTCTGTAATAAAAGGTCTGGCTCCGTCATGGATCAGAACATACTCCGTCTCCCGACAGGCAAGAAGTCCCTGGTAAACAGAATCATATCGCTCTTTTCCACCGGGTATCACTTTTGTCACCTTGGTGAAACCATATTTTTCCACAATTTCCTCTTTGCAAAAAGAAACCGACTCCGCCCCTGTAACCAGAATAATATCACGTATCATTCCACTGTCCTGAAAGCATTTCAGCGCATAATAAAGCAGCGGTTTTCCTCCCAGCTCCAAAAACTGCTTCTGGACCTTGCTGTTCATCCGTTTCCCCTGTCCTGCTGCCAAAACAATGGCTGTATTTTTTCCTTCCATAAAAACCTCCCCAAAAGTTTTTATCTTTCTCCCAGTTTCAGATTCGGTACTGCATTCAGATCCCATCCATGGCGCGTCCCTTTTTTGTACTCATAATATGCCGCCGCACCGATCATAGCAGCATTATCCGTACAGAAAATCGGTGAAGGACGGAAAAACTGATAGCCATTTTCTTCACAGGCTTTTTCCATCGCTGCTCTCAGAGTACCATTGGAAGCCACACCGCCTGCAATCGCTACCTTATCCATGCCATAATCCTTTGCCGCCATCATAGTATGCTCTACCAGAACATCTACCACCGCTTTCTGAAAAGATGCCGCCAAATCTGCACGATTTACCTCTTCGCCCTTCATCTGAGCCTGATTCAGATAGTTCAGAACAGCAGATTTTACCCCGCTGAAGCTGAAATCATAAGGACAGTCTCCCACTTTCGCTCTCGGGAACTGTATCGCATCCGGATTTCCTTCTTTTGACATTTTATCAATCTTCGGACCTCCCGGATAACCCAGACCGATCGCACGGGCAACCTTATCAAAGGCCTCTCCTGCTGCGTCATCTCTGGTCCTTCCCAGAATCTCAAACACACCGTAATCCTTTACAATCACCAGATGGGTATGTCCCCCTGAAACGATCAGGCAAAGAAACGGCGGTTCCAGATCCGGATGTTCGATATAGTTTGCCGAAACATGACCCTCAATATGGTGGACGCCTACCAATGGAAGTTTTTTTGCATAGGCAATGGCCTTGGCTTCTGCAACACCTACAAGCAGCGCTCCTACAAGTCCCGGTCCATAGGTAACACCAATCGCATCAAGGTCATCCAGAGTCACCCCTGCCTCTTTCAGTGCTTCTTCGATAACCTGATTGATCTTTTCTATATGTTTTCTTGATGCAATTTCCGGCACAACACCACCGTACAATTTATGAAGCTCAATCTGTGAAGAGATCACATTAGACAGAATCGTTCTTCCATTTTTTACAACGGAAGCCGCTGTTTCATCACAGGAGCTCTCTATGGCAAGAATCAATGTATCTTCCACGTTTATTCCTCCTCAAAATTTAATTCCACACTTTTTCCATCCTTCCCCGGATAGGACTGCGGAAAAATTGCTCTGACAGTATCCATATAATCATCCGGTCGGATCAGAGAAGGGCTGTAATGTGTCAGCCACATTTCTCCCACTCCGGCTTCCCTGGCCAGCTCTGCTGCCTCACGGAACGTCATATGCTTATAGCCTTTCGCCTTATCTGTTTTCTCATCCTCTCCATACATACCTTCACAAATAAAAAGGTCTGAATTTTTTGCATTGCGGAGAATAGAATCTGTAGGTCTGGTATCTGTTGTATAGGTAAGTTTAATTCCCTTTCTGTCAGGTCCAAGGACCATATCCGGCGTGTAGGTTTTTCCTTCCAGTTCTATGGTCTGTCCCTTTTGGAGCGGATTCCATAATTTCAGGGGAATTTCCTGCTCCCGTGCCCGTTCTGGGGAAAACCTGCCCTGGCGTAGGATTTCCAGTGTATACCCATAGCAGATCACATTATGATTCACCTTAAAAGCGGTAATCCTGTATCCATTCAGTTCGATTACCTCCTCCGGCTTTGTGATCTCTATAAACCGAATCTCAAAAGGAAGCTCCGGAGCGATCACACGGAGAGCATTTACCACACGTTCCAGTCCTCTGGGACCGATCAGAGTCAAAGGCTCTGTACGGTCAGCATTTCCCATAGTCAGAAGCAGTCCGGGAAGTCCACTGATATGGTCCCCATGATAATGCGTAAAACAGATCACATCAATGGGCTTGAAACTCCAGCCTTTTTCCTTAATGGCAACCTGTGTTCCCTCACCACAGTCGATCAGAAGACTGCTTCCATTATATCTTGTCATCAGGGCAGTCAGCCACCTTCTTGGAAGGGGCATCATACCACCTGTTCCTACTAAGCAAACATCTAACATAAAATCCCTCTTTTATTCTGAAAAAGTCTGCCGCAGAATCTATCTGCCACAGTCTCTGCTATTACTTTACTGGCAAAGTGTAACACAATTAATACTTCAAAACAAGGTCAAAATCCCCTGTCAGTGAAGAGGAATGCTTATTTTCACCTGAAAAATGTCCCCCTTTTCCGTCCAGGACATTTCCCCTCCATGAAGCTCTGTAATCCTTGCTGCACTTTTCAGTCCTACTCCGCTTCCCACTGCCTGACGCTGCTCAGAAATCCCGTTTTCCAGAATTACGATCACGTTTGTCTCTTCCATATAAATATCTGCTGTCACTCTATGATCCTGTTTTCCATAACGAAGGATATTGGAGCAGAGATTTGTAAACAATCTCTGTATAAGGAAAGGATTTGCCTTCCACCTATCGTCTGCATCCCCCTTCCGGACATACTCTACAGAGAATCCCTGCAGTTCCAGATACTCCAGCTGTTCCTGCAGTTCTCCTGCAAATTCCCGGAGACTGTAATCCTGCATGGCAGTTTCTCCCGGATTTTCAAAGACAAGGGCATATTCAAACATCTTATCCGTCATCCCCCGAAGCTCCTCTGTTTTTATCAGGCATTTCTGTACATACTGCGGATAATTCTCCTGATCCCCCTTTTTTCTTCTGAGGATTTCCAGATATCCGTTTAAAACAGTAAGCGGCGTACGGATATCATGAGAAAGCGCCCGGATTAGTTCCTGATTATCCATATGAGTCTGGCGCTCATTTTCCATACTTATTTTCAGGGCCAGGCGAAGATCATCCAGCTCTTTTGCAAGAGCTGCAATCTCATCTTTTCCTTTCACCGTAACCGGATGTTCCATATCTCCCTGCCCCATAACAGCAGCCTCACAGCGTACTCTTCCCAGATACTTCATTTTTTTGTGTACAAAAATAAGAATTGGTCCCAGAACCCAAAGGCTGTCCATGATCACAATCGACAGATAAAAAAGCGGAAAAAACTTCAAAGACTGATAACTCATCAGCTGTACTCTGGCTGTTCCGTCAGAAAAATGTGTTTCAAATTCTATCGGAGGTTCCATAGACTGTGCTGCTATATCCGTATCTGACCACGACCAGCTTCCCCATATTCTACTGTCAAGAATCTCTGGAAAAAAACTGTCTATATGCTTCCCGTTTTCTTCATCATAAATCCCCATCCAGGTATAAGCGTCTGCCCTTTCTGTAAAATAAGGCATGTACTCCTCCGGCTTGTCCATATGAAATGCAGGCGTTTCTTTTTTCAGCCACCGTGCATATTCCTTTCTGGAATCTTCTATAACTCCATGATCCAGCATCCAGGCATAAATTCCAAACCTCCGGTTCATCAAAAACACTGTACAAAACAACGCACAAAAAAGTCCTGCAAGAAAAATAACCAAAAGCTCCCGGGTCAGTTTGCGTTCTCCGGCTTTTCCCCTCCTAATCACAGCGGTACCCCCTTCCCCAGACGGTACGAATGATCTTTGGAGCATGAGGATCTTCTTCTATCTTATTTCTCAGATTCCGGATATGTACCATGACAATATTAGATGCCCCGTAATAATAATCCTCTTCCCAGACTGACTCATAAAGGCGTTCCACAGAAAATATCTGCTTTCTGTGTTTCAGGAGCAGACATAAAATCGAAAATTCCGTATCTGTCAGGGAGATTTCCTGCCCATTTCTCCAGACGGTTCCTTTTTCCGGGTAAACCTCAAGTCCTCCGCAGCATAGTTTTTTTTCGTTTTTTTCTGCTCCGCTGCCCTGATATACATGATACCTTCTCACCAGTGCTTTCACTCTGCTGATCAGCTCCGGATAGGAAAAAGGCTTCGGAAGGTAATCATCTCCACCGCAGGAAAATCCAAGGGTCTTATCCTCCACCTGGGTTCTTGCGCTGAGAAAAAGAATCGGAACATTGGATTTTTTCCGGATTTCCACACAGGTCTGATAACCGTCCAGTCCCGGCATCATTACATCCAGAAGAATCAGATCATAACTGTTCCGTTTTATTTTTTCCAGCGCTTCCTTTCCATCTGCCGCCTCTTCCAGCCAAAAACCTTCTCCTTCCAAAAGTACCGTAACCACCTCACGAATCTCCGGATTATCATCCACGATCAGTATTCTGGACTCTCCCATATTTCTGCCTCCATTTCTTACCTTCCCCTATTATAGCATGACTGTGACAGGATTTTGTCATTCTTAAGAATTCTTCAGATTTTTCACGGTATTTTTTTAAGATAAATGGAATATATTTATTACAGATTTTTTCAAAAACAAATTTCCGTTTTCCAAAATAAACTATTAAAAAACATAGGAGAATATTTATGAAAAAGGCAGTCAATTACCTGCTTCTTGCCGGAGCAGTTTTTTTGTTCATATGGATCACACTTCCCCAGGGAAAGCTTTTTGGTTCCACTACAGACTGGTATTGTCAGCATGTGACCATTGCAGACACCATGCGTAAGCAATTTCTGGAAACCGGAGAGCTGCTGCCTGACTGGTGCGCGCTTGGCAACGGTACAAACTTTTACACGCTTTCCTATTATGGTTTTCTCCGTCCGGACGTACTGATCAGCTTCTTTTTCCCAAATGTCCCCATGGAAGTCTTTATTCAGGGCTATGCCATTCTGGAGATGCTTCTGGGATCCTGGCTGCTTTACTGGTGGCTGCAGAAAAAAAATATCCCTGAAAATCTGTGCTTTACCGGAGGATTTCTTTATCTGACTTCCAACTGTATGTTTCAGGCACACAGACAGATCATGTTTATCAGTTATCTTCCCTTTCTGATTCTGGCTCTGATCTTTACAGACAGTCTTTATCAGGAAAATACTTCCTGTTTTTTCCGTCGTTTTCCTGTACATGCAGGGCTTTCTCTGTCCGTTTGCATGATCATACTTCACAGTTTTTATTTCTTTCCTGCCTGCTTTGTATGCCTTACCCTGTATTTTCTCCAACTGGACAACCGTCCGGAAAAACGTCCCTGGATTCCATTTCTCAGCTCTGTCGCAACAGGTATCAGCCTTTCCATGATATACCTGCTCCCCACCGCGCTGGCAATCCTGGAAAACAAAAAAGACGTGAAGTCTGCTTCCATCCGGCAAATTTTTACCGTAAATCCATCTTTAAACACACTGCTCTACAGCCCCTATGGATGCGTTCTCACTCTGATCTGCCTGTATTGTCTTCTGCTTTGCCTTTTCCGAAAACAAACACAAAAAACAGCAGCGATACTCTGCATTCTCCTGTGCAGTCAGTTCTGCTGCTGGATTTTGAACGGAACGCTCTATCTGCGTCCCAAGGCGCTGATTCCTTTTTTACCACTGATTCTGCTGCTGACCGCAGATACCCTGAAGGAGCTCCATGAAAAAAGTATCCGCCATCGCTTCCCACTGGCACTCTTATGTATGATCCCGGGACTGGTACAAATCCTGTTTCTACATTCCGGAAGGAAAATCCTGATTCTGGCCGATATACTTTTTCTTCTGCTGTATGCTGGTTTTCATACCGGACTCTCTGAAAAACTTGCAGGCTTTTTTCTGGTTTTTCTGATTCCGTCTCTGATTTTTGTATCTACAGCACGGACAGAATCCTATGCTTCCGCCTCCACTAAAAGCCGGGAGATTTTTTCCCAAAAGGAAATAAAAAGTGTTCTGTCCGAAGCAGATCGTACCATGGATATTCTAAGTGCTCCGATGACCAACAGCAACTATCTGCCACTCGGAAGCCTGAGACGTACAACCATGTACTCGTCTGTCTCTAACAGTACCTATAACCGGCTTTTTTACGATATTCTGAAAATGCCTGTCAGCACCAGAAACCGCGTTTCCATGAATGCCGATGCAAATCCTTTTCAGGAATATCTGATGGGCGTCCGCTATATCCTGACCACAGAGGACAAGCTTCCTGAAGGATATTTACCCCTGCTGCAAAAAGGAGATTCCGTTCTGGCAGAAAACCGGCAGGTGCTCCCCTCTGCCTATGGAACCACAGCGCTTCTTAATGAAAAGGATTTTGATGCGCTCAGCTATCCTCAGACTCTGGACACACTTGCCAATCGTACGGTTGTCCCGGAAAGCTCCGACGCATCCACTACGCCATACACTTCACTAATGAAAGAATATCCTCTTCCCGTAAATTTTCTGGAAGCGCCGGAAAACGGACAGGCTCTTACCATTACCAGACAGCTGCCTTCCATTCTGGAGCACCAGATTCTTCTGCTGTCCTGTGACGTTTCCTACAGTGGAAAAAAAGATATTGACGTTACCATAAACGGAATACGAAATCGTCTTTCCGGTTCTGATGCCTCCTACCCGAACCACAACGAAACCTTTACCTGGATCTTATCCGGAAACGAGCCATTAAAATCCCTGAATATTCACTTCTCCCCGGGTAATTACAAACTTTGCAATGTTCAGGCATTTATTCTGCCCTTTTCCGCGCTCCGACATCCGGATATACAACCCTTCCGGTCTTCAATCACAGAAAAAAAGGAACTTCTTCATGGTTCCATAGGCATGAAAGAAGACGGTTATTTTGTTACTTCCTTTTCTTATTCCAGAGGATATCAGATTCTTGTGGACGGTAAAAAAATAAAACCGGAGCTGGTCAACAAAGGTTTTCTGGGATTTCCTGTAAAAAAAGGAACGCATGAGATCCTGGTTCGATTTCATGCGCCCGGTAAGTCTATGGGAATTCTGTTCACTTTTTCTGCCGCAGTCCTTCTTCTGGCAAAGTTATCTACATTGTCTTTGTCATCAGTACTGCGTTTTCCACAGGATTCTCGTAATAATTCTTACGGAGTCCGTCCTCTTTAAAGCCCAGTCTTTCATAAAGCCGTCTGGCGGTTCCGTTTCCCTCACGGACCTCCAGATGGACCAGCTTTATCCCCTGCATCTCTGCCATACGAAGGATGCTGTCCACAAGGAACTGTCCGATTCCTTCTTTCTGACGGTCTTTTCTGACCGCCACATTCAGGATATCTCCCTCATCCAGCACTGTCATCATGCTGCAGTAGCCAAGAATCCGGTCTTTTTCCTCCACCACAAAAAACATCGTGTCTTTTTTCATCAGATAGGTGAGAAAGCCTTCTCTTGTCCATGGTACCGAAAAAAGCGTTTCTTCGATATTCATAACCTGATCCAGATCCTCAACCAGCATCTCACGGAAGATCATTGTCCTGTTTCCCCGCTTTCTGCCTGCTGACGGGCTTTTTCTCTCTCTGCCCGCTCTCTTTCCGCCTGAGAAACCCGGAGATAATCCGGCATGTGTTCCCGGGCAGTCTCATATCTTCCTTCCTGATAATAGACCAGACCCAGAGCCGCCACAGCAGCCGCTCTCTGTCTGTTTACATGAGCCGGCGCAAAGGAACAGGAAAACTTTGCTTTTTCCAGAATCGTCTCACGGAACACCGGAACACCGTCTCCCAGAAAAGTCACCTTCTGCCCGTATCCGTTCAGTTTTTCCAGAAGCTCCCCAACAGGAACTGCCATCTGATCTTCCACCACCTGAAGCTTATGGTCCTCAAAACGATAAATACCCGTATACACCTGGTTTCTTCTGGCATCCATAATAGGACAGATCAGCCCCTGTACATCATAAAGATTAAATGCCAGCGCTTCTACAGTAGGAACGCTGATCAGCGGTTTTTCCAGAGCAAGTCCCAGTCCCTTGGCAGTTGCTGAACCGATACGAAGCCCAGTAAAGGAACCCGGTCCTCCTGCCACCGCAATGGCGTCAATAGTGTTCAGATCCAGTTCTGTCATTTTTGCCACTTCATCCAGCATGGGAAGAAGTGTCTGAGAATGTGTTTTTTTATAATTTACCGAGTACTCTGCGATCATCGTATCGTCTTCTACAACTGCAACAGACGCTACGATACCGGAACTGTCGAGACCTAATATTTTCATAATTTCTCCCTACCTTTCTTCAATCTCCTCAATGGTGATCCGACGATAATCAAAGCCCTGTGCCAGATCCTTTTCGATGGTAACGGAAATTCTTTTTTCCGGAAGGATCTCACAAATCAGCTCCGCCCATTCGATCAGGCAGATTCCTTCGCCAAAAAAGTAATCGTCATAACCGATTTCTTCCATTTCCTCAATATCTCCGATACGATATACGTCAAAATGATAAAAAGGCAGACGTCCTTCCTCATATACCTGGACAATGGTAAAAGTCGGACTGCTGACTGCCTCTGTAATGCCAAGACCTGCTGCCACCCCCTGAGTGAACACTGTTTTGCCTACGCCAAGATCACCGTTCAGAGTATATACCTGTCCCGGCTTCGCTGTCTCCCCGATTTTTTTTCCTAATTCAAAAGTCTCCTGCGGACTCCTCGTTTCTATTACCATTTCTGCACCTTTCCATAAATATTCCCGATTATTGTAAACCGTCATGATTTCCGTTCTTTTACTTATTCCTTGCGAAATTCTTCTTTGCATATTATAATAGAGCAAACAAAGAAAAACAATACTTTTCGTAAAAGGAGATAAAACTATGGCAAATCCAGTTGTGACCATCACTATGGAAAATGGTGATGTAATGAAAGCAGAGCTTTATCCGGAGTTCGCTCCGAACACTGTAAACAATTTCATCAGCCTGGTAAAAAAAGGCTTTTATGACGGACTGATCTTCCACCGCGTAATCCAGGGCTTCATGATCCAGGGCGGATGTCCGGACGGAACCGGAATGGGCGGCCCGGGCTACAGCATCAAGGGCGAATTTGCACAGAATGGTGTTGCAAACAATCTTGCACATACACCGGGAGTTCTCTCCATGGCAAGAGCCATGCATCCGAACTCAGGCGGAAGCCAGTTCTTCATCATGCACAAAGCAGCGCCTCACCTTGACGGAAGCTATGCTGCTTTTGGCAAGATCACAGAAGGCATGGATGTGGTGAACCGCATTGCAGAAGAAGATACCGATTACAGCGACAGACCTCTGGACGATCAGGTTATGAAAACTGTGACCGTAGAAACCTTTGGTGTGGATTATCCGGAACCGGAGAAATGCTGATCCGCTGACAGATAAACATCCTATAAGAATATAAGAAAGCCGGTACTTTTCTCCCCTTATATATCGGGAGACTGTACCGGCTTTTTCTGTTCTCATTCTCATTTTTTCATATCAGTCTTCAAAGGTCATAACCTCTCCATCCAGAACGGCAAAATACAATTCTCTGTCTTTTTCCATCCGGGCTCTTCCATTGGTGCCTTCTGTAACAGCCTTCTGCACTGCATCCACATCCTCTGACGGGATCAGAAGTTCCAGAACCACCTTATCTGTATACTCACTGTTCAGGATCGGAATGTTTCTTTCTCCTGCAATATACTGGATCTTGCCAATCCCGGTATAATCTGTGGTCACCTTCAGAGCAATCCCCCGGCGCTTCTCAATGATCCGGCTGGCTGCCAGTCCTTCCTGTACCGCCTTGGAATAAGCGCGCACAAGACCTCCAGTGCCCAGAAGAACTCCTCCAAAATACCGTGTGACCACAACGGCCACATTATAAATATCCTCTCCGAGGATCACATCCAGCATAGGACGGCCTGCCGTACCCGACGGTTCTCCGTCGTCACTGCACCTGGTATACTCCCTGTTCAGGCCCACTGAATACACAAAACAGTTATGCCTTGCATCCCAGTATTTTTTCTTCATTTCTTCCAGAAATGCCAGCGCCTCCTCCTCGGTCTTTACCGGACGAACCGTTGCGATAAATCTGGATTTCTTTTCTGTGATCTCACCAGTTCCGCCTTCCAGGACGGTCTTGTATGTTTCCAGCATGTTTCTTCTCCTTATAGAAACAAAGCCCCCTGCCTTTTCGGGCAAGAGGCCTGACAACTTTTCTGATATTCATTATACGGAAAGTCCGTAAATATGTCAATCCCTGATGATCTTCCCATTCTCGTCAAACTCCATGACAGATACACCATCAAATCCATTGATCATATTGTGATAATCCGTGATATCTCGGCCCATAGCACTCACTGTATACAACCTTCTCTGAAAAAATGCTTTCTAATGGTTCCATATTTTTAACCAGCCATGCCTGAAAATACCTTCTGACAGTATTCTCTCTTCATATAGGATTCACTCCGATCTATGTGTAAATAAATGAAAATCACCGTTCTGTTTCCATACGCCCTGCACATGGCATCTTCATCGTGTTTCTTTCGGTCACTTTCAGGCTTCCTATTGTAACCGGACAAAAATCTGGCAGCCTTCCCTTTTGAGCTGTAAAAATATGCCCCAAACAAAAGCATGAGTACTGCCATCACAAAGCCGAAAACCATATAGAACATCCTATACCTCCTCCTTCCGCCTGATGGATTCTAAGTTATTTTGTTAATTTTTCAGTTTACACAAACAAATTAACAAAATAGGGATTCGTCCCATCTTTAATCCTTTTAATCCTATCACAAATAAAACACATACATGAGCCTCCTCAAATTCTTTTTTTCCGGTCTTAGACCGTTTCTCGCAATTTTGCTTTCTGGACGTTCCTTCCCTTATACACAATAAACATTGCAGCCACAGCATAACACAATGCAAGCCCAATTCCAAACGCAGAGGTTATATACTGTGTATAGGATTTATTTACTGTCATTTTATCAAAAACAGACTGTACAAACAGATTGTGGCTGGAATGAAGCACCACCGCAGGCCACATACTTCCGGCCTTCATACACAGCGTATTTACAATGGCCGTCAATATACATAGATGTTTTCCTCCATCGCCCTCTCACTTTATTTTTTCATACACCCAGCACTTCTGTATCTGCGGTTCCAACCGGTCAAATTCCCATTTTTTCCCGCTGTTGCTCCTGCTGAAGGGATCATTAATGATCATCTGGCTTCCGGTATGTCCCCGCACAACAATGAAATGGCCGTTATCTGTAAAATCTCCCGGTCCCATGGCACAGATGATCAGCCTGCCTTCATCCAGTTCTCTTTCCATTTCCAAAAGATCCATATAGGCAAACTGTGTGACTTTAATCCCATATTCCTTTGCCATATCCTCCATAAACAGCCAGGAGGTTCCTTCCCCTTCCACATAATATCCCTCCTCCATGGCCCTTCCTGCCAGCAGATCCGGAGTAAGGCTCTTATCCCTGGTAAGACTGTAAAGAACCATAGAAAGACAGGTTGGCCCGCAGCCGGAAATTCCTATGTTTGACTGTCCATAGGGAACATATCCCCACCGTTTGTCCCACTGTATAAAAAGCGGAACCTCTCTCCTGCTTTCAGACAGCGTGATTCCTCCGGATGGCTCTGCCGATGCAGTCAGACAGGACACTGCAAAATCCAATGCTTCCGGATTCCTTTTTAATGCCTCCAGAAAATCTGCAGGATACTTTTCTCTATTTTGATCAACCTGTTCCCAGAGCTTTTCCTCTCGTGTTTTTTCTACGGGAGTAACTTCTATAACGACTGCCTTTGGAGGAACGGAGGTCTCCTGAAACTGCCATTGTTTACGCTCTCTCTGCAAAAAGATCCCTGCCGCCGAAAACAGAAAAACAGAGACTGTCATGATGACTCTCCGATTTCTCTCTCTGATCCTGGCCTCCACTGCAGGACTTCTTGGGCGGTCAGCTCCGGAAAAAATCGGTTTATTCCTTTTTTTCAAAGTATGATCCCCCTTGCCCGATTTTTATATTTCGGTCAAAACTGTATTTTCTCTTTTGTGTAACGATTATATCATAAAAACTCTCTCTACTGTAATTTTTATTCTTGTATTCTGCAGCAAAGTGTATTTTCTTCTATGGTGGATATGGAAATTACAATATTTTTGTATTTTTCTGCTATACTAAATATGAAGTTTTTATTTTGGGGTTTATTTACGATTTTTTATTTGATATAATGAAACGGATTATAAAGGAGGAAGATCATGAATTACGGTAAAAAATCAGTCGCAAAAAAACGAAATTCTCTGATTTCCCGTACAGCCATGATGGGGAAACGTGCACATGTTTCTTTTATCAGAGTTCTTTTTGTTTCTCTGATCACTTTATGTGTGGTCGTGGGCTGCATAGGTATTGGTGCATTTCGAGGAATCATAGACAATGCTCCAGATGTAAATGACGTAGACATTTCACCTCTGGGATATGCAACCTTCCTATATGACGGAGACGGGAATCAGCTTCGTAAGCTGACTGCCCCCAGTTCTAACCGTCTTCCGGTTTCGATCGAACAGATTCCGGTAGATCTGCAGCATGCAGTCGTAGCAATCGAGGATGAACGTTTTTACGAGCATAACGGTATTGACGTAAGAGGTATTCTCCGAGCTTTTGTTAAAAACATCAGTTCCGGCGGTCTTTCTGAGGGAGCCAGTACCATTACACAGCAGCTTTTGAAAAATAACGTTTTCACCAACTGGACAAATGAATCCACATGGCTGGAACGTTTTACCCGAAAATTCCAGGAGCAGTATCTGGCGATTCAGATTGAAAAAAAGATCAATGACAAAAATGTCATCCTTGAAAACTATCTGAACACAATCAACCTTGGCGCCGGAGCTTATGGTGTACAGGCGGCCGCAAGGCAGTATTTTAATAAAGATGTATGGGATCTGAACCTTTCCGAATGTGCAACTCTCGCAGGAATCACCCAGAATCCTACACAGTTCAACCCTATCGAACATCCGGAAGCCAATGCCAAAAGACGTAAAGAAGTTCTGAATCATATGCTGGAGCAGGGATACATCACCCAGGAACAGTATGAACAGACGCTGAATCACGATATTTATTCTGAGATTCAGGCTGCACAGGCTCTGAACGCAGAAACTGCAGATACTATTTACAGCTATTTTGAAGATGAACTGATCGATCAGGTAATCAGTGATCTTATGAATATCAAAGGTTATACCAGAACTCAGGCGCAGAACCTGGTTTACAGCGGTGGATTGAAGATATATACAACACAGGATCAGTCCATACAGAATATCCTGGATGAAGAATATGCCAATCCGGAAAACTATCCGCAAAACGTGCAGTATGCTCTTGATTACGCATTGACTGTCCAGAATCCTCAGGGAGAAGAAGTCAACTACAGCAAAGAAATGCTCCGTCTCTACTTCCAGAATGAAAATCCGGAATTTGACCTTTTGTTTTCTTCTCAGGAAGAAGGTCAGGAATATGTAGACAGATATAAACAGTCTATTCTGGCCGATGGCAGCACTGTAATTGCAGAACGCGTTAATTTTGCCCCTCAGCCTCAGTCTTCCATGAGTGTGATCGATCAGCATACCGGTTATGTTAAAGCAATCGTAGGCGGACGTGGAGAAAAAACAGCCAGCCTTACGCTGAACCGCGCAACAGATACCACTAGACAGCCCGGTTCCACATTCAAGATCGTTTCTACCTATGCACCCGCATTAAACGAAAAGGGAATGACTCTTGCCACAACTTTTGAAGATGAACCTTATAATTATCCAGACGGTTCTCCTGTAGAAAATGCATCCAGATCCTACAGCGGCACAACAACGATCCGAAGAGCTATCCAGAGTTCTATTAACGTAGTTGCTGTTAAATGTCTGGAAGAAGTTACTCCAGAACTTGGTCTCCAATATCTGGACAACTTTGGATTTACTACTCTTGCACATGGAACAGAAGCCGATACCGATGCAAACGGCACTGTATGGACAGACGCGAACCTTCCTCTTGCCCTTGGCGGTCTGACTCATGGCGTTACCAATATTGAGCTTTGCGCTGCCTATGCTGCCATTGCAAATCAGGGAAATTATATCGAGCCTTTGTATTATACAAAGATCCTGGATCATGACGGAAATGTTCTGATCGAAAAAACATCTGCCGGCCGTTCTGTCATCAAAGAAAGTACTGCATGGCTTCTTACCAGCGCTATGGAAGATGTAGTCAATTATGGTACCGGTACTGCCTGCCAGCTGGAAAATATGACTGTAGCAGGAAAAACAGGTACTACAGATGATTACAATGACCTGTGGTTTGTAGGTTATACACCATATTATACCTGTGCAGTGTGGTCTGGATTTGATAACAACGAAAAACTTCCTGATGATTATTCTCGTGAATTCCACAAAAATCTGTGGAAAAAAGTTATGACACGAATTCATGAGGGATTAGCAGACAAAGACTTCGAAATGCCTTCTACTATAGAAGAAGTAAGTATCTGTGCGGATACCGGTCTTCTTCCGAGAGCTGGCTGCTCTGTGATCACAGAATACTTTGATATCGGTGATGTTCCTATCGATTATTGTGATCAGCATTTCTATGAGCCAGAGATCATTCCGGAATACATCTACGATGAAACAGAGATTCCGGAGCCGACCATTATGCCGGAAGACCCGAATGCCGGCAATGGTACCGAAGATCCAAATGCCGGCGGTGGTACCGAAGATCCGAACGCTGGCGGCGGTACGGAAGACCCGAATGCCGGCGGTGGTACCGAAGATCCAAACGCTGGCGGCGGTACCGAAGATCCGAATGCTGGCGGTGATGGCGGCGGCGACTGGAACGAAAACGATTGGGAAGTATACTAACCCCATAATAATAAAAAAGGAGATTTCCAAAACAGGAAATCTCCTTTTTTATTATTATAAAGATTAAAATTGCAAAATACACTTTTCTCTCTATTACAGAACCATTTTCGCTGCTCCGTAAATACCTGCATCGTTTCCAAGACTCGCAATGACGATCGGAACATCCTTACATAAGGAGAATGCATATTTTTTGTAGTGCTTTGCAATACAGTCGATCAATGGCTGGCCTGCTTTTGACACGCCACCGCCGATAACGATTGCCTCAGGGTCTACCACAGCTGCAAATATTCCAAGTGCACCGCCGAGCTTTTCTCCTACTTCTTCCATCACACGACAGGCCAGGGCATCGCCGGCTTTAAAAGCATCCAGTACATCCTTTGCTTCTATCTGCTCCATATTTCTCAGAACACTTGCCTCCTCAGAAGCCGCAAGTGCTTTCTTTGCAAGGCGAACAATTCCTGTGGCAGAAGAATACTGCTCAAGGCAGCCTTTATTTCCGCAGTTACAGCTTTCTGTTTCTTCATGGCATACATTCGCATGTCCGATCTCGCCGCCGGCTCCATGATGTCCTGCAACAATTTTCCCATCCACAATAATGCCGCCGCCGACACCTGTTCCAAGAGTAACCATGATCACATTCTGAGAGCCTGCCGCTGCACCCTTCCATGCTTCTCCAAGAGCTGCCACATTCGCATCGTTTCCTGCTTTTGCCGGAAGTCCGATCAGGTCGCTGAGCTCTTTGGCTACCGGTTTGAATCCCCAGTGAAGGTTTACTGCACAGGCTGCCTCTCCATTGCTGTTGATCGGTCCCGGGATACCGATTCCAACACCGGCCACCTCATTCTTATCAATCCCTTTTTCAGCAATTTTAGACTGGATTGCTTCTGCCACATCGGGAAGGATATGCGCTCCCTCCTCTTCTGTTCTTGTAGGAATCTCCCACTTGTCTACCAGAGTTCCATCAACCTGAAAAAGTCCGCATTTTACGGTAGTACCTCCTACATCAATACCAAAACAATACATGTTATTTCCCCTTTCTTTTATTTATCACGTTTTTTTGCAATATTTGCCTGCACACGTTTATACAGCTCTTCTGCAGCATTATACCCCATCTTTTTCTGTCTGTGGTTAACTGCGGCAGATTCTACGATCACTGCCAGATTTCGTCCCGGACGGATCGGCAGAGAATGGCAGACGATCTTATTGCCAAGATACTCTGTATATTCTTCTGTAAGACCAAGGCGGTCATACTCCTTATCTCTGTCCCATTCCTCCAGCTTGATCACAAGGTCAACGGACTGTGTATCTTTTACACTTTCCACACCGAACAGAGTCTTGACATCAATGATACCAATACCCCGAAGCTCTATAAAGTGTCTTGTAATATCAGGTGCGGATCCCACCAGTGTTACATCGCTGACCTTACGTAATTCCACCACATCATCGCTGACAAGACGATGTCCTCGCTTGATCAGCTCCAGAGCAGCCTCGCTTTTACCGATTCCGCTTTCTCCTGTGATTAGAATACCTTCACCATATACATCTACCAGAACTCCGTGAATGGAAATGCAGGGAGCAAGCTGGACACCCAGCCAGCGGATGATCTCTGCCATAAGGCTGGAAGTTGTTCTTTCTGTTACAAAAGTAGGTACATTATATTTAACAGCAAGATCCAGCATATCCTGTGACGGCTTTGTCATGGTACTGAAGATTACGCAGGGAATCTTGCTGGAGATAAAACGTTCATATTTCATCAGACGCTTTTCATCCGGAAGCTGCATCAGATATGTGTATTCTACATATCCAATGATCTGAACCCGCTCATTGGCAAAATGCTCCAGATACCCGGTAAGCTGCAGTGCAGGACGGTTGATCTCCGCAGTCATGATCCTCTTGTCTGACAGGTCAATTTCCGGAGTCAGATTTGTAAGATTCTGCTCCTGCACCATCTTTGTCATCAATACACCCTTCATATGTGTGTTCTCCTTTTTTCATATATTAGCGGCACAAATTACTTTGTGTTACTGACTTTATTACTGGCTGTCCTGCGTCTGCACAGGCGAATGAAAGAAAAGGTATACCTGCTGCGCGCTTGCCGCATTCATGGACTCTGTTTCCGTCAGCTCCTCCAGAGAAGCATCCCGGATTCCTTCCACAGACCGGAACTTCCGCATCAGCGCTTTTCTCCTTCGTTCACCGATCCCCGGTATATCATCCAGAATCGAATGTACCTGTTCCTTACTGCGCAGAGATCTGTGGTATTCTATCGCAAAACGATGGGCCTCGTCCTGTATCCTGGTGATCAGTCGAAATCCCTCGCTGTTTGTCTCTATGGGGATTTCTACATTGTTAAAATACAGCCCGCGGGTACGATGATGGTCATCCTTCACCATGCCGCATACCGGAATCTGTATTCCCAGTTTTTCCAGAACACCCAATGCAATATTTACCTGCCCTCTGCCTCCATCCATCAAAAGCAGATCCGGCATTCTGGCAAAGCTGTCAAATTCTCCATTGCTCTCATGAGTAAAACGTCTGGTAAGCACTTCTTCCATGCTGGCGTAATCATTCGGTCCCTGAACAGACTTGATCCGGAATTTTCGGTAATCGCTTTTTTTCGGGCGTCCTTTTTCATATACCACCATAGAACCCACAGACTCAAAACCACTGATATTGGAAATATCAAATGCTTCCATGCGAACGATGTCCTTCAGTCCCAGCCACTCCTCAACTTCATGAACAGCCCCAATAGTCCGTCCTTCTTCGCGGCGAATCCGCTCTCTGTCTTTATCCAGTACCATCCGGGCGTTTTCTCTGGCAAGCTCCACCAGTTTCTCCTTCGTGCCTTTCTTCGGAACCAGGATATGGACTTTCTGTTTTCTCCTGGAACTGAGCCATTCCTCGATCACCTCACGGTCTTCCACATCTGTCTGCAGCATAATTTCTCTGGGGATAAAAGGTGTTCCTGCATAAAACTGCTTCAGGAAGCTGGACAGCACCTGCTCTCTGGTGTCTCCCCTCGCAACGCGCAGATAAAAATGATCTCTTCCAATGATCCTGCCGCTGCGCATAAAAAACACCTGCACTACTGCATCCTGTTCTCTGAGATCCAGACTTTCATCCATGGCTACTGCAATAATATCTCTGTCCTCTTCTCCATAAGCTGTGATCTTCTGACGTTCTCCGATCTTACGGATACTCTGGATCAGATCCCGGCACTCTGCCGCATCCTCAAAGCGAAGCTCTTCAGAGGCTTTCTGCATTTTGTCCGTCAGCTGGTCAATGGTTTCCTGGAAGTCTCCGTTTAAAAACCGCAGAACCTTCTGGATATTTTCCCTGTATGCCTCCTGTGATACCTGGCCGGTACAGGGGCCGGTACACTGCTTCATATGATAATAAAGGCAGGGCCGATCCTTGCCGCAGTCTCTGGGAAGTGTTCTGCTGCAGGAGCGGACCTGATACAGCTTACGGACAAGCTCGATCACATCCTTGACCGCACCGCCGCTTGTATAAGGACCAAAATATCTGTTTTTGTCTTTTTTCATCCTTCGTGCAAAAAGCACTCTTGGGTAAGCCTCCTGAACAGTCACCTTGATAAATGGATAGCTTTTGTCATCCTTCAGCATGGTGTTATATTTTGGCCGGTGTTCTTTGATCAGATTGCTTTCCAGTACAAGAGCTTCCAGCTCTGAATCTGTGATGATATATTCAAATCTTGCAATATGAGTGACCATCTGCTCGATTTTCGCACCCTTGTAGCGGCTGCTCTGAAAATACTGCCGCACACGGTTTTTAAGGCTGACAGCCTTTCCCACATATATGATCTCATCCCGCTCATCATGCATCAGGTAAACGCCGGGCTTGGCGGGAAGTTTTTTCAGTTCTTCCTCAATCAGAAACATTTTCTGTATCCTGCTTTTCTTCTGATGCGGTCTCTTCGATCGCTTTCACATCTTCCGGAAATACCAGACCATTCAGATCCTCCGGAATGTCCATTCCTCTCTCTACTGCCCGGAATATCTTCATAAATTCTCTTCCGGTGATCGTTTCTTTCCGGATCAGATATTCCGAAATCTTATCAAGAGCTGTCCTGTGTCCTCTTAAGAGGCGCTTGGATTCCTCATAAGATTCATGGAGCAGCTGCATCACCTCATGATCGATCTCTGTCGCTGTATCGTCTCCGCAGTTTAATACGGCTCTTCCGGAAAGATACTGGTTTTCCTGAGATGCAAGTCCCATAAGTCCGAATTTCTGTGACATACCATACTGGGTGATCATAGCTCGCGCAACCTTGGTAGCCTGCTCAATATCGTTGGCAGCGCCTGTCGTAACCGTATCAAAAACGATTTCCTCTGCAGCACGGCCGCCCAGATAGCCAACCAGCATTGCCTCCAGCTCTTTCTGTGTGTTAAGGAATTTTTCTTCCTCCGGCACATGCATGACATAACCGAGAGCTCCCATCGTACGGGGAACAATGGTGATCTTCTGCACCGGCTCCGCGTCTTTCTGCAGTGCGCTGACAAGAGCATGTCCCACCTCATGGTAAGAAACGATCCTGCGCTCCTGCGCACTTAAAATACGGTCTTTCTTTTCCTTTCCTACCAGAACCACCTCCACAGACTCCAGAAGATCCTTCTGGGATACTGCTTTACGTCCATTCTTTACTGCAAGGATCGCAGCCTCATTGATCATATTTGCAAGGTCAGAACCTACGGCGCCGGAGGTTGCCAGTGCAATGGCATCAAGATCTACTGTTTCATCCAGAAGCACATCCTTGGCATGTACTTTCAAAACCTCCACACGGCCTTTCAGATCCGGGCGGTCTACGATCACACGACGGTCAAAACGTCCCGGACGGAGGAGTGCCGGATCCAGTACTTCCGGACGGTTGGTAGCCGCAAGGATCAGAAGTCCCTTCGATGTATCAAATCCGTCCATTTCCGCAAGAAGCTGGTTCAGGGTCTGCTCACGCTCATCATTCCCGCCTCCATAATGAGAATCACGGCTTTTTCCGATTGCATCGATCTCATCAATAAATACAATACAAGGTGCATTCTTCTTCGCTTCCTCAAAAAGGTCGCGGACACGGGACGCGCCCACACCTACAAACATCTCCACGAATTCTGAACCGGAAAGAGAAAAGAACGGTACCTTTGCCTCTCCGGCCACAGCCTTTGCCAGAAGTGTTTTTCCTGTTCCCGGAGGGCCTACGAGAAGCGCACCTTTGGGAAGCTTGGCTCCGATCGCTGTATATTTTCCCGGATTGTGAAGAAAATCCACAACCTCCTGGAGAGATTCTTTTGCCTCATCCTGGCCTGCCACATCCTTAAAGGTAATCCCCGTTTCCTGCTGGATATATGCCTTGGCACGGCTTTTGCCAACACCCATAACACCGCCGCCTTTATTCATACGGCGCATAAAGAACATCAACATTCCAAACATAAGGACTGTTGGAAGAAGTACACTGAGCAGCATGGAAAGGATCTCCAGCATGGCATCCGGCTGTTCATATTGAAAAATGATGCCCTTGCCTTCCAGCCGGGCAGTCAGCGCATCAATATTCTCCATCTGATTTACATGGTACTGTTTCTTTTCAAAAGAATCATGAAGTTTCGGTTCAACTGTCAGCACGCCGGACTGCAGCGTTACCTCTTTTATCTGATCCTTCTCCACCATTTCGATAAATTTGTCATAAGTGATCTCACTGGTGCCGCCATTGCGGATTTCTGTGATAAAGCTCAGGCAGATCAGCGTCACCAAAAGACAAAGCAAAAATGCCAGCAATGACTGACGGTTTTTATTATGCCCTGGTTTTCCGGGCTCATTACGGTCCGGTTTATTTCCATCCGGACGTTTTTCCATATGATCGTTCATTCTTTTCCTCCTCTACTGTCTTCTTTATTATAAAGAGATTTCATCCATAAATCAACAAGATTAGTCTGTTTAAAAAAGTTTTGCATCCATCAGTTGTTCGTAGTATACTATCAGCATGAGTAAGGCAGAATTTCTGCCAACGACGTGAATCGGGAAAGGAAAACAATATGAAGACAGGATTTGATAACGAAAAATATCTAACCATGCAGTCAGAACATATCCGTGAAAGGATCGGCAAATTCGGAAATAAACTCTATCTTGAATTTGGCGGCAAACTTTTTGATGATTTTCATGCATCCAGAGTCCTTCCTGGATTTGAACCGGACAGTAAGCTCCGTATGCTGATGCAGCTCAGCGATCAGGCAGAGATCGTCATAGTGATCAGTGCTGCAGATATTGATAAAAATAAAGTTCGTGGAGATCTTGGCATCACCTATGATGAGGATGTCCTCCGTCTGATCGAAGTATTCTCTGAACGCGGACTTTATGTGGGAAGCGTCTGCATTACCCGTTATTCCGGCCAGGAAGGGGCAGATCTCTTTAAAAACAGACTGGAAAAACTGGGCATCCGTGTATTCGTCCACTATAACATCCCCGGATATCCCAGCAACACCTCCCTTATCGTAAGTGATGAGGGCTATGGCAAAAATCAGTACATTGAAACCTCCAGACCGCTGGTGGTGATCACCGCACCGGGACCGGGAAGCGGAAAGATGGCCGTGTGTCTCTCTCAGCTTTATCATGAGCATAAACGCGGTATCTGTGCCGGATACGCGAAATTTGAGACCTTCCCTATCTGGAATATTCCACTGAAGCACCCTGTCAATCTTGCATACGAGGCTGCTACCGCAGATCTCAATGATGTAAATATGATCGACCCCTTCCATCTGGAAGCTTACGGGGAAACCACCGTCAATTATAACCGTGACGTAGAGATTTTCCCTGTCCTTCAGGCTATGTTCGAAAAGATCATGGGGGAATGTCCCTATAAATCACCTACCGATATGGGTGTTAATATGGCCGGAAACTGTATTGTCGATGATGAGGTCTGCAAAGAAGCCTCCCGTCAGGAGATCATCCGCCGCTATTACAAAAGCTGCGATGCGCTTGTATCCGGTACCGGAAAGGAAGAAGAGGTCTGCAAGATCGAACTGCTGCTGAAACAGGCTCACGCATCCCTGGAGGACCGCAGGGTAGTTACCACGGCTCTGGATATCGAGAAACAGACAGGAGCTCCTGCAGCGGCTCTGGAGCTTCCAAACGGCGAGATCATTGACGGCAAAACCTCCGACCTTCTTGGAGCATCTTCTGCACTGCTTCTCAACGCACTGAAAGAACTTGCAGGTATCGATCATGCACATCATGTCATTTCACCGGAAGCCATTCGTCCTATCCAGGAACTTAAAACGAGGTACCTTGGAAGCAAAAATCCTCGTCTCCACACAGACGAAACGCTCATTGCCCTTTCTGTCAGCGCTGCAAGCAATCCGGAAGCCGGACTTGCACTGGAACAGCTTCCCAGACTGAAAGGCTGCCAGGCACATACTTCTGTTATGCTTTCTTCCGTAGATATCTGGCAGTTCCGAAGACTTGGCATTGAGCTTACCTGTGAACCCAAGTTTGAGAAAAAGAAAAAAGATGACGATGATGATAAATAAAAGAAAATCCCTTCGGAGCGATCCGAAGGGATTTTCTTTTATTTATTCATCATAGCCATTAGGATTTTTACTCTGCCAGTTCCAGGAATCTGCACACATTTCCCGGATGCCAAACTCTGCTTTCCATCCAAGCTCTCTCTCTGCCTTGGAAGCATCGGAATAGCAGGTAGCGATATCGCCAGGACGGCGGGGTTTGATCACATAAGGAACCTTCACGCCTGTTGCCTCTTCAAAATTCTTTACGATATCAAGAACGCTGTAGCCTTTTCCGGTTCCCAGATTATAGATATTCAGTCCTGAGTTATCCTCGATCTTTTTAAGCGCCTTCACATGGCCTTTTGCCAGATCCACTACGTGGATATAATCTCTCACGCCGGTTCCATCCGGAGTATCATAATCGTTTCCGAATACGCCAAGCTCTTTCAGCTTGCCAACTGCAACCTGTGTCACATAAGGCATCAGATTGTTCGGAATACCGTTTGGATTCTCGCCAATGGTTCCGCTCTTATGAGCACCGATAGGATTGAAGTAACGAAGAAGGACTACATTCCATTCCGGATCTGCCTTCTGGATATCGCTTAAGATCTGTTCCAGCATGGATTTTGTCCATCCATAAGGATTGGTACACTGTCCTTTCGGACATTCTTCCGTGATCGGAATGATCGCAGGATCTCCATATACCGTTGCAGAAGAAGAGAAAATAATATTCTTCACGCCGTGTTTTCTCATTACATCTACAAGAGTCAGTGTTCCGGCAATATTATTCTCATAATATTCCCATGGTTTTGCTACAGATTCGCCTACAGCTTTCAGTCCTGCAAAATGAATACAGGAATCAATTTCCTCTTTTTCAAAGATTTCTGTAAGAGCTTCTCTGTCCAGAATATCTGCCTTGTAGAATTTCACCGGTTTTCCTGTGATCTTTTCCACACGCTCCAGGCTCTTTTCACTGGAATTGCTTAAGTTGTCCACAACAACAACCTCATATCCTGCATTCTGAAGCTCAACAACAGTATGGCTTCCGATATAACCGGCGCCGCCTGTAACTAAAATTGCCATGATCTTGTCCTCCTCTTCAGGTCTTCTTATGGTTTGTTACCAGTATTCAGTATACCACTACCTGTACTTTTCTACAATAGCTTTCATCTGAGGAAGCTTTTCTTCCATATCTGCCACCAGTTTAAACTGTGTGCGGCAGCGATCCAGATTGTGACCTTCTCTGTGGATCTTAAAGTAGTGGTCACCTTCCAGATAATCTGTCAGGAAACGCATACCACACTCAAAGGTCATAAGGATTGCGCCCATAGGAAGCATATCCAGCTCGATATCTGTCAGCGCACCGGCACATCCCTCAATAAAGCCTTTGGCATAAACCTCATAGAGATGAAGGTCGCAGGAGATCTTGCTGAGATCCGGTTCATCCTCTGCTCCTGTACTTGCACCGAAACGGATAGAGTCACCAAAATCATTTACAGAAAGTCCCGGCATAACTGTATCAAGATCGATCACACAGATTGCTCTTCCTGTCTTATCGTCGATCATGATATTGTTCAGCTTGGTATCATTGTGTGTAACACGAAGAGGAATTTCTCCCTTTTCCTGAAGGTCACAGAGCGTATGCGCCAGTTCCTCTCGATCCAGTACAAACCGGATTTCATCCTGTACATCCTTTGCACGGCCCTCGCTGTCTGCTGCTACTGCTTCCTTAAATTTGCGGAAACGATCCACTGTATTATGGAAATTCACAATCGTCTCATGAAGGGTCTCTGCCGGATAATCTGCCAGCAGTCTCTGGAAATGTCCAAAAGCAACCGCACTCTGGTAAAAATCATTATCATCCTTCACCATGTCGAAGCTGGTCGCATTCTCAATAAAGAGATACACTCTCCAGTACTCTCCTTCTGAGTCTATATAGTAAGGATTGTTATCCTTATCATTTACAATATTTAAGGTTTCTCTTTCCACATCTCCGCCGTTTTCCTGGATTTTCTTACGGAGCCATGAAGTAACACCGCTGACGTTTTCCATCAGTTCCACCGGTTTTGTAAAAATGCTCTTGTTCATTCTCTGAAGGATAAAACGCTTATCCTGTCCGCCTGGTGTATGAACTGTCAGACGGTATGTATCGTTGATATGTCCGCTTCCATAAGGAATACATTCCACTACTTCTCCCGGAAAATCAAATTTGCTAATTACTTCTTTATGAATCACATTCACTGTTATTTGTTCTCCTCCCATAAGTTCTGTGGATAAAGTCCCTGATCTTTCAGATTCTGGATCGCAGCCATAACAACCGGCTTATCGTCTTTGTAGGTAACTCCATACCATTTATCTTCGGATTTCAGCACTTTTACAGTTGCTTTCTCCTCATGAAGAAGCTCATCCACAACAAAAGGCAGGAAATATTCGCACTTCAGCGGATTCTTGCTTAAATTCTCATCAAGGAAAGCTGCAAAGCGTGCTTTCAGTTCTGTAAGGATACTTGCAGAAAATCCCCACATATTCATGGAAACTGTACTTCCCTCCGGAAGCATGGTCCATGTTGCACCATCATCCTCTGTATAAGCAGTTCCGCCGTCATGTTTTTCAATATGTGTGCGTTCATTGATCTTCATAAGATGGTCATTTTCATCTGTTACACAAACACCTCTGGCAACATGTCCGTTATCCGTAAGGGTATTTTCCAGCTTATAGCCAACCATCATATATTTATAAAGTTCTTCCTCGTCCTGGTTCTCTGTAAGGAAATCATATGCCATCTTAAATGCATGGCTTCCATAATAGTCGTCTGCATTGATCACGGCAAATGGTCCGTCCACCTCTCCGATGCAGCTTAATACCGCATGTCCGGTTCCCCATGGTTTTACACGGTCAGCAGGTACTTCGTAGCCTTCCGGGATATTATGGAGATCCTGGAATACATAAGCCACCTGGATCTGTTTGCTGAGGCGGTCTCCAATGGCTTTTCTGAAGTCCTCTTCATTCTCTTTTTTAATAATGAAAACAACTTTCTCAAAACCCGCCTTTACCGCATCATAGATAGAAAAATCCATGATGATATGTCCTTCTTTGTCAATAGGGTCGATCTGCTTCAGACCGCCGTAACGGCTTCCCATACCTGCAGCCATAACTACTAATACTGGTTTCTTCATGATGTTCAATCCTTTCTTTATCAGCCTTTGATTCCTCCGGTAACACCGCCGATGATCTTCTCAGACAGGAAAACGTAGAGAATGAAGGTCGGCAGGAATACGATGATAACAGCTGCAAACATACCAGCCCAGTCACCTGTATACTTCATGGAGTTGATCATTCCGTAAAGTCCCGGAGCTACTGGTTTCAGCTTGTCAGAGCTTGCAAAGATCAATGACAGGAAGTACTCATTCCAGATATTAATAAAGTTAAAAATAGTTACTGTTACAATACCGGACTGTGCCATCGGAAACATGATCTTCCAGAAAGTTTTCATTGGAGGACATCCGTCAATGGCTGCAGCCTCTTCGTAGGTTTTTGAAATATTGCTGAAAAATGTCAGCAGGAAAATCGTCGTATAAGGTACATTGATTCCCACATACAGAAGGATCAGCGTTCCTTTTGCCAGCGGAATGTTGTTCAGGATTCCCATACCAGAAATAATACTGAACAGCGGAAGAACTACCATGATCGCCGGAACACCCATAGCAGATACGAAGCTTGTCTGGATGAATTTATTTGCAATAAAATCAAATCTGGACAGTACATAAGCTGCCGGAGCGCACACCAGGATCAGTGCAACACAGGAAACTACAGAATATAACAGAGAGTTTCCAAAAAATCCTGCAACACCGGATCCATTCCATGCTTTCGCATAGTTTTCAAAATGAAGTCCTGTTTCAAATTTCAGAGCCTTGCCCTGGAAGATCTCTGCCGTTGTTGAAAAGCTGGCACAAAATACCCATCCAAGAAGTACGATCGTAAAGATCACCCAGAGAAGAATAATGATATATCCCGGTGCCAGCTTCAGCTCTTGCTTCAGATTAAACGGGCGACGTGGCTCTTTTTCCTTTGTCTTTGCCATAGCGGACACCTCCTAAAATTCTAAGTCGTCGTCTTTGATCAGTTTGTTACATACTGTAAATACAAGTACCACACATAAGCTCAGAAGCACACCAATGGCTGCTCCAAGGCCGGAGTTACGTTCTGTTACTGTATTACCGCCTCCAAAGATCTGCATGTACATATATACATAAGGCGTGATCGTCTGTGTATCTGCCGTTACATTGGAGAACAGCTGAGACCACACGAAAAATCCTACAGAACTTACAGACCACATGGTGATGTTTGTTTTAAACACACCCTTCAGAAGAGGAAGTGTCATATAACGGAACTGTTCCAGTTTGTTTGCACCGTCAATCGTTGCCGCCTCATAGTATTCCGGACTGATGCGCTCAATTCCGGAAAGCCAGATCAGCATGTGATAGCCCACCATACCAAAACAGTAGGCAAGCAGCAGTGCCATGAATTTGTGTTCATTATCCAGCCACTGTATTTTTGCCAGACCCTCCAGATGAAGCGCTTCAAAAAAGCTCTTAAGGAGTCCAAATCTTGGGCTGTATACATACTGAAGCCACATAGTAGCCAGAGCAACTGCACTTACGATATTCGGCATGTAGATAATAGCACGGAAGAATTTTTTGCCGCGGATTCCGCTTGTAAGAATCGCTGCAAAAAGAAGTGACAGGGACATAACGATCAGGCCGCCAAAGAACCAGATACGGAAAAGATTATAACATGCGGTGCGGAAAAGACTGGTATTGATCAGTTTTACATAGTTGTCCAGACCGACAAAGCTCCACAGGTTCATAGCATCCGTAACACCTTCGATTTTGAAAAAGCTCATGAGAATGGTCTTCAGTATCGGATACAGAAAGATTCCCAGGAACAGAAGTACTGCCGGTGTCAGGAATACCACGATCATTGTTTTATTTTTCTTCAATATGGTTTCCTCCTCTTTTATTTCCCTCAAAAGAAAAGACGGCGGCAGCGTAAAAACGATGCCACCATCTCTGCTCTGCTTATTTTATTATTTAGCAGCTTCCTGCATTGCAGCTACAAATTCGTCTGCTGTCAGGGAACCAGCCATCAGTTTGATGAAGTTCTCTTTGATAACAGGAGTCATATCTACGTTTGTCTCAACGCCTGCAGCCCAAGTGAGACGGCCTGTGCTCTGCTCGATTACCGGTTTTGCACATTCAACCATTGCCGGCCACTCTGTATTTGTAGTATCTGCCGGGATACCTACAGACATCTCAGCAAGTTTTGCGTCATACTCGCCTGTTGTGATGAATTTAACCAAATCAAATGCTTCTTTCGGCATTTTTGTATCTTTGTTGATACCAAATACCTGTGCACCAAAGTTGTTTGTCTCAATTCCGTTTGCACCGTTCTCAAGTTCCGGATATGCGAAGCATCCCCATTTGAAGTCTTCGCCAGCCATATCCTTAACTTCGTTCGGAAGCCAGGAACCATTCAGGTACATAGCAGCTGTTCCAAGAGCAAGCTCTGTGTTCTGACCTGCCGGCCATACGTTGGAACCAACCATTTCAGAATAGTATCCGTTCTTTGCAAGTTCTTCGATATCCTGTGCCATCTGGAGAACTGCCGGATCATCCCATTTGCCTTCTGTAACGATCTCAACAACTTTTTCTTCGCCTACCAGTCTTGCAAGATGGTATCCGATTACAGATGTAGCATAAGCGTCATCCATTGTCATTGGAGTGATTCCTGCATCTTTCAGTTTCTGGCAAACGTCCAGGAACTCTGCCCATGTAGTAGGCTCTTTCTCAACACCGGCCTGCTCAAACAGGTCTTTGTTATAGAAGAAAGCGAATACGTTCGGCTGATACGGAATTGTCTTCAGTGTTCCGCCGCCAGCGTCACGGCATGCGGACATAAGTCCCGGGATAGCTGTATCTTCATATCCGGATTCTTTTACAAGGTCTTCCAGGTCAAGAAGATATTTTGCATACATGCTGTTTACACGGTCGATATCCTCATCAAAGATGTCGATCTGTGTGCCGCCGTCAAGTGCCGGCTGAAGAGCCTCACGGTTTCCGGTACGTCCCTTGAACTGAAGGTCTACCTTAACGCCTGTCTCTGCTGTGTAAGCATCAACAGCTTCCTGAATAGCCTGTCCCTGCGGCTCTGTGGACTCCCACATGGACCAGTATACCAGAGTATCATCAGCTGCCTGTACAGTTGCGATCGGAGCCATCATTGTTCCTACCATTGCACCACATAATACAGCACTCAGAAGTTTCTTCTTCATTCCCATTTTGAATTCCTCCTTAAAAAATATGTTGTTTTGTGTTGTTTTTCGCTTCTTCATGTTTTGGTGGTTTTTACTCAAAACATGTTTTACTATCTTTTATTTTATCGTTTTTGCACAAAAAGTATTTGCACAAAAGTATGTTTATTTTGTACAAAAAGCTTGTTTTGTCCATTTTTCCCATACGTTTCTGTTTTTTTGTGGAATTCTGCTTTTTATTGAGTTATAATAGGTTTGCAACAGATGGTTTTTGGCCGGTATCCGAAACTGATACAGGCAGGAGATGTTATATGGCATATGAAAGTGTGTATCTGGAAAAAGAACTTCAGATCGACCGGATCTACACGATCCATTATTTTGAATATAGAAATGATTTTTATTATGCAGGAGAACGTCATAATTTCTGGGAATTCCAATGCGTAGACAAGGGAAAAGCCGAGGTCTGTGCCGAAGATGAGCATTATGTTCTGAGCCGGGGACAGGTTATTTTTCATAAACCAAATGAATTTCACAATTTAAGTGCTACCGGAACAAATGCTCCTAACATCATTGTCGTTTCTTTTGCCTGCAATTCTCCCTGTATGAGTTTTTTTGAAAACAAACTTCTGGAATTTTCTGATACGGAGCGATCTATTCTGGGTCTGATCATTGCAGAAGCCCGCCATTGTTTTTCGTCTCCTCTTGACAATCCGTATACAGAGAAGATGGAAAAACGGCAGGATATCCTTTTTGGCTCCCAGCAGCTTCTGATAAGCTATCTGGAACAGCTGCTGATCCATATGCTGCGCAGATATACCACTACTCCCCGCTATCCTTCCAGCAGTCTGGAGGATACCGGACCGGTCTCCTCCGCATCCCGTAAGATCGTAAGCTATTTTGAGGAACATATTCGGGATTCGATCACCATAGAAGATGTCTGTCATGACAATCTTATCGGCCGTTCTCAGCTTCAGAAACTGTTCCGGGAAGAATATGGCTACGGAGTCATTGAATTTTTCTCTCATATGAAGATCAACTTCGCGAGACAGCTGATCCGTGAAAATGACATGAATTTCACACAGATTTCAGAATTTCTGGGTTATTCTTCCATTCACTATTTTTCCAGGCAGTTCAAAAAAATATGCGGAATGACCCCCACAGAATACGCTTCTTCCATCAAGGCCATCTCTGAACGCCCGCAGGATACAGACCACAAAAATAATAAAGAAGATAAAAACGGAGCTGATGCCTAAAACACCAGCTCCATTTTTGTTCCCTTTCCCGGCTCGCTCTCCAGATTGATCTTTGCCTTATGGAGACTCGCTCCATGCTTAACGATGGACAGCCCCAGTCCGGTCCCTCCCGTCTGACGGGAGTGGCTTTTATCCACCCGGTAAAATCTTTCAAAAATCCGTTTCTGCTCATTCTTTGGTATACCGATCCCGTTATCCTCCACCGAATAACAGGGATGTCTTTCCTTCTGTCCGGCAAAGACAAGCACCCTTCCTCCGGCATCCGTATACCGGATCGCATTGTCTGCAATATTGTAAAACATTTCGTAGAGCACCTGGCGAACTCCCCGGACAACTACCCGTTCCCCCTCCAGTAAAAGCTCGATCTCTTTTTTTTCTGCCGCCATCCTCAGATGCATGACGATATCCTCTGCCAGCTCGTAGATATCCACTGCCTCAAATGGCATATCGCTGTTTTTTTCATCCAGACGTGACAGCTGGATGATATCTGAAACCAGGGAACTTAAACGGCTCGCCTCATGATAGATCCGTCCGGAAAATTCAGGGATCTTATCCTCTCCCACCATTCCGTTCATCATCAGCTCCGCATAACCGGAAATAGACATCAGCGGTGTTTTCAGCTCATGAGATACATTGGCAGAGAATTCCCGCCGCATGGCTTCTGCCTCCTTCAGCTCCTGCATCTGACGGACGATCTGCCGGTTCTGCTGATCTACTCTTCCGAGAAGCGGTCTCAGTTCTTCGTACTTTACATCCTTCAGAGGATTTTCAAGATCCAGTTCATTGATGGGCTTGATCAGATCCTTCGTCTGTCTCTGGACAAGAATCACCTCCAGAATCAGAATCCCCAGCGTGATCAGACCCAAAAGAGTAAAGCTGGAAAAAAGTGTCATAAATACGCTGTCAGTAGTCCTGGCTACGCGAAGGATATTTCCGTTTTCCAGCTTCGTCGCGCAGTAAAAGGTCTGTTCTGACAGAGTTTCCGAAAAACGGACCACTTCTCCATAACCCTCTTCTCTTGCCTGAATCATCTCCGGGCGCTCTCCGTGATTTTCCATTTCCTCCGCTTCTGCATTGGACTCATAGATTACGTTTCCCTCACTGTCTGTCACGGTGATCCTTGTTACATTGATATCCTTTACATTTTCCTGAAGATAATCGATTCCCGCCGCATCCATCCCCGCACGGATATATTCTACTTCATCTCTGACACTCTGCCTCATGGACACACTGAATTTATCGTACATGACGATGCTTGCCGCCAGAAAAGTCAGCACAACTGATAAAATAACAAGAAAGCTTCCATGATTTAAAAGTCTCTGTCTCATCTTAATCTCCGATCCGGTAGCCTACCCCACGCACAGTCTCTACCATATTTCCTGCGTCTCCCAGCTTCTGTCTGAGTGTTCTTACATGAACGTCCACCGTCCTGGTTTCTCCATCAAAATCATATCCCCACACATGACACAAAATCTGATTCCGGCTCATAACAAGACTCTTGTTTTCCAGAAGATACTGAAGAAGCTCGAATTCCTTTCGGGTAAGCTCTACCTTTTTATCGCCGATCTGCACCTCATGGCGCCCTACCAGAACCTTCAGCTCTCCACAATACAGCTCCCGGTTTTCTTCTTTTCTGGTACATCTTCTGAGAACTGCCTTTACCCGGGCAACAAATTCCATCATTCCGAAGGGTTTGGTGATATAATCGTCTGCTCCTGTCTCAAGTCCCTTTACCTTGTCAAATTCCGCATCCTTGGCCGTGACCATGATCACAGGAATATTTCTGGTTTCCGGAGCTGCTTTCAGTCTGGAAAGAATGGAATATCCGTCCTCTCCCGGAAGCATGATATCCAGAAGGATCAGAACCGGAAGTTCTTTTTTGAGGGCTGCGTTCAGTTCTCTGCCGTCCGCAAACCCTTTTGCAGAAAATCCGGTGGTCTCCAGCGTATATACCAGAAGCTCCCGGATGTTTTTTTCGTCTTCTACACAATAGATCATGGCCATCCTCCTTATCTTAGCAACAAAGGCTGCCGGGGGTATTGCCCTCAGCAGCCGTATCCTATTCCTTTTTCTTTTATGGAAGCAGGTACTCCTGACGTACCTTTTCCAGACATCTTTCAAAATCGTCACTGTCTTCGTTTTTCAGCGCATTCAGGTGGCTGTGTGTGTCATAAAGGTTTTCACGGACCTGTGTCACGCAGACACCGATGTTGGAACAGTGGTCTGCAATTCTTTCCATACTGGTGATCAGGTCAGAAAGGATAAATCCCATTTCAATGGTACACTCACCGGAGCGAAGGCGATTGATATGACGCCGTTTCATTTCTTTTGTCAGCTCGTCGATCAGTTCCTCCAGCGCTTCGATCTCAGCAGCCTTCGTGGTATCCTGGTCATCAAAAACCTGAAATGCTTTTTCCACAATGTCATTGACTGCCGCAGTCACAACTCTGAGCTCCGCCTTAGCCACTGGAGAAAAGCTCAGGTTCTTTTCATGAAGCTCCTCTGCGGATTCCTTGATGTTGACAGCATGGTCGGAAATTCTCTCGAAATCTCCGATGCAGTGAAGCATGATTGAAACACTGTGGCTGTCGTTTTCGGAAAGATCCTTATTATTCAGCTGTACCAGATAGGTTCCCAGTTCATCCTCATAACGGTCCACCTTGCCTTCCAGCTTGTCAATTTTCTTTGCGCCTTCCGCATCATACTGATGAAGCAGGTCAAATGCAGTTCCCAGAGATTTTCTGGAATCTTCTGCCATACGTCTTGCCGCAGTTCTTCCCTGTTCAACAGCGAATGCCGGTTTCTCAAGGAAACGGGATTCCAGGATGAGGAATTCTCTGTCTTCTCCGGCTGCAACCACATCCTCTGCAGAATCGCGGATAGTCAGACATGCCAGCTTCACAAGGATATTAGAAAATGGAAGCCAGATCAGAGTTGCCGTCACATTAAAAATACTGTGGGTAACAGCGATCGCTGCCGGTGTTGCCATGGAATCCATAAAGGAAAAGTGTACCACGGAATTCAGAAGATAGAATACACCAAGGAAGATCACGGTTCCAAGCATGTTGAAGTACAGATGGATCATTGCCGCACGTTTGGCATTTTTATTTGCACCGATGGCAGACAGAAGCGCTGTCACACAGGTACCGATATTCTGTCCCATAATAATCGGGAAGGCTGCGCTGTAAGGTACCGCACCGGTGACACAGAGTGCCTGCAGAATACCTACGGAAGCAGAAGAGGACTGAATAATCGCAGTCAGGATGGTTCCTGCCAGCACACCGGCTACCGGGTTGGAAAATGCAAGAAGAAGGTTGGTAAATTCCGGAACATCTGCCAGGGGTTTTACCGCACCGCTCATAGTCTCCATTCCAAACATCAGGACTGCAAAGCCCACAAGGATCACACCGATATCCTTTTTGCGGGAGCTTTTTGTAAACATAAGAAGCACAATACCGATCAGCGCCAGAATCGGAGCAAATGAGCTTGGCTTCAGAAGACTGATAAAAAAGTTGCTGCTCTCAATGCCTGCAAGGCTTAAGATCCAGGCAGTCACTGTGGTACCGATGTTGGCACCCATGATGATGCCTACCGCCTGTGTTAATTTCATAATGCCAGAGTTTACAAAACCTACAACCATAACGGTGGTTGCCGAAGAGGACTGGATCACCGCTGTAACCGCAAGTCCCAGAAGAACTGCTTTCCATTTACTGGATGTAAGATTTTCAAGTATTTTTTCCAGCTTTCCTCCGGAAACCTTGGCAAGACCATCGCCCATCACCTGCATACCATATAAAAACAGGGCAAGTCCGCCTAACAGAGTCAGTATACTAAAAAAATCCATGGTATTTCTCCTTTGCGAATATTTAATATACCTTCATTTTAGGAGGACTTTGTAAAATTATCCCCAGTGCAATGTAAAATCTGTGTAAAATTTTTTCTTAAAAGCCCCGGATATTCTCTCCTTCCTCTCCGGTTTTCTCAATGGACCGGATGATCAGATAATAACTGATGTCTTCGCTGACCCGAACTTTTACCCTTTCTCCTGCCTTATGGCCCTTCAAAGCTCTTCCAAGAGGAGATTCAATGCTGATCCTGTTTTCCATGGAGTTGCCTCGAATGGAGGTGACGAGCTTATATTTCTCAATTTCTCCATCTTCCTCAAATTCCACTTCAACAATATCATCCATTCCCACCTCATCCTCTTTGGAGGCATCTGTGACAATAACGGCTGTTTTCAGCATTCTTTCCAGATAGCGGATTCTGCTTTCATTCTGGTTCTTATGACGCTTGGCTGCATAATATTCAAAATTCTCACTGAGATCGCCCTGGGCTCTTGCCTCTTTCACTGCTTCAATAGCCTCTTTACGCACTACCAGCTTTCGGTGCTCGATCTCCTGCTCTATTTTTTCCACATCACGTTTTGTAAGCTTTTCTCCCATCGTTGTTCTCTCCTTCACAAATATGGAATATTTTTCAGTAAATCAAGTATACAGGATGATTTTCAGAAACTCAAGAGACGTTTTCTTTCTGAAGGTGACAGTAGAGAAACAGACACACCTCGTCCCCCTCCTGGCGCAGTTCCATGGTGCCGCCGTATCTTCCGAGGACAGCCCGGATACTGGGAATCCCGAATCCGTGAGATGCGCGGTCCTTTTTTGTGGTTACCGGAAACTTTTTTGGAATCCTGCTGTCTCTTTCCGGAATCCTTCCCGGATTACGGATACTGACTGCAAGCAGTCCTCTTTTCCACCTTGCCTCCATAGTAATCCGGCGTTTTTCTTCCGGAAATCCTTCCACTGCTTCCATGGCATTGTCAAGAGCATTGCCGAAAACAGCGCAGATATCTGTTTTTTCCATCGGAAGCGGCTCCGGAATATCTGCCAGCACATGAAAATCGATTCCTTTCTGTTTCATTGCTGCTTCTTTTGCACTGAGGATGATATTCATCGTATTGTCCATGCAGTATTTTAAAGTACGGGTATTCTCCGTACTTTCCAAAAGTTCCCGAAGATATGCCTTTCCCTGCTCCCCCGGAAGCGCCAGCGCAGTCTGAAGATGATTTGCCATATCATGCTTCAGTCTCCTTATCTCAAAATGCTGCTGCTCCATGGCTTCGTAGTAGCGTACATTCTGAGCGGCCATCACTGCCTCGGCTTCCAGCTTCTGCTGCTTTGCCAGTACTACCATGGTCCACAGCAGTCCCACAAAAGCAAAAAGAGACAGTAACAGAAGGATGAGATACTGTACTGACAGTTCGTAAACCTTCGGATCACTGAGCAGAACCAGACTGAACACGATTCCCACCGGAGGAAGCGTCAGAAGAAACAAAAGCTTCCACATCGCCGGAGAAAGTTCAAAATCCCGTTCCGGACCGTATTTCCATATCACCGCACAAAGCCCCAGGCAGAAACACAGCTTAAGCAGGATCACCAGAAAACCGCCGAATTCTGTGCCGTTATCCACCAGCGCATTAAAAGAAAAGACAGTGCTTGCCACCATAAGTCCTACTGTCAGTCTTTTGATCCGGCACCCCCCACAGCCTGCCCATACCGCCGTAAGAAAAATCAGAAAGGTAGGAACAATATTCTGCCAGTCTGATAGAAAGATCACCATTCCGCCCAGCAGACCACAGGAAAACAAAAGAAACAGCCGCCTCAGTTTCTGCTGACGAAGCCCGGTCAGTCTCCCAATAGAAAAAAGAAGCAGCATTCCCATCAGTGACAGCCATAAAATACTCAGTATAAGTTTGACACTCTCCTTCATGACATCACCCGATTCCTTTCAGCATACATTCCGCCAGCTTTGCCACAGCGGTATCCTTCATCCCTCTGCTGACAGGCAGTTCTTTCCCATGAATCTCTACCTGGTCATGCCCGATATACTCCACCTGATCTGCGTTTACCAGATATCTCTGATGGATCCTTACAAAGCGTCCGTCTGTTTTTTCTTCCACCTCAGAGAGCTTTCCATAAAAAAAATATTCTTCTTTCTCTGTCACTACGCCGACCTGACGCCTGTCACTGTAAAAATACAGGATCTTATCCAAAGGCATCCGAAAGGTTCCGTCCTGATTCTGGAACACAAAGTTCTTTTCTCTTTTCTGAAAAAAATGTTCTCTGGCACGGCTCAGGACCTGACGGATCTGTTCTTCCTTTGCCGGCTTCAGCACATAATCCAAAGCACCTGTGCGGTATCCGTCAAACACATATTCTGAATACCCTGTCACAAAAACGATCAGGAGCTCCTTATCAAATTTCCGGATTTCTTCCGCAGTTTCCATCCCATTCAGGTCTTTCATCTCCACATCCAGAAAAAGAAGATCCACCTCGCCGGGATGTTTATTCAGCCACCGGAGAGCTGTTTCTCCGGAAGTAAATTCATAGACGATCTCCTCGTCTCCCTCATACATGGATTTTTCCAGCTGAAACCGCAGGCTGTCCCGGGCTTCCTGTTCATCGTCACACAATGCGATCCTCAACATAGCTTTCTCCCTTTTTTATTTTGTTTCTTTATTATAACGCACTTCCCCTTTCCGTCCACTCCAAACTTTACAAAAATCCTTCCGATCTTTACATTTTCTGCAGCCTCCTTCCAAACTTTACATCCTGAGCTCCATTCTTTACACCTCTGATTTTTCTCTCTGTTTTCTGTGTTATCCTCAATTTGAAAAAACCGGAAATCCATATCACGGACATTTCTATATAATAAGGAGGAATTTTATGCTATCTGTCAAAAATCTTGAAAAATCCTATAAAACAGGAAAACAGACCTACCCGGTTCTGAGAGGAGTCTCTTTTTCCATTGCAAAAGGCGAATTTATCGCTGTCATGGGGCCTTCCGGCTCCGGAAAGTCCACACTTCTCAACTGTATTTCCTGTTATATTCCTTTTGAAAAAGGAAAGATCACTCTTGGCAGCCAGGAACTCAGCACCATGACACCGGAGCAGCTTGCCCTTGTCCGCAACGAAAAACTGGGCTTTGTATTTCAGGATTTTATGCTTCTGGACGGGCTGACAGTCCGGGAAAACATTCTGGTTCCCAGGATCATCCGTTCCAATGTGGATAAGGACGGAGAACGGTACGCAGACCAGCTGATGGAGCTGTTTGGCATCAGCCATATCCGCAGTAAGTATCCCGCTGAAATCTCCGGCGGTGAAAGGCAGAGAACCGCTGTTGCCAGAAGCCTGATCAACCGGCCTCTGATGATCCTTGCAGATGAGCCTACCGGAAATCTGGACAGCCGCTCCAGCCGTATCGTTATCGAATCCTTTGAAAATGCCAGAAAGAATCTGGATGCCACCATCTTTATGGTCACTCACGACAGCTTTTCCGCATCCTTCTGCGACCGGGTAATTCTCTTAAAAGATGGAATGGTTTATCGTCAGCTGGAAAAAAATATTCAGACAAGAAGTGCGTTTCATGACACCCTGTTAAATGCGATCAAAGAAATGAGTGGTGATGCCGAATGAATAAAAAGAAAAAAAGACAATCCATAAGAACGATAAAAGAGCTGGAAAACCGTCTGCAAAAAGCAGACTGGAAACAGGCACGACTGTATCTGTTCTGTAATTTTGTATCTCTGATGCTGATGACTGCATATTCTGCTCTGATGTTTTCCCCTACGGTCCTGAATATCTTTCCGGAGGGCGGAGACAGCCTGAGACAGCTTTACATGATCTTTATCATGACTCTTTTTGGCTGTACGGTCTTCACCGTCTATGCCGCCAGCCTGTTTTTCCGTAAAAAATCACACCAGCTCGGAATCCTTATGGCGCTTGGCGCCTCCAGAAAAACGCTGGCTCCCGAACTTTTCCGCGAGGTGATTCTTTTAAGCGGAAGCTCTGCCCTTCTTGGGATCCTTGCAGGCTTTCCTTTCATAATGCTCCTGTGGAAGCTGTTCCGTTTCCTGATCGTGGATAATCAGTACATGATCCTGCATCTGGATTTTCGCTGTCTGTGGATACCGGCAGGATTTGCCGTTCTCGTGCTTTTTTGCGCCTGCCTGCTGGCTTTTGTTTATCTCAGAAAAACAGACATTCTGGATGTGATACAGGAAGAGCATCAGAATGAGCCGGTAAAAGAGCTTGGACTCTGGTGCGGACCGCTGGGTATTGTCCTGCTGACAGGCGGAGCAATGCTGGGCTATAACTTCCCTACTTTTTATCAGAATCTTACGCACCGCTATGCCCCGGCTTTGCTTAAGCTTCTCTGTTATTCCCCGGTATTTGCAGGGCTTTATCTGATCATGCTCCACACCGTTGTCAACGGATGGCTCTTCAGACATAAAAATCCCTGGAAAAACATCATTGCAAGAAGCATGATGAAATTCCAGGGAAAACAGACCGTAAACAGCCTGCTTGTTACCACGGTTCTGATCGCAGGCGGCTGCTTCGGTATTTTTTATCTTCCTATGCTTGGTACCGGTACTTCCATGAATATTGAACAGAGAGAATACGATTATTCCTGGTTCTGGCCATCGGATCAGCAGCTTCCTTCAGAAGAAGAAATCCAGGATCTTGCCCGGGAACATAAGATACAGATTGCAGACTGGAAGGAATGTCCTTACCTCAGTCTGGCCGTTGACTCCAATGTGATGATCGACAATGCCGACGGCAGTTTTTCATGGAAATACTATGAGATTTCCTCTGAGGGACATTTTCTTTCTGAAAGTGATTTCAACCGGATCTCCGGTCAAAGCCTTTCCGTTGAACCGGGAGAATATTATGCTGTAACCAACCGGGAAGAGACTTCTTACCGTGTGGTAGATAATTCCACCCGATTTACCAATATGATCACAAGAGAGGTTCTCCCTGTATCCTTTAAAGGCTTTGTTCATTTTGATCAGCTGGGCGCTCTGTATACCGGGGTTCTGGATGACAGTGACTTCCAAAAAATTTCCCGGGGACTTACGCCCCAATGGCAGGGAACCATGGCATTTTTCAATTCCGAAGGAAAGGACAGTTATCCCTTTGCCCGCGCTTTTTATGAAAGGATTGTGGCCTCCTTTGATGACGACAGCTTTTCTACAAGTCTCTACGATCCTGTCGAATACCTCATGACAGAGGGCTATACAAACGACTATTTCGGAGCCAGCTACAGAGATGTCGATGACCACCTGGATCGCTCACAGCTGGACAGCGCAGATTTCCGGATGTTCTGGAACTACATGCCGCAGTTCCGGATCCTTGACAGCACCGAACAGCTGAATACCTTTTCTGTATTTATGATGACCTTCCTTTTTATCGGGATCGTATGCTTTACTGCCGCTCTGGTCATTTCCTACACCCGCTGCCAGACACTGGCTTTGAATAATGCCTATGTATTTTATGACCTGAAGCGTCTGGGCGCTTCTCCCGCTTTTCTTTGCAGGGAGCTCCGCCGGCAGGCCGGACCGGTCTTTCAGATTCCAACTGCTGTGGGAATGAGCTGTATGGTACTTCTCTATGGAATGATGCTTTATGCCAATGATAACCGCTACACACAGTCGGAGATTGCCGGTTTTCTGGTGTGTCTGGAAGTGATCGCCGTCATTGCCATTGTGTTCTATGCTGTGTACCGTCGAACCCTTTATGGGTTGATGAAACAGCTGGATCTTCACTCCTCCGAACGATAAAGCGCCCGATAAGAGTCGCCCTCCACCTGAACGATCTGCTCCAGCTCCTCATTCAGTTCCAGAGCAGCCTCTGAAAATTCCTGTTCCATCCAGAACCGGACACAGGTTCCGCAGGAAGAGCTTAAATTTCTGGGAACCGGCATGATCTTTGTGCCGATTCCCAGTTTTTCACAATTTTTCTTAAAACATACTGCGCCGTAATGGGAATAAAAAGTTGCAATATACTCTGTCATTTTGTAATACGAAGCAGGAAATCCTCCCCCTGCTCTTCCACCTGTACCTGGTAGCCCTGATGGGATGCAAATCTTGTAACATTTTCTTTTGCCGTTACGTTATCTACCAGAACCTCATATGCTGCCTCTTTGGAAGCCAGTGCATTTTTTGTCATGATCACCGGTTCCGGACAGGACAATCCTCTTGCGTCTACCTGTTTCATAATTGTTCTCCTTTATCAAAAATATATTTTCAGTCTGCTTTTTTTCTGGAATTCATAAATGCGATCACTGTTACCACTGCGATACCAATGATCACCGCGATCTTTCCATTGGATGTAGGACCTTCTCCGGAAGAAGCAAGCCCGAAGTTATGAGCAACAGCCGCTCCGACCATCAGTCCGATGACAGTGACTGCAGAGTCTGTATTTCCCTCACCGGAAAGCACAAGCTGACGGAGCGGGCAGCCGCCCAGAAGCACGCAGCCAAAGCCTGCAAGGAACATGCCAAGTGCATTCCACAGTCCATCTGTATGTGCCACCGGCTGTCCTGCAAATCCCGGATTAAAAAACGGAGTTCCTGTTACAGCTCCCAGAATAAGGTTCATTACAAGCGCACTGGCAAAAATTGCCACAAATCCCATCAGAAGCTTCCATTCACGGAAAAGAACCGCATCACGGATACCGCCCACCATACAGAGACGTGTTTTCTGTGCAAGACCGCCTACGATCAGGCCGGCTGCCAGAGCGATCCAGATGGAGGCATGGAGAGATCCCGGGCCTTCTGTGGAAAAATGGATAAATGCAGGTGCCGCGACCAGAAGGATCAGAAATACGATCTGAAGTACCGGAAAAAGCTGTCCCTCCAGCGCCGGCATTTTATAAGAGCGTTTCAGTGTGTAGCCTCTTTTCAGGAAAAATACACCTGCAAAAATGCCAAGTGCAAATCCCACAAAGCCGAAAATCGCATTTCCGTCTCCGCCTGCCAGTCTCAGGATCATACGGAACGGGCAGCCAAGGAACATCAGGCAGCCGATCATGACAAACACTGCAAGGATGAATCTGGTAACAGGAGCGGAACCGCCTCTTGCCTTAAATTCTCCGGATACCATTGCCATAATGCAGGCGCCAAGAACCAGTCCGATGATCTCCGGACGTATGTATTGTACCACCGGCGCCGAATGAAATCCCAGAGCACCTGCCGTATCTCTCAGGAAACACGCGATACAGAATCCCATATTTACCGGATTGCCAAAAAATACCAGCAAAGCCGAGATCACACCGATCACAAGCCCTGCTGCTACAATGGCTTTTTTCTCATTTTTCATTTGTTATTTCCTCCTTTTCCCTATGCGTTTCTGTTTGAGTCGTATTTTTTGTTGTAAACGCATATTTCGTACATCAGAATCATATCATTTTTTATTATTTTTTGCCAATTAATTATAGTTGTATTTTTGTGTTATTTATAGATTTTTTCGATAAGTCGTGTTATAGTAAGGATACAGTATCATGAAAAAAATAAGAAAAGGAAGAAGATCATCATGAAAAAAATATATCTGGATCAGGCAAGCACCTCCTGCCCCAAGGCTCCGGGCGTGGCAGATGCAGTCTTTCATTATCTGTCCGGCGATGCAGTCAATATCAATCGCGGAAGCTACGACACGGCTTTTTCTGTAGAAGAGCAGATTTTTGAAACAAGAGAACAGCTGAAGCAGCTTTTCCATTTTCCGGATAAAAGCCGCAATGTAATTTTTACCGCTAATGTCACAGCAAGTCTGAATATTCTTCTGAAAGGGCTGCTCCGTCCCGGAGATCATGTTCTGGTAAGCTCCATGGAGCATAATGCTGTGATGCGTCCACTGGTACAGCTTGAAAAAACAGGAGTAAGCTTCGACCGGATTCCCTGTGACCATGACGGAAACCTGCTTCTGGAACAGGCCGAACAGCTGCTCCGCCCGGAAACCCGGCTTCTCGTATGCCTTCATGGTTCCAATGTATGTGGCACACTGATGCCCATAAAAGCCATCGGGGATTTCTGTCATAAGCACGGGATCCTCTTTGTCCTGGATACTGCACAGACCGCAGGTGTCCTTCCCATAGACATGGAAGCCTGTCATATTGATGCTCTGGCATTTACCGGTCACAAGGGCTTCCGGGGTCCCCAGGGAATCGGCGGCTTTCTTATCCGGGAAGCTCTGGTTTCTGATATGGTTCCTCTTCTCAGCGGAGGCACCGGAAGCATTTCCCACACAGAAGAAATCCCGGATTTTATGCCTGACCGCTTTGAGCCGGGAACTCCTAATATTCCCGGAATCCTTGGGCTCCATGCAGCGCTTTCCTGTCCCGGACTCCTGTGTTCTCAGACGAATTTCCGTCATAAAATGGCGCTGACCGACCATTTTATCCGAGGAATCCAGTCTATGGATCCCCTCGGAAAACAGCTTCGGATCATTGGAAGAACCGACTGTCCGGATACACTGGAAACTGCCGCCCGCTGCGCTGTGGTCTCACTCCAGACTACGGAGATCGATATGGCAGATGCGGCCTTTCAGCTGGATCACACCTATGGGATCATGACACGCGTCGGCCTTCACTGTGCACCTTCCGCACACAGAACGCTTGGAACCTATCCACAGGGAACCATCCGCTTCTCTTTCGGTCCGGAAAACACACTGGAAGAAATAAATACCGCATTGAAGGCTCTGGGAGAGATTACCGGAGTCTGCTGAAACAGGAGGGACAAACATGGATTTTAAACAGCTGGAAGCTTTTACCGCAGTGGTGGATTACGGAAGCTTTTCTGAGGCCGCGCGCCGCCTCTATCTGACCCAGCCTACCATCAGCGCACATATCCGGGCGCTGGAAAATGAGCTGAAGGTAAAGCTGATCATACGGACAACAAAAAAGCTGACCATCACCACAAAGGGATATCAGCTTTATGACAGTGCGATCCGTATCCTCCATATCCGCAATAATCTTCTGGAGGATTTTACCGGTTCCAAAAAACATATTATTGATCTGAGCGCCTCTACCATTCCATCCTCTTATCTGCTCCCGGAACTGCTTGCAGGCTTCGGAAAGATATGCCCGGATGTTTATTTTCACTCCCTGCAGTCAGACAGCTCAGAGGCCATCCAGAAGGTGATTGACGGCAGCGTAGATCTGGGACTTGTGGGACAGTATACCGAGCAGGAGGACTGCTGCTTCATCCCTTTCTGTCAGGATTCTCTGGTGATCGCAGCGCCTGTAACCCCGCATTATCTGGCACTGAAAGAACGCAATGCTTCTCTGCAGGAGCTGGTGCGGGAGCCTATGATCGTCCGCGAAAAAGGCTCCGGAACCAAAAAAGAAATGGATTACTTTCTGGAAAAATCCGATATCCCGCCATCGGATCTCCATGTAATTGCAAGAATGAACGATCTGGAAAGCATCAAAAAATCCATCGTCAACGGCCTTGGAATTTCTATTCTTTCTGCACGTTCCGTTCAGGATCTGCGAAAAACAAAGCAGATCCTGCTGTTTCCCCTGAAAGATGCGGAACACAAAAGAAATTTCTATATCGTATACAGCCGGAACCGAATCCTGAAGCCCCATGTACGCCAGTTTATCCAGTTTGCACGGAGCTTTTATCTTTCCTAGATCACGATGATGTTTTTACATTCTTTATAATCTTTCGGACATCGGTCAGTGATGACTTCTGCCTCTTTAAACGGACGGAAAGTCACAGAGCTGATCTGTCCGAATTTGGATCCGTCACCCAGCACATAGGCCGTTCGGCAGTGTTCCATAGCCGTTCTTTTTACCAAAGCTTCATTTGTATCCGGAGTCGTAAATCCTTCCTTATGGGTGATGCCGTTTGTGCCAAAAAAGCCTTTTGTAAAATGATACATCTGCAGCATCTGCATTGCCTGGCTTCCTACCACGGCCTCTGTGGAACCCTTCAGTTCTCCGCCCAGAAGGCTTACATGAATTCCTTTCTGCGCAAGGATCCTGGCATGGGAAACTGCATTGGTCACAAAGGAAGCCTTTGTATGTTCCAGATAATCCAGCATGAAGCCGGTAGTCGTACCTGCATCCAGAAATACAAAATCTGCGGAACGAATGAGTCCGGCTGCATATCTGGCGATTTTTTTCTTTTCTTCTGTATTCAGATCGGATTTCTGCTCCACGGTAGGTTCATAGGCAGACACCACGTTCTCCAGAGATACCGCGCCTCCAAAAACCCTGGTCAGCTTTCCCATTTTATCCAGCGCCGTAATATCTCTTCGTATGGTTGATTCCGATGTATCCAAAAGCTCTTTCAGCTCTGTGACAGTGACACTTTTTTTCTCTGCCAAAAGCCTGAGAATGATCTCATATCTCTGTTCTGTCAGCATCTTATTCTCCTCTTTCTGTTTATATACAAAGAAACCGCTGCATGGCATCACCGGCCTGAGCCGTCATGTTCCCATACAACAGTTTCTTTATGATTGATTTTCTTTTGTATAAAGGGATCAGAGATTTTCCTGCATAAATTTGCTTACTGCTTCGCAGGCTGCTGCCTCATCCTCACCTTCAAAGGTAAAGATCACTTCATGGCCTTTTTTTACGCCAAGCCCCATAAGTGCAAGAAGCTTACGGCAGTCTACTGATTTGCCTTCTTTTTCAAGGGTCACTGAAGACTGAAAACCTTTTACCAGTTTCACAAGCTCTCCTGCCGGACGTGCATGGATACCTTCATTGTCTGTAACTACGTACTTGAATTCTTTCATTCTTTTATCCTCCAGTTTTATTTTTCTTATACTGCTTTCTTCTTTAATATGCCGAGAAGAAATGCCGAGATCACAGTTCCTGCAACAAGAGCTGCAACGTAGGCTACTGCATTTCCTACTACCGGGAATACAAAGATTCCACCGTGAGGTGCCATCAGCGTACAGTCAAACATCATGGAAACAGCGCCTGCCACTGCTGAGCCTGCAATGCAGGAAGGAAGTACATGCAGCGGATCGGAAGCCGCAAAGGGAATCGCTCCCTCTGTAATAAATGCCAGTCCCATAATAAAGTTTGTAGGACCTGCCTCTCTCTCTTCCTTTGTAAACTTATCCTTAAAGAGAAGGGATGCAAGGGCAATGGCACATGGAGGTGTCATTCCGCCGACCATAACTGCTGCCATGATATCATAATTTCCTGCTGCAATTGACGCTGTACCAAATACATAAGCCGCCTTATTGAACGGGCCTCCCATGTCTATGGCCATCATTCCGCCAAGAACAATTCCTAAAATAACTTTACTTGTATTTCCCATTCCTGTCAAGGCATTATTTAAGCCTGTATTCAGTCCGCCCATAACCGGCTCTACCACAAATGTCATGATCAGTCCCATAAAGAGAATACCTAATACCGGATAAAGCAAAACAGGTGCTATCTTTTCCAGAGCTTCCGGAAGCTTATCGCAGATTTTGCGAAGTCCAAGGATCAGATAGCCTGCCAGAAAGCCTGCCAGAAGTGCTCCAAGGAAGCCGGATTTTCCATTTGCCGCGATCATGCCTCCCACAAGACCAACCGCCAGTGCCGGTCTGTCACCGATGGCCATTGCAATGAAACCAGACAGGACGGGAAGCATGAAGCCAAAGGCTGTGCCGCCAATATTTTTCAGGACAGCCGCCACTGGGGTAATGGTACCGAAGTTTGATCTCTGGTCAGCAGGAAGAGCATTCAAATCAACGAAAAGACCATCGATCAGGAAAGCAATAGCGATCAGGATTCCGCCTCCCACAACAAGAGGAAGCATGTGGGAAACACCGTTCATAAGCTGGGTATATATCTTATGGCCGGCACTGCCGCCTGCCTTTGCGCCTGAAGAAGTATTCTGGGAGCCTGCCAGTCTTTCGTCGATGTCCTTTTTCTCCTGATCTGCTTTATCGATAATATCCATAAATTCATCTACGGACTGTGCGTTTCTGAGCGCTGCGGTAAAGTCCTCGTCCATCAGCATCACCGAAAGTTTACTGAGCACATCCAGATGAACATTGTCCTCTGTATTTGGAGCAGCAATCAAAAAAAGGAGGGTTACCGGTTCATCATCCAGTGACTCAAATTCCACACCGTCTTTTATCACCATGGCTGCCAGTCCGGGCTTCTTTACCGCATCACATTTCCCATGAGGAATGGCAATTCCCTCTCCGATACCGGTGGTACTTTCTTCTTCTCTTAAATACACCTGTGCCCGATAAGCATCTCTGTCACTGATCTTTTCACTTCTGACCATAAGATCCACAGCCATATCCAGAGCTTCTGATTTGCTTCCCGGAGCTGCAGTCAGTGATACACTTCTTCTGTCAAGCAGATCTGTGATTCTCATAACACTTTCTCCTCCTTCATTTCCTGCGCTACCTGACGGTAGACTGCTTCGATTTCCTTACCTGTTGCCAGATTTTCCGAAAAGGCACTTGCACTTCCTGCCGCGATTCCCATATAAAAAGCATGCCGGTAATCCTTTTTTTCCATCCAGGCGGCTATCGCAAATAGGTAGGAGTTCTCTTTCCTTTGATTTACCGCTTAGTTTTGAGCAGGCAGCAGCCTATCGTAAGGCTAACGGGCAATATGTAAGGAAAAATCAATGGCGAGAAACAACCGTAAGGGTGTTAATCGACCTTGATTAACAAATGAATATGATAGGCGTATCATTAGAAATAGTGGTACGCCTATTTTTTTGCCCTGATTTGCAGATTTGTTCTTTCTCACACTTTTGGATATAATGAAGCCAAGAAAGGACGGTGACAATTATGAGAGATAAAACCTATCACGCATATCTGGATAGCCACGAACGGCAAATAGTTATACATAGCCTTGTGGAGCTGAAAAATCAGCTTATACAGCAAGGTAGATATACGGACTGCGTTGACGAGCTGATATTCAAGGTCATAAATGCACCCGTGAAGAAACTGAAAGTGATACTGACAGGAGGTGCAATGTATGATGAAAAATTTACCGAGCTTGTAAAGGTAGCGGTGGAAAAACTGAAAGAAGATACTGTCTATCAGATGATACAGCTTAGTCCAGACTATCAAAAGGAAAATGATGCAATCTCTCTAAAGAAAATGAGGAATACAAAGCCATTCAGGACGAGATTGAGAGCCTGTATCAGCAATATCCGAAAGTGTTAAGTGTGTTTGATACGGAACAGGCAACGGAGCTTACAAAGGAAGAATGTGCCGCTGTTATCAAAGTAACGGAGTTAAAGAACAGGCTGACCGATATGGAAATGCAGTCGGTTTACTTCCGTGGCTGTTACGACAGCGTTGGGTATCTTAAAAAGGCGGGAATTTTATAACCGAACAAAGGCGGCATTGGCGTAAAGCTGATGCCGTTTTTACATAGCCATATAGAAATTTAGCTTCTGTATGGTAGAGATGAATAGCCTAAATAACTTGAAATGGTTATAATCTGCAACTATAATTAAGAAACAACAAATAGTGAAAAGAAAGTGGTCTACTAAGTCTGAACAACAGATTTTCCTTGAAAAAAGGGATTTCTCAGTTTGTGTCCTGCCTGATAATAGCACTATTCTCAGCCGCTGACCTGTACTTTTTAGGCAAAAATGTTATTCTGGAACTCGAAAGGAGGTAGCAAATTATGAATCAGCAAAAAGTAGGCTTGTTCTTAAAGGAGCTGCGGAGCGAAAAATCTATCACACAAGCAGAGCTTGCCGAACTGCTTGGAGTATCCAATCGAAGCATTTCCAGATGGGAAAATGGTACGACTATGTATCGAAAATATGGTATTCAATATGCGATGCTTGGACATATGGGATGTCACATTGTCTCCAAACTAATTTGGATGATTTTGGTTTAAGGAGGAAGTCCGATATGGGTATTTCAAAGAAAAGAAAGATAAATCAGTACAAAAGGATTTTTGCGGCGGTGATTGCTGTCTTGGGGGTATGTGTACTTACAATCTGTATTTTAACAACAGAAAACATTTCTGATATGACACAGGCGGCAAAAATCACAATCATAATAGGCGGCTGCGTAGTGTTTGGAATTGCTTTCATCATTGCGGTTATATTGGATAGAGCCGCAGGACATTATGAGTGTAGAGAATGTCATCATCATTTCCAACCAAGCATAGCAGCATATCTTTTGGGTATGCGTTCTCCGACAAAGCGATATTTGAAATGTCCTAAGTGCGGAAAACGCAATTATTGTAAGGTAATATTTAGTGAAGAACATTGTGAGTAATTTATCAAGTATTTTGCTTAAAATCGGCAAATGCCACGCAAAGTAGCAGAAAAATTCTGAATGTCATCTCTGCTTGCTTGTAATGTAAAGCACGGTTTTCTATACTTGGCGTATCAATATAAGGAGGTCACGAGAATGACATTTGCAGAAAAACTAAAATCTATCCGCAAGCAGGCAGGGCTTTCGCAGGAACAGCTTGCCGAGAAGTTAGGCGTGTCAAGACAGGCAGTTACAAAATGGGAAACTGATATGGGTATTCCCGATATTGAAAATATTATGGCTATCTCTGCCCTGTTTGACATTTCCATTGACGAACTGCTTTCCAATGAAAGAGGAATGAAAAAATCTGACGAGTATCTGTTTGAAAGCGTTACGGAATATGATATTGACGAGCCAAAACGCTATGATATGAAATTCGGCGGAGCAAAGAGGTTTGTATTGTCAGGTTATGAGGGAGAAAAAATCCGTGTCCGTCTGGTATCTAATACCCTCTCCACGCTCCAGAGCGATTTTAAGGCTAAAATTGATGACATCCGAAAACGGATTGATGTAGATGTAATCCGAAAAAACGGCGTATCCGAAGCAACGGCAAAAGAAGCTGTCAGTATTTTCGTTCAAATTCCTATGCCCTATGTAGGAAAAATTGAGTGCGCTGTCAATGCGGAAACCGTAGAAATCCATTCTTTGGATTGCGACAGTATTGAGCTTGATGTAAAGACGCCGAATATCATCTTAAACGATGTCGGCGATACGGTAGAAATCAACTGCAATCTGGATATGGATGTGGTTTGCAATTCCTTAAAGGGCTACCTTGCAATCAATCAGGTATCGGCAACTTCAAAAATCCATATTCCAGAGGGAGAAGTATTTACTGCTGTTACGAAAGGTATCGGAACAAGCATTTCCTATGAAAAGGACGACAGGCAGACCGAACGGTTTGACACGCCCGATGCGGAAAATGTCATTGAACTGAACGGCATTAAAAGTGAGCTTATTATCTGTATGGATAAACAGGGGGTGTAATGGAATGAGAACAAGTTATTTGAAGAAATACATCATCAGCTCTTATGTTTTAGTATGGGTACTGATTATCTTTGTGGCAGGTACGGCAAGTCTGGTTTTTGATACCCCGCCTGTCATTATGTGGATTATCCGTAATCTGATTGCGTGGTCGCCAACCTACTTGCTTTTTCTTGGTTGGAAGCATTTCAGACCGAATGAAACAAGAATAGCTTTTATAAAACGGTGCTTTTCTGGAAAAGTCGAGCTGTTGCCTTTGTTATTCTCTTTTACCCTGACCTTTGGAATTAGCCTGTTGGCATTGTTTATTTTCTCCATAATTCAGGGAAAGCCGATGTTCTCCTATTTCAACTTGGGAACAACAGCATTGCCGCTTAGTATTTTCCTATCCTTCACTTCTGGACCGACAGGCGAGGAACTTGGGTGGCGTGGCTTTATGAGAGAGGAATTTAACAAGAAGTATGGTTTTCTGAAATCGTCCATTTTTCAGGGCTTGGTATGGTGCTTCTGGCATACCCTGTTATGGATTGTAGACTCCGAGTTTACGGATTTAAGGGCAATCCCGTATGTTATTTCCAACATTGTTGTCATTACCTCTATTACGGTTTTGATGAATATTTTTCTGGAACGATATAACAATCTGCTCTACTCGGTGCTGCTGCACTTTGGCTTTAACATCATTTATGTGTTCTTATATGCGGATATTGGATTTTTTGTGATTTTAACTGTTCTTTACCTGATTATCACGCCGATTGCCGTATGGATAAGGAACAGCTTTTTGAAAAAGAACATATCGGAAATTTATTAAATTACAGCGAAAGGAAATTTGAAAATGAATAATCTTGAAAAAATCCAAAAGGCAATGAAGGTCTTTCACATCATTGCAAAAATTGTAGCGGTATTTAGTTTTGTGGCGATTGCTTTTACATTAGTGTCTGGCAGCGTAAGTTTGATGGCAGATAAACTTCCATTTGGCGAACTTCTGCAAAGGCTGCTCATAGAAGCTGACAGAACGATTGACAATCGGGAAATAGGAATAGCCCTGCTCTGTGAAAGCGTGGTTTTGATTATGGGAGCGATTGAAGCTATTTGTGTTTGCAGATATTTTAAGTTGGAGTTGAGCGAGGGAACACCTTTTACCGAAGCAGGAGCAAAGAGAATAACGAGGCTCGGAATACTCTTTATTGTTGTAGAGATTTTATCAGCAGCATTTTCTTCTGCGATGGAAAAGTTTGCGTTTGTTTCAGAACGGATGGATAACGGCGGTGGCATTGGTATCGGCATTTGCTTGATTTTACTTGCAATGGTTGTTCGCTACGGTGCGGAATTGGAGCAACGAAGCAGAGCAAAATAACGCAGGAGGATTTCTATGGGAAATAGCAAATGGGTACTCTGCCCTGTCTGCGGAAATAAAACAAGATTGCAGCTTCGGGCAGACACAGAACTTAAAAACTTTCCTCTCTACTGCCCGAAGTGCAAGCAGGAAAGTTTGATTAACGCAAAGGATTTACAGGTAACGGTTATTAAAGAATTTAGAGAAATAAAATGAGAACATTTTTAATTCTTTTAGGTTGGTTAATTCTTTTGTTTTATGGTCGTGTTTCTACGGAACACGAAGCACAGTTATCAGCTCTTGAAAATCAGTTACAATGGTATGATGACCAAGTTAGGTATCATCTGAATTGGACTGTTTGTGAACGCTATATAGATGAGGGTATCACAGGTACACAGGCTAAAAAAAGACCTGCATTTTTGCGTATGATTGAAGATGCAAAGCGGGGTAAATTTGATTTGATTGTTACCAGAGAGGTTTGCCGTTTTGCAAGAAATGTCGTAGATACTCTTGTAGTTACCAGAGAACTGAAAAATATCGGTGTGGAAGTGTTCTTCATTGATGACAACATCTGGACTATGGACGGTGACGGAGAGTTGAGATTATCTCTTATGGCAACATTGGCTCAGGAGGAAAGTCGTAAAACTTCCGAGCGTGTGAAGGCAGGACAGAAAATCAGCCGTGATAATGGTGTTCTCTATGGAAACGGAAATATTTTAGGATATGACCGTGTAGGTGATACCTATGTTATTAACGAAGAACAGGCAGAAACGGTACGCATCATTTACGACCTGTATCTAAAAGGCTATGGCTCAATGAAAATTGCAAAGATGCTGACCGAGCAAAAGAGGAAAACAGCTTCAGGACTTGTTAAGTGGAGCGTTTCTAATATTATGAGAACAATTAAAAACGCCACTTATACAGGAACAAAATGCTATAACAAATCCAGAAGCAATAACTTTCTGGAGCAAAAGAGAGTTAATAATCTGGATATGTCCACTTATGAATATGTAGAGGGCGACTTCCCCGCTGTTATTTCTCAGGAGATTTGGGATAAAGCTCAGACAATACGAGAAAGCAGAGTAAAGCCTGCTTTAGTGACGGCAGGGAAAACCACTCACAGCAAGCGTGACTCACGGGATATATGGGTCAACAAGCTGCGTTGCTCTTGTGGGTCATCATTCCGTAAAAACAAATGGCATACTAAGTTGGATGGGAAAATATCGTATGGCTATCAATGCTATAATCAGCTTAACAATGGCATTAAGCGAAAAAGGGCAGAGTTAGGATTAGATACCGAGGGCTATTGTGATATTAAAATGATAACCGATTGGAAACTTGATTTTATGGCGAAGGCTCTGTTAGAGCATTTATGGACAGAACGAAAAGAAGCTGTCCTCATCGCCTTAGACCTTATTAAGCATTATTATAAGGAAGAAAGTGCTACGGGAAACAGCTTAGATATTGAAGCAATACAAGCAAAACTCAATAAGGCAAATCAGAGGTTGACAAACCTTATTGCTATGAGAGCAGACGGAGAAATCAGCAAAGACGAATATCAGACAATGAGAAGTCCGATTGATACCGAAATCCAGAAGTTACAAAAGGAGCTTAACGAAGCTCCGACAGATGCAATCAGTCCAAGAGGATTAGATTTAGAGGGTATTCGTTCAACACTCAACAGCCTAATTGATTTTAGCGGCAGCACAATCAGCCACGATGTTATCAATCAATTTGTCTATATGGTTATCCCGACTACTGACACAACATTCGATTGGTATCTAAAATTAAATGGAGATGCCAATGTGAAAGCAACCTTTACCGCAGAGGGACGAAAGAAAAACTGCGTTATCAGGTTGGAGGAAATCGAACAGATTTCCTCGTTACATAGGAAAGAGAATGAGGACAGTGCTCATTTCATTAAAAACCCCTGTATTTTTACCTTTCTGCACAGCCTGCCATAAAGCCTGCCACCATGGAATCCCCGGCACCTACACCGTTTACCAGTGTTCCTTTTGGAACCGGCTTCTGGTACACCTGACCGTCCGCTGCGATCAGAACAGCTCCCTCTCCGGCCATGGAAACCAGAACATTTTTCGCTCCCATTTCCTGCAGCTTCTTACCATAAGGAACCACATCCTCTCTGGTGTTCAGTTCCACTCCAAAGATCTCACCCAGTTCATGATTGTTTGGTTTTACAAGGAAGGGATGGTATTTCAGCACCTTCACCAGCAGGTCTCTGGTTGCATCTACAACAGTGGTCACATCTCTTTCTTTCAGCCGGTCCATGATTCTCTCATACATATCGTCAGGCATGGACGACGGAATACTCCCTGCAAGAAAAAGGACATCTCCTTTTTGAAGCTGATCCAGCTTTTCCATCAGTTCTTCTACCTTGTCCGGACTGATTTCCGGTCCGGCACCATTGATCTCTGTTCCATCGATGGATCTCAGTTTTACATTGATTCTGGAAATTCCGTTTTCCACAGAAATAAAGTCGGAATCCACTCCCATTTCCTGCAGTCTGCGGATGATCTCGTCTCCTGTGAAACCGGCAGTAAAACCAAGGGCTGTGTTTCGGATTCCCAGGTTCATAAGAACGGTGGAAACATTGATTCCCTTGCCTCCGGGAAGGATTTTTTCTGCGCTTGTCCGGTTGGTCAGTCCCAGTCTGAAATCCTCCACATCCACAATGTAGTCCAGAGATGGGTTAAAGGTTACTGTACAGATCATCTTTTCTCCTCCCTCTATACTGACTTTAATTGTTTTTGACCATTTTCTTTTGTATGTGCTTATTATATTCCTAAATTCAGTCAAAATCATCCAAGCTATTTCACAAAATTCTTGACTGATTTTGATGGAATTTGCACAATTTCTCCCATCTTATAACTCCTGTATCCTTCTGCGAAGCTCTTTGTCTCTGTCTTCAAAAAGCAGTTCCCTATTATATCTTATATAGCGCTCGCACTCATAAGTTTCCAGAAATCGCACACAGTAAAAATCCGTATTAATCCCGGATACAAACATCACCATTTCCTGGCTGTTGTAAAAACCTGCTTCCATAAAGTCAAAGGCATATTCCAGTGTATGCTCCGCTGTTTCGCAGTCCTGTTCCCAGGCATCTCTGTCTTTTTCAAAAACGTCTCTGACTGCATCAAATCTTTCCTCTTCCGGAATCTGAGTTTCTCTTTTTAAAATTTTTTCATAACTTCGCAAAAGTCCCGCAGCCTTTCTCACGGAAAGCTCCTCTTTTCGTTCCAGAAGCCCCTGGGCTTTTTTCTTTTCCATGGTATTAAGAAGCTCATCTGTATAGTCTCCCAGCCGGAAAAACAAGGGTTCTTCTGTCTGGTCCTGCCTCAGCCTTTTCAGGACTGTAAACACTTTTTCCAGAACCAGTTCACCCTGAACCGCCTCTCTGATCTTCTGGCGCATACCGGAAAAGATCAGATTGACCACACTTAGTCTCTCGTCAAAAGGCGCATGAGAAACTTTTTTTACCATTCCTTCGGAGCTTTTTCCTTCCAAAATCTCGGAAATATGATAATCCTGCTGATACTTTTGATAAAGCTCATAATAATCTGCAAATTCACCGGAAATCCGGTCATGCTGAATATACTGGATCACCAGATTTCTGTTGATTTCTTTTCCGATTTTTTCACATACTTCCATCATTCTGGACAGATCCTCCCATCCTCTGGGTGTTGCAAACTGCTTTCCGTCAATGGTGGTCTCCATCTGATAAAAGCAGGAATTACGAAGCTCCAGATAAGCAAGGATCGCCGGATGAAAGTTCTCCTGGCAGGCATACTTCCGCCATGCCTGATAGTCTGGTTCCACCAGGATCTTCTTCACACGATCCAGGGTGACCACGTCAAATTCTCTTACAGATTTGTTATATTCCGGTGGATTTCCTGCTGCTGCGATCACCCATCCCTCCGGGATCCTGTGATTTCCAAAGGTTTTATTCTGCAGGAACTGCAGCATTGCCGGGGCAAGTGTTTCCGATACGCAGTTGATCTCATCAATAAAAAGGATTCCTTCGCTGAGACCGGTTTCCTCCATACGGTCATAAATACTTGCCACAATCTCACTCATGGTATATTCTGTGGCAGAATACGATCTGCCTCCATATTCTTTTTTGGAAATATAAGGAAGCCCGATGGCGCTCTGTCTGGTGTGATGCGTGATGGTATAAGATACAAGCGCCACCTGACACTCGCGGGCTGCCTGCTCCATGATCTGGGTCTTTCCGATCCCCGGAGCTCCAAGGATCAGAATCGGTCTCTGTCTCACTGTGGGGATCTCATATTCCCCGTATTCATTTTTTAAAAGGTATGCCCGGACAGTATCCACAACCTCCTGTTTTGCCTGTCTGATATTCATAATTTTTCTCCTGTTTCTTTTCTTTTTTATTCAGAAACACTCGGGTGTTCCTGCTGTATTTCCTGTATCAGATCCTCTTCTCCAAGGATCAGTTTCATGGCCCAGGGAGGCACATCCACATCCCTGTAGTCCTCTTTCATAAATACAAAAACCGTGTCATAAGGCGGCATCCTTCCGGGAAATATTCCATAGCCGTCTGTGAAATAAAGAAGCCCCCGAAGCTTTTGAAACGCACCTTTTTTGATCAGCTGCTCCACATATTGAAAGGCTGGACGAAAGTCCGTTCCTCCGAAGCCTTTTATGGTAAAATCCTGAAGATACTGCTCCATTTCCTCCTGATCATGGATCACAACATCCTCCCGGACCCGGTCATCACACTGAATAATATGCACCTGAATTTTTCGGAAAAAGCTTTCGGATCCGGAAAGCACACAATAGGTTTCCTCCAGAAATTTCTGTATCAGCTCCCCTTTGCAGGACATGGACGTATCCACTACGATCACAAAATCTTCGATCTTTCGGGTTTCTTTTGTTTCCAGAGGCTCGATCAGAGGCAGATTTCCGTAATGTTCCATTCCATAATGATAATAAATGTAATCAAAGGTATCCATGTCCACCTGCATCTCTTCTTTCAGCACCGAAAAACGCCGGAGAAATTCCCGGTAATCATATCGTTTTCTGTTCTGTGCCCGAAGCTGTTCCATAAGCGTCGGTGCCTCTTTGGAATCTTCTTTGGACATCAGCTCCATTTCTGTCTGAAGCTTTTTCCGTTTATCCTCCCAATGTTTTTTCGGGCTTGCCATCCCGCTTTTTTCTTCTGTATTTTTCCAGAAATGATGATCGTCTTTGCGAAATTCCTGAATCAGTCTTTCTGTTTCTTCCTCCGGCAGCGTTTCCAGAATCCTGTAAATACGCTCTGCGGTCAGGATCCCATACTGCGCCTTCCACTTCCGGTAAATTTCTCTTCGGAAGCTTCCCGGCCGGATATAGGCCGGTTTCGCATAAAGATCATCGATCATGTTTTCCACTGCAATATCAGAAGCCAGATCCCATAGTTTCCGGTTCCTGTCCTTACGCCCCCATAAATGGCAGAAAAGACAGTGCAAAAGCTGATGGAGATACAGACGATTCAGCAGGATCTTCTGATTCATAAATACAGGAATCAGCCAGGCCGGAGAAACAAAAAGCTGTTTTCCGTCTGTTCCAATTACAGAAGTCTCTTCTGATAAAACAGGCCGCAGTTCACTGAGAGGGCTGCACAGAAAATGCATGGAGATTCCCAGTTCATTTCTCGAGTTTTTCAGGATCTCCTGACAGATATCCAGAATCTCCTCTTCCTTTTTTCTTTGTTCATGTACGAAATTCCCGTATTTATCCCGGTATTTTTTCTCCATATCTGTCCTTTCTTTTTCTACAGTTCAAAGCTTCGTCTCTTCTTTTTGCCCAGACTTCCCAGCCTCTCCATCAAGATTCCGGTCCACTGAGGATCCTCCTGCCTCTGGGCTGTTTCCAGCAGTTTTTCTATGGTTTCACGATCCGGTTGAAGCAGCTCCAGAAGTCTTTCCAGCAGCTGGTATTCTTTCTCCCGGCCCAGAAGCTCTGCCGCGTGTACACTGTGTGCTCTCAGATAAACAAGGTATTTTTCCTGTGCTTTTTCAGTAAGCCTCAATGGAAACAGTACTCTTCCAAGCGCCAGCCGCAGCACCACCTGTTCCTTCTCCCAGGCAATGGCATAAGGAAAGATCTCATCATATTCCCCCGTATTTAATACCCGGTTCTGAAAGCAGTTCCGATACCGGATCCCGCTTCCATGTATATGATTTTCCAGAATACGGGCAGGTGTATTTTCTACCCCTTCCTCAAAAAATTCCGGAAACCAGAAGCAGCCCTTCTGATTCTTTTTTTCTATTTTGACACAAAGAGTTTCCGGTATTTCTGTAAGGATTTCCCGCAGACAGGAGCGGTCGTTTTCCCCCAGCCTGACAGTCAGCTCACTTACCTGATGACAGCCGGTAAGCGCTCCTGCTCCCAGATCACGGAGCGCCCCTCCAAAAGAAATCTTTTTCAGGTTCCGACAGTTATAAAAAGCATATCTCCCTGTTTTTTCTATACTTTGCGGAAGGATCAGCTCTTCCAGATCTGGTCCTGCGATTTCAGGAAGTTTATCCACACTTTCAACGGTTTTTCCCTCCTCTGTACACAGATTTCCTCTGCGTAACGCCTCCTCCAGTTCTTTTGGATCCATCCGGTCAGAAAACACATAATCCCCAATCTCAGTTACTGTCTCCCCCATAAGGCTCTCCGGGATTTCTACAATGCTGTCATAGCCAAAGACTCTGCTGATCTTTCTCCCATTTTTTGTTCTTTCACACAAATACTGCATTTTCAATACCTTTCCACAGGTTTTCTCTAAAACAGATCACCTGATTTTTGTCCTGAAATCAATCCTACCATCCGGGACTTTTTCCGTCAAGATTCCATTTCCAAACTTGTGTACTGCCCCAAAATGCCCTATAATTAGGATTAACCTTTTTACAGGAGGAAAAACATATGATTATCAGCCCAAAAGAATTTAAACTCAAAGACGGACGAATCGCTCTGCTTAGAAGCCCTGAAGAAAAGGATGCCCAGGGAATGCTGGATTATCTTTCTCTTTCCACAGAAGAAACCGAATTTCTCCTGCGATATCCTGAGGAATGCGGCAGCTATACCCCTCAGGAGGAAGCACAGTTTTTTGATCAGGTAAACGCTTCCGACCATGAAGCCATGCTTGTATGTCTGGCAGACGGAAAAGTTGTCGGAAACTGTCAGATATCGTGGAATACCCGCATAAAAACCCGGCATCGAGCCAATGTAGCCATTGCCGTTTTAAAGGAATTCTGGAATCAGGGTATCGGAACAAGAATGTTCCAGGAAATGATTCAGATTGCAGAAAAAAATCCTGATCTTCTACAGATTGAATTAGAATTTATTGAAGGCAACAGCCGCGCCCGCGCCCTGTACGAAAAGATGGGATTTCGGATCACCGGAATAAAACCCAATGCCATACGGCTGAAAGACGGAACCCTCCTTCATGAATACTCCATGATCCGGGAGATCAGACGATAAATTTTCCCCAAAAGAAATGCAGAGCATTATTTCAGCCCTGCATTTCTTTTGTTCTGCTACTGCTCCTCTCCCATTCGGATTTTTTCCAAATGGGCAGAAAGTTCTTCCGATACATTGTCAAAAAGATAATTCTTACTGCTCTGACGCCGTGATCTCCATTCCTGTTTTCCGTTTTTTTCCGCGTCTTCGATCTCTTTTTTCAATCCCTGTGCGGAAAGTCTGCTGGCTCCCTGCCCCAGAATGATCATCTGCTCCAGACCGTCAGAGGTTGCCACTGTCACCTGATACTGGCGGCCGATCCGGTGAACTGTTTTTTCTATATACTGGTCTGCTGTCTCCGCCTCTTTTGTATACACCACATAAATATTATGGTAGGGAATGACCTCCTCTGCATGTCCTTCTACCTTGTATGCATCAAAAACAAGGATCAGAGTACATTTTCGATATCCCTGATAATTACTGAGAATATCCATCAGCTTATCACAGGCCGCATGGATGTTTTCCTTTGCCAGCTCCCGCAGATCCTCCCAGGCAAAAACAATATTGTACCCGTCCACCAGGAGATATTCTTCCTTTCTCGGTTTCCCGGGACGATACCGTACCGTTTCTTTCTGAGAGGAAACGGTAGTCTTTGAAGCATACATAGCCCGTTCTCTTTTTACCGGTCCAAAGGTACGTTCAAAGATTGCCTGCAGCTCCTGCTCATCCTCATAGCTTCCACTATAGGAATAGCCCTTCTGATATTTTTTTCCTGAAGTATCTGACAGCACTCTTCCGTTTTCTTCCTCATCTTCCTCTGAAAGCTCATACCAGCTTTCCGCTTCCGCAGACAAAGCTTCTGCATCGATTCCACTGTCCAGATGCATATATTCCTCCACCTGATCCCAGGGTACCACAAAGCCTGCTCCGTGTGCACAAAATACCGACCCTGCAGGATTTTCCAGATCATGCTCGGAATCATATCCAACAGCCTGTACCACAGCCTCCTGATTTTTGCAGGGCGCATAACCTTTCAGGTTACAAAACAGTCTCCCCCTCCCGCTGGTATAGGCCACCACCTGCTTCTGATAATCGCGCATCCGAGAAACAGCAGCCGTCCCGGTAAGAACAGACATATCCCCTTCTGTTTCCGGCGGTTCAAAGCTTCCCTGCATCTGCTGGATATCAGACATGGCGCGGCCGATCAGTTCAGAAGGAACCTCCAGACGAAATTCATAATAAGGTTCCAGAAGAATACTTTTTGCTTTTTTCAATCCCTGGCGTACCGCACGGTACGTTGCCTGACGGAAGTCGCCGCCTTCCGTATGCTTGGTATGTGCCCGTCCGGTCAAAAGAGTGATCTGTACATCTGTCAGTGGAGATCCGGTAAGAACACCCAGATGTTCCTTTTCTTCCAGATGGGTCAGGATCAGTCTCTGCCAGTTCCGTGCAAGAACATCCTCACTGCACGCAGTAAAAAACTGACAGCCGCTTCCCGGTTCTCCCGGCTCCAGAAGGAGATGAACCTCCGCATAATGACGGAGAGGCTCAAAATGTCCCACACCTTCTACCGGCGCCGCAATGGTTTCTTTATAGACAATATTTCCCGTTCCAAATTCCACAGCCACATGAAAACGGTCCCAGATCATACTTTTCAGAATCTCTGTCTGCACCTCTCCCATAAGCTGTGCGTGGATCTCCCCGAGACGGCTGTCCCAGAGAATGTGAAGCTGCGGCTCTTCCTCCTCAAGCTCCCGGAGATTCTGGAGCATCTTATGAGGATCACAGCCTTCAGGAAGAAGGATCTGATAATTCAGCACCGGTTCCAGCACAGGCATCCGGGATTCCTCTTCGATTCCGATCCCCTGTCCCGGACAGGTTTTGGAAAGTCCGGTAACTGCGCAGATTTCTCCTGCCTGCACCTCCGGCACACTGTCTGCCTTTGCCCCGGAATAAATCCGGATCTGGTCGATCTTTTCCCCATTCAACAGAGTTTTTACTTTCAGACTTCCTCCTGTAATCTTCAGGTAAGTAAGACGGTTTCCCTGGGGATCTCTGGCGATCTTAAAGACCTTTGCCCCAAATTCCTCCGGATATTTCCGGCTGAGCGTATAACTTTCCAGACCCTTCAGGAATTCCTGTACTCCCTGCATTTTAAGTGCAGATCCAAACCAGCAGGGAAAGACCTTTCTCTCTGCAATCAGACGGCAGATCTCTCCGTGTTCCAGCTCTCCTGTTTCCAGATAGGTCTCCAGAAGCGCTTCCTCACACATGGAGAGATTCTCCAGAAGCGCTTCCCGTTCCTCCGGATCACTGTTTTCCCTCTCTTTTTCTGCTGTCATAGGGCCAAAGTCCATACAGTTTTCATTCAGTCTTTTCCGGAGATCTGCCAGAAGTCCTTCCCTGTCTGTCCCCTGCTGATCCATTTTATTTACAAAAAGAAAAACAGGAATTTCATAGCGGGCCAGAAGCCGCCATAAAGTCATGGTATGGCTTTGTACTCCGTCCATGCCGTTGATCACCAGAATCGCATAATCCAGCACCTGCAGAGTACGTTCCATTTCCGCCGAAAAGTCCACATGTCCCGGTGTGTCCAGAAGAGTGATCTCCATATTTTCAGTCTTCAATACTGCCTGCTTGGAAAAAATTGTAATTCCTCTTTCTCTTTCCAGTTCATAAGTATCCAGAAATGCGTTTCCGTGATCCACTCTCCCAAGTTTACGGATCTCTCCGCAAAGATAAAGCAGTCCCTCAGAAAGAGTGGTCTTTCCCGCATCTACATGGGCCAGGATGCCCACACATATCTTTTTTTTATTTTTTTCAGGTCCCTGTACGCCCATGAAAAGTGCCTCCTAATTTGTCCGTATAATAAAAAAATTATATCACAAGTAAAAACCGCCGTCGATAGATTGTCATCTATAAACAAATAATCGCCCTATATTTTTTGTAAAATTGTTCACTCCACACCTGTTTTTTTAGCTTCGGCAGTTGTATGTTTATGTTATAAGCAAAAAGAATCCTCCTCAAAGCGCAGGAGGATGGAACCATACATATAAAGGAGGTTTGATCCTATGTTAACAGCAAAGCAGAATATGATCGAATGTATAAAAGCCGGCGGCAGTCCGGATCGTTTTGTAAATCAGTATGAGGCCATCCGCCTTTTGCCTCATCCATTCATGATGACCAGTCCTCAGCCTCAGAAAGGTCAGCTGAACGTTGTAAATGCCTGGGGTGTTACCAACAGCTTTCCGGAAAACACCCCGGGTTCTTTCCCGGTTCATACTCCGGATAAGATTGTTGTAAAGGATATCGAAAACTGGAGAGATTATGTAAAAGCGCCTTCTCTTACTTTTCCTCAGGAGCTCTGGGATCAGTGCAAAGCCATCTATGATGCCGTAGACGGTACAAAAGCATTCAAAGCCGCCTTTGTTGCCCCCGGACTTTTTGAACAGACTCATCATCTCTGTGAAATGGTCAATGCTCTGTATTATTATGTAGACTATGAAGATGAAATGCATGATCTGATCAAATATCTGACTGAATGGGAACTGAAACTGGCGGAAGGAATCTGCGAGCATCTCCATCCGGATATGATCTTCCATCATGACGACTGGGGCAGCCATGACAGCACGTTCCTTAGTCCGACCATGTTTGAAGACTATTTCCTTGATTCCTACAAAGAAATCTATGGTTATTACAAGAATCACGGAGTGGACTACATTGTACATCATTCTGACAGTTACGCTGCAACCCTGGTTCCGGATATGATCGATATGGGTATTGATGTATATCAGGGCTGCATGAAGACCAATAATGTCCCGGAACTGATCAAAAAATACGGCGATAAGATCAGCTTTATGGGTGTGATCGAAAATGCCTTTGTGGACCACGAAGGCTGGACGGATGAAGAATGTGAAAAAGTAGTCCGCGAAACCATTGATGAGTGCGGCATCCACAGCTTTATCCCATGTATCGCCCAGGGCGGTCCCGGATCTGTATATCCAGGTGTATATCTGTCTTTGTCCAGCGCGATCGATAAAGTCAATCAGGAACGCTTCGGGTTCACACCGGAGCAGCAGGAAGCCATGAGAATGCCTCACGAGATCATGTTCTGATCTATTTTTTGAAACAAAGAGTCAAGTCCCTTCGATCCCTCCAGATCCGTGTTTTATCTGTTGTTCTGTCAGATAAAACACGGATTTTTCACGATCTGCAGTTCTCGTATGCCTTTAGAAAAAGCATGGAGATATAACAGTAGTTCCGTATCTCCGGATCCTCCAGATCAAGCTTCATGTTTTCCTGTATCTTCTTGATTCGATATACGGTAGTATTCCGATGAAGAAACAATTCTGCTGAAGTATGTGCAACTGAGCGTTCATTACTCAAAAAACTAAACAATGTACGGAACATCTCACTTCCGTTCTGCTGCTCCTGCCAAAGGCTGAGAACTGCCGGCATACATGCCATTACCTTATCTTCCAACGGTGCCGATGCTGTCAGAAGGTATTCGGAAGCCATGTTTTCAAAATATTGAATGGCTTTTGGTTTCGGAAGCTGTTTGTTTCTTTCCAGAGCATATTCTGCCTGACGATAAAATCTGGAGATCTCCATAATACCATTATGATTCGGAAGGCTGAATCCAATCTGTACCGGATTATGTACCACCAGATTCCTCAGCAGCAGACAGGAATCCTGATCTTTTGCCAGATTTCTGTCTGAAAGCAGGATCAGGTCATGATTTCGGATATTGATACAAACATCTGTAAGATTTTGGATCAGCATACGAAAAAGAGAATTGATCTGACGGGATACAACTTCAGGATCCTCCTTTTCAGTAAATCGGATCAGCGCTATGTAATACGTTTCTTCCCCTGTCCATCCCTGATAGTTCATCTGCATCTTCAATTTTGTTTTATCATAAAGGCGGTCCATCATAAGGTCCAGAAAAACATTATTCATACTTTCCGATATATCTTTCAACGTATACAGTCCCATATATGTCTGGAGTACATCTGTAAATTTTTCCAGAAGCTGCGCATCTCCCTGATTCAATTTTCTCTCTTTTGCGATCAGATTCATTCTCCCGCATACGATATTATCTACATATACACAATAGCTGATTCCCTCCAGGGCAATAAGGTTATTCTGTGGAAACAGGTAACTGATGTTTCTGTGAGAAAAAAATTCACTGTTGCTGCTGGTATATTTGATCATATTAACCGCATTTAACGAAGAATATCCATAACGAGACAGATAGGCCCATTCGCTGTCCAGATCGTGCTCCCCATATGCGCTGGTCATTCCCAGCACCTTATTGTTGGCATCAAAAAGTACGATAGGATTTTTAAACATACGATAGGCTGTATCCACGGCTTTCTGATAGTCCTGGCTGCTGACTGCTTCCCGGATCATACAGATCCAGTCTTCATAGGCGTCAAATATAGACTGCACCAATTCGAATGTTCTGGTCACATCCATATCGTACATGTAGATCCGGTCTCCTTCCCCGTCGCAGACCACATAGTCATTTTCCTGATATATATGAACGCAGTTCGTAGCATAAGCAAGCCGTGCACTGTTCAGAACAGTTGGAGCATCTTCACGGATCTCCAGCTTCACATCCAGCTCTGTCATCTGATTTGCGATCATCCACATACTTAACTTCACTTTAATTACCTCCTGATATATGTTCCAGATAAAGCGGCTTCAGCACCTGAACTACTTTTTCGCTTACCCGGATCACTGCCTCCAGATCCTCGTCTTTATGGTTCAGATATGCATGAAAAGACCCCTGGATACAATAGGACAAAAGAATGTTTTTTTCTGTGTCCTTCTGATTTTCCGGATATCTAAGTTCTATCAGTTTTCTGATTTCCGTTTCCAGGCAGTCTCCCAGCCGTGCTTTTTCTCTTCCGGAAAACAGGATGCTGATAAGAGAATTATTTGAAAGAAGTGCCATATACAAATTCCTGGTAAAAATCTCCGGATCCTGAAACGGATCCTGCTGCTGTGCGGAGATATTTTTTACAATAGAGGTAATGGTTTCTGATTCCATAAATTCTGACAAAGCAAAAATATCTGCATAATAGCTGTAAAAAGTCGATTTGTTCACACAGGCAAGTGCACACAGCTCTTTTACGGTAATCTTTTCCAAAGGCTTTTTGGATCGCAGCTCCAGAAAAGCATTTTTAATGGCACGCTGTGTTTTTTCTATCCTGATATCCATAAACTCCTCCTGCTTTTCTTATTTATCCGACCTTTTCCGAAAACCGTTGCTTATCCGTCAGTTTTCTTATTTTGTTGGTGGACAGCATCTCTTTCTTTTCTTATATTATAATCAGAAAAACAACTAATGTCTATTATCTATAAGGAGATTATCATGGATCTGTACGGATTTTATACAGGAAAAATTTTTGACACCTACCAGTATCTCGGCGCTCATATTCAGAATCAGGGCGTCTGTTTCCGAACTTTTGCTCCGTCTGCCTCACGTATCACAGTGATCGGAGAATTCAACAACTGGCAGGAATGGGAAATGAATAAAATTTCTGACGGGAATTTCTGGGAGCTTTTTGTCCCGGATGCTGCAGAAGGAATGATGTACAAATACTGCATTTATGACAGGGCCGGAAACCGTGTGGAACATTGTGATCCCTATGGTTTCGGCATGGAGCTCCGTCCCCATTTTGCCTCTGTGATCCGGGACATGGGGTCCTATTCTTTTTCTGACAAAGAATGGATGAACAGCCGCAGTGACTGCCGCCAAAAACCTCTGAACATCTATGAGGTTCATCTGGGATCCTTCAAAAAGCCGGAAAACCGGCCTGATTCCTGGTACACCTATGAAGAAATGGCTGATATCCTGATCCCCTATGTGAAAAAAAACGGCTATAACTATCTGGAACTTATGCCCTTAAATGAATATCCCTGCGACGAATCCTGGGGCTATCAGGCCACCGGCTTCTACAGTCCCACTTCCAGATACGGTACGGCAGAACAGCTGAAATATTTTGTGGATACCTGTCACAAAAACGGGATCGGCGTGATCATGGATTTTGTCCCTGTACATTTTGCACTGGATCACTATGGACTTGCCATGTATGACGGAACACCGCTGTATGAATACCCGAATTCAGCTGTCGGAGTCAGCGAATGGGGCAGCTGCAACTTTATGCATTCCAGAGGAGAGGTACGTAGCTTCCTCCAGTCCGCTGCCAATTACTGGCTGACTGAATACCATATGGACGGCCTGCGAATGGATGCGATCAGCAGAGCCATCTACTGGCAGGGTGATCCGGCCAGAGGTGTAAACGGAAATGCAGTGGAGTTTCTCCAGTACATGAACCAGGGACTGAAAAAAATCCATCCTTCTGCAATCCTGGCCGCCGAGGATTCTACCTCTTTTCCAAAAGTAACCGATCCCGTAGATCACGGCGGACTGGGGTTTGACTATAAGTGGGATATGGGCTGGATGAACGATACCCTGGATTATTTCCGCACCGGACCGGAATACAGAAGCCGTGAATATCATAAGCTGACCTTTTCCATGATGTATTATTACAACGCCCGATTCCTGCTTCCTCTTTCTCATGATGAAGTCGTACATGGAAAAGCCACCATTCTCCAGAAGATGAACGGCGACTACGATGGTAAGTTTCCTCAGGCAAGGGCTTTCTATATGTACATGTATGCCCATCCGGGCAAAAAACTGAATTTCATGGGAAATGAATTCGGACAGCTGAGAGAATGGGACGAAAAAAGGGAGCAGGACTGGCTGCTTCTGGATTATCCGATCCACAGTGGCTTTGCCCGGTTTATGAAGGATCTGAGTGCTCTTTATCTGAAACATTCCGCCCTGTGGGAAAAAGACTATGAAGCGGATGGTTTCCAATGGATAGACTGCCATCAGGAACAGGACAGTGTTTATGTGTTCCAAAGAATCAGCAAAACTGAGAAGATCCTTGCTGCCTTTAATTTTTCTGACAGAGATCTTACTTATGAATTAAGACTTCCGGAATGTCAGAAGATCACAGAGATTCTCCGAAGTGATATGGAAATCTACGGCGGAAACCGGAAACGCCGCCATCCTGCCCGAAAGATCACCAATGGAGTGTATCCGGCAGAACTGCCTGCATTTTCCGCAGTATATTACGAAATTCAATAATAAAAAAAATATATGATTTTTGCTGGTAAAATAACATACAGGTCTGCTCCCGTCTGTTGCAGAAACTGATTCAAAGTTTCTGAACAAAATGGAAGCAGACCTGTATTATACTTTCATCTGCCTTTTATATTCTGAAGACTGCCTGTAAACTACTCTTCTTCCTCCGGAAGATTCTGTGTTTCCACTGCGCCTTCTGCGCTTCCTGCATCGCCTTCTACAGAAACTACACTGTTGGCAGGTTCTGCCTCATTATAGGCAATGGTGATTCTGTCGCCTACATCATATTTGACGATTCCCAGGAAATCTGTAATCGGAACATCAAAAATCAGATCGTCGTGGCCTTCCAGCACAATATAATAATGGGTATTTCCATCAATAACGCCCTGCGCCATACGCTTGATCTCACCGGTAAGCTTTTTGGTATTTTCTCCGGCTACTGCCGCACTGTTTCCTTTGATCATTTTCAAATATGTTTTTTCACACTGCTTCACCGTATCTCCAATAGCTACATTCTGGTATTTCTGGATATTCAGCATCGCATATTTTTTTACCAGACCTGCATTGTCCTTCAGTGCAATGAAATAAGTAGGTTCGTCTGCAATATTCAGAAGAAGAGGGAAAGTTGCCCGGTAGCCCAGATTCTGTACCTGACCTTCCGCAGATTCCATTGCGGAATACTCTTCTGCTCCCGGTATCTCATAATACTTTGTTTCCTTTGTCCTCTGATTCATCAGAACAAAGCCTACATTAGAACGGTCTCCGCTTACAGAGGTTACACCGGTATATACCCATACGTCGTCATCAATAGCAAGATAATTATAACCTTCTGTGGTCTTGAGACAGCCCTTCTGTCCCAGCACACTGTTGATAAATCCATTGATCAGCGTGCCGTGATAATTATAAAGTTCAATCAGAAGATCCGCCGGATAAGCACGGTCTACCCATGTAGGACAGTCTTTGATCTTATAATCTGTACACTCTCCGGTAACTGCATTACAGAGAACCACTCTTCCAATGGTCTGTCCGCCAAAAAGTCCGATATTGTATTTTTTCACAGGGCATACCCAGTAAGGAGTCCCTTCTTCATCAATCTCAAAACTCAGCTGGTCAAAAATATATGTCGGATATTTAAAGCGCAGATGGCGATAGATATTCCGGTTAAAATACTCTGCCTGAGAATACCGGATTCCGTCCTTCATCTTGACCAGCTCTGTGTTCTGGGTAGCCATATCTATGGTGATATATGCCGGAATACCCTTGCTCATATTTGTCAGCCACTTAACAGGGCTTGCATACACAAGAGGAGTCACACGGACCGGACGTCCCTTATAGTTGATCTGGGAATAAAGATCGCTGACCTCAAACTGAGAGACCATATCTACCATGCTTCCCATTTTACGGTTGCCCAGAAGCGCTGCGGATTCCTTATCCAGAAGCGGGATCTGGTCATAGCTGATCTGCTGGATGTCTTCTGTGAAGTCGCCTGTTTCCGGAACCATCAGATCCCGGTATTTTTTGGCATTGACGATCGGGGAGGAAAGAATACTTCCCAAAACGTATACAAGAACCAGAAGACCTGCAAATCCCACTCCCAGTTTCAATACCTTAGAATGTCTGATCTCACCGGGAGAACGTACGCCCTTTTTTCCTGCATAAAGCAAAAGTCCGAATACCACAACGGCAATCAGAAATGCCCAGAATCCGCTGGCATGGATATTGATCGCCGGGATTGCTATATAATAGTAAATTCCGGCTGCCAGAAGGATCACCAGCAGCATTAAAAATTTGCCCTTTTTTCTGGAACCGGATGATCTTTTCCTGCTCATATAAAATACCTCCTTATTTTTGGGATATTCGCCGCCTTTCCGGCAGTGTACCCAAGGTTGTAGGATATTGTATCATCTTTGAACTGGAAAGTCATCTGAAATCAGAATTTTCTTCCAAATCTTAATGTTATCTTTATACAGTCTCTCAGCAATTATAACACCTTCGTGGTCCACTTGCTCATATCCCACACTTCATTTACCACATCCTGATAAAATTCCGGCTCGTGGCAGATCAGAAGCAGACTTCCCCGATACTCTTTCAGGGCTTTTTTCAGCTCCTCCTTGGCATCCACATCCAGATGGTTGGTGGGCTCGTCCAATACCAGAATATTGGTATCCCGATTCACAAGCTTGCACAGGCGCACCTTTGCCTGCTCGCCGCCGCTTAAAACACGCACCTGGCTTTCAATGTGCTTGGTTGTCAGACCACATTTGGCAAGGGCGGAACGGATCTCATACTGACTATAGGAAGGAAATTCCTGCCACAGTTCCTCGATACAGGTATTTTTGTTGTCTCCCTTTACCTCCTGCTCGAAATATCCGATCTGCAGGTTTTCTCCCTGGTCGCAGGAGCCGGAAAGAGACGGAATCAGCCCCAGCATACTTTTCAGAAGGGTTGTCTTTCCGATTCCGTTGGTTCCCACCAGAGCGATCTTCTGCCCCCTCTCCATATAGAAATTCAAAGGCTTTGACAGAGGTTCCCCATAGCCAATCAGCAGATCATGTGTCTCAAAAAGCATTTTTCCGGGCGTCCGTCCATAGCGGAAGTTAAATTCCGGCTTCGGTTTCTCTGCAGCCAGCTCGATCACATCCATTTTGTCCAGCTTTTTCTGACGGGACATCGCCATGTTTCTGGTGGATACACGGGCCTTGTTCCTTGCCACAAAATCCTTCAGCTCACTGATCTCCTGCTGCTGACGGCGATAAGCAGCCTCCAGCTGGGCTTTTTTTACCGCATAAACCTCCTGAAAATGATCGTAATCCCCCACATAACGATTCAGCTCCTGATTTTCCATATGATAAATAAGATTTACCACTTCATTTAAAAATGGAATATCATGGGAAATCAGAATAAATGCGTTTTCATAATCCAGAAGATATCGTTTCAGCCATGCAATATGCTCTTCATCCAGATAGTTGGTAGGCTCGTCCAGAAGAAGGATATCCGGTTTTTCCAGAAGAAGCTTAGCCAGAAGAATCTTCGTTCTCTGTCCGCCGCTTAGATCGGTTACATCACGTTCCAGTCCCAGATCCAAAAGTCCCAGCGCTCTTGCAACCTCTTCCACTTTGGCGTCGATCACATAAAAGTCATGAAGAGTCAGTTCATCCTGAATGGTTCCCAGCTCCTCCATCAGTGCATCCATTTCCTCCGGATCTGCACTTCCCAGCATGTCGCATATCTCATTCATCCTCTGTTCCTTCTGAAGAAGAGGATCAAAAGCAGATTTCAGCACGTCACGGATGGTCATTCCTTTTTCCAGGACCGCATGCTGATCCAGATAACCTGCATGGACATTTTTCGCCCATTCCACCTTGCCCTCATCCGGCATCAGCTTTCCTGTCACAATATTCATAAAAGTGGATTTTCCCTCTCCGTTGGCTCCGATCAGTCCAATATGTTCTCCCTTCAGCAGACGGAAGGACACATCAGTAAAAATAGCACGGTCACCAAACCCGTGTGACAGATGTTCTACGTTCAAAATACTCATAAAATACCCCCTGATGATTTCTGTTATGTTCCATACAGGATTCCTTTCCTGCATTATATCAGCATCTTTTTCTATTTTTACAGAGTTTCGTCTGCTATTATATTATTTCTCCTAACAAAAATCAATCAGAGGGTTGTTATAAAATATGAAATTTTGCCTAATCTGCAGCTATCACACCCAGACCGCTGCCAAGCCTGCCGCCCTGCTTCAGATATTTCCGTGCACTTCTCTGAAGGCTGGTATTTTCCGGATATTTTTCCGGATCCTCCATCAGGCAGTCAAAAATCCGTTCTTCCCCTTCCCGAAACTGAAAATCCACCGACTGGATCTCAAACATCTTCTGGAAGCGGAGAATATTGGAGTTTTCATCCAAAAGCTCCTTTAATCCTGGAAAAAGCAGCCAGGAATGACAGAAAAACGGAAGCTCTCCACCCCAGAATTTCCGGCCCATATCCAGAGAATTTCTGCAGGCCTCCGGATCCAGCGGTTGCGCGCGTCATTCATTCCATAGAGGAAACTGCACAGACTGTGACTCCACTGGTTTCCTGTTTCTTCCGTGTTCTTCCGCAGGTACCGCGCAAGATGCACATTACATTCCCCATGTGCACCCCCAAAATAATAGCCGCAGTCTCATGGTCGTGGATCAGCGTCCCGCTAAATATCTGAAAAATCCGGAACTTTTTCAGCGCTTCTATATCTTTCTTTTCTGATCCGCAGTAAAGCACGCAGTCCTCTGTGCTGAAATTCCGGATATATTCCTGTTTTCCGTTCCGCCTGATCACTGTCGCATCTGTACAGATTTTTTCTGCTTTCAACAGTGCTTCCTCAATCCGCGGGCGCACAGCTGCACAACCCTCCGAAAACTCCCGGCAAAAATGGTAGATACTCCCTGTTGAAATGTCTAGAGTATCACCAGAGAGAGAATTGAGAAATGTAGCAATCCTGTCATTGCATACAACCCCTTCGCTATAAAGAAAAGCAGCAATCGCTTTTATGGTGTTTCCATACGATAAGTCTGCCCGGTATTCGTCCGGAATGTTATATTTTCCATCTTTGTCAGCATGAATCCGGATTTCAGCAGCAGTTGCTTTCACAGACAGATCTAGGCGGTATCGAGTAACATACGGCATGGACTGATCCCCGATCTCCATGACTGTGTGATCAAAGACGCCATCTTTTATCTTTCTTTCTACATCTGCTTTGGAAATATGATGGTCAGCATTGACCTGGCTGTCCCCCTGCCCTTTTGGAGTACACTGTTTTCTTCTTTTACCTGTGCCAGTTCTGTCCTGAACCTGGAGTTTTCTTTGCAGAAACTCTCTACTTCTGACGTCAGGCTGCTGATCTCTTTTCGGTCTTTTTTGTGTTCGGTTTCCATGACATCTAATCTTGCCATGACGTCCATCAGCTGGCGATACATGCCCTTTTCATAATTACCACCCATAAATAAAGGGCCTCCTTTCCGCGGATATGATAAAGATATTCTACCAGATATGCGGAAAAAAAGCGAATGTGGAAGGGAAGATGCCCCGTCATTTTGACGGTGGAAAAGGAAATAAAAAATTTTGAGGGCCATCTGAACTGTTACACCATTCGGGCGACCACGAGGAACCCCCATTTTTTGTATGATACCTGCAGGTAAATAAAGCCAAAAGGGAGTGTCCGTATTCCGATGTGATTCCGGTATCATATGAAGCAGCACTTTGTACCTGCTCCATATACTCTGCAAAACCATGCCTTCGGTGTCCTGTGGATAGGCCGCTGAATAAAAGGCGGCTAAAGTAAGAAAAGACCTGCAAACAATTCAGTCTACAGGCCTCTCTTAATTCCCAACTTCCCCTAAATGGTTATCTTACAATAACAAAAATTTTGCAATTTTTGTTATACCATATCTGCCATTATATTAAATATCTTTTTAATAAGCGAGTCAATTCTATAACATCGATCGGCTTTGCTATATGGGCATTCATACCGCACTCCAGGCAATGCTGTATGTCATCAGAAAAAGCATCTGCACTCATAGCAATGATTGGGATAGATAAAGCATCTGGGTGATTTATTCCTCGAATTGCCTTTGTAGCCTCATACCCTGTCATATGCGGCATCCGTATATCCATAAGAATGGCATCGTAATGTCCCGCTGATGATTTTTGGAACTTATCCAGACATATCTGGCCATCCTCTGCCCAATCCAACTCTACACCCAGGTCAGACAACAGTTCACTTGCAACCTCCCAATTAAGCTCATTGTCCTCAGCAAGCAGGATACGGCGTCCAGATAGATCGATATTGGAGTTCAATGTCTGGTCATTTTCTGTTTGAGTGTCCATATACTGACGCAAAGCATGATACAGCGTGGATTTAAAAAGGGGCTTGGAAATAAAACCATTAATACCTGCTTCACGAGCCTCCTCTTCAAATTCACTGTAGTCATATGCAGAAATCAGCAAAATCGGCATTTCATCTCCCAAATTACGCCGGATTTCTTTTGCAACTTGAATCCCATTCATACCAGGTAGTTTCCAATCCAATAAAATAATTTGATAATCATCTCCCTTTTTGTGATGTTGGGTAACCAGTTCTATCGCCTTTTCTCCGCTCAATACCCAGTCGGCATTGATGCCGATGGTTTTCAGCGTGTTTATCGCTGTCCTGCAGAGTAATTCATCATCATCAACTACCAACATACTCCAGGAAGGAAGAACCATGTCCATTTCCAATACAACCGCTTTTTCAAAATCAAATGTAAGAGAAACCTCGGTACCTTTATCAATTTCACTTTTTATATCAATGGATCCTTCCATTGCGTCCACAATATACTTTGTAATCGCCATTCCCAAACCAGTGCCTTGCGTTTTACTAACCCTGACTCCATCAGCACGGCTATAGGATTCATATATTCTTTTCAGAAAATCTGGCGACATACCAATTCCATTATCCTTGACCTTGATATGCGTTCGGATATAGTTTTCTCCTTTCGGAGATTTTTCTTCAGAGAGGGATAGTTGTATCGAGCCCCCCTCCGGTGTATACTTCGTTGCATTCGATAAAAGATTTAGCAAAACCTGATTCAAGCGTACACTGTCACACCATATATTTTCTGTTAAGATATTTTCGACATGTATGTCAAAGGTTTGCCTTTTTGCCTTAACCTGTGGCTGCATAATATTAACAACTCCTTCAACAACTTCCTTTAATGAAATTTGTTCTGTTGTTAAAGTTAATTTCCCACTTTCAATTTTAGACATATCCAAAACATCGTTGATCAGCCCTAATAGATGTTTACTTGATAATGTAATTTTTCTAAGGCAATTCTGTACCTGTTTCTGGTCATCTATGTGGGCTGTGGCAATCGCTGTCATGCCGACAATTGCATTCATGGGTGTACGGATATCATGGCTCATATTCGCTAAAAATTCGCTCTTTGCTTTACTTGATTCAACCGCTTTTTGGCGGGCTTCCTCTAACTCAAGCATCTGGGAACGGGTTATGGAAAAATACCGGCTAAAGACCAATGTCAGTATAACCAATATAGAAGCACAGGATAATAATGTCAGAATCATACGCTGATTGCTCAGACGATTTATGGTATCATCCAAAACACTATAGGGCATTACTGCCACCAGATACCATTCCGAATAAGGTAATGATATTCCACAAATATGCCGTTTCTCACCATCTACTTCAAGTGTTCCGGAATACTTTTTATGATTCTTTAACGCACTGCCAAACTCTTCAATCAACGTTCCTTGTAAAGAGTTTCCTGATTCAGACTGAAGCTGTTCCTGTAACTGTTCAAAAAATCCTGCCAGCTCCATGTTTCTATTTTGTATGACAAAACTGCCGTCCGGTCGGATAATATGATAATACATCAGCTGGTTTTCATCCTGCAGCGCCAGAAAATCCGTAATATACTCCAGTGGTACAGCAGCTACCAGACCGGTGCACTTACTTCCATCCCGCATAGGATAGGACGCGTCAATACCAAACAATACCACTTCTTTCCCGGTCGAATCAACCCCCACGGCAACTCTTTGTTCCCCCTGTGCCAGCGCTTCTACAAAAGGAGCTGGATTGCCGGGCTGTATAGATGCTCCATAAAGAGTTTCAAAGACCCCCTCCTCGGAACAAAGCGCTAAATAGTCAAACCCTCTGACCTTCGCCCTGTAAATCAACTCTTCATACAGTTGCTCTCTGTCAGTATTATCTGTTGGGACAACGGAAATAATGCCTTTGACCTGATCAAAACGTAGTCCGATTACCGTATCAAAGTGTCCGGAGATTTGCTGATTCATTCCTGACATGTAGATTTCTCCAATCTCAGTAATTGCATTTTTACTCTTTTGGCTCATATAAATTCCCAGAACACTGAAAACAACAATACTAAAAAGCAAAACTCCTATGAAGCTGAAGATTAAGAATTGCATTGCGGGATCCCGTTTTTTCCTGATCTTCATTGACGTTATTCCTCCTTAGAGTTCTTGTATTCTTCAACAGAATGAATAATCTGATGATAATCCTCTGATAATTGTGGCATCATCTCGATTGCTTTATCATAATCATTCTCTTTCAACGCATTTGTCACCAGACTGCTGCTTTCGTACAGTCTGCTAAACGACAGATTCTGGCAAATTCCTTTGAGTGTATGAACAGCCCGGAGCGCCTCCTCATAACCTCTGCTTTTCATAGAAGCCTCAAACTGAAAAAAACTTTTATCATCCAAAAATTTGTATACGAATTTCTGGACAGTCTGTTCCCGTCTCAATCTGCCCAGCACCTCATCATAGTCACCGCCAAAACTTATGTAACATTCTTTTAAATTCATAATTCTTTCTCCTCCTCTTTACACGCTCTCTGCTTTCTTATCCAGGAAACGGATGTTCACCTGATTTTTTGTAAGCTTCGATTGATACATCATACGGTCTGCAATTTTAAAGAGTTCCTTTGCTCTTTTTGTTCCGTATGCCCCGCCTACGCTTATAGACATATGAATTTGCGGATACTCATTCACACTGAGAGACTCAACTAAATATCTCATTCTTTCTAATTTATTCTCAAACGCCTCTTCGGATATCTGATAAAAGATAACGGCAAATTCATCCCCGCCGTATCGAATCACTGTATCCGACCTTCGTACACAGGATAAAATCGTCTGAGCAATACTATGCAGTACGATATCCCCTGCATCATGACCATAATTATCATTAATGTATTTAAAATTATCAACATCTATCATGACAGCCGCCTGGATATCTTCTGCATTCTGAATATAGTCATCATAATAGCGGCGGTTGTAAGTGCCGGTTAGGGAATCCGTATATAATAACTTCAGAGTCTTCTGCTGTTGGGACTGGAAGTTATACTTTTTGCCGGAAAATATTCTGCCATAATCTATTTTCCCACCTGTTCTCTGCATCATATTCTGTCCCGACACGTTCTTTGTCAGTTCCTGTTTCAGAACCGTCGTAATTTCCTGCAGGCACTGTAACAGGATCGGATTGAAAGAACCACATTGTCCGTCTAAAATCATGTTCAAAGCGTCTTCATGTGAATAAGCTTTCTTATAACATCGCTCACTGGTCAATGCATCATACACATCTGCAAGCGCAACCGCCTGAGCCGCAATCGGAATGTCATCTCCTTTTAATCCATCTGGATACCCCTTACCGTCGTATCGTTCATGATGCCACCGGCAGATTTCTAATGCCATCCTGACAAGGGGAACCGATTGCTGATCCGCCGGCAGGCTTAATAACATGTCAGCGCCGATTGCCGCATGGGTTTTTATGATCTCGAATTCCTCATCGGTAAGACGTCCGGGTTTATTCAAAACCTCTTCCGATATCGCAATCTTTCCGATATCATGCAATGAGGAAGCCGTGCTTATTAAAGTAATATCTGATTTGGACAAAGAATACCGATCCGTATGCAGAATCAATTGCTTCAGCAAAAGCTCCGTGATCTGATTCACATGCAGTACATGGATGCCGCTTTCCCCATTACGAAACTCTACAATATGAGATAAGATTGCAATCATCAGTTTATTATTATTCTCATTCTCATAAAATTGCTCTATGACCATCTGTTCAAGATGTTTTTGACGCACATATAAACACATGGTATTGGAAATCCTGTGCTGGACAATCGCGGCGTCAAATGGACGGCTGATATAATCAAACGCCCCCAGGTCATAGGCACGTTTTATATTCACCGGAGAATCATCGGCAGAAATCATAATCACTGCGAATGATTCATTCCAATGATTTTGATAGATATGACTGAGCACTCCAAATCCATCCATCTCGGGCATCATAATATCCAAAAGCACAAGAGATATCGCTTCTCTTTGCTCTGCAAGAATTTCGATTGCGTTTACCCCATTCTCAGCCTCTATCAGATCATATTGATCTTCCAGAATGTCTGCCAGAAGATCACGATTCATCTCTGAATCATCAACGATTAAAATTGTTTGTTTTCCCATCACACTTAATCTCCTTCAAAAGCATTCTATCCAACTTATATTCTATCCGCGCCGCTTACCGTTTCAGCACATCAAAAAGCTATCGAACTTCTCCATTCGTCGGCGCAGCAACAGGAAAGAAACAATCCAGCCGCAAAGACCGCCCAATAACAGAGGCAGGGGGTAAAAATCGTTCAGCAGGGCAGCCCCCGCTGCGCCAAGGACTGTCACCGGCAGGAAGACAAGAGCGCTTATACACGCACCACCGTAATCAGAAAAATAATAGGATACGATAATGGTAAAGTACATACAGAACACGGTATATATCCCCAGGCTCAAAATTACGAACATTTGCAGCATATGGGTGCCGGCATTCAGGTAGGGAAAAAACTCACTGATCAGACAGACCAACTCCACGGTAATGATAAGCTGGATCTCATATACAAAAAAGAGCTGATAGCGGAGCTCCCTGACCATGACGCCCCGTTCCTTCCGGATCAGGTCGAGAGTGCCGTTGTTCAGTGCGGAAACATACAAAGTATTCGAACCTGCAATCCTGTTCATTTGGAATATTACTTTCTGAAAAAATTAAACTGGAACAGATCAGGGTTATAAAAACTCTGAGGTGTCTGAACAAAACCGATTTTATAACCGGGATCGATTTCTTCTTCTGTTCATTTTTTCCATTCCCCATGATCCAAAATCATTTCCGGCAAAGAGAAGTACGGGATCGTCTCCATTAAGAAATTGCTTCTTGGAATCATATCCGCATCAAAAGTTACAACCAATGGAGAGTCTGTCTTTGAAAGAGCATGATTCAAGTTACCTGCTTTGGCCAGCTTGTTATCGGACAATCCAAAATATCCAATCCCCATATCATGAGCCAGCTTCGCAATTTCGGGCCGATCGTTATCATCACACAGATAGATATGGACTTTGGATTTATCCGGATAAGCCATATGCTTGCATCCATTTACCGTTTTAAACAGCAAACCCGCTTCTTCGCTGTGTGTTGCAATCAATACGTCTAGCCTTATATTCTCCGCAGGCTTTACAATAATGACCATGTTTTTTCTAAGCTCGATTCCTTTTCACAGAGAGTGTATAAACTACGAACCGCCCCATGATGATGTTCCACTCCAGATCTGCCGCATAGGAAAACTTCCTGCGGTAAGATTCCCAAAGTTTCTGCATCACAGGACTGCTTTCCACTTCGTCCAAAACATCCACAGCTTCTGCAAGATGCCGTTCGGTTCCGCGCTTTTTGGCAGTTGCCAACAGTGCATCATGGAGTGTCTGCTGGTTCAATGTGTTCCCGTGGAGCTGATCCAGAATATGAATGTCATAGAAGTCTCTCATGTGGGTGTTGGTGGTGGTTCTGGTGATAATCGTTTCCAACTTTTCAGCCAGAACCGTTTCCAGATTGTACACCCAAATATCAGTGGAGCGATCTCCAATGGTGTTACCACACCGTCAAAAGTTGTAGTCATGTTGATCCGAATCCCCGGATGCTACGCTTCATCCATAATCTCTGAAATACTTTTCAGCTGGAACTTGACACCATCATCAGCCGGCACACTCACAATAGCAGAAATCAGGTTCTCGATGTCCTCCACATTGACATTGGCTCCTTTTACAGTAGCGTCCAAGTCCATCGTGGAACGGGCATCCAGTCCAACCATTGACGCTACCAGCATCCCGCCCTTCAAGATGAACTTATCCCGATATTCGGAGAGGGAAATTTGCTCCAGAAAACGCTCCATCATATAGTTTCGCATTAAAAGCTGTGCATCCGCAAATTTTTCTCTGGAAAGATTGCAAATTAAATCTTTTAACTGCCTTACTGTTTTTATCATAAAAGCACGTCCAAATACTGCCGTAAAATTTTTTTAACCCGGAACATACCGGTATACCGCATCAAAGTCCGCAGGTTCTTGTCCTTTCTTCTGGCATACATCTTCAGCGCACTTTGAAAAGTCTGTATCTCCATGTTGTTCCGGCTGCAGAGCAGATCACAGATGGTTCGCTCCATATCATAGACAGGAACCGTATGTCCAAAAGGTGTTTGGCCGGTTGTCAATCCTACCTCATATAGTTCCGGTTTGATGGTGTAAACAGAAAGACCCTCTGCCTTTAAGCGAGTGGTGCTGTACCCTCTGCGCACCGTGATGGCGTATGGGGAGGGTTCCCGATCTGTCAGGTCATGAAAAAATAATGGTTACTATTCACAGTCGATTTGCTGACACGATAAATAGAGCGGAGCTATAACGCCGCTCTTCACTCGATATTCTGATGTATATTCAGGAAAGTGATGCAGAGAAGATTTCAGCAACCGTATA
>Ga0129308_1000323_pt1 | contig 79267 bp, 67 predicted proteins | sample L827metagenome_FD_94440 | JGI IMG/M metagenome (GOLD analysis project Ga0129308, IMG submission 94440) | Ring-tailed lemur group fecal microbial communities from Wisconsin, USA - L827 metagenome | ecosystem: Host-associated > Mammals > Digestive system > Large intestine > Fecal | place: USA...
ACGAGCGTATCCAGTTAAAGACAGGAGAGGCACCGTTTGCACGATACCTCTCCTAACAAAACTTATATTCCTACTTCTATTGGGCGCTTCTTGTGCTGTCCGTTTAAATTGGTTCAGTTCATTGGAAAAGCTGTGGCGTTTTTTGGGGAAATAAAGCGGAAAATGAAAAAAACGCCACCGGTGGAGCCTAGAAAAAGGAAAGGCCCGGGCGGAACAAATCTTTTGGCTTAGATTGGTGCTTTTCAGCGGACCCGTCATATGGTATAATAACCCCCAAAGCTGCCGCTTGCGCGGCTGGGCGTGTGCGCTGCACACGCCCTTGTGCTGGCGCACAGGGCTTTGAAAACATTGAACCATGCAAAACCGCAGTAAGTGCGGTTTTGTTGAGGCCGCCTGCGGCGGCGTCATAGCGTAATATGCCCGTCCGCTGAATGCGGATGATATGCGAAACATGCTGAGAGAATTTGATAGAGTTGACCGGCTTTTGCCGCGGGAACGGCGGTGTGGTTACATGGAATAAGAGGCGGCGTTTTTTGCCGGCCGGAGATGGAATGAGGTGCAGAGAGATGGCGGAGCAATATCCCCAGATGGACGGGCGCTGCGGTACAGCGTGTGCGTATGCCGCACGGGTACGGCAGTTTGCCGAACAGCGCGGAGTCTCTTTCGACGACGCTATGATAGAGCTGGAAGAGCGGTTGGAGCAGGTGCGCTGGAAGGTCATGCCTGCAGGCCCGCAGCGGCGGGAGAACTGTGGGACGTTGAACGTGCCCGCCGAAGAATGCCGCGTGCTGCGGCTGGTGCAGGGCATCGCATCCTGCTACGGCATGACGGCGCAACAATATATGGAAAGCGCTTACATGGATGACTTTTTCAGCGGCATGGCAGGTGGACGCAGCGGAACGGCGGTGGCGATTTCTGCGGCCGTGGAGGCTGCGGAGGAGGCCGGGGCGCAGCCGACGGAAGACAAAGAGTTGCCGGGTGGAGGCAGCGGCCGCGAGTTTATATGGAAATGGCCGGAAAGCTGGAAGCGGCCCCGGCTGTCTGCGATGACGAAAAATACCCGGCGCTTTGTGCTGGCCTTTGGGCTCACGCTCGGGGGCGTGCTGCTCATCGTTGCGGCGGCGGGCATTTACCGCTGGGGCTACAACGGAGCCATTGCGGAAAAGGGAACCTATGACGCGGGTTTTGCCGCGGCTATGGCGGAGCGCGGCACCTATCAGGAAGGCTATGATGCGGCCATCGCGGAAAAAGGAACCTATGACGACGGCTACACCGCCGGCTTTGCCAAGGGCAAAACCGAGGGCTACGAGGAGGGCTATGCCGCAGGGCATGAGGACGGCTCCAGCGAGGGATACGATGCCGGATATGATTCCGGTACGTCGGACGCGGCGCAGAGCGCGGCGGAAGCGGAGAAGAACACGCGTGTGTGGGTGTCCAAGCGCCTCGGTTCCCGGTACCACAGCTCACCGGACTGCCCGCTGGTCATCAAACCGAAGGAAATGACGCGGCAGGAAGCCGAAGACGAGGGCTATACGTCCTGCAACTGGTGCTGGTGAATACACGAAGAAAGTAAAACGGCGTCCCGCCGAAACGCGGGACGCCGTTTTTGCCGGACGAAGCCTGCCGGAGCAGAAAACAAAAACACGCCCCGAAGGGCGTGTCGGCTGCGAATTATTTACGGAAGCAATCGCTGCAGTAGACCGGACGGTCTGTACGGGGCTGGAACGGAACTTTGCAGGAACGGCCGCAGGAAGCGCATACAGCGTCAAACATCTGGCGCTCGCCGCCCTGGCGGTTGTTGGAAGCACCTTTGCGGGCATCGCGGCAGGGTTTGCAGCGCTGCGGCTCATTGGTGAAGCCCTTTTCAGCAAAAAACTCCTGCTCGTTGGCGGTGAAGGTGAATTCCTGTCCGCAATCTTTGCAGACGATCGTTTTGTCTTGGAACATGTGGTACCTCTTTAATTTAGTTCGCACTTCGGCGATTAGTTAAGTATACGCTATAAAAGAGGGAATGTCAATCAAAACTTTAAAAAAGTTAGAGACGGCGGGAGAAAATAAAAAGGCCCGTCATAAAGCCGGGCTCCCAACGGGCGCGCAGTTCATTTCAGATGAAAAAAGATACCATGCAGACGCTGAAACACAGGTGCCATTGGACTCCGCGAAAGCTTGTGCCGCAAAATTTTGTGGGCGGATGGGGAAAGGAGGCGGAAGCATGAGAAAAGCCCCGCCGAAGCGGGGCTTTTTGAATGGCGCGCAGTCCATTCCGATGTGGTGAAGCGCCAGCCCGCGAATCCAAACCGAAGGCTGCAAAAACTTCTTCCAAGCGTACGGTTTGCGAACCTTTTTTGTAATTATAGGTGAATACCAGCTTGTCATCAAATACATAGATGGAGTTGAGGAAGATGTCGATGATCTGTCGCTGGTAGGCCTTGTCGTTGGGGTCGCCGCCCTTGAAGCGGGAGATCCACTGGATGATGTCCTCCCGGCCGTATTGGGGCCGTTCCAGCTCCGCTTGCAAAATGCTGGATTTCAGTTCCGCCCGAAGGTTTTCCAGTTCCTCCAGCCGCTGCCGGGTGCTGCTGGTGAAGATCCCCTGCTGGATGGCGTTGAGCATATTCTCAATACCTTGCTCGGTGTCGGCCAGCTGACGGTGGAGCAGCGGCAGGGCGCTGTCCTCGGCGCCTTGCAGCGCCACCAGTTCGTCTGCGATCTGGGCAATGAGATCATCCTGGAATACTCGCTGGATGGTGTACTGCACCGCCACCCGCTCGATCCAGTCCTTCTTCACGGCCTTTTTGTGGCAGCCCAGCCGCCGTTTGGCCCCGGCGCATTTGTAGTAGCGGTGGATGGTACCGTTTCGGCCCTTGCCGCTCTCGCCGATCATCAGCCGGCCGCAGTGGCCGCAGAACAGCTTGGTGGTCAACAGATATTCTTCCTCGGCTTTCGCCCTGGCCGGGGCGTGCTGATTCTTCTTCATCCGCTCCTGCACCCTTTCAAACAATTCTTTGGAAATGATGGGCGGCACCGCATCCGGGATGACCACGTCCTTGTAGTGGTACTCGCCGATGTACTTCCGGTTTTTCAGCATGGTGTTAAAGCTGCTGTGCCGGAAGGGATAGTTCCGGCTGGTGCGAATGCCTCGCTCGTTCAGCGAGCGGATGATGGTCCGCAGGTTCTCTCCGTCCGCATACCGCTGGAATACCTCGCGCACCACCGGCGCGGTCAGCGGGTCTATCTTCAGCCGGTGTTCCTCATCCAGCCGATACCCCAGCGGGATGGTGCCGCCGTTGCTGCGGGCCTTGAGGGCATTCTCCCTCATCCCACGGTTCACCTTCTGGGCCAGTTCCGCCGAGTAGTATTCCGCCATTCCCTCCAGCATGGATTCCAGGATGATGCCCTCCGGGCCGTCGGCAATGCTCTCGGTGGCCGAGACTACCTTCACTCCGTTTTTTCGCAGCTGGGATTTGTAGTGGGCGCTGTCGTACCGGTTGCGGGCGAAACGGTCCAACTTCCAAACCAGCACCGTGTCGAACAGCCCTTTGGCGCTGTCCCGAATCATCCGCTGGAACTCCGGGCGGTTGTCCGTCTTGGCGGACAGAGCCCGGTCGATGTAGCTTTGCAATACCAGGATGCCGTTTTGCTCGGCGTATTCCTTGTATTCCCGCAGCTGTCCCTCGATGCTTTCCTCTCGCTGGTTGTCGCTGCTGTATCGTGCGTAGATGACTGCTTTCATTGGCATTCCTCCTTCTGGTCACTTGCGGGGTTTGGGGCGCCGCCCCAAGATTTGCGTTTGGTGGATATCCAAACGCTATGCTAGCAAAATCAGTCGCGGCAGATGGGACGGCTTTTCAGCTCAACACAGTACCACAGGAGCCCGCTGAAAGCTATCACCAATCTGCACAACCTTTTCTGCCGAATCTATGCAAAAGAGTACCGGCTGGGAAGGAATACCCTTCCCAGCACGGCGGGAGTTCTCAACCCTGCTGCTCCCGTTCTGCACGCCATTGTTTCAGAGCGGCTTGTCCTTCGTCGCTGGCAAAGTAGGCTCGCATCTGCGGCAGCAATGCGCGGGCCAGACTTTCCACCGCCGTTTTTAGCAATCGCTCTGTCTGGTTTGTCTTGATGACCTCGGTGGCAGGCACCCCTCCTTTCCTGTAAGCATATTCTTCTTTCCCAGTCGGTACAGGTGGGTGGTAAGCGATAGCTTGCCACCCCCTATAGTCCCCCTCCACGGAACTGTTTGACCAGAAAATTCGTGTTCCCAGCATAGCATCCGGGAATTGCAATTTCAAGGCTTTTTGGGTATACTGTAAGTAATCATATTTTTGCTGAATTATAATTCCCATAAAATCACAGCATACAAGAGAAGATACACAGGAGGATACATGGAAGGATACGCCTTTGTAACCAAAGAACCGCTGCTGGGGCCTGTTGTTCTGGCCCTTCGAGTGGATGTACCGGGCCGGAAAGAACAGCTTTGGATGGGAGAAGAACAGGATGTGGAGGCTGCTCTGCGGGGCAAAGAGCGTCCGCTGTTTCTGGCCCAAACCCGCCCGCTGGGGGCCTTCTGGTGTGAGTTCGGGCAGACAGCCGCCGAGGGCTGGACGGAGGCCATTTGGGCCCTTTCCGACGCCCTGACGGCGAAGAAACGATCCCAGCGGGAAGAAAGGGAGCAGGCCGCCGCCCAGCTTCTTTCCCAGCAGGCAGAGGGCAACGGCACCAATGCTGCCGCCTGGTATGCGGCCATTCAGATCTGGGAGATGTATCTGCGCTGCCGCCGGGGCCGGGACAGCCAGCAGGCGGCCCAGGCCCTGCGAGACTATGCCCAACTTCTGACCCTGCCCTTCGGCCAGTACACCCCGGAGATGGTCCACTGGCTCCGGGACAAGCCGGTGATCCCTGTCTGGAACGACCGGCGGGACGGAAAGCTGGGGGTGTGGTATCCCCAGGGACAAACATGCTTTGAGTGCGCCGTGGTGAAGGAATTCCTGCGGCCTGCTCTCATCTACTACCGCCAGCGCATCCTGGACGCCGGGCTGCTCATGCGCCGGTGCAGCCAGTGCGGACGCATCTTCTTCTGCCCGGACGCCCGCAGCACCCTGTGCAGCGACCGCTGCCGCAAAGCCAGCCGAAAGGCCGCCAAGCGCCAGTTTGACAGCCGGGCCAAGGGCAAGGGCTACGAGCAGGCCTACGACCGGGAGTACATGTTCTGGTACAACCGCATCACCAAACTAAAAAAGGCCGGCGCACCACCCGAACAGATCGGGCGGGCGCAGGCCGCATTGAAGGAGTTCCGTAAAGAAGCCCTGCTCCGTAAACAGCAGGTCAAGGAGAAAAAACTGCCCGCCACCCAGTTCATTAGCTGGATGATCGGGCAGGAAACGGTGATTGAGGGGATTTGCAAGGAATGAACCATGTTTTTTGCCCTAACTTATTACGCATTGATGCCTAGGTGAATTTGTGATACACTGAAATTAATTCAGTATTTGCTGAAATAAAAGCATCAAATGCATACTTTCACTAGGATGAGATGTAAATATGGCGGTAAGCTATAAAAAGTTATGGAAGATACTAATTGATCGGGATATGAAGAAGAAAGATTTATGTGCTGCCGCAGGTATTAGCCACGCTTCAATGGCAAAACTCGGGAAAAGCGAAAACGTTACAACGGATGTCCTGGTGAAAATATGTACTGCTTTAAATTGTGATATCGGAGACATTATGGAATTAGTTTCGGACAATACAAATAAGGGAAAGTAAGGAGGTGTGTACATTGGCAGAACAAGCATTGAAACAGATGATCAGTATTCAAGCAAAACCCATTTTGAAATGGGCCGGCGGAAAAACACAGATGCTGGGCGATTTGCTTCCCAAGGTACCATCCTCTTACGGACGGTATATTGAACCGTTTTTTGGTGGTGGTGCAATGTTTTTTGCACTTCAACCAGAACAGGCTATTATTTCGGACAGCAACCCTGAACTCATTAATCTCTATCGCCAAGTAGCTGACAATGTGGATGATGTAATTCTTCATCTTAAAAAATACGAGAATTCTTCCGAAATGTTTTATAGCGTACGGAGTCAAGATTGGACCAAATTGCCTAAATCTGAGGCTGCGGCACGAACCATCTTCTTAAATAGAACTTGCTTTAACGGCTTGTATCGTGTTAACAAAAAAGGTCAGTTTAATGTTCCTTTTGGCAAATACAAGAATCCAAAGATTTGCGATGAGGCGGGATTAAAGGCTGCTTCTGATGCACTAAAAAAAGCTGAAATTATTTGCGGTGACTATCTTCTTGTTTTGGAGCACTACGCACAGCCTGGCGATTTTGTGTTTCTTGATCCGCCTTACCTTCCGGTTTCGGAATATTCGGATTTCAAAAGATACACCAAAGAACAATTTTATGAGGAAGACCATGTTGAGCTAGCTAAAATGGTGATGACTTTACATGAACGTGGCTGCCATGTAATATTGACAAATTCAAACCATCCATTAGTACATGAATTGTATGCTCCGTTTACAATCGATGTTATCCAGACGAAGAGACACATTTCGTGCAATGGTAAAACAAGAAAAGGCGAAGATGTTATTGTTACTGTACCTCCAAAACAATACACGCTGATTAAATTGCTTCCAAAACCATTACCAGAGCAGGTCTCAGCTTATCCTCCCACCAGATTCATGGGCTCTAAAAGTAAACTGCTATCAGAAATTTGGGCTGTGGCCTCCCAATTTGATTTTGATACCGTGGTGGATTTATTTTCTGGTTCCGGAATCGTCGGCTATATGTTCAAGGCACAGGGAAAAACCGTAATTAGCAACGACTATATGGCCATGTCTGCAACCTTTACAAAGGCGATGATCGAAAACAATCATGTTACCCTTTCGCTTGAAGAGGCCAAAGATCTTCTGGTAAAGCATAAAGAATCTGACCATTTTGTTTCTACCACATTTCAAGGGTTGTATTACTCGGATGATGAAAACAATTTGATCGATATTCTGCGCACCAATATTTCTTCCATTCGAGATCAATATAAGCATGCCATTGCAATGAATGCCCTTATCAGAGCATGCACAAAAAAGCGGCCACGTGGAATTTTCACTTACACGGGGCATCGTTATGACGACGGGCGTAAAGATCTTCAGAAAACATTGTCCCAACAGTTTTTAGAAGCTGTAGAGGCTGTAAACGGCGCTGTTTTCGACAATGGAAAAGCCAATCGCTCAAAACACGGTGATGCTATGGCTTTGAAAGTAGAGAAGCCAGATTTAGTGTATATTGATCCCCCCTACTATTCACCCTTGTCTGATAACGAATATGTCAGAAGATATCACTTTGTTGAAGGTTTAGCCAGAGATTGGAAAGGCGTAGAAATTCAAGAGCATACTCAGACCAAGAAATTCAAATCTTACCCTACTCCCTTCTCAACGCGCAGCGGAGCTTCAGATGCTTTTGACAGATTGTTTAAGAAATTTTCTAATAGCATCTTGATCGTTTCTTATTCTTCCAACAGCCTGCCTACACAGGACGAAATGGTAGCCATCATGGCCAAATATAAAGAACATGTAGAAGTAATCCCCATAGATTATAAATACTCGTTTGGAAATCAGAACGAGGCTAAAACACATAGAAATTCTGTTCAGGAGTATTTGTTCGTTGGGTATTGATTGGAGGTTATCTCATGAATGAACAGATCGATATTTGGCTGGTCGGCAATACTGGTTTGCGTAATCCGAACCGTATTCGGGATGGGTTCAAGATATTCGCAGGTTCTCCATTTGTGGGAAATCTTCATGGCAAAGAAAACGAGATCGGCTTTATGAAACTTCTGGATGAAAAGAGAATTATCCAGAACGAGGATGGTAAAGACGAGTCAGGAAGTCACGCAAGAAAATGGCGCCTGATGTTTTCCAAAAATGGGTTCATCTATCCGCAAGTCAAGAAAAAAGATGGTGCGCAAGAGGAACTGGGCCCGTTGGATGATGTAACTCCTTTTGGAAGATCGTTCTTGAAAGCTGATACTTACCCTGCTGTTCAAGAATGCTTTTTGCGCTCCATGAGCGTGGAACAATTTCCCATGCCGGATAAAGTAACACACTTTTCCACGTTAAGATGGCTTTTGGCTATTATGTTGGAACTCGAAAAGCGGACAGGTTCTTCCGAATTGAGCAGAATTGAATTTGCTCTTTGGGGACACACCACCAACCCCAGCTATAACCTTTCAGAAGTTGTCGACAATATCCTCGACTTAAGAAAGCGCAGAGCTGCTGCTCCTGCAAAGCGCCCCTTCGATAAAAAGGAAATTGCAGAGCGGGGAAAGAATTACGATAAAAAGGCGGATAATTTTCTCGATTACAGCGATATGAATATGCGCTATCTTCGCATTTCAGGTGTACTCCAACGTAAGGGGCGTGGACTAATTATCGTTCCCTCCAAACATGTGCTTGCAGAGAAATTGGCAAAAAGCACCGCCTCTTCTTCCCCTCTCATGGAACAATACAAGTTACTTTGTAGCGGGGCTCCGCTTCCTACGGATGATGCCACAGTAGCATTGGCCCTGCTGGATGACTTGATTAAACAGATGAAGGAACGGCATATTGCGTTTGATATTTCGGATTTACCGTTAACCACATCTACTGAGATTAACATCGCAAGACAGCGGCTTGAAAACATTCTGTCGCAAACCGATGAAATTCAATATGCCAGTGATCAGTGCAACCAGTGGAAGGAAATTTCCGACTACATGTCGTTGCTCATTAATGGCGGCGGTAAACATGTATATGACGAAGATAATGCGATTGAAGTTCCCAAGGATGAAACTCCTGCATATTTGGAGTGGACACTTTGGAGGGCCGCCTTGGCTATTGATCACATGGTGAATAAGCCTTACGAAGTTCGTGGCTTTAAATTGGATTCTGATTTTATGCCTGTTTCTGCTGCCGGCGGTGGAAAGGGTGATTTGTACTGCGAGTTCGATGCATTCACCATTCTCACCGAAGTTACAATGTCTACCTCGTCACGACAGGAAGCCATGGAGGGAGAACCTGTCAGGCGCCACGTTTCTGATGCAGTTCTAAAATATGATAAACCTGTATACGGCTTGTTCATCGCCGTAAAAATTGATACCAACACAGCGGAGACTTTCCGGCATGGAGTCTGGTATGCCAAAGGTGACGTCAAACAGAGACTTGATATTGTTCCTCTGACGTTGGGGCAGTTTCAAAAATATTTTGTTGCTATGTTCGAAGGAAACCAGGCAAAGCCCGAGCATTTAAGAGATCTGATTCTTGCCTGTGAATTGGAAAGAGATACATTCGATGCTCCTGGCTGGAAACAATACATTAATTCCGTGGTTCACAACAAGTCGTTTGAAATTGCTAGTGCCTGATTCATTTAATCCTTTGATACGAAATTCATTTCTTCATCGAAAGCCAATATTTTTACAGATTAGGGAAGGGAGTTTCCTATGAGTTATATTATAGAACCCATGCCATTAATCTCTTTCTTGGAAGATAGCAAACTTCGCCTTCCGAGATTTCAGAGAAAGGCTACTTGGGACAAAAAGCAAAACTTCGAGCTCGCTATTAGTGTGTTTCAGGATTATCCTGTTGGCGTTGTGATTGTAAACCAGGAGCAAAAGACATCTTGGCTGCTGGATGGACGTCAGCGCCGTTCTGCGCTAACGTCTATGCGGGACAACCCTGTAGAGCTATACGAATGGGCAAGATCTTATATTGGGTTTGGTAAGACAGCCGATGAACTTGAAGTGAAAACCAAGTACTGGGAGAAAGTGGAGCGCTATCTTCAAACAGAAGAATCTGCCAATGAAGAAGACGATGCCAATCATTACGAACAAGAGGAGGGAGCGGAATCCGAAATAGAAGAGAATTCATTTGACAGTGCCAAACAACGTCGCGGTCTTCAGACTTTGCTTGACATCATCCTCATGGTTCACCAGAACAAACCCGCTGGCAGTAAATGGGAACAAACATTTGATTATAGAAATTTTTTCTCCAGAATAAAATACGCACCCATAAAAAATAATTTTAAAATTGATCCCAAATTACTCCGGCGCTTTATTCTTGAGTTGCTTCGGGCGATAGAGCAGGAAAACGATGGTGAACGCACTCAAGAGTTTTTTACTGATTACTATCTCCAGAATTTTGATGTCAATAATCAGGATAAATTCGAAAAAGATGTATCCATGAAATGGAATAACATCCTGAACAGCCTCGATGTCATAGATCGCTCTGAAAAAGTTTTTACAGATGCGAGAATTGGTATTATCCGCCTAACAAACGCTTCTCCCCTCGATGCTCAAAACATCTTTTCTCGAATTAATCGAGGTGGAACACAATTGAAAGCAGAAGAATTGCTGTCGGCAAAACCCTATTGGAATAAAAGTGTTAATTTGGCAGATCAGACCGTATCTGATCGTATAAAAGAGATGTATATGAATTTGGGAATCCCTGTTCCCGATTCTATCGTTCGGTGGGATATCGCTGCTACGCTGATATCAAGAATCAAAGATGAAAATCTTGTTTTTGATACCTATGAAGATGCCCGTAAAAAGAAAGAAATCTCAATGGATGAGATTTCTCTTGGCTTTAAACTTCTAAGCTCTGTTTATACACAGGGCATGTCTAACAAACATGTAAATGATCTGGAACAAAATGAAACTATTCGCTGGGAATCAGACATAGACCAACTCATTCAGGAAATAAACACTGTATGTAGCATACTACTGGCCGATACGTTTTTTAAGTATTATCAGAGTTGGAAACGACCGATTACGAAGCTGATGGGAAATGCCATTGCATTGGAGTTCCTAACCGTTATGTGGTTGGACTGGAAGGATCGTGGTTGCCCAAGTACTGTTTCAGGAGAAACAAAAGCATTGCAGCGGGACGGACGTATTCTTTTCGACAAACTTGTATTTGAATATGCTACTAAAACATGGCGCGGTTCTGGCGACTCAAAAATGTCGACCGACATAAAGAATTGGAAACAGCGAATCACGCCTGTTGATGCAGAAGATTGGAAGAAATTCATCAGTGGTGCATGTATCGGTAATTACAACGGGCAACCCACAACAGCTAAAACCCTAAAGCCTGTGCTATACTACTACTATGCAATCTGTAATTGCTCTCCTATTAATCAAGTAAATGTATCTTTTGATGTAGATCACATTATTCCTCAGGAGCGCTTTGTCGGAAATACCATGATTCCGCAAGACTACAAAGATAGCCTTATCAATTTAGCTCTATTACCAACAAAAGATAACATTTCTAAAAAGGCAAAAGCCTTGAATGAAATAACAGACAGTTGGCTCAAACTACAAATTGCTACTTTCTCTGGGATACCCGAGGCCGAATTCGAAAAGTATTCTGACGTAGCCAATATTTCTGAACTGTGTAGCATGCGCAGCGAGCTGTTTTCTAAAGTTTTTTCTACGGGTCGTGCAACAACGCTTTCTAACTAATCTAAATTTTCGCTTTACTTTAACACAACACAATAAAATGCGACTTGGACTAATTCGCTCCAAGTCGCATTTTTTAATTCGTATAAATAACAAATCCGAACCCGCCGCCAACCGGCGTAAGGTTCGGATTTGTTTTGTTTGGTGAGCCATCGGGGATTCGAACCCCGAAAGAATGGCTTTATACTGCGCTTTGCGGGGTGCACTGTGTATTTTCTGTGTTTTCTGGCGTTAAATAACTGTTGAGGGCAGCGGCGGCACCCGTTAATCTTTTCTGTCGGATATGGGTGTATATCTCAAGCGTGGTGGAAAGGTCGGCATGCCCCAGCAGCTCCTGCGCGACCTTTGCATCAATGCCCGCGTCGTACAGTATGGTAGCATATTCGTGCCGCAGCGTGTGGCGGTCTATGTCGCAGGCCCACACAGTACGCCCCGCTTTGCTGCTCCTTTCCTCGTTCTTGTGGGCCAGCCCATACGCCCGGCAGAATCTTTCCCAGCGTTTATACAAAGCGGATTTGCTGATGGGCGCCGCGCCGCCTATGAGATAATCTCCGGGAAGATGTGGCCCGCGCTGTGCAAGGATTTTGCGGAATGGCACCAAAAGCGGGACGATGCGCACGCCTTTCTCTGTTTTCACGGGAGATACTACAGGCCGGTTCGAATAATAGACAACGGCTTTTGTTATGGATATCGTACCAGCGTTAAAGTCGATATCCTGCCACTGTAGGGCCAAGGCTTCGCCGCAGCGCATGCCGGTATATAGAATCAGAGCCGGCAGCAGAAAATCGTCCGGCGTTGTGCTTTTTATAATTTCTACAGCATCAGGTGGGGCAAGCTCTCGGGAACTATGGGAAAGCCCTTGAGGGATCCTTACGCCCTCCGTTGGCAGCGTCTTGATGTGGCGCGTCATAAGGGCATAAAGGAATATTTGCCGCACAACGGTAAGCTGGTTTTTCACCGTCTTTTGAGCGTAGCCCCGCTTTGCCGTGTACAAAAGGAAAGCGTTTATGTCTGCGGCCTCGATTTGTTTTACCGGGTCGCTCCCGAAGTATTCAACAGCCCGGCCCATTGCTGCCTTGTAGCCGTGAACAGTGCCGTGACGAATAAGAGGCTCGTGCTGCTCCCACCATCCCCCGGCCATTTCCTCAAACGTGGGGCCGCGTTCTTCTCGCTGCCTGAAATCCGCTATTTTCTGCATGATTTCGTTTTCAGAATGCCCCCGGAATACATGCCGCCGCCCGCCGATGGTTACGCTTTTTTCCCGCAGACCGTCGGGACGGGTATAACGTTTTCTTCTAGCCATAATAAAAACCTCCTTGTGCTGCACTTTGACAAGCCCACACAAAGAGGTGTATAATCATGCTGTCGGGCAGATTTTACACCTTCCTGTGTAAGCTGTTCTATATAAGCCGTCGGTGTTGGTAGCGCCGGCGGTTTATTTTATGTTGCGCGTTTTGTCGAACTATGGTATATTTTCCTTGGCGCTGTCGCAAACGGCAGGCGGCTGGCCCGGTATAGCCGGGCGCAATTCTTTTTGCTCCCGGCATTTGTCCGGGAGGTGATGCCCATGAGCTTGACGGATGTTCTTGCATTGCTCGGCCTGATTGGCGGTGCAATCTATGGTACATTCTCGATTGCCTTGAAAATCGCAGACAAAAAGAAATAGCCGCCCCCATGTCCCCCATGAAGCGGCTATTTCTTTAGCTTAATCATCCGGGCCACCGTCTGCTGACAGCGCCTTTCTGTACTTCCAGTATAGCCGCTTTGGATTGTGTTGTCAATGATGGTATCTCATAGAATACCGTAGAACTGCGTATAACAGAATAACGCTTGTATATTGCGCCCTGGGCTTCGGCTCGGGGCGTTTTTGCGTTGGGATACGATGCAACTCATACCACACTGCCCCAGGAAAACTCTCTATTCTCCGTTCTCTTGTGCCGTTGGGGACATCAAACAAACTTTATCATCAGTTTGTTTGTGTACGCTACTTTTCATTCCTTTCACATATTGTGCCATTCCCTCTGCCATTGCGAGAGAAAGCTGAAAATACAAGTCTTTGTACTTGGGTGTCATGTTTGCAAGAAAATCATCCAACTTCGCTAAATAGGCGATTTCTCGCTCCTCATCGAGTATTTCTTCGGTAATGAGTGAATCATCATAACCAATGGCTGTTTCAATCTTGATGCCGAGTAAATCTTCCATGGATGCGTTGAGAGCAGTTGCGATATTTTGAATTTGGGTTATAGATGGTTCAACTTTTCCGCTTTCGTACTTAGATATAATCGCACGTTTTACGCCTATTTTATCTGCTAATTGCTCTTGTGTCATTTTGTTTTGCTTTCTTAATTGTTTTATGTTTTCAGAAATCATTTGCATCATCTCCAAGCTTATTGTATCCTGACAAGAACGAAAATGCAAGTTTTTTCAATAATGTTCTTGACAAGAACATTATAAAGGTATAATATGTTCCTGTGAGGAACATGCTAGGAGGTGAACATAATGACAATTGACCGCGATAAAATTGAATTGCTGGCCGCAGCTAATGGTATGAACTCTACACAGGTCGCAGAAGCGGCGAGAATGTCTCGTCAAAATCTGTCCACGATTAAGACGCGGGGTACCTGTACGGCGCTTTCTGCTGTAAAAATAGCCGATGCATTGCATGTGGATGTAGTAGAGATTTTGAAAAAGGATGGTTAATCATGAAACTAACGCGATTTTGAACAAGGAAATTACTTCTACATCCTATCGCTGAAACCCCGGAAAACGCTGTTTTTATTGGGGCTGGGGCAAACAACAAAGGAGGACAGGCCCACAAAGATGAAAGGACTTGATATTTTCGTATTCAAGCAGCGGGCTGTTGTGGATAGCAGAGATGTGGCCGAGGTTATAGGCCGGCCGCACCGCCAGCTTCTGCGCAGTATTCAAACCATGCTTGGACACATGGAGAAGGCAAACGGCGAGCGCAAAAGTGTGCCCGCTACCTACGGGAAAGTTGTTGTTAGTGATTTCTTTATCTCTTCTACTTACACCGACGAACAAGGCAAGGAACGGCCCTGTTTTCTCTGCACTCAGCTGGGCTGCGACATGATTGCCAATAAAATGACGGGTGAAAAGGGCACGTTGTTCACGGCGGCATATGTCACCAAGTTCCGGCGCATGGAAAAAGAGCTTGCGACCCGTCACGCACTCCGCGAAGTAGGCAAACCCGTGCAGCGGGAGCTTACGGACGCAATCCGGGACAGCGGAGAGGCGGAACGGATGCACGGGCATGCGTTCAATACCTACACGAATTTGATTTACCGCGCTGCCTTGGGACAGACGGCCCCGCAGGTAAAGAAAGCCCGTGGCGCTACCAAGGATGCCCGCGCTGTGGATTTTCTCACATCTGATGAACTGCGCACGGTGGAGAAGAAAAAACGCCTTGTTACCGATCTGCTTGACGACGGGTATTCATACGAGGCTATAAGAGAAATTTTGCGGGGAGGTGTAATGCATGCCAAGGGAGCGGAAAGGCTTTAGAGACCAACTCGAAAGCATCATGGCGGCACACCCACAAGGGGAGCAGATGAGCGTGAAAGAAGTTGCGGCATACTGTGGCCGGGATGAGCGCACCGTTGCAAAGCAATTTTCGTTTGTTGGTAAGGGCAGGATGGCCTTTATCACGCGCACGACCCTTGCCCGTGAAATGGTGGCCGCTGATGTATGAGGACATAAGAAAAGCGCCCGTGCGGCGGCAACCACACGAGCGCAAGGGTGAAGCGGATTTACAGGCCCGTTTCACCTGCATTTTAACAGAAAAATGGAGGTTTTGCAAATGGTAATCGCCAAGACACGCCCACACGGCGATCATTTCAACGCGATACGGCCCGGAATGCATAAGTACATAGAATGGCTTGGAGGTACGGAACGACTGGCACAAATTCAACTGCTGATGGACATCGCAGAGCAGCAGCTTCCCACCTGCCCGTTCTGCGGCGCTCCGGCCGTACTACGCGGGCGCTGGATCTATTCCAGTCCGGGAGTACAGGCCGAATGTTCACGCTGCCATTGCGGCACACAACCTCTTTTTCAAGGGACGAATGTCGCCGATCGTTACTACTCCCTTGAGGAACAGCTAGAACGGACAGTCAGAGCGTGGAGCTGCCGGAAGGAGGCCACAGCATGAGTGTTACATATCTCGGAGCCGTAGCCCTGGGCTTTGTGCTGGGCGCTGTATTCGCTGCTGTGGGCCTGCTGGCCGATGGAAAGGGGGCGCGGCGGTGATGGACGTTACAGAACTTGGTATCCTCTCCTATCGCCTTGAGGCGGGCATAAACGCCGCCCAAGCTATCCATGAAGCCATGATTAACGGCGATTGTGAGGCCGCGGGATGGATGGACGGCCTGCACTATGTGCTCTATAACCTGAGTGACGATGCAAAAGCACTGCGCGAGCTAACAAAAAGAAACGGCAATGGAGGCGCGGAAAATGGTTGAACGAATGGAACGCTATATAGAAAAAAACGCAAACGCTTGCCAGTGCAAAAGCATGTTATGACATGACAGGCGAAGAAATAAAGGCACTTTGTAGCATGGAGGATAGAGGGCGTGCAATTTTGCTTGCTTTCAATTTTGGGCGCGCGAAAGAACGCAGCGCAACCTTGCGCAGCTTACACAACAAAAATAAATGCCCCGCTTTGTTGAAAAATGAACGGGCGCAGGTGTAAAGGATAATATAAGCAGTTTTCCCGCCCGTGGTGGCAAACGCGGGCGGGTATTTACACAGAAAAAGGAGGTAGCACAATGAAAACATCTATCACGCTCACGCTGCGGGCGTTCCCCGTTATCGTGGAGAATACCGAAACGCAGGAAGTAAAAAAGGACGTTGTTGTACTTACAAAAGAGCATTTACGGGCCGCGCAGCTTGTGGGACAGAGTTCCAAGGAACTGATTACACATATCTGTGAAGCCAAAGGCTATCGCGTTGTAGAAATCGGCAAGCCCGCAAAGACGGATGCTGAAATTGATTTGGAGCTTTTGAGCATGGGGGTGCAGCTCATTGGAAACTAACCATGCTCCCGCCGATCTGGAGGAACAGTTCCGCAATAGGAGGCCATGCCGCAATGAATAAACAGGTATTAAGCATGTCGCACGCGGAGTTTTTACAGTTTACGGAAGGGTTGACAGAAACAACCGCACTAGAGCCGGAAGTATTCGCCGCAATCTATTCCGTAGACGATGAATTTTTACAGCTTCAGCGCGCCGAGACCGTGCGCAACCGCGCGAAAGAGTTAGGCGTTTCCGGAAGGAAATTCGATAGTTTTCTATCAGCATTCCGACGCAGTTCAAGCCGGTTCATCGTGCAGCAACGTGCAAAGAATGATGTGGATTTCAACGTGGCTTGCGGTGTGCCGTCATGGTGCAAAAACGGTAAAATCGACGAAATGGCCTTTGTGATGGATTTCAACCAAACGCGCGGGCTTGTATGCATCAACGGGCAACTATACGGCGCGGATGGGCATGTACAGGATTCGTATCTTTGCTTAGTTCAATCAATCCTGTAGCTTTAGGGCTTACCAGTCTTGTGGCTGTTATGACGGCCGCAACTGTTGCCGGAAATGAGTATGCAAAAGCCAATGCGACCATTATTGATACTGATAGCCAGATGATGGCGCGTATGGATGATTTGCGTGCCTCATACGAAAACATCAGCGAAGCAGCAAATCAGCGGGTTACGGCGGAGTTATCGGAGATAGCAAATGCAGAAAGATTATATGATGAATTAAAGAGCCTCGTATCTGCAAATGGCGAAGTTTCAGAAGCTAATCGCGAGCGTGTTGATTTTATTCTCTCTGAATTAAATACCGCCCTTGGAACAGAGTATGCGATGACGGGAAACCTGATAAAAAACTATCAGGAAATGGATACTACAATAAAGGATCTCATGGAAACCAAGCAAGCCGAAATTTTACTTGCTTCGGCAGAAGATGCCTATGCAGAAGCTATTAGAAACCGTGCGGAAGTGCAAAAAAACACTACTGCATCGTATCTCGAAATGGTTGCGCAGCAAAATGCGGTAGACGAAACCAGAAAAGAGCTAACGAAGGTAATGGCAGATGAACAAGGTAGCGCGCTATGGAAGCTTGATGAAGGATATAGGCAACATGTGCAGAACCGTATAAATGATCTCTCTATAGAACTACAAGAAGAAGAAAAAGCGCTTGCAGAAAGGCAGGAAGCATATAACAATAGTCAAAGCCTGCTTGACCAATATTATCAAGATATTGCAGCATATGAAAGTGCTGCGGCGGCTGCTCAGACCGGCAATACCAATCAAGTGCTTTCTCAATTGGACAGGCAAAATACTGGCTATCGTACGGCAAAAGATGTTGCATCCAAGTCCGCAGAAGAACAAGCTCAAATCATGTCAAGCCAGTATGGCATGGCGCTAACAGATTTAAGATTGTATGCGCAAAAATTTGAGAGTGGTACAAAAGGATATACCGAGCAAGGAATTAAAGCTCTGGCTAAATATGCACTGGATGCAGGCAATGAGGCGGAGGCGGCCGGTGTAAACATTGATGATGGATTACGGCCAACTTTAGAGGGGTTGGCAAGCGGAGCGTATTTATGGGGCCAAGAGATGAGCGATAGCCTTGCTGCCGGTATCCGTGCTGCCATCCCGAATGCGAGAGCGGCGGCAAAAGAACTGGCAAGTACTGTCGCTGGCCCTATTCATTATTCGCGGCCTGACTATGGGCCATTGCGGTATTCTGACCGATGGATGTCCGAAATGATCGATGGAATGGTAGAGGATCTACGCGCGAATTATTACAAGCTTGAAAATGCTGTTGCATCTATGGCGGGCAACATGGCCAGTGGTGCAGCCGGTGTAACCGGGAAGACAATTAGTGCTACTTACAATATGCAAGTCTATGGAGCACCTGGACAGGATGTGAATACCTTGTCTGAGATTGTCATGCGCAGGATACAAAACGAAACCAGCAGAAGGGAGGCCGTGTGGTGAGTTTTGATAACCGAGTAAACACGCTGTATTATAAAATAGTGAATTGAATAGCCTATCCAAAGAGGGTATAATATCCGGGCGGCTTCGTAACGATACGGGGCCGCTTTATATATAGTAAACGCCTTTAAAATTGGCAATTTATTCCTGTGTAATTCCTGTGTATTTTCTGTGTCAAAAATCATGCTTTCTCGCGTAGTCTCATGCAGTTACAGGATAAAGAAAAACCGCACTGTTAAGCCATTTTTGGCTATACAATGCGGTTTTTAAAATGGTGAGCCATCGGGGATTCGAACCCCGGACACCCTGCTTAAAAGGCAGATGCTCTGCCGACTGAGCTAATGGCTCATAAAGAAAAAGAGAAAAGACGGAAATACTGTATTCTCCAATGACGCTTGACTATTATATCAGCCAGGTGGTATTCTGTCAATACCCCGCCGGAAAATTGTCCCGCCGGCAGCCGCCGTGCGCGCACTGCCGGTGCGCGGGAAAGCGCGGCTCCCGGGGCTTTCCTGCTTCCTTAAAGGCGCCGCTCTTGTGTGAAATGTTTGCCTTCCTATTTACAAAAGCTTCGGTTTTGTGTATATTGTATAAGGATAGTTACGCTGAAACGCTATGGTGAAAACGGGATAGGGAACGAAACAAAAGATAAGGGCTGCTTCGTCTATACAGATGCTGCCTTTTCTTCTTATTTGCTTCTTTCCGTCTCGTTTTGCCGATCGCGAGGTTGACAGGCATGACGAAACGTTTGTGCAGCGCCCTGTTGGCGCTGAGTACGGCTGTGATGTGCCTTTGCGCCTGCACTGCGGGCGGGCAGGTCTCGGCCTCAGGCGCGCCGCCTTCCGGGAGTTCCAGCGCGCCGGCGCCTTCCTCGGTGTCCCAGTCTGCGCAGGAGCCGCAGCCGCAGCCCGAGCCGGAAACGCCCGCTATCGTGACAGACCCGTCGGCGAACCCCCTCACAGGGCTTGCTAAAGCGGAGGATTGGCCTGAGGACATGCGGCCTCTGGCCGTGATGATTGACAACGTTCAGGCGGCGCTGCCCCAGCGTGGCCTGCAGAGTGCGGATCTTGTATATGAAATGGTGACCGAGGGCGGCATCACCCGTCTGATGGCCGTATATTCCGATTATACTTCCATGCCTGAGGTGGGGCCGGTGCGCTCCGCTCGGGACCAGCATGTGCAGCTTATGTTCCCCTTGGGAGCGATGTACCTGCACGTGGGCGGCTCCACGTATGCGAAGGCGCTTCTCAGCCAATACCATTATGAGGCCAAATCTTTGGATGGTTATTTTCAGGCCGGCGCGCTGGAGTTGGATGCACAGCGCAACCTGACGGCGGCCATTGAGCATTGCTGGTTTACCAGCGGGGAGTTGTTTTCTCAGGCGGCCGCCCAATACAGGCTGGACACCGCGATGGACGGCCCACAGCAGGCCGTGTTCCAGTTCGTCCCCTACGTTCAGGAGCCCCGCGTGCTGGCGGGTGGGGAAGCGTCCCAGCTCTATATCCGTTTTTCCAGCTATGCCAACAGCGCGTTCCGCTACGATGCGGAGAAAGCGCAATATGTAAAATCACAGTTCGGCGCGCCGCATCTGGATGAGAACACCGGTGAGGCCGTCACGTTCGATAACCTGCTGGTGCTGTTCACGGACACCGAAAAATATCCCGGCGGCATTCTCACGAAAGTGAATTTTGCGTGGGGCGGCGTGGGCTGGTATTTCAACGGCGGACGATGCGAGCCGGTACGATGGCTGAAAGGCGCGCCGGAACAGCCGCTGCGCATCGTGTCCGCCGACGGCGTCGAAACGCCTGTGGAAGTCAATCCGGGCCGCACCTATATTGCGGTGGTGGGGCTGGACATGTATTCCTATTTCCGCATCAACGATACGGCGCCTGTTTGGCAGAAGGCGGAATAAAACATTTTTGCTTCAATATTTTTGGCAGCACCGCACGATTCCCGGCTAACGTTTTGCCCAGACAATTGTCTTGAGCGGCCCGGTACTCGGAATGACGCAGTAGTGCCCGATATTGAAAATAGATCACTACAACAACAGGAGACCATCAGATGAAAAAATTTCTTTCCATGCTTTTGATCCTGGCTCTGGCGGCGTCCGTGCTCACGGCGTGCGGCGACACGCCCGCTTCGTCCGGCAGCACGACGGACGCTCCAGCCGCTTCCTCCTCGGAGCCTGAGCCGCAGGAGCCGCCGTATGACCCGGCCGTCCTCACCGGCCTGCCCAAGAGTGACGACTATCCCGAGGGCCAGCGCGTCACGGCTGTCATGGTGAACAATATCTCCAATACCTCTTACCAGCAGGCGCGTCCGCAGAACGGCTTGTCCGAAGCCGACGTGCTCATCGAGATCAAGGTGGAGGGCGGCATCACCCGCTTTTGCGCCCTGTTTACCGATTACCGGGACCTGCCCGAGATTTGCCCCGTGCGCAGCGCGCGTGACCAGTTCTTCCAGCTTATCCTGCCGCTGCAGCCGCTTTATGTGCACATCGGCGAGAGCGTGGTGCAGACGCAGTATGTTAAGGATTACTCTTATCAGGATATGGATGTGAATCTCGATAAGGTTGGCTTCAGCCGCGACGAGAGTAAAGGCAATGTAGCGTCTGAGCATAAAGCGTATGTGGACGGAGAAGCGATTCAAAAGGCCATCGACAAGCTGGGCAGCGATACCCGCCGCGACTACACCAGCCCGATCTTCGACTTCGTCAATTACAATGAGCCCGCCCGTGTGCTGACAGGCGACAACGCGCTGGGCATCACCATCGAGCACTCTCAAAGCTACCGCACCTATTTCGACTGGGACGCCGCCGCCGGCAAGTATCTGATGAGCCAGTACAGCTATGCGGCCCGCGATATCCTGCCCAGCACCGACGCGAACAACGGCACGCAGCTTTCGTTCGACAACGTCATCGTGCTGTTCACGGATTTTGACGTGTATCCTGATCCGGGCGGATCCGGCTACGACCTTCAGAAAGTGGATTACACCTTCGGCGGCGTGGGCTACTACTTCAACGGCGGAAAGGCGGAACCGATCCGCTGGAAAAAGGGCTCTCCCCTTGAGGCGCTGTATCTGGTTGACGCCGGGGGCAACGAGACCAGCGTAAAGGTGAACCCCGGCAAGACGTACCTTGCAGTGGTGGACCTGGAAGAAGCCGGAAAGTTCAGCTATGACGCGGGCGCGGCAGCCACGGAGACGGCCGAGGTGCCCACCGGCGACAACAGCACGCTGGAAAACTTTGAAGAAACGGACGGCTGATCGGCGGCCGCCCCGTATCGCCCCGCCCGCAAACGCGCGCGGGGCGGACCCGGTTTTCTGTATCAACAACGGAAAGGAGTTGAAGCCCGTGAAACGCGTGATCGCTTTTGCGCTGGCCGTTGTGCTGGCGTTTGGCATGACGGCGTGCGGCGACAACACCTCGTCGGGGACGCAGAGCGTGTCCTCCGCCTCTGTGCCGGGAGCTAGCCCGCTGATTCCGGACGGCCCTGCGCCGGAGCTCAACCTCATCACAGGCGAAGCACTGGCCGAAGGGCTGGCGGCGGGCGACAGGCCTGTGGCCGTCATGGTGAACAATGCGCAGGCCGCACTGCCCCAGCGGGGCATCGGCAGCGCCGACGCGGTTTTTGAAATGGTGACGGAGGGCGGCATCACCCGCCTGCTCGCGCTGTACGCAGATAAGGACACGGTGCCCCAGGTGGGGCCGGTGCGTTCCGCGCGGGACCAGCATCTTCAGTGCGCGATGCCGCTGAACTCGGTTATCGTGCACATCGGCACCAGCATTTATGCTGAAAATCTGCTCAACCAGTATCAATATTCCACCATCAACGGCATGTATTTGGGGTCCACGTCCTTTGTGTTTGATGAAGCGCGCAGCGCGGCCGGTTACGCCAATGAGCACTGCTGGTACACAGACGCGGCGCTGATCGCAGCGGGGATGGAAAAGCTGGGGCTTTCGGGAACGGGCGCCAGCCAGGCATTGTTCGATTTTGTGGCTCACGATGCTCAACCGGTGGTGCCTGCCCAAGGCGACGCCGCAGACGTGGCGTTCAGCTTTTCGGATTCCGGCGCAGTGACCCTCACCTATGACGCCGCTGCGGCCAAGTATCTGAAAACAGCTTACGGCGCGCCGCAGGTGGATGAATCCACGGGCGCACAGCTTGCATTTGACAACGTACTGGTGCTTTTTACGGATATAAAACTGAAAAATCCCGACGACCCAAACAATCTTGTGACGGACTTCGCTATGGGCGGCGGCACGGGCTATTACTGCTACGGCGGCAAGTTCCGCGCGGTGACATGGGAGAAAGGCAATCCCGAGGACCCGCTGCGCCTGAAGGACGAGAACGGCGCGGCGCTGCAGGTCAATGTGGGCAAGAGTTACGTGGCCATCGTGGGTAAGGACCGGGAAGGCACGCTGCTGTTCGGCGGCGTCAGCCCCACGGGCGTCATCGGCGGCGAGGGCGCGTCTTCGGACGCGCAGAGCGGCGCGGCGGCTTCGGCCGAACCGGAACTGTAAGCGCAGACACAAAGCAAGTGAAACACAAAGCCCCCGGCCATCGGCCGGGGGCTTCGCTGTCTGCAGCAGGCTGTGCCGCGCGCTCATTCGTCCAGCTTGAGCACGGCGGTGAACGCCTCGCTGGGCACCTGCACCGTGCCCAGCTGGCGCATCTTCTTTTTGCCTTCCTTCTGCTTTTCCAGAAGCTTTTTCTTGCGGGTGATATCGCCGCCGTAGCACTTGGCCAGAACGTCCTTGCGCATGGCCTTCACGGTTTCGCGGGCAATGATCTTGCCTCCGATGGCCGCCTGGATGGGGATCTCGAACATCTGGCGGGGAATGTTTTCCTTCAGCTTTTCCGCCAGACGGCGGCCCTTGGCATACGCGGTGTCCGCGTGGACGATCATCGAAAGCGCGTCCACCATGTCGCCGTTGAGCAGGATGTCCAGCTTCACCAGCTTGGATTCCACAAAGCCCTTCATCTCATAGTCATAGCTGGCATAGCCGCGGCTGCGGCTTTTGATAGCGTCGAAGAAGTCGTATACGATCTCGCCCAGCGGAAGCTCATAATGCAGGTCCACACGGGTGGCGTCCATGTACTTCATGTCCCGCATGATGCCGCGGCGGTTCTGGCACAGCTCCATCAGGCTGCCCACATAATCGGTAGGGGTATAGATATGCGCGTCCACGAACGGCTCCTCGGCCTTGGCGATCTGCGCCGGATCGGGGTAATTGGTGGGGTTGTCGATGAGTTTTACGGCGCCGTCCGTCAGCGTGATACGGTATTCCACGCTGGGGGCGGTGGTGATGAGGTCCAGGTCGAACTCGCGCTCCAGGCGCTCGATGATGATCTCCAGATGCAGAAGGCCAAGAAAGCCGCACCGGAAGCCAAAGCCCAGCGCCACGCTGGTCTCTGCGTCAAAGCTCAGGGACGCATCGTTCAGGCGAAGCTTTTCCAGCGCATCCTTCAGGTCGGGATAATCCGCGCCGTCAGCGGGATAAATGCCGCAGAATACCATCGGCGTCACCTTGCGGTAGCCGGGCAGTGCCTCAGCCGTGGGAGCGGACACACCCGTGATGGTGTCGCCTACGCGGGTGTCCTCCAGCGTTTTGATGGACGCGGTGAAATAACCTACCTCGCCCGCCTCCAGCGTGCCGCAGGGAGCCAGCGCCGTAGCGCCCATATGGCCGACCTCCACGGGCGTGAATTGAGCGCCCGTCTGCATCAGCTTCACAGGCTCGCCCACGGAAAGGCGGCCGTCGAACACGCGCAGATAGACGATGACGCCCTTGTAGGGGTCGTACACCGCGTCGAAGATCAGCGCTTTCAGCGGCGCATCTGCATCGCCTTTCGGCGCGGGGATATCGGCGATGACACGCTCCAGAACATCCTGGATGCCCACGCCCATTTTGGCGGAGACGCGGGGCGCGTCCATGCACGGCAGACCGATCACGTCCTCCACCTCGTGGGCCACGCGGTCCGGCTCGGCGCTGGGCAGGTCGATCTTGTTCAGGATGGGCACCAGCTCAAGATCGTGCTCCAGCGCAAGGTAGGTGTTGGCCAGCGTCTGCGCTTCCACGCCCTGGCTGGCGTCCACCACCAGCACAGCGCCCTCGCAGGCGGCCAGACTTCGGCTCACCTCGTAGTTGAAGTCCACATGGCCCGGCGTGTCGATGAGGTTGAACTCGTAATCCTGCCCGTCCTTTGCTGTATAGTGCAGGGTAACGGCGCGCGCCTTGATGGTGATGCCGCGCTCGCGCTCCAGCTCCATGTTATCCAGAAGCTGGGCCTCCATCTGGCGCTCGTCCACGGCCTGGGTACATTCCAGGATGCGGTCGGCCAGGGTGGACTTGCCGTGGTCGATATGGGCGATGATGCAGAAATTGCGGATATTTTTCTGTGCCAAAGGGCGTTCCTCCGTCGAATCAGAATGATAGGCGCCGGGCGGTGCTGCCGCCGGGTCTCTAAATGCTTCGTATACCATGTTTCTATGCCGCCCTGCTTTTGCTTCGCCTGCGGCTCGCATTCGCTAAGCGGGCATATTATACCATGACGCCGTGAAACGGCCACAACAAAACCGCACCTGCTGCGGTTTTGCGTGGTTCAATGTTCCCAAAGCCCTGTGCATCAGCACAGGGGCGTGTGCAGTGCACACGCGCAGCCGTGTAAACGGCAGCTTTGGGGGTTATTATACCATGACGCCGCAAAGCGGCCACAACAAAACCGCACCTGCTGCGGTTTTGCATGGTTCAATGTTCCCAAAGCCCTGTGCGTCAGCACAGGGGCGTGTGCCTTGCACACGCGCAGCCGCGTAAGCGGCGGCTTTGGGGGTTATTATACCATAAAAATCAGGGTTTGCACAGGGGGAAACATGCAATGTCCGCCGCCGTGGCGAAGCGTGCGCGGAGCGTCTGGGCAGGATGGCAAAAAAGAAAAAATCCGCGTAAAATATTACCAATTGTATAGAAAAATGGCGGTTTGAAGCCGGAAATTTGACGCGGCGGCTTTCTTTTGCTATAATGCACAGGTACCAAGGCTTGCCCCCTGCCGCATGCATCCGTTGTTTTTGTTTTCAAAAACGCGCGCGGCGCTGTTCTTTTTGTTGATACACGGGCGGTCTGGTGCGGGCCGCCCGTTTTGTTTTGGCTGTGCGGCCCGGTGTGTGGACGGAGAACCAAAGGAGTTTTTGCATGACAAAGCGACAGGAGCATATCCGGCGCTGGCTGGCCGCCGCCGGACCCCGCATCGTTGCGGTGGCGGCGACGGCGGGCAGCCTGGGGTTGGTGTGCACGGCATTGGCCGCTGCGGTGAATACGGTCACTGTGGCGGATTCCGCCGGTGCGCAGCGCACAGTGATGGCTGCGGTGACGGAGCCCGAGGTCCTGCTGGACCTGGCGGGCATGGAGCTGGAGAGCAACGACAGCACCCGCCTGCACGAGGTGGAGGACGGCACGCTGCTGCTTTCTCTGCAGCGGGCCTTCCCGGTCTCTGTGGCGGCGGATGGAGAATATTACGAGGCGGAGATCAGCGACGGCACGGTGGCCGACGTGCTGGCCCGCGCGGGCGTGACGCTGGGGCCGGACGATTACACCACTCCCAGTCTGGACAGCCCGGTGACCGAGGGCATGGGCCGTGTGCGCGTACACCGTGTAACGTATACCGAGAATACAGCCCGGGAGACCGTTCCCTATGAGACGGAGTATCTGGACGAAACCGCCGAAAGCACGGGAAAATATTCCCACGAGGTGCTGGTGCAGGCGGGGCAGGACGGCCTTGTGGACGTGACCTACCGCCAGAAGTATGTGGACGGCGGATATTCCAGCACCGAGGTGGTGGATACCCAGGTCATCACTGAGATGATACCGGAGATCTACCGGAAATACAATTCCGACGCCGTCAGCCCGCTGCAGGCCCCTGAGGGCATCACGGTGGAAAACAACGTGCCCAGCAGCTACAGCAAAATGTATTCCATGAAAGCGACAGGCTACTATTCCGCCCGCGGGCGCGGCGCAAGCGGCCTGGGCCTGTATTACGGCACTTTCGCGTGTGACCCGACGCTCATTCCCTACGGTACGAAGGTGTATATCACCTCCGCCGACGGCAAATTCGTATATGGCTGGGCCATTGCGACAGATACGGGTGCGTTTGTGCAGTCCAACCGCATGCAGGTGGACCTGTTCTACGAGACCTATGCCGAATCCGTGGCAAACGGCGTGAAGTATGTAAACGTGTACGTTCCCTGAGAATATCAGAAAACAAAGAGCATCCCCGGCGCGGGGTATCCGCGCGCCGGGGATGCTCTTTTGCATTCGGGTCAATCCGCCCGGCCCGCCTGTTTGACGAGCTGATTGGCGTATACGCTGCAGCCGGCCACCAGTACGCCCTGCACGATACCGGTAAACAGGCCCAGCGCAATGCTCTGTACGCCGTCGAAGCTGCCGGTTGCCACCACCCACAGCATGGCCAGGAACACGCCAACGCCGCCCAGAATGAGCGGGATGTGCTTGTCTTTTACGTCCTGCGAGGCCTTGAGCGCTTTGCCGACGATGTAAAGCACCGCCACCAGCACCAGCAGCTCGGGCCGGATATATTCCATTACGCCGTCCATCAGTTCCATAAGGGGACACCTCCTCGCTTTTGAATATGCGGCGCGGAGAAAAAATAGTATATACACGGCCGGATATTTTGCGCGGGAAACTGTATTTTTGGCTTTTTGCTGAAAATAAGGGAACGGTTTTCGTTATTGCGTACAGAAAATGAAGAAGCCGGCCGGACCATATCGTTGCATAAATGTCAAGATGGAAAAAATGCCCGCGCAGCGGGCACAGGGAGGGATGGGCTTGGAACAGGCCATCATCGATATCCGGAATATGTACAAGATCTACAATCCCGGAGAAAACGAGGTGCGCGCGCTGGACGGCGTGAGCCTCGCGGTCTACAAAGGGGAGTTTGTGGCCATCGTAGGCCATTCAGGCAGCGGAAAATCCACGCTGATGAATATGATCGGCTGTCTGGACACGCCGACGGCCGGTACATATTTTCTCAACGGCCAGGACGTAAGCGCGCTTTCCGATAATGCGCTTTCAGCCATCCGCAATGAACAGATCGGTTTTATTTTTCAGAGCTTCAACCTGATCAAGAACCTGAACGCGCTGGAAAACGTGGAGCTGCCGCTCATTTACCGGGGCCTGCCCGCCGGAAAACGGCGTCTGCTGGCGTTGGAGGCCCTGGAGCGTGTGGGCCTTGCGTCCCGGATGGACCACCGTCCAAACCAGATGTCCGGCGGCCAGCAGCAGCGTGTGGCCGTGGCCCGCGCCATCGCGGCACATCCGCCGCTCATCCTCGCGGATGAGCCGACGGGCAACCTGGACACCAGAGCGGGCGCCAGGGTGTTCGAGATCATCCGCGCGCTGCACGCCGAGGGCAACACCATTGTACTGATCACTCACGACGAAGGGTTGGCCCGCAAGGCTCAGCGCATCGTGCGTATCACAGACGGAAAAATAGACGACGGGGAACGGGAGGTTTTCTAAAATGGAAACAAAGGAATTGACGGCGCAGAACGTGCAGGATCCGGCGCAGGCCGGCGAGGTGCTTTTGCAGCCGCCCAAACGGCCGAAGAAAAAGCGCAGCATCAAAAAAATCGTGCTGCTTTCACTGGCGGGCATTGCGGTGCTGGCCCTGGCGGGCAACGCCGTTCTGAGCGCGCTGCGCGGCCCGCTGCCAACCTATGTGCAAACACAGACGGCGGCAGCCGGAGACATCAGCCAAAGCCTGTCCACCACGGGTACGCTCACCTCGGGGCAGACCGTAGTGGTGCCGTCGCCCGTCACCGCGCCTCTTGCCGAGGTGAAGGTGGAAGCGGGGCAGACCGTGAACGCGGGCGACCTGCTTGCCACCTTTGATACAGAGCCGCTGGAGCGCGCCTACCGGCAGGCTTCGGCCGCTTATGAGAGCGGCCAGCTGCAGAAAAGCGACGCGCTCACCGCCAGCGACAGCGCACAGGCGCGCTTCAATGACGCGGCTGCGAACCTGAACAATCTTGCCGTCCAGAAAGACAAGGCCGCAGCCGCGGTGAACAGCCTGACCGCGCAGTACGAGGCCCTCGCGGATAAGCAGAGCGAGGAGGCGTTGTCTGTTAAAGCGGCTTTGGACGCCGCTGCCGAGGACCTCGCGAACCAGCAGCAGGCACTGAGCGCGGCCAAGGCAACCTACGACGCGGAAAAGCAGGCCGTCCTGTCCGACAGCGCCAAGCGCCAGCTGGAGCTGGGACAGGTGCCGGCATCCCTCTCGGTGCAAAGCGCCAAGGAGGACCTTGCCCGCGGCAGGGACGGCGTGACCGCACCCATCAGCGGCGTCGTCACCTCCCTCAGTGCGGTGCCGGGCTCCAGCGCGGCGGCTTATGGTCCGCTGTGCACGATCCAGAGCCTGAGCGATGTATATGTGGATGTGGCGCTCTCCCGCTACGATCTGGAAAAGGTAAAGCCGGGCCAGAGCGCCGTTGTCGCCACGCTGGGCAGGACATACACCGGAACGGTGGCGTCCATCGACGCGATGGCCACGGCCGGGGCCTCCGCCACAGGCACGGCCACGGCCTATGTGCACGCCAAAGTGCAGCTGGACGCGCCGGACGGCGATATCAAACTGGGCCTGGAGGCCAACGTGGTCATTGCCACAGGGGAGGCGAAAGGAGTGCTGAGCCTGCCCATCAGCGCCGTCAATACGGATGTGAGCGGCCAGTTCTGCTATGTGGTGGAAAACGGCGCGGCTGTGCGCCGGGATGTGAAGACAGGCCTTTCTTCCGATACGCAGGTGGAGATCGCCTCCGGCATTTCCGCGGGGGATGAAGTCATCCTCAACCCGCAGGATGTGACGGAGGGCATGGCTGTCAGCAGCGACCCCGCCGCCGCGGCGCAGATGCCCGCGGACGCGGGTATGGGCGCTGTGATGATGGGCTAAGGAGGCGTCCGGATGCGTCAGATCTATGAATACGCCAAAATGGCGTACCGCAACATCATGGGCAGCAAAATGCGCTCATTTCTCACGATGCTGGGCATCATCATCGGCATTGGGGCTGTCATTATGGTGCTGTGCATCGGCGGCGGCGGGCAGCGGATGATGGACAGCGAGCTGGGCATGCTGTCTTCCGGTTCGGTGTATCTGAGTGTGACCGGCGAGGATACCACTGTGAACGATTATTTTACCGACGGGGACGTGGAGGCCGTGGCCCGTATGGAAGGCGTTGCGGGCGTGACGATGGCCGGCGGCGCCAGCGGCAGCGTGCGCGGCCCCAAAGGGGAGATCAACGCCAGCCTTTCGGCGGGCAACGGCAGCATGTTTCTGGTGTTTCCGGCTACGCTGCAGGCGGGGCGCTTTTGGGACGCGTCGGATTATGATGCCGCGCGCCGTGTTGTGACTGTGGATTCCGCGGGAGCAAAGGCGCTGTTTGGAACCGACGACGTATTGGGCATGACGGTGCAGCTCACGGTGGGCGGACGCACTTCGGATTTCACGATCATCGGCATCACCGAAAGCCAGAGCGGATACAGCTACAACGGCAGGATCACTGCGCAGATGACGGCGCCGTTGTCCAGCCTGTCCACTCTTTCCGACGATGTGGGCCAGCCGTATTTCCAGATCGCGCTGCTGGCGCAGGACACTGCGAACAGCGTACCGCTGGCACAGCAGGTGCTGCGTCTGGTGGAAAGCCGACACGGCAACGCCGGGCGGGAGTGCTACGGCATTATGGACGTAAGCCAGTACACCGCGCAGATCAGCAGCGTGACAGGGATGTTTACGGGCATCATTGCCGCCATCGCGGGCATCAGCCTGCTGGTGGGAGGCATCGGCGTTATGAACATCATGCTCGTCAGCGTCACCGAGCGCACGCGGGAGATCGGCATCCGCAAGGCGCTGGGGGCAAAGACGGGCAGCATCACGTTCCAGTTCCTCATTGAGGCGGGCACGCTCACGCTCATCGGAGGCGTCATCGGCATCGTGCTGGGCCTGTGGGGCGGCTACGGCATTAGTAGCCTGATGGGCATGGAGGGCTATGTAGCGCCCTCCACTGTGGTTTATATCGCGCTGTTTTCCATCGCCATCGGCATTTTCTTCGGCATTTACCCCGCGCGCAAGGCGGCCCGCCTGAGCCCCATCGAGGCGCTGCGCACTGAATAATTGATTTTTACAGGCCTGCGGCTCCGCGCTGTGGGCCTGTTTCGGTAAGAAAAGGCTGTGTTTTTGGGCATAACGCCAGTATTTTGTAAATAAGGACGAATTTTCCGTAAAAAATTTGACAAATATTCACATCTGTCCGTTGATTTTTCGACAAAAAGCGGTAAAATACTATGATATAAGGTAAAGATAAGGTTAAGATAGGAGGTCCTGTCTTACCGGCGGGCTGCGGCGCGCCCGGCGCGCCGCTTAAGGGGAAAGGGAGAACAGTTTGAAGATCGGGCTTGACATCGGGTCCACCACCATCAAATGCGTGGTGCTGGACGACGCGCTGAATATTACATACAAAACCTATGAGCGCCATTTTTCCCACATCGTGGAAAAAGCGGCGGAGCTGGTGCAGCGCATGCACAATGAGGTGCTGCACGGTGCGTCCGCGCAGCTTTCCATCTCCGGTTCGGCCGGCATGGGCCTGGCCGACGCCTGCGGCGTGCCCTTCGTACAGGAGGTGTTTGCCACACGGGTGGCGGCAAAGCGTTACGCGCCGGATGCGGACGTGGTGATCGAGCTGGGCGGCGAAGATGCGAAGATTCTGTTTTTGACGGGCGGCACCGAGGTGCGCATGAACGGAAGCTGCGCGGGCGGCACCGGCGCGTTCATTGACCAGATGGCAACGTTGCTGAAGATGACGCCCGACGAAATGAACGAAGCCGCGCGGCATGCGGAAAAAACGTATACCATTGCCAGCCGCTGCGGCGTGTTTGCCAAAAGCGATATCCAGCCCCTCATCAACCAGGGCGCAAAGGCCGGGGATGTGGCGGCCAGCATTTTCTATGCCGTGGTGAACCAGACCATCGCGGGCCTTGCGCAGGGCCGGAAGATCGGCGGCAGCGTGCTGTATCTGGGCGGGCCGCTCACTTTTTTGCCCCAGCTGAAAAAGAGCTTCGACAAGACGCTGGGCGTGACGGGGACCTGCCCGGAAAACAGCCTTTATTTTGTGGCGCTGGGCGCGGCGCTGTATTCCGACAAGGAATTGGACCTGGCGGATGTGGTGGAAAAGCTGCACGCATACAGCGCCACGGCCACCTATGCGTTCAACCCGCCGCTGTTCCGGGACGAAGCGGAATACGAGGCGTTCCGCGCACGGCATGCGAAGGCGAGCGTGCCGCGCCGTCCCTTTGCGGGCAGCACCGGCCCTGTGCATATCGGCATCGACGCGGGCAGCACCACGGTGAAGGCCGCCGTCATCGACGGAGACGACAATTTGCTCTTCACCAGCTATCAGCCAAACAGCGGCAATCCCATCCCCATCATCCGGCAGATGCTCATCGACATTTACAAGGCGCATCCGGGCCTGCAAGTGGCCAGCGTCACAGCCACGGGCTACGGCGAGGACATTGTGAAAAGCGCCTTCGGCGTGGATTTCGGCGTGGTGGAGACAGTGGCCCATTTTACGGCGGCCAAGCACTTTATGCCGGATGTGGATTTCGTCATCGACATCGGCGGGCAGGATATGAAGTGCTTCAAGATCGAGGACGGAGCCATCAGCAACATCTTTTTGAACGAGGCGTGCAGCTCCGGCTGCGGCAGCTTTTTGCAGACGTTTGCGGGCGCGCTGGGCTACGGCGTGCCGGAGTTTGCGAAGCTGGCCCTGTTTGCGGATAAGCCCGTGGACCTGGGCAGCCGCTGCACGGTGTTCATGAATTCCAGCGTCAAGCAGGCCCAGAAGGACGGCGCGTCCATCGAGAATATTTCGGCCGGGCTTGCCATCAGCGTGGTGAAAAACGCGCTGTACAAGGTCATCCGCGCCTCCGGCCCGGAGGAGCTGGGCCGCAAGATCGTGGTGCAGGGCGGTACGTTCTACAACGAGGCTGTACTGCGCGCGTTTGAGATGGAAATGGGCGTGGAGGTCATCCGGCCGGATATCGCGGGCCTGATGGGCGCGTTCGGCGCGGCGCTGTACGGCAAGGCAAAGGGAAAGGCCCGGTCGTCTCTGCTTACGCTGGAGGAGCTGGAGGGCTTCACCCAGGAGGTGCGCAACGTCAACTGCGGCCTGTGCGGAAACAACTGCCAGCTTACGGTCAATATTTTTCCGGGCGGCAAAAAATACATCAGCGGCAACCGGTGCGACCGTCCGGTGTCCCACCGGGGCGCGGAAAACCCCTTGAACCTGTACGAATACAAGCAGCGCCTTCTGGCCGAATACAAGCCCCAGCCGGGCATCCGCGGCACCATCGGCATTCCCCTGGGGCTGGGGATGTACGAGCTGCTGCCTTTCTGGTATGCTTTCTTCACGAAGCTGGGCTTTTCGGTGGTGACCAGCGGTCCCTCCAGCCGGGAGCTATACCTGGAGGGCCAGAGCACCATTCCCTCCGATACTGTATGCTACCCGGCAAAGGTACTGCACGGCCATATCCACCGGCTCAGCCAGATGGCCGTGAACGCCGTTTTTTACCCCTGCCTGACGTATAATGTGGACGAGGGCCTGGGCGACAACCACTACAACTGCCCTGTGGTGGCCTATTACCCGGAGGTTATTGCGGCCAACTGCCACGAGCTGGAGAATATCCGTTTTATTTACGATTATATCGGCATTCACCGCCGTAGGGATTTCCCCAGGAAGATGACGGCCATTCTTGCAAAATACTTCGCGGGCATCAGCCTGAACGAGGTGAAGGATGCCGCGGACGCGGCCTATGCCGAATATGCGGAGCATATGTCCCGCGTGCGTGTCCGGGGCGGGGAGATCATCGCCCAGGCGCGGGCCGAGGGCCGGCAGATCATCGTTCTGGCGGGCCGCCCGTACCATGCGGATGAGGAGATCAACCACGGCATCGACAAGCTGATCTGCAGCTATGGAGCGGCGGTGATCACAGAGGACAGCATCTCACACCTGGTGGAAAAATTCCCCACCAGCATCCTCAACCAGTGGACCTATCATTCCCGCCTGTACGCGGCGGCGAAATACATTGCGGACCAGCCGGATATGAACCTCGTCCAGCTGGTGAGCTTCGGCTGCGGCGTGGACGCCATTACCACCGACGAAACGAGGGAGATTTTGCAGCGGGAGGGCAAGCTGTACACCCAGATCAAAATCGATGAGATCGCGAATCTGGGCGCGGTGAATATCCGGCTGCGCAGCCTGTTCGCGGCCATAGAGCCGGCCCCCGGCGAAACGCCAGACGCGGAATAACGCTCCGCCCGTATCCATAACTGTGTATTTGCCCAAAGGAGGGGCATGCCCATGGAAAATGTCCATACTTATCCCAAATTCACTCCGGAGATGAAGGCGACACATAAAATCCTGATTCCCAACATGGCGCCCATCCATTTTGAGATGATGCGCGCCGCCATGGAGGACGAAGGCTATCATGTGGAGGTGCTTGGCTCCGGCGGCCATGCCGTGGCGCAGGAAGGGCTGAAATACGTCCACAACGATACCTGCTACCCTGCGCTTCTTGTCATCGGGCAGTTCATCAATGCGCTGAAAAGCGGAAAATACGACCTGGACCACACGGCCCTGCTCATCACGCAGACGGGTGGCGGGTGCCGGGCGTCCAACTACATTCATCTGTTGCGCAAGGCGCTGGTGAAAGCGGGCTTTCCGCAGGTGCCCGTGGCCAGCCTGAATTTTTCCGGTCTGGAAAAGGACAGCGGCTTTCAGTTGACGCTTCCGCTCATCCGAAAAATCATCGCGGCGGTGTTTTACGGAGACGAGCTGATGAGCCTTGCCAACCAGACGCGCCCCTATGAAAACGAGCCGGGCGCGGCGGATGCGCTTGTGGCCGCCTGGACGCGGCGGGTGGCGCGCCAGTTCGATGAAAAAAAGGGCTTCTCGAAAAAGGATATGGCTGCGAACTTTGCGGCTATCGCGGCGGATTTTGCGGCGGTGCCCGTTACCTATACGCCCAAGGTGAAGGTGGGCGTTGTGGGGGAGATCTATGTAAAATATTCACCGTTGGGCAATAACAATCTGGAGCAGTTCCTCCACGGCGAGGACTGCGAGGTGAACCTGCCGGGCCTGATGGGCTTTGTGCAGTACTGTGTTGCCAACATGGCCGAGACCGTGCGCCTGTACGGCGGCAGCAAGCTGTTGGAGCTCGGCTCCGATACGTTGATGAGCTGGCTTACCGTGCGGGAAAAGCTGATGATCGCGGCGATCAAAAAGCATCCCCAGTTCCATGCGCCCACACTGTTTCTGGACACGAAAAAAATGGCGGACGGAATCATCGGCATCGGCAACAAGATGGGTGAGGGCTGGCTGCTGACGGCCGAGATGATGGAGCTGCAGCAGACGGGCTTTGAGAACATTATCTGCGCCCAGCCCTTCGGCTGCCTGCCCAACCATATCTGCGGCAAAGGAATGATCAATAAGATCCGCACCATATATCCCCGCGCCAACATCACACCCATCGACTATGACCCGGGCGCAACGCGGGTGAACCAGGAGAACCGTATCAAGCTGATGCTGAGTGTGGCCAAGGAACGCCTTGGGCAAAGCGGCGGCACACCCCCGCAGGGCGGCGCAGCCGAGAAAGTGCCGGTATACGGCGGCATGGAGGTGCCGGCCGTGCACGTGCCCGGCTTTGCGGAAAAGCTGCCCGTCAACGGATGAGCGCTGCAGCGCGGAATACAGACGAAAAACCAGCGGAGCCTGTGCCCCATAAAAAGGGCAGGCTCCGCTGGTTTCTCTGTACCATTGGGATTATAGAGCGCCGCATGCTCAATACGCGGCTTCAAGCTCGGCAATGCGGCGGTAGAGCATATCGTTCACGGGTGTAGGAACGCCGTGTTTCTCCCCAAGGCGGCGCATGGCGCCTGCGAACAGCTCTACCTCGGTGGGACGCCGGGCCAGCGTATCCTGGCGCATGGAGGGCATTCCGTCGGGGTTCAAAACATCGGTCATTTTCATCCAGGCGGAAATATCCGCGTCTGTCAGCGTCACACCCTCCCGTGCGGCTAGGGCCTGTGCCTCCCGCATGGCGGCCAGCATGGTGTCCCGCGCCGTCCCCGGGTGCTGTACGCCCCGGTACGGCACATTGTAAACCGCGCATACCTGGTTCAGCCCCACATTGAGCATCAGCTTGCTCCACTGGCGGTACAGAATATCTTCATGTATTTCGCAGGGCACGCCCGCCTCCAGCAGCAGCGCGGCCGCGGCATCCACAGCCGGGGTGCGCGCGCCCGTACCGCTGCCGATAAGAAGCTTTCCCATATTGCGGTAGGTGACGGCGGGGCCGTCCTTTACGGCGTCCATCCCCTGGGCCACACAGTAAAGCACGTGCTCCGTCCCGTAGGCTGCGGCCAGCTCGCCCTCGCTGGTAATGCCGTTGAGCAGGGAGATGACCCGTGTTTCAGGCCCGATGAACGGGCGCATCGTTTCAATGGCGGCGGTAAGCCCGGTACTTTTGACGGCGAAGACCGCCAGCGCGGCAGGCTGCGCCTGCTGCGGCGTCACAAAGCGGAAGGTGCAGGCAGCGCCGTTGCAGGTGAAGCTCTGTGCCGCATAACGGGCTGCACGTTGTGCATCCGCAGCAAAGAATACACGCTGCGGGCCAAGTGTCTGCGTCATGCGTTGGCCGAACATGATGCCCAGCGCGCCTGCGCCGATGACTGCAATGACAGGTTGTTTTTTCATAATACATTTCCTCCGGGAGCTTTTGGTGCTTTGTAAAATACTGCTCTGATGCGTGCGGCGCGGGAACGGCCGCAGCGGTCAAAAACGGCAGAAACAAACGGCATTTCCCTGTTGGAAAGACGGTGTTTGTTTCATTATAGCATGCCGCCGCAAAGGGATACAACAGAACCGTAGGGATCGCGGCTTTGCAGTCTGTTTAATAAAGAATATCGAAAATTTCCGAAATATGATTTTTCATCTGGTATTTTGTGCGGGGCCGTGCTATGATGTGCTGGGATTTATGCTGCGCTGCCGGCTGTTTACAGACGGGAACGGCGGAGCGCATCCCATAGTACAACAAAATAAGCATCAAACGGATGCGGGGGCGGACAGCAAATGGAAAAGACACCGCGCGATTTTATTTTCGATAACCTTCTTTCCATGTCGGCATACTGGGCCTGCACAGGCGCCATCATTGCCAGCCTGACGGCATATTACGGTTTTTCACTCGCGCTGTCCAATGTGGTCACGGGCCTGAGCGGCACGCTGCCCATCCTACAGCTGGCGGGCGGCCTTGCCTACGAGCGCACAACGCGTCCGCTGCGCTTTCTGCGCCTGTGCAACGGCACATGGCGTGTACTGCTGCCGCTGGTGTTTTTTTCGGTGCTGCTGCCGAGGAGTGCCGGCGCGCCGTTGATGGTGGTGTGCTACGTGCTGGCCATCGGCATTTATCAATTTGCATGTCCGTCTCAGACGGATTGGCTGGTGAGCAGTGTGGAGGGCCGTGTCCGGGGAGACTATTACTCGGTGCGTGAGATGTTTTTCATGCTTACATATACCGGTGTGTTCTGCGCCGTGAGCCTGATTATTGACCGCGCTGCCCGGCGCGGCGCACAGCAGACCGGCTTTTTGGCAGTAGGCGTGCTGGAGACCATACTGCTGGCCGCCAGCCTGATGGTGCTGCTGCGTTTGCCCGCGCCGGAAAGGCCTGAAAAGAAGGAGCCCGCCCCAACTGCGGCCGCCTTGTTGGAGCCGCTGCGCAACCGCCGTTTTCGGAGGGTGATGCTGACGAATATGGTGTGGAGCCTTTCGGGTATGTTCATCGGCGGCTTTGCCGCGGTGTACCAGATTCAGGTGCTTGAACTGACGTTTTTTGAAATCATGGTCTGGGTGACGGCAGGAAACCTGTGCCGGTCGCTGTGCACTCCGCTGATGGCGCGTCTGGCAGCGCGTATCGGATGGAAGAATGTTACTGCGCTGACCATTGCGATGATGGCATGCGTGGCCGCGCTGTGGGCGGCGGCCACCCGGCAAAATGCAGCGTACCTGTTTCCGGTGCTGTCCATACTGGGGGCGGTGCCTTACGCGGGCATGGGCGTCGGTTTCCTGAAAATGCAGGTGGCCACCAGTCCGTCCGCCACGCGCAGCATGTATTTTTCCGTCAACTCATTGTTCAACGGGGCCTCGGCTCTGCTGGGCTCGGTGCTGTGCTCTGCGCTCATCGGCGTGTTGGAGGCCTACCCGTCCTACGCACTGCGCTGCATCTTTTTTGTGGGCTTGGCAGGCGCTCTTGCCGCCGCAGTGATGGCCGCGCGCATCCCCTGCCGGGAAGCGTGAACCGCCGGAAAACAGAAAAATTTTGGGGGCTTTTCTTTTTGGAGAAAATCCTGTATAATATATAAGCCGTGTCACTGTGTGCCGCGGCGTGATTGGGGGCCTTAGCTCAGTTGGTCAGAGCATTCGGCTCATAACCGACCGGTCCAGGGTTCGAGTCCCTGAGGCCCCACCAAGTTCATGTGACAAAAAAGATATCAGTCGATTTTGTCGCATAAAATCAAGGGAAAACGGGCTTTTAGGAATAATTCCTAAAAGCCCGTTTTCCATAGATGTCAAAAAACTTTTTGGTTTTCGCCGCGAATTCGTCACACCGCGTGTGTCACACCGCATGTAATGAATTTGCAAAGCAAGTAAGTGATTTGTAAGCCCGGCAGCAATGCAGGGCTTTTTCTGCAGCAGCATGCCGGATGCATACCGCCGCCTGTGTGCACCGGGCGGCGTTCAGATCGATAAAACAGGGTCCAGGCCAGAGCCGGGCGAAAAAATCAAACCGCGCAAGCCCAGGGGGAAGTGTATCCTTTTACGGGCGGAGTGGAACAGGCGCCCCGGAGAACCGGGGCGTACTGCGTTTTCCCCCTCCCCCGGACCCCCACCCCGGATATATATTACCGGCTGGAAAAGAGAGTAATCTCCCAGGGCGTGCGCAAAAAGGAGCGATGCAAGCGAACGAAAAAACGATCATCGGGGTCGACCACGGCTATGCAGCCATCAAAACCGCTCACTGTGTGTTTTCCACGGGCCTCACGGCATACAACCACGAACCCTGCACCCGGCCGCATTCGCCTTTTGAAAAACCCGCCGGGTGACCCGGCGTGGCGGTACGACCGCAGCCGATTTGTCTGCCTGCAAAATAGGCGGACAGGACAGCGGGAAGAGAGGAGAGGAAAATGAAACATGCAAGGTGTTTTGCATACGGCAGCAACATGGACAGGAACCTGACGGCATACCGATACCTGACCGCAAAAGCAGTTTGTACGGCGAAGCGGGAAGGCTGCGAGCTGTTCTTCACGGAACGGCCCGAAAACAGCGCCGCAAGCATCCGCATGAAACAGCGCGGCGCAGTGGGCGGCGTACTCTGGAAGCTGGCGGAAGCTCGTGAGGATAAAATTTCAGACTGGAAACAAAACAATCACCGACAGGGATCTTCCGTCGGGGCTCTCCGCCCGGATCTTCCCTTTGTGGGCCATCACGATGCTTCTGGCAATGGACAAGCCCAAACCATACCCGCCCGTCTGGCTGCTTCGGGATTGGTCGTAGCGGTAAAACCGGTCAAAGAGATACGGAAGTTTGTCCTGCTCCACCGGCTGTATGGTCGTATTGGCAACCGTGAGCAGGACATTGCGCCCCTGCTTCTCCAGACGCAGTTCCAGATGCCCCCCGGCGGGAGAATACTTCAGGGCGTTGTCCAGCAGGATGGAAAGCAACTGGCGGATCGCTTTCTCGTCCCCAGTACAGGAGAGCATGGGCTGGATGTCCAGGTCAAACTCCTTTCCCTGTTTTTTTGCCAGGGACTGGAAAGACTGTGCCATCTCCTCGGCCAAATCGGAAAGGGGAAATTCAATGCAGGAGAGCCTCGGCTGGTCTTCCTCCATGCGGGACAGGTAGATAAGGTCGTTGGTGAGGCCTGTGAGCCGTTTGGCCTGACGGCGGATGTCGGACAGCCACTGGTTCTCTCCGCATTCCATCTCCAAAAGCTCCGCATCGGCGCTGATGATCGTCATAGGGGTTTTCAGCTCATGGCCGGCATCGGTGATGAACTGTTTTTGCTTCTCATAGCTCTCGGCCACAGGACGGACGATGCGGTGGGACAGAACAAGCAGCAGCACCAGTACCGCCAGCAGTCCCAGCAGAGACAGGGCCACACTGGCCAGCAGAGTCGTGCGGAAGGAAGAAAGATTTCGCCCACAGTCCAGAAAAATGACCCGAGTCGTTTCCTCTTCTGTCAGCACAAGATAGCGGTAATTCTCTTGGAATCCGGCGGTGCGGCCAGACCGAATCACCGCTTGGGCGTATATTCCGGCTGTTTCCTCATCCACGGCGGCGATCTGATGGGTATCGGCCTGGAGCATCCGACTGTCTTCATCCAGAACGACGGAGAAAAAGCGGGATTCATAGGGGGTTTCTGGAGACAGCCCTCTCTGGCCGAAAAACTCCCGCTTTTCCAGTTCACCATCCAAAGGTGGCTTCCCCTCTGGCGGCATCCCGGGGCCGTTTTGGTTTTGGGGAAACGTGCCGTCGTTGTTTCCCAAAAGGTTCAACACGGCGTCTGCATCGGCCACGACCTTCTGATAGCTCATGAGATTCACACCGCCCAGGATCACAGTAAGGACGATAGCCAAGGAGATCATGCAGGCTGCAATGAGCTTGCGGCGCAGTTTTTTAATCATGACTGCTCCTCCAGGGAGTAGCCGGCGTTCCGGGTGGCTTTGATCTGGATGTCTGACTTCAGGGCGGCAAGCTTTTTGCGCAGGTAGGAAATGTAGACCCACACCACATTCGATTCCACATTACTGTCATAGCCCCAGATGCGTTCCACAAACCGCTCCGTAGGAATGAGCTGTCTGGGATTGCGCAGCAAAAGCTCCATCACCTGAAATTCTTTGTTGGCAAGGAGGAAGCTGCCATGAGGGGACGAGAGTTCAAAGGTGGCCTGGTCCAGAGTGATATTGCCCAAAGTGAGCCGGCTGGTTACCTGCCCCCCAGCCGGGCTTCTGGTCATAGCCCGGATACGGGCCAGAAGTTCCGCTGTGGAAAAGGGTTTGGTCAAGTAGTCGTTGGCTCCGGCGTCCAAGCCCGTCACCTTGTCCTCAACCTCCGATCTGGCCGTCAGCAGCAAAATGGGAATGGGATTTCCCCGCTGCCTCAGCTGGCGCAGCACCTCCAGCCCGTCCAGCTTCGGCATCATGATGTCCAAAATCACGGCATCGTAGTTTCCCGCATCCAGGTAAGCCAGTGCCTCCTCGCCGTCGTACACCGGATCCACAGAGTAGTTGTTTTTTTCCAGCAGAGCGGTTACTGCCCGGGACAGGGAGCGTTCATCCTCTGCAAACAATATGCGCATTTGAACCATCCTCTCAGTATTGTCTGAACCATCATACCGCCTGTGCCTTAACTTTAATTTAAATCATAACACAGTACGCACAGGCTGTCATTCCTGTTGCCTGATAAAATATTCACATTTTTTTCATTTAAAAATTTTTCGTATTAAGCTCCAGTTATGGTTCGGACTTTACACTGATATTACAATATCCAAATGAGGGGGGCCGCTCATGAAAAACCAAATGACCTTTCAGCGGTACGAGCTGAAATATTTATTGAATTCCTGTCAGCTCCAGGCGGTATTGGAGGCTATGGCGCCCCATATGGTGCCCGACGAATACGGTCACAGCTCCATCCGCAACCTGTACCTGGACACCCCCGACTTCCTGCTCATCCGCCGCAGCCTGGAGCGGCCGGTCTATAAGGAAAAGCTCCGGATACGCAGCTACGGCCGTGCGGGGGAACATGAGCCGGTGTTTGTGGAGCTGAAGAAGAAATATCGCTCGGTGGTGTATAAACGCCGCATCTTTCTCCCGCAGGATCAAGCAATGGCGTGCCTGAACGGCACACAGTCCTGGCCAAACAGTCAGATCGGCAGGGAGCTGGCCTACGCCATGGATTTTTATAAGGGGCTGTGCCCAGCGGTGTTCCTCTCCTACGAGCGGGATGCCTATCACGGAACCCTGGACCCAGATTTCCGGGTGACCTTTGACACTGAGATTCGTTACCGGCAGGAGACGCTGACGCTGGATTCCGATACCTGGGGCACCTCCATCCTGAATCCTGGACAGGTGCTGATGGAATTAAAGGTGGCTGGAGGCCTACCCATCTGGATGGCTCATGTGCTGTCCCAGCAGGGCGTCTTTAAAACCTCATTTTCCAAATATGGCGCCGCTTACCAAAACATCCTGTTCGCAGGACAAAGAGGAGAACGAAATTATGCTTGATACCCTGTTTCGCGGACTGTTCGACACCACCTTGACCGACATCATCGCCCCAGGCAGCTTTCTTCTCTGCGTGGGCGTCTCTCTGGTGCTGGGACTTCTCCTGTGCGCCATGACCGGCTGGCAGTCCCACAGCAGCCGCAGCCTCACCATTACCCTGGCGCTGCTGCCGGCGGTGGTGTGCGTGGTCATCATGATGGTCAACGGCAATGTGGGTACGGGCGTGGCGGTGGCCGGGGCTTTCAGCCTGGTGCGCTTCCGTTCCGCCCCCGGCACGGCCCGGGAAATCTCGGCCATTTTTGTAGCTATGGGCGCCGGCCTCATCGCAGGTATGGGATATCTTGCCTATGCCGCCCTGTTTACTTTGATCCTGGGGACTGCCACCATGCTCTACACTGCCGTGAGCCTCCGGCCCAGGAACAGAGGCCCTGTCTGCCGCACCCTCCACATCACGATTCCCGAAGATCTGGACTACATCGGTGTTTTTGAGCCGGTGTTGAACCAGTTTACCCGGCAATACAGCCTTACCCAGGTGAAAACCACCAACATGGGGAGCCTGTTTAAGCTGACCTATGATGTGACCATGAAGGATGCCTCTCTGGAAAAGAAGTTCATCGACCAGCTGCGGCTGCGCAACGGCAACCTGGAGATTGCGCTGGGCCACCAGGACAATGGGACAGCCGCTCTATAATAAAGGAGATGATTTTGACATGAAAAAAAACGCCTGCCGTTGCGCAGCAGCGCTTGTGTGCGCGCTGTTGGTATTCAGCGGCTGCGGGGCGCAGGCCTCTCAGGGGGCTTCCTCCGGCACGGAAAAACAGTCCGCACAGAGCACGGATGCCGCCCAGGCATCTTCCATGGAAACCGCCGGCCTGTTCAGCGACCGTGATCTGGCGGGAACCTATGACGAAAGTGAGGCCGTGGCCATCCAACTCAACGGAGACAGCGCTTCCTGCGATTCCGATTCTGTTTCCATCGACGGCAGTACCGTCACCATCACTGCGGAGGGAATCTACCTGCTTTCCGGCACGCTCGCCGACGGCCAGATCATCGTAAACGCCAGTGATGCCGATAAGATACAACTGGTCCTCAATGGCGCGGATATCACCAGCGGCAACTCTGCTGCCATCTATATCCTGAATGCCGACAAGGTCTTCGTCACCCTGGCGGATGAGACGGAGAACACCTTGAGCAACGGAGGGGAGTATACAGCCATCGATGAAAACAACATCGACGCTGTGATCTTCGCCAAGACGGATCTGACTCTCAACGGCACAGGCAGCCTGACCATCCATGCTCAGGCCGGCCACGGGGTGGTATCCAAGGATGATCTGGTGATCGCCGGGGGCGATTATACAATAACCGCCGCCAGCCACGGTCTGTCTGGAAAAGACGGCATCGCCATCGCCGGCGGTACCTTTGCAATCACCTCCGGCAAGGACGGCATTCACGCGGAGAACAGCGAGGATGCCTCTCTGGGCCGCCTGTATATTGCAGACGGCAGCTTGAGCATTATGTCTCAAGGGGATGCCATCAGCGCCCAGGGGAGCCTTCAAATCGATGGCGGTACCTTCGACCTGTATGCAGGAGAGGGCAGCGCCGGCGTGGAGATGACCGGCAGCGATGACTTCGCCCCCATGGAGGGTGGCCAGCGGGGCGGCGGGACAGACCAGCCGGCCGCCGCTGACGCACAGACGGAGGCAGACTCCGTCAGCCAGAAGGGAATCAAGGGGGAAGGCAGCTATATCATCAACAGTGGGACTTTTACCATCGACAGCGCTGACGACTGCCTCCACGCCGGCGGGGACATGACCATCACCGGCGGGAACCTTACTCTCAGCAGCGGAGACGACGCCATCCACTGCGATGCCGCCCTCACCATCCAGGGCGGAACCTTCACCATTCCCTATTGCTACGAGGGCGTTGAGGGGCTGTCCATCACCATTGAGGACGGCGTCTTCGACATCGTATCCCACGATGACGGCCTCAACGCCGCCGGCGGTGCGGACAACTCCGGTTTCGGAGGTTTCGGGGGACGGCAGCAGGACAGCTTTGCCGCTGGGGACGGCAGCTTCATTACCATCAATGGCGGCGTCTTTACCATCGTTTCCGGCGGCGACAGCATCGATTCCAATGGTGACCTGACCATCAACGGAGGCACTCTGAATCTGACCTGCAATGGAGCCGGCAACACCGCATTGGACTGCGACGGCACCTACACCAATAACGGCGGCGACGTTACCACCAACGACGGTTCGGAAAGCAATCCGGGCCAGATGGGGGGCGGCAAGGGCGGTGGACAGCCCGGCGGAGTGCAGCCGGGCGGCATGGAACGCGGAGGAAATCCTGACCGACAGATGCCCTCCGTTCCATCGTAATACTGCTGTACAAACTAGAAATCAAGGCAATCGAGGCCGAGCTTCTGCAAGAAATGTGCAAACGCTTCCTTAAGCTTGCCACAGCCTAGTTCCTGAATCCAAGCCTTCGTTTTTTCCTGCAAGCTCCGTCTGGAGCGCCTCATGAATCGCTTTGCCAACTGCATTCTCGTTTTTGTAAGAGCTGGCGGTGCCAATCAACCGATAACCTGCTCGGACACCATTCAAGACTACATCTTTACATTCATTCTCCGTTCCTTGAAAGGCACCAAAGCCTGCCATCAGCATCTCGACCCCGTCATTCGGTTTTATGGTTTTCATTTCAGTTTCTCCATCAAAAAGCTCTCGATCTTGTCGAAGGGAATCTTTGTCACGTCGTCATACAAATCCACATGATTGCAATTCGGGACAATCAGCATTTCCTTCGGCTCATGGGCATTTTCAAATGCGGCATCGCTGAAAAAACGGCTTTCTGCATGCTCGCCAACTACAAATAGGATGGGACGGGGACTGATCTCGTCAATATGAGCGAGAAGCGGATAATTGATAAAGGAAAGGTCGCTTGTGGTGGTAAAGTTGCCGCGGGCGCTCGGATGGTGCCCGCGCTTTGTTGCATAGAACTCGAAGAACTCACGTCCAATACCGCACATTTCATCCGGTATCTCTGCGGCGGGGTCTTCTGGGAAAGCTGGATTGTATTCAGGATAGCCGTTTTCCGCATCCGTCCAACGCTGAAGGGAAAGCCGTTTCTTGTTTTCGGCGAGTTGTTCCGGTGTTTGGCCTACGCGTGCGGCATAACTCATATCATACATGCTTGCAGTAACAACGGCTTTGATACGGGTGTCCATTGCTGCTGCAGAAAGAGAAAAACCGCCGCTGCCGCAGAGGCCGACGGCACCGATCCTCTCACGGTCGACAAAGGAGAGAAGCCCTAGATAGTCTACGCCGGCGCTGATATTCTCGCTAAACATATCCGGTGAAGAAACGCGGCGAGGCTCACCGGCAGACTCACCCATGTAACAGGGGTCAAAGGTCAGCACAACAAAGCCTCGCCGGGCCAGCTCGTTTGCATACACACAGGGCCCCTGTTCTTTTACACCGCCATAGGGGGCGCCCACTACGATGGCAGGGTGTTTACCGCTTTTGTCCATATCTCTGGCCGCATAAAGATCGCCGGAAAGTGCGATGCCGTAACGGTTGTTGTAACGGACGTGAATCCTTTCGACGTTTTGGCTCAGATTGCAAATATAGCCGCTCATTGTGTTGCTCCTCCTTATTCAACAATGGAAATTGTGACCGTTCCAGTTAAGCTGCTGACATTTTCTATGCCCGAAACGATGCTGCCGATTTCATACAGACTGCCGTTCGAATCGCAGGGAGCGTAAAACATGACCACGTCCCCCCAAGGGGCGTAATAGGAAAGTGAGCCGGCTGCCCCGCTGGAAAGCGGCGTGCCTTCCGTATTCAATTTTTGCGGAGGGTAGAAAGTAATCTCATTGTTTGAAAACGGTTCGGCCTCAAGTGTGAGCGGCAGCTGCGCCGTCAGTTCCCTTGCCGCGGTGCTGTCGTTCAACGTATAAATAATTTCATACTGGTCGTTTTTTACGGATATTCTCATATTTTTACGCTGCTCCAGATTTAAACCGTCTACCCATGCTTGAACGATATCTTGCGATGAACTGCTCGAAAATCTGCTGCCGTCGAGCACTGTGGCATCGGATGCCAGGCTTCTGATCTCACCGACGCTTACTTCGATTCCGCTGCCGCCTGAGGTACAAAACGGAATGATGGTTTTTTCTGAAAAATCATAGCTTTCAAGGAAGGTATACAAGATTTTCGGCATCTTACCCCACCAGATGGGATACCCGAGATAAATTACATCATAATCTTCGATATTGTCAATGTTTCCGCTGACTGCTGGTCTCGCCGCATCATCATTTTGTTCCCGATTGGCCCGGCAGTCGGAATTGTAATCGAGGTCATCGGCAGTGTAAGGGTTTTCGGGGACGATCTCATGCAGGTCTCCGCCAGTTGCCAGGGCGAGCTTTTCGGCAATGTCCCGGGTGGTACCGGTAGCAGAGAAGTATGCGACAAGTATATTTGTTCCTGCATGTTCCGGTCTGCTTTGCTCCACTCCGTCTTTTCCGGGCGTGACCTGTGATGCCGTCATTTCCGATTGCGCAGCGCTGCCGGGCCCCGGCGCTGTGGAACACGCGGGGAGAGAAAGGCAAAAAAGCAGGAGAAAAAAACTGCTCCATAGTTTTGACCGTGTCATAATCGATGTTCCTTTTCTCAAATATTGTTTTTTGATATTCGCTCAATGATCCTGATCCTACGCGCTTATCCTTCCGCCAGAGCCTCCGCAAACAAGGATCTCGCCCTTAGCATTTTCATCGTCCCGGATGATCTCTCCAACCGAGGGAACGCAAATTCTGCCGCAGGAAGGATTTTTGATGCTAATGATCGGTGATGTAATACTTGCCTCGACCTCGGATTTCTCGAAGGCAAGGTCACAATTGATCATCTCGCAGTTTACGAGCTTCAAATCTGTACAATAGCAGAAGGGCTGAGTGCCGACAATCTTACAATTCTCAAACGTCAAACCGTTTGAATACCACGCAAGATATTCACCCTTGATCGTACTGTTTCGTACCGTAATATTTTCCCCGTGCCAGAAAGCGTCCTTTGTTTCAAGCACGCAGTGCTCAAACACGGCGTTTTTCACATATTGGAAGGAATATTTGCCCTTGAAGTTTACGTCTCTGAAACTCAAGGCCTCCGAATGCATCATAAAATATTCACTTGCCGCGGTGACATTTTCCATCGTGACACCATGAGTAGACCAGCCAAATTCGGGAGAGACAATGTCGCAATCAAAAATCTCCACATCAGAGCATTCGCGGAGTGCTTTAATCCCGTGCATTTTAAGGCTGTTAATATGTACATGGCTGGAATACCAAAGAGCGGCGCGACAGGATGCGGTCATTTCACCGCCGTTAATTGTGAGCCCATTGACGTGCCAGAACGGATAGCGCAGATTGTAAAAACAGTTCTCTGCCGTGACATCCGCGCACTCCTTCAAAGCGCTCTCACCGTCGGAAGGACCATCAAAGACGCAATTCTTTATCGTCAGTTCCCGGCTGCCATATAATGCGCGTTCTTCGTCAAAGCTCTTGTTTTCAATGATTTTCATTTTTAGCCTCACACTTTGTTGTTTTCTACTTGCTCCACCAGGTAGTCTAGACAAAAGATATTGTCGTTGCACTTATGGAACTGATCGAGCAGCTGCCGCCGGTGCCCAGAAAGAATACGGAGCGCTTCTTTTTTTTGCCCTGCATCCAGCTTTTTCATAAATGCTTCGATGATCTTCTCACTGCAACCGCAGTCTTCCAGGTTTTGAATGATTTTTTCTCTGCTGCAGCTCTGTATGACGTTCACCCCCTCTTATTTTGCAGACAAGCATTGCATCCAATGTTCAGCGAAGCCTTATCCATTTCATATTGTAATTTCAATCCAGATGAATAGCAAATGCCTATATCAAATAGATTTTCATGCTTTACAGGCATAATTATGCACGGTAAAATATAGGAAAGGGGTGACTCTGATGGAACTTCGAGTATTGGAATATTTTTTGGCAGTAGCCAGGGAACAGAACATTTCCAGAGCAGCTGAATACCTGCACCTCACACAGCCGACGTTGTCCAGACAATTGAAAGAACTGGAAGGGGAATTTGGAAAACAGCTTTTCATCCGTGGGAAACGCAGTATTACATTGACTGAGGCCGGACTGTATTTTCGCAAACATGCTGAGGAGATCGTCAGCCTTGCTCATCGGACAGAAGCGGAAATGAGAAATACAGACGAAAATCTCGTCGGCGATATCTATATTGGCACAGGGGAATCTTCATCCATCCGAAACATCATTCGTGTCGCACATCAGATACAGAACGAAAATCCAGGTGTGCATTTTCATATTATCAGCGGGGACAGTGCTGACTTGGTAGACCGGCTTGAAAAAGGGTTATTCGATTTCTGCATTCTGTTCGGAGATTTTGATCAATCGAAATTCGACTATATTTTGCTTCCCTTCACTGAAAAATGGGGCGTCCTGATGTCCAAGAGCGCTGAACTCGCTGCAAAGGATACGATCGAAACAAAGGATTTGTGGGATAAGCCTTTGATCACATCGAGGCAGGCGTTCCACTCCGCCCCCTTTGTCAACTGGTTCGGCCAAGAGGCGGAAGAACTGAATATCGTCAACACGTATAATCTTATCTACAATGCTACCATTATGGCAGATGAAAGCATGGGCTATGTGCTTGCGCTTGCAGATCTTGTAAATACGGAAGGAACAGATCTATGTTTTCGGCCAATCCTGCCGGAATATTCCATTCCCCTCTCTCTCGTATGGAAAAAATACCGATTGCAAACAAAGGCTTCTGAGAAATTCATCGAGGCAATCTACAAACTCACAGAGGTAAAATAGCTTTTCACCGAATGCCAATTGTGAAGCCTGTTCAATGCTCCGATAGAAGAGCATGATTTTCCCGCTACGAAGATTCTATATAAAAAGGAAGGCTGGAGTTGGACTGCCCCAGCTGTTCGGACAGCACAAAAAGCAGCCCCTGTAGGGAAATTCAGTTTTAATCGGAATGGCGCGGCGTCAGCGGCGTTACGCCTGTTTTTGCTTAAGCGCAAAAAACACCGGCGCTGCTGGTGGAATAAACCCGGCTTCAGCTCTAGACAAAACAAGGCCTCCCTGTATTCTAAATATGGCTGGCAAACCCATGTTTAGAATACAGGGAGGTTGTCTTTGAAATGAAAGATAACAAAGATGTAAATCGTTTAAGCCATACAACATGGTGATGCCGATAACATGTAGTATTTGCGCCAAAATACCACAGGCTGGTAATATCTCCATCGTCGTCTTTTACCGTCTGAAACCCCTGATATTCATACTCCGCAGATACAGTCCCGGAGGGCGTGTGGAAAGAAACGCTGTTGCTCTCAATGGAAAGCGTATTGTAATCGGATTTTCTCTTTTCCCAAAACTCCTGTTTCATTTCATCAAAGGATTTCTCATTTTCCTCGGCTTCTTCTGTAATATACTCATCCAGCGTTCCATCCTCAGAACAGGGAAGCACCGGTTTAAATTCTCCGACAAAATCAGAGAGCGGGCGGTCTTATATTTCGTTTTCCACAATTTTCCCATGGTCGTGTTCATGCTCGTGCTTTATCCCTTCCTCATTGACGGTGGGAACACAATCAATTAGACGCAGGGTGTCCGGCTTTTGATCACCCATGGAGTTCAGAATATCGTCCACCCATACATCATTTTCGCCTCCGGTATAGACGAACAGGTCGCAGTTTTGAATGGTCTTGATGTCTTGGGGGTCGGTTCATAGGAATGACTTTCCGCGCCAGGCTTTAACAACATTGTAACGCCCGCCTTATCGCCTACAATCTGGCGGATAAAATCATATTGGAAGAAAATCGTGGGCACAATAGACAGTTTTTTCGAATCATTGGCTGTCGGCTTATCGGATGAATGGCAGGCGGACAGGCAGAGAAGAGCCAGTACCGCCGCCAACAGAAGTGAAATGTATTTTTCCATGAAATTGAATCCTCCTTAAATCCGCATATTTTCTTAAAAATGGGCGCAAAAATACAAGGGGTAACCTTCCCGATTGGAAAATGGGCATAGTATTCCCCTTGTATCAAAGGATTTTATTTAAAAGCGTGTTTGATTTAATGTTTGCGGAGCAAATTCCTTGCCAATTTGAGGCTGTGTTTCTTGAAAAAATATATCCCGCATTTTTAGCTTAAAGTGGAAAACAGCTACAGTGATTTTGAAATATGAACTTTAAAAATCGTTGTATCTTGTCTTATCGCTTCGTCCCGTTCAACTTCCACTGGGCGCTCTGGCTCTGAAGCTCCACCATGTGCCGGTAAAGGCCGCCTTTCTGCATCAGCTCCGCTGGTGTCCCCTGTTCGGCCACCTGGCCATTCTCCAGAACCACGATGTGATCCGCCCCGGCTACGGTGCGCATCCGGTGGGCAATGACCAGCACGGTCTTGCCCACCAGCAGACGGGAGAGGGCTCCTTGTACTTTGGTCTCATTCTCTGCATCCAGGCTGGCGGTGGCTTCGTCCAGCAGGACGATGGGGGCGTTCTTCAGAAGAGCCCTGGCGATAGAGATGCGCTGGCGTTCGCCGCCGGAGAGCTTCGCTCCGTTCTCCCCGATGGGGGTGTCGTAGCCCTGCGGCAGACGGCGGATGAACTCTCCGCAGTTGGCGGCTTCGGCGGCAGCACGCACCTCGTCGTCGGTGGCCCCCCGTTTGCCTAGGCGGATGTTCTCCATCACGCTGTCGTCAAAGAGCACTACATCCTGGAATACCATGGAGTAATCGCGCAGCAGAACCTCCGGATCCACGGCGGAGATATCCACGCCGCCCACTTGAATCGTCCCCTCAGCGGCGTCCCACAGTCGGGCTGCCAATCGGGCACAGGTGCTCTTGCCAGAGCCGGAAGGCCCCACCAGTGCGGTCACTTCCCCCTCTCTGGCGGTAAAGCTCACATTCTCCAGTACCTTTTTCTTGTCATAGGCAAAACACACATGGTCGAACACGATGTCGTGGCCCATGGGAGCAAAGGTCTCCGCGCCCTCAGCGATAGGAGCATCATAAATCTCATTCATGCGGTTGGCGGACACCTGGGAGACGAACATCTCCGCGATGAGGGCCAGGCTCTGGTCGAACGGCGCGTACACGCGGGTAATGATTAGCAGGAACAAAAACAGCAGCATGAAGTCGATCTGGCCGGAAAGGATTAAATCAGCTCCCACCAGAATGGTCGTGGCCACGCCCAGACGCATGATGACGCTGGCCGCGTTGACGAAGATACCGGTACCCAGTTCCCCTTGGATCGTGACCCTTTCATGGATATCGATCTTCTGATTGAGCCCGGCCAGATACCGCTCCTCCTGATTGGTAGCGCGGATCTCCCGGACATTCTCCAGGGCTTCCTGAATGCCGTCGGAGACGCGGACAGCGGCCGTTTTCGTCCTTTCGGAAGCACGCGCGGAGATCTTCCGGGTGCCGAACAGCAAGCCGAATGCCACTGGCACTCCCCACAGGCAGGCGACGGCCAGACGCCAGTCATACATCAGCAGGCACACCGCAATGACCGCCGTGGAGATGTACGCGCCATACAGATACCCCAGCACATGAGACCAGACATGTTCCATGCGGTTCACATCGCCCATGAGAGTCTCGGTCAAGTCCGCCAGATCCCGCTTGCCGAAATAGCCCAAAGGCAGCCTGCGCAACCGCTCCGCCAGACTGAGGCGGGTGGCCTTCACCTCGTTATAAACCAAGCTGTAGGTGTTATGGTACTGCTGTAGGTGGGTTACAAAGGACAGGATGACAAACATAACCGCCAATCCTATGAAAAGGGATGCACTGGGCAGCGGCTGGCCGTCCGTCAAAGTGCTCATGAAATCGGCCATCAACAGGTACAAAATGCCCATGCCGCCCATGACGACCAGATTGGCGATGACCGTCCAGAAAGTCCCCTTTTTGGTGTTCCACATTCCCTGATCGGTGAGAGCATATTTGCGCTGAAAATTTTTGCTGAACATTTACTTCGCCTCCTCTTCGCTGGTGATCTTCCACTGGACCGACTGGTTGTAATCCGCCCACATCCGGGCATAGAGGCCGCCCGTTTCCACCAGCTCGCGATGGGAACCCTGTTCCACGACGCGGCCCCCCTCCAGCACGAGAATTTTGTCCGCGCCCACGACTGTGGACAGTCGATGCGCGATCATAATGACGGTACGCCCTTTAGTCAGTGTAGTGAAGGCCTTTTGAATCAGCGCTTCATTCTCGGGATCAGCAAAAGCGGTGGCTTCATCCAGCACCACGATGGGCGCGTCTTTCAGGATGGCCCGGGCCAGGGCGATGCGCTGCTGCTCGCCGCCCGAAAGATAAGTCCCTTCGGGGCCGAGCTGGGTGTCAATGCCTTTCGGTAGCTTTTCCAAAATGTCTCCGCATTGGGCGGCCATCAGCGCCGCCCGCACCTCCCCCCGCGTGGCGTTCGGGCGGGAGGCCCGGACGTTTTCCAGGATCGAGGCTTTGAACAGACGGCTGTTTTGGAACACAAAGGCGATCTGCTCCATGAGCACATGGGGATCAATCTGCCGCACGTCCGCACCGCCTACCTTCACCATGCCGGAAGTGACGTCCCAAAAGCGTGGGATCAGGCTGGCTGCGGTGGTCTTGCCACCGCCGGAGGGACCCACCAGGGCCACGGTCCGGCCCGGCTCCACTGTAAAAGAAACATGGGAGAGGGCGGGTGTCTCCGCACCGTTGTAAGTAAAACTCACGTCCTCAAATTCCACACGGCCGTCACGGGGCTTCTGCGGATGCTCAGGTTTTTTCAGTTCAGGCGCACACATAACCTGATCAATGCGCTCCAGCGCGGTGCTGGCCAGCATCATTCCGGAGGCGGCGAACATGATTTTGGCAAGCGCCGTGGATATGATGGCAGAGAACACCGCGTAAAAAGCAAAGTTGGTGACAAAACCTGCAAAATCACCGCTCGCCAGAACGCCGGGCGCCAGGAACAGAGCTGCGGGCACCAAGAACACGAAAGCCCCCTCGGTAAAGGTCAGGTTGATGGACTGAGGGATCCGGCACACATTGGCCTGATAGTATTCGGATTTGTTGCTGTAATCCTCGATGGCCTGCTGGAAGGCTTTAAAGGAGTAGACCGTCTGCTGGAAAATTTTGACCACCGGGATACCGCGGACATACTCGGTACCCGCTTTTGTTATGCGGTCCTGAGCCGCCTGGTATTCCGCCATGATTCTGGCGTTTTTGCCGCCCATCATGGAGAACATGGCGGCGATGGAGATCACTGCTGCCAGCAGACAGGCCGCTCCCATGCGGCAGTCAAAGACGAACATCATCACCAGCATGGCGATAAACAGGGTGATGGTGCCCACGATGTCCGCCAGATTGTGGGCCAGCAGGGTCTCCGTGTCGGCCGCCGCCGCGTCCAGCCGTCCCCGGATGAGGCCGGAAGCATTGGAATCGAAGAAGCCCAGCGGAGCCTTCATCACACGGGCCACGCCCTGCTTGCGGATATTGGCCGCCGTGCGGAAAGCTGCCAGATGGGTACACATCAGTCCTGCGAAATACAGGACGATGCCGGCCACTGCAAAGCCAAACGCCAGCCAGCCGTATTGGGCAACGTTCTGAGCCTGTGTCCAGTCCGGCGCCACGGCAATCAGATCGCGGGCCGCCAGCCAGATGCAGATGTAAGGAGCCATGCTCAGCAGCATGGATACCACCGACAAAGCCAGTCCCAGGAAAGTCAGACCCTTATGGCTGCCTGCGTAATCCAGCAGGACCGCTACATCGCTCTTTTTCTTTTGATTCATGGAAAAACCTCCTTTTGAAGTTAGTTTACACTAACTATGCTCTAAAAAAGACAGGGGCTATGCCCCCACCAATTCCAGCCATCCGGCAGTATAGAACGCCCGCAGCTGCTTCACATCCCGAAGGGCCTGCTCATAGGGCATATCGTGAATTACCACCTCAAAGAGCCCGTTAAACATACCGCTGGCGATGATATGGCACAGAGAACGGCTCAAAGTAGGAACTCTTCGCCCCAGACGACGGAGCACCTCCATGTATCTTAGGGTATACTCCACTTCCACTTCCACCATATTGTGGACAAAGCTCTCGTAACCGGTCCCTTCCGCCCGGCACAACAGCAGTTTTACAGGCTCACGGTTCTGGCAGATGTAGTCTACCATCCAGTCCAGGCAGCTCTCAGAATCCTCTCCCATATGCTCCGGCTGTTCCGCCTCGGGTCGCCCGGCAAAAGACGTCTGAGCCTCCATGAAGCGTCCCATAAGCGCTGCGGCGTGAGGTTCTACAATAGAAGCAAACAGGGCCTCCTTACAGGAAAAATAGCCGTAAAAGGCCCCAGTGGTCACCCCGGCATTTTTCACGATCTGACGCAAGGACGCGCTCAGAAATCCCTTGTCAAGAAACTCCGTTAGAGCGGCCTGCTGTATTTTTTCCAATGTCGCGCTGGAACTCTCCACCATGATGCCCCTCTTTTGATAACGATGATATATAACACCGCTATAGTACATCGAACAAAAAGGATTGTCAAGAGGCAACGGAATACTGTCCAAATTTTGATCTGCAGCTGGAAATGTTTCGTAACTTTTAAGGTTGTGAAGATTCGCCTTGAATCATTGTGCAACGGCTTGACCGGTACTCAGCGGAAGATATAATATTCTTTGGTTATCTACAACTAACGCACGGCGCGGTTGCTTTCCCAAAGGAAAAATAAAAGCTGTGGAGGAGGCTCGTGCAGTAATTGAGGAATTTTTGAGCGGTTCGTTGTCTGCACTGTTTCAACTCACATGGAACATCCCTGTGCCGGGCGGTTGCACCTGTGCTTTGAAGAACCCTGCGTCAGAGCCGGTACTCCGGCGATAACTGAAGATGATGGCTGAGGTTACGTTTGCACCTGGAGTAAACATAACCTCAGCTTTTTATATGTTTGGGAAACTGTAGTAGAAAAGTTTGAATTCTGCCATACTCGCGTACGCCCAGGGTCATAACAGAGCCAATGTCTTCAGGCTTGGCCCAGTGCGCCAATACATATTTGATGTTAGGCCCTACAGTGAGAACCTGTTTATAGCTGCAACCGATAGAATCTCTGGTGCTGTAGGTGCCGGAGTGCGCATCGGAAGCCCACATTGAGGCAGTTCCAATAGAATACCAACCAGTTGCGCCACCAGTCTCGGAATCACCGTTAGTGACCAGATTGAGACCCTCGGCGGCTCAGACAATACTGCCTAACAGGCTGCAGCTAAAAACAAACAGAACTGGGGATACGCTGATTTGATCCCCAAATATCCACCGTTTTGGTATAAATAAGAAAATTGTTGATGCCACCATCGTCGCTATGCCCAGTTCTACGAAGAATGAGAAGAAATAGCGGGCTCCTGAGATGTACCAGACCAAGAAGGACAACCAGAGGTATTTTGGAATGAAAGCGTGTATTGGCGTGGATGTCGGTTCCGGCATGGTTCATACCGTTGAAGCCACCGCCGCCAATATCCACGATGTCGATATCGACGAAAAACTTATCCGTCGGGATGACGCTGTTGCCTACGGCGATTCTGGCTATCTGGATTTGCCCAATAGACCCGAAATTTAAAAGAATGAGCATGAGTCCAAAATTGACTGCCTCATCAACCGCGGCCCCTCACAGATCAAAATTCCCGACATCTAATCAGCCCTCTGTGCTGTTAATATCGGCACAGGGGGCTATTCGTTGCACTGCAGCATCAATTGCCACACTTCCACAGCTCACGCACGGAGAGAGGTATAAAAGTAGCAAGTTGCATAAAAAAATCAAAACAATTAAAAACAATTGGACAAACATGAAATACTTGCTATATTATATAAAATGAGACATACAAATACGGGGGAATCGTGTGAATAAATAAAATATGATGTAATCTATGCCGCCTTTTTCTATTTCATATTCAATTCTAAGGAGGATTTTGAGATGAATCAAAGCTATTTTGAAGTCTTTTTGGCTGTGGTCGAGTGCAAAAGTGTATCCCGTGCAGCTGAGAAACTGTTTCTTTCTCAATCCACCGTTAGCCACCGGTTAAAAATGCTGGAGAATGAAATCGGCTGTATTCTGTTTGAACGGGCACAGGGCCAGCGGGAATGTGTTCTTACTGCGAAGGGCGAGGCTCTTTTGCCGTTCGCACGCCGGTGGATCGAGCTCAGCAAGGATACCAAAAATTTTTCTAAGATGAATTTTGCCCCTGTGGTAACGATCGGGGCCGTCACAAGTCTGAACCACTGTGTGCTGTATGGATTTTATAACAGACTTTTGAGTGGAAATTTCCCCTTCAGGCTGGATATCAAAAGTTATGGGAACGAGATACTCTATACCAATGTAGCAAACAGCTTCATCGATCTCGCTCTTACGGTGGAACACATTCGTAACAAAACGATAGATACAAAGGAGCTTTTCAGGGAGAGGATGGTTTTCGTATGTTGCCCGGGGCAATATTCCTCCAGAGTAATCCATCCCAACGAACTGAATCCTGCAAATGAGATTTCCATACACTGGGACGCGCGCGATATCCAGTTCTGGCACGAACAGTGGTTCACACCGAATGCGGAAAGCTACCTCTCCATCAACGACCCCTCGCTTACTCATTATTTCTTTAAGGAAGCAACTTGGGCCATTGTTCCAATTTCAATTGGGGTCTTTTTGCAGAATCGCCATGGTCTGGAGATACACGAATTGCTTCTGCCGCCACCCAAGCGCATTTGCTATATTCTAAAATCCCGCTTTCTGCGTCCGGAACGAATAAAATATATCGATCTTATCGAAAAAGAACTGAAGCAATACCTGTCTGAATTGGATTGGCCGGAATGCGCCTTCGGTGAAAAAGCAGGGCACGCCTAATGGCGTGCCCTGCAGCATTTTATTCAACCGAATTTACCGTATATCCGAAATGGAGAGAGCGGATTTACAGGCAACGCCTTTTGCGGGGAATATTGATACCATACACATTATGCCGAATTTCGAAAATAAATATTTATGTATTCAATGTTTTTTAGACATTTTTACATGCGAAAAACAGATATTCCTATTTTTTTCTTCTCCTAAATGGATAATCTTTAAGCATTGTACTTTAGGCAGAACAAAAATATTCAATTTTTTATTAATTTATAGCAAAAATATTCACTTTTTTTGTGCTTGGACACATGATATATTCTAATAGAAATCCGAATAGAGGAGGATAAAAAATGTCGATTCGTATAATAAAAAGCAAGGATATCCCGCAGATATATGAGAACGGGTTTGCACAGAGCGAGATGCTGCCGGATACATACCCCGGGATGACGAACTACAAATGCTTTTTGAAGAAGGGGCATACGGTGAACCCGAAGAAGTATGCAGACAAGGTTGTACTGTATTGCTTTACACGCGGCAACGGATATGTGACCACACCGGAGTGGTCGCGCGATATCACGGAACTTTCGTTCTTCGCGCCGGATTTTGACAACAGCGACTTTTCCATTACCGCCGTGGAAGATATGGAATTTCTGTGCCTTGTCTCTGAGATGGAGGATTGCGAGCGGGAGAGCTGGCCGAAGTGGCACCTGCGTCTTCCGTGGTTTACGCGGATGTCGGAGTGCAAGGAGTATGTGCAGGACTGCAAGGGACCGAATACACGCAGTTGGTCTGTTTTAGATCCGAAGTATCTGGGCGGTGTGCTGATGGGGATCGTCCGTGCGGAAGGCGAGGGAACCACAGAAAAGGGGCACCCGTCTGTGGCGCAGTGGAACTATGCGCTGCCGGGGGCGGATTTCCATCTGAAGGTCAACGACGAGACGGTGGAGCAGGCGGACGGTGATTTCAGCTACGTGACGCCCGGCGATGACCACTCACTGGTGTCAGACGCGGGCAAGCTCACCTATTATATCTGGTATGAGCGCCGTGTATACACCGAGCAGAGCGAGCAGTAAACGTTTGAAGGAATCCAACGTCCCGTTGGGACGGGATAGTGAAACTGAGCAATATTCTTAAGGAGGAAAATCAATGAAATCAGCAAGATCACGCATTTTGGCCCTTGTATTGGTTCTCGCAATGATCTTTGGTACCGGCTGCGGAACCGGCGCCAGCAGCGGGGTCGCCAGCCAGAGCACTGCTTCAGGCAGCGCTTCCGAAGCGAACAGCGAATCCGCTCCCGCTGAGGAGGGCAGCCGCGATGTAGTGGTGGCCATGGCACAGGACGTATCCAGCCTTTATGCCTATGAAAAAGGTTCTTATACGAACAACCAGGTTCTGTGGCATCCCTATGAGGCTCTGATCAGCAAAAATGCCGAAATGGAGTTTATTCCCCTCCTGGCCGAGAGCTGGGAAATGGCAGACGACAACCTGACCTGGACATTCCATCTCCGCGAGGGCGTGAAATTCCACGATGGCAGCGATTTCACCGCTGAGGACGTTGTTGCGTCTTATGATAAGGCCAGCATCGCAGGTGAGAGCCTGTTTGTGGAAAAGCTCGCTTACGTTGATTCCTACGAGGCTGTCGACGATTACACGTTTGTTGTAAAGACGAAGATACCTTATCCCCTTCTTCTGGACGATTTGATGTTCGTGGTTATCACCAACAAGGAAGATGTTGAGGGAAAGACACCCCAGGAAATCGCAGCTAATATCAACGGCACCGGGCGCTATAAATTTGTGGAATGGGTTCCCGAAGATCACATCGACTTTACTGTAAACGAAAACTACTGGGGTGAGCAGCCTGAGGTGAAGAACGTTCGTTTCCGTCCCATCACCAATGTGGCCACCCGTACTGCTGCTCTGCTCAGCGGAGAGCTGGATGTCGCCGCTATGCTTGCAGTGCAGGACGTGGACCGTATCAACAACACAGACGGTGTTCGCGTTGAGGCTGCCCGCAGCATGGAATGCGTTGCGGTAGAGATGGTTCAGACGGAGAAGAACCCTGCTGTCAATCTGGATGTGAACCCCTTCCTGGACGTGCGTGTGCGCAAGGCGTTCTACATGGCAATCGATCTGGACTCGATCGTTAAAAATATTTATAACGGCCATGTTTATCCGACGACCAGCATGACAGCCGAGGGCTTCAATGGTTATGACGCGGCTCTTGAGAGACATCCCTATGACCCGGAGGCTGCCAAGGCCTTGCTGGCTGAGGCGGGTTATCCCGATGGCTTTGAGGTTACCCTCGACGCAAGCAGCGTGGGCTTCGCCAATTCCGATGCTCTGGCCCAGGCGTTGGCTTCATACTGGGAGAAGATCGGTATCAAGGTGAATCTGAACGTGATGTCCACCGGCTTCGGCTCATATATCGCCCAAGGTGCCGGCAACAGCGGCCTGAGCCTGGTAGGATGGGCCATGTACACCGGCGACGGCATCTCGATGCAGGAGCGCCAGTATATGAAATGGGACAAAGAGGCGGGCACCGGCGGCGGCAACTACGGTATGTATGACAACCCCGATGTCAGCGCGAAAATCATGGAAGCCATGCAGGAAATGGATACAGCCAAGCGTGGAGAAATGGTAAAGGAGATCGACCGGATGGTTCTGGACGATGTTGCCAATATCCCTTTGTTCTTCAACGAGAACATCTTCGGCGTGCGCGATTCCATTGAGTATACACCCCGATATGACAGATATCTCCTTGCCTGGGAAATCAGCTTCAAATAAAATCCAGCAGTTTGTTATAATATTCAAGTATGGGCGGGAAAGGTTCCCGCCCATATTTTCTAGAAGCGCAACAAAGAGGTGAAAAGCATTGCTCAAATATGCCATCAAACGCCTGTTCCAGATGCTTGTGGTGCTGGCTGTCGTGACGGTTCTGGTGTTTTTTATGACCAACTTCCTGAGCGACCCCATCGAGGCAATCGTGGATATACAAACGGCAACCGAGGCGGATATCCAGGCTGTCCGGGAACAGCTTGGGCTCAATGACCCCATCTTGGTCCAGTTCGGAAGATTCGTGAGCGGAATCTTGAAAGGGGACTTCGGCACATCTTATGTGTACAAAACCCCTGTTCTCGACTTGATTTTCCAGCGGGTACCCGCCACAGCAGAGATCGTCCTGTTCACAGCCATCCTCACATTACTGATTGCCATCCCGCTCGGCGTGATTGCTGGAGCCAACCCGCAGACAAAGCTGAGCAAGGGCATTATGGCCGGTTCCATTTTTGGCATTTCTCTGCCCTCATTCTGGATGGGCATGATGCTTATTTACGTGTTCTCCGTCTCCCTTCAGATATTGCCCGCCTCCGGTCGTGCTGCGGCCGGGCCGGGAGGCTTCAGCTTTCTCACACCCGGAGGATGGAAAAATCTGATAATGCCTGTTCTTACGCTTGCCTTGGGCTATAGCGCAACAATCCTGCGTGTAACACGTGCCGGCATCCAGGAAAACATGAAGCAGGACTATGTAAAATTCGCCCGCGCCAAAGGCGTGAGCCGTCGAAATGTTTTGTTTCATCACGCCTTGAAAAACGCACTGGTTCCCGTTGTCACAGTGTTTGGCCTCAACATCGGCCATATGTTCGCATTTACCACTGTAACGGAAACGATTTTTGCCTGGCCGGGTGTGGGCAAGCTATTGATTGACTCCATTCTGAGAAACGACCGACCAATTATTGTGGCTTATTTGATTCTGGTTTCGGCCATGTTCGTGGTCATCAATTTCATCGTTGATATCATTTATATGCTGGTTGATCCCAGGATCGAATTGAGGTGATACAATGGAAAAGGTCAACAATACAGAAAAAAAGAGCCGTTTTCACAAGCTCATGGAATCGGAGTTCTTTTATCATTATCGCAGGAATGCATCTGCGATCATTGGCTCCATTATCATTTTACTGGCTATCCTGATCGCTGTATTCGGTAGAGGGCTTGCGCCGCAGAACCCCTATGATCTGACACAGCTGGATATCGCCAATGGATATCTTCCGCCCATGTGGATGGAGGGGGGCAGTGCTCAGTTTCCCCTGGGGACGGATGTACAGGGCCGTTGCATTTTGTCTTCTATCATATACGGCAGCGCCAGCTCACTTGTCATCGGTGTAGTGGGCATGCTCCTTTCCTGTATTCTGGGAACCACGCTGGGGCTGATCTCCGGTTATTCGGACGGGTTCCTTGGAAACCTGATCATGCGCATTGCAGATGTGCAGCTGTCCTTTCCCTCTATGTTTATCGCGCTGGTTGTTTTGGCCATCATGGGGCAGGGTGTAGACAAGTTGCTCATCGCTCTGGTGCTGTGTGGCTGGGTCACCTATGCCAGAACCGTGCGAGGCGTCACACTGTCTGTAAAGAAAATGGACTACATATCTGCCTGTAAGACGATCGGACTGCCCAAATTCCTGATTGTTCTGCGGCATGTCATGCCCAATGTAATCACATCGGTGGTCGTTCTGGCAACAATCCAAACGGGCAACTTTATTTTGACGGAGGCAACGCTCAGCTTTCTCGGCGTAGGCGTTCCTGTTACGCAGCCCTCTCTCGGCCTGCTGGTGAAAAACGGCTTTGATGTGTTGTTCAGCGGTCTCTGGTGGGCCTCCGTACTGCCCGGTCTGTACATCATGCTGTTGGTGTTTGGGATCAATCTGCTGGGTGACTTTTTGCGGGATGAGCTCAATCCCAGGCTGAAATAAGGAGGGGCGATGTATATGAATAAAACGCGAGAGCCTCTGCTTCAGATAGAGAATCTGTCCACACACTTTCATATGTTCAAGGGAACCGTAAAAGCTGTAGATGGCGTTTCTTTTTCTCTGAACCAGGGGGAGATTCTGGGCGTTGTGGGAGAATCGGGAAGCGGAAAATCTGTGACCTCATTTTCCATTATCGGCTTGGTGGATGAACCGGGAGAGGTCAAAGCAGACAAGATCATCTTTGATGGGAAAGATCTGACAGCTCTGTCCGAGCAGGACATGATGAAGATACGGGGCAAGGATATATCTATGATTTTCCAGGACCCCATGACGTCCTTAAATCCCCTGTATACCATCGGAAAGCAGCTCGAAGAGGTATTGCTGCTGCACGATAAACAGATGAGCAAGGAGGCACGGCGCGCCCGCTGTGTGGAGCTTCTGAAAATGGTCGGCGTACCCAATGCCGAGGAGCGTTTGAAGGCGTATCCGCACCAGTTTAGCGGTGGTATGCGCCAGCGTGTCATCATCGCCATTGCACTGGCGGCGAATCCAAAGCTCGTAATTGCCGACGAACCCACCACCGCTCTGGATGTGACGATTCAGGCCCAGATCCTGCGTCTGATGAAACAGCTGGTGCGTGAACAGGGCAGTTCTCTGATCTTGATCACACATGACCTGGCCGTGGTATCGGAAACTGTGGACAGGATTATCGTCATGTACTGCGGAAAGATCGTGGAGGAAGGCACTGTGAATCAGGTGATTCATCATCCCGCCCACCCTTACACCAAGGGGTTGCAGGATTCTGTGCCCAAGCTTCGCATTCAGCAGGCGAGACTGGATTATATTCCGGGTATGGTTCCCAGTATGTTCGATCTGCCCAGCGGCTGCCTCTTCGCTCCGCGGTGCAAGTATTGCACCCCCGAATGCCATCGGGCCTTTCCCGAAAAACACGATTTGGGAGACGGGCACTATGTTGCCTGCATCCATGCTTTGCGTGACGATGGATCATCAATGCCGGGGAGGGATGCATAAGTGGAAGATTTGCTCGTAGTCAAAAATCTCGTACAGGAATTCAAGAGCCACTCAGGCTTCCTGGATTCCATTAAACTGAAGGACGGAAGGCTAATCCGGGAGAAAAAAGCCGTACACGCTGTCAATGATGTGAGCTTCACCATTCGCAAGGGCGAGACTTTCGGGCTGGTTGGTGAAAGTGGCTGTGGAAAATCGACCACTGCCAAAAGCATCATACGCCTTCTGGACTGCGTTTCCGGCCAGATCATCTACAAGGATCAGGATGTCAGCAGACTGAAAAACAGGCAGCTGGAGCCATATCGAAAGAGTGTCCAGATGATCTTTCAAGACCCGCAGTCCTCACTTGACCCCCGCCAGCAGGTCAAGGACATCATCATGGAGCCGATGCTGTTCCACAAAATAGCTGCCAGCCGAAAGGAAGCCGAGGAAAGATGCCTCGCCCTGCTGGAGCGCGTGGGCCTTCGCCCGGAGCAAGCCAACCGTTACCCCCATCAATTCAGCGGTGGGCAGCGGCAGCGCATCGGCATCGCCCGGGCGCTTGCTGTGGAGCCGGAATTCATTATTGCCGACGAGCCCGTTTCGGCGTTGGACGTTTCTATCCAGGCACAGATACTGAACCTGATGATGGATTTGAAGGACGAATTCGGATTTTCCTATCTGTTCATCGCGCATGATCTCTCTGTTGTAAAATATATCTGCGACCGACTGGCTGTTATGTATCTGGGCGCCATCATGGAGATGGGGGATAAAAACACACTGTTCAACAATCCTGCCCACCCTTATACCCGCCTGCTTTTCTCCGCTGTGCCAACCGTCGGAGAGGAACCGCTGGTGGAACCCATGGAGTCCGTCGGCGAGATCCCCAGCCCCATCAACCTGCCCAGCGGGTGCTTTTTTCATGAGCGCTGTCCATACGCCACAAAAGAATGTCAATGCAGCCGTCCCCAACTGAGGGAAATTGAGAGCGGGCATTTCGTTGCCTGCCACCTTTGTAAGTAATGGAGGGATACCCATGGAAGAAAAGCTGTATGATGTTGATTTGGAGCAATTCTGGAAGGATAATGAGCTTGGGCTCAAAGACAACTGCTTTAATCCGGATGCGCCTCAGGTCCCATTTGGTCTGAATATGGGCACAGAGCTCGTATTTGCCGAATTGGGGGTGGCGGGTGATCCCTGGGGATATACAGATCCCATGGTGATGCGGGATTATGTCAGAAGATACAACGATAAAGCGGAAAAAATCCTTGGCCGTCGTATCATGAATGAGGACTATCCGCTGAACCATCAGCGGTTCCCCAAAGTGCGCCTCCATGGTGAGGTGTTCGGCGGGGAATATAAGCTTGTTGATGGTGTCGTCTGGCTGGAAAGCGATATCAAGACCCCGCAGGATCTGGAAAAAATGCTCGACCGTGTAGATGCCATGGATCTGCGCTCCTTCATCCTTCCTTCCAACTGGGATGCCGAGGTAAAACGCATTTATGAGCAGACGGGCATAAGGCCGGATTCCCGCCTGAACGGCGGCCGCCGTGTGAGAGGGCCGGTGACGCTGGCCATGTCCATTTACGGCGTGGAAAACACCATTTACCTCATGTGCGATGAGCCCGATCTTGCACACCGCTTCTTTGACACCATCGGCAGCGTGTTGATTGAATATGCGGATATACTGGACGCAGAAGCAGGCGAAAGGAATAACGAAAGCCACTATGGATACCGCTTCTTCGATGACAACTGCTGTATGCTTTCGGCGGATCTGTATGAGGAATTTGCTTATCCCGTACTCAAGCGGGTGTTTGAGCACTGCTGCCCCGACCCCAAAGTGGACCCCCGTTATCAACACTCTGATTCCGCTATGGGACATCTTCTTCCCATTCTCGGCACATTGGATTTTAACGGCGTCAACTTCGGTCCCACCGTCCTGCTGGATCAGATCCGGCCTCACATGCCTCACACCCGTGTGGATGGCTGCCTGAACCCTATGACACTGTGGCGCAATGACACAGAGGCGGTTATTGAGGAGGTCAGGCGAGACTGCGAGATGGCCAAGGCGCTGGGACGCGGGCTTCGCATTGATGCTGCCGGCTCCACAAATCAAGGGACAAGGCTTACCACCATCCGTGCCGTCATGCATGCTATTCAAAAATACGGACGTTATTAACAGCTCAGAATGGAACGAGAGATTTGCTAAAGATTTCAAAAAAGCATGAAACTCCAGACCTCACACAGGGGAATATAACGGTGTCGGTCATTTTGTTTTCCCTGCCTCTGATCATTTCCAGCATCTTGCAGATTCTCTATCACAGTGTAGATACTTTTTTTGTCGGGCATTTTATGGGAACGAACCATCTGGCCGGCGTGTCAGTAGGCGGGCCTGTCATTCAGCTGACAGTTATGGTCCTGGGAGGGCTGTCCTCCGGAGTCTCTGTGGTGATCGCCCACTATAAGGGAGCCCGGCAGCAGAAGGAGCTGGCACAAAGCGTTACCACCGCCGTTGCCCTCTATCTTCTTCTCGCCGTAGCAGTTACCTTTGTTGGACTCCTGACGCTTCCTCTGATTCTTCAGGTGGCCCAGACCCCGGCAGGCGCCTGGCGGGAAGCGTATATTTATCTTTTCGTCGTTCTGTGCGGTACGCCGTTTCTGTTCGGTTATAATCTGGTAGGCGCCATACAGCGCGGGCTGGGAAACTCCCGCTCTTCGATGGATTATGTCATCATCTCCAGCCTGATAAATATCCTTCTGGATACTGTGTTCGTGGCCGTCCTGCGCTGGGGAGCTTTTGGTGCAGCGCTGGGAACAGTGATTGCCCAGGCCTGTGCTTTTGGCCTGGGCATTCGTCAGCTGTCTGCCGCTGGAGAAAGCGGAATGCCTCTTCTTTCCAGCATTCGGTTTTATAAAAAGCCGTTGAAACAGATTCTTCGAATCGGGCTCCCAACTGCGCTCAATGAAGTGATGGTCGCCACAGCAATGTTTACCGTAAACTCCACAGCAAACAGCTTCGGGCTGGTGGAAGCAGCGGCCTACGGCGTTGGAAGGACCATCGACGGGATCGCTATCGTGGCTGACGGTGCGATGAACAGTGCCATGGCGTCCTTCGCTTCGCGGAATGTTGGGGCAAATAAAACCGACCGCGCCCAAAAAGGCCTCTTCGCCGCCTTGCTGTTTTCCGGCACCATCGGGCTGGTCATGTTCCCCATCGTGTGGGGGTTGTGTCCCTATTTTGTCGGTTACTTCGATTCCAATCCCGCCGTAATGGCGAGCGCCATATCCTATTTGCGTCATTCCGCATTTTCGTATATGTTTTTTTCTCTTGTTGGGCCGCTGATTGGATTTATTCGCGGCACTGGGAATCAAAAAGCCAGTGTTGCAATCGGTTTAATCGCACAGTTCGGCTTTCGCATTCCCACCACCTTGCTCGCCGCACACTTTCTGGGCTTTTACGGCGTAGCTTATGGTATTTTGATTGGCCCTGTATCGTCTGTTTGCATGTATGGCATCTATATTTTAACCGGAGCTTGGAAAAAAGGTCTGAATAATCTAAATACTTGATGTTTTCTCGTCGTTGTATTGTACGTCAATCAATTGTTCTACGTGTTTTGCTTTACAAAAAATATTGAGTGACAGAAATCAGCGAGCGAAAGCAAATATCGATTCTGTAAACAAAAATGCCTATAATTACATCAAATAATTGTAGCAGTAACATTTGAACGCTACAAGTAGCTAATACAGGTGTAAATACAACCGGAATGTATTCGTCACAGGCTGTATCTGCCACCAATGTTGTAGGTGCCTAGTGATTTAAAACATTGGAAGTTTTTCGCGGGTAAAGAATGCCGGCGCAGAGTTAACAAAAAAATTATCAAAACACAGCCCCTGTGCCGTTAATATCGGCACAGGGGCTGTTCATTATTCAGTGCGGCGATGGGTTGCCTTTTGTTTTTATAAAATGCGAGAAAATATCCCCAGTCAGTCATTCGGCGGGCTTCCGTCATAATAACCAGCAGAGGCGGCAACCCGATACGTTGTATTATTGTTTCTATAACTTACCCGTTTTTACTATATGATTAGCTGTTCAGATTCAATATTGTTTCCCTTAAAAGGCCATTTTATAATTTTAACAAAGCTGCATCTTTGCAATAACACAAGCAGGCAGAAAAAAGAGCAACGCTTTAAGGGCGAAAAAAGCCCTTACGCGCTGCTTTTTACTTATATTCAGATATTGAAACAGGCAGGAGGGAGCGTGAGCCGCAGAAAATGCGGGTACAATAAATGAAAATAAAATAGGAGAGGCAGACATTATGGAAAACTCATCGATAAGAAGACAGTGGCTTGACAGCTACCAAAGCCACCTGCTGGAAGAAGAACACAGCCCACAGACGATTAGAAAATATGTCCATGACATTGCGCTTTTTTTCAGCTTCCTGCCGGAAGAAGCGGAGATCAGCAAAGAAAAAGTGCTTGCATACAAACAGGAGCTGATTCAAAAATATCGCCCGGCCAGCGCCAACAGCATGCTGGTGGCCTTGAACGGTTTTCTCAGCTATATCGGACTTGCGCAGTGCCGTGTCAGATTATTTAAACTGCAGCGCAGAAGCTTCCGCAGTCCAGAGAAGGACTTGACCCGCCAGGAATATGAGAGATTGGTAAAAGCGGCAAAGTCACGCCGCAATGAAAGACTTTCGCTTCTTTTACAGACAATTTGCAGTACCGGCATCCGGGTGAGCGAACATCGCTTCGTGACGGTCGAAGCGCTGCAGACAGGACAGGTGCAGATATCCAATAAGGGAAAGATGCGCGTGATCATCCTGCCAAAGGAACTGCGTGGGCTTTTGCTGCAATTTTGTAAAAAAAAGAGACTTACCACCGGGCCGGTATTTGTCACCCGCACGGGAAAGCCTATGAACCGCACAAACATATGGTGCATGATGAAGAGACTGTGTGCACAAGCGCATGTGGACTCCCAAAAAGTGTTTCCGCACAATCTCAGACATCTGTTTGCGCTCACTTTTTTCCGAATGGAAAAGGATATCGTCCGCCTGGCGGATATTCTGGGACATTCAAGTATAGAAACAACGAGGATATATACACTTACAAGCAGTACAGAGCACGCAAAAGCGATCTCCCGCCTCCATTTGTTGATTTAAAACATAATGCACATTATGTTACATAAGAAATAATCGGGTTGGTGTCATGACCACGATCAGTCAATAATATTTCCGCAGCTGTTCCCCCAATCAAGTGAATAGCTTCTTTGCAATCAGCTCGGGTACTCTCTGTGACAAGTACTCGGACCGGCGTACCATTTGCATTCACAACAAGGTGAATCTTGGTATTGAGTCTCCTTTTGTACGACGCATGTCCTGATTATCGCCTTTGGCTCCTGCTGCATGTGGATGTACCTTACAGTGGCTCGCATCAATCATCAGCCGTTCAAAATCAGGCTCATCTGCGAAAATGCTGATATACAGTACCCCCATTTCCCGTAGCACGGCGGCACCCCCCGCCCTGGTGCTCCTAGGCGTAAAATCCCAAAACACGCCATTGATAAACCGCCGGTTATCTTGTGCTGTGCCGCCCCCATTGCCTTCGCTGTTCTGAACGACGAGGCTCCAGCAGATTCCATACTTAATCACGGATGTCATGGCGTTGTTGTTCATTGCTCATAGGAACATCTCTTTCTGGGCTATTGGCCTATTTTACCACATTACTCGTGTAAGCACTATTTAGGAAGAAGAAATGCTGCCCCTTCCCGTTTGTTCGGAAGTATGGTAGAATAAGCGGGAAATTTGGATAAAGCCGGGATGTTGTATATGAGTCTGCAATCAAAAATAAGAAGTCTGAAAGAGCATCCTCTCATTCAGGTGCTGGCCGACAATGGGGGAAATCCGCGTACGCTTGTGCTGATTGAACCGCTGTGGGGCGTCCCTTACAATCTTATCGCACCGTTCGCCACTCTTTATATGTACACACAGGGCATCACAGATATGCAGATTGGCCTGATTCTCTCCGTCACGATGGCGGTCCAGGTGTTGTTTTCCTTTTTGGGGGGCATTTTGTCTGACAAGCTGGGACGAAAATTCACTACCATGATGGGGGATTTTTTCGGATGGGGGCTGGCCTGTCTGGTGTGGGCTGTTTCAAACAATTTCTGGCTGTTTTTGACCGCCGCAATCCTGAATTGCTTTGAGCAGATCAATCAGACGGCATGGTACTGCCTGCTGATTGAAGACGCCCGCCCAAAGGATTTGGTAGGGATTTATACCTGGGTGAATATTGGCGGATTGGTGGCCATCTTTTTTGCGCCGCTTTCCGGTCTGTTCGTCCGTTCGTATTCGATCGTGCCGGTCGTACGGGTGCTGTATTTTCTTTTTGCGCTGACAATGCTCCTGAAAACACTCATCACTTTCCGGTTTTGCCATGAAACGGAGCAAGGCAAAATCCGCCGCGCAGAGACAATGGGCGTATCTGTTTTTCATATGCTGGGAGAATACCGCCAGTTGATTCCCGGCATGCTGAAGAACAAAGGTGTGCTCAAAGCAGTGGCTGTTTCTGTGATCCTGTATGTCACCAACATGGTGAGCACAAACTTTTTTGGCCTGTATGTGACACAGCGGTTGGGGCTTTCGGAAAACTTTCTGGCGCTATTCCCTATTTTGAACGCTGCTGTCATGCTGATCTTTATGATAGGGCTTCAGCACCGCATCAATGCCACAAAATTTCGCATTCCGCTGTGGAGCGGGCTGGCGCTGTACGTCGTGGCTGCCTTGGTGCTGATCTTCTCTCCTGCGGACAGACTGGGCTTTGTGCTGTTGTATGTGTTTATTGCCGCCGTGGCGGCAGCGCTGGTGAATCCGCGTAAGGACGCGCTTCTCCAGCTCAACATCACTCCGCAGGAACGGGCGCGCCTGAATGCGCTTATCATGGCCTCCACAGTTGCCCTCTCGTCTCCTTTTGGTTATCTGGCCGGATGGCTCTCCAGTGTGGACCGCCGCCTGCCCTTCGTTTTTACACTCCTGTTATTTGTCACGGCAATGTTTGTCATAGGCCGCATCCAGGAGCCGCAGGTGGAGGAAAGGTAAATATGCCGCTGCGGCCGCTTTTTTGTGTCGACCGGCACCTTCAAAACAAGCGGAACAGCGCCTTGGGCAGGACGATTTTACCGCAAAATCATTCATGCTCCTTGCACGACAGCGTTTCGACCTCCAGCTTGAACACGCGGACGGAATCCAACATTGCGCCGGAAAACGTCCAGCCGTCTTTTCCGGTATTGTGCAGCATCAGAGCCTGCAAAGCCGCTTCTTTCTGCGCGGCATCCTCTACAAAGGAAACGCGCCCCGTGCCGATCACGCTTTGAAACCGGGCGGTGTGCTGGCAGGCTTCCTCGCCCTCTACCAGCGCATAGTTTACGTCCAGCTCGAAGCCGACGGAGGGCATTCCGGCAATGAGGTCCAGCTTCCGCCCGCTTTTAGCGCTGTGAAAATAGAACACCCGCTTTCCGTTTTCCTCGGCGTAGCCGAAATTCAGCGGCACGATATACACCTCACCGTTGTCGCAGAAGCCGAGGCGGCAGCAATGGCAGGTCTGGATGATCTGTGTGATTTTTTCTGCATCTGTGATTTCACGGTCCTTACGTCGCATGTTCTCCACTCCTCATTGGTTTTGTTTCATGATAACACAAAGGACTCGGTTGGGGCAACTTTGCAAAATATGGTTGCCTGTGCCGGTAGGTATGGAAAAGCAAATCCTTTAGCTTGCGGCCGGGGAAGCCAGGTGGATTTGCAGCCGCGCTGCCGGCGCACTGCCCTGCTTTTTGCAAAAAAACAGCGGAATGTTAGGGAAGACGGACTTTTTAACTTGATTCGACACGGTTCGACATGGTAAAATGAATTTCCGGCGCATCCCACTTCGCGCCGGCCATGGCCGCGTCTGTTCCCCATCCAGGAATGGGCGCGGCCGCTTTGTTTTTACCGGGGAAAAGCGTGAAAAGCGGTTGATTTTTGCGCCCCGTTCGCCTATACTGAAAGTGAAAAAAGCTGCTGTTTCAGGGAGGGAACGTTATGAAAAATTACGTGATCACCATCGCCAGGGAAAACGGAAGCAACGGCCGCGCCATCGGCGAGGCGTTGGCCGGGCGCTTGGGCATCCCTTTTTACAACCGGGATATCCTGCGCATGGCCGCCGATGACAGCGGCATCAACGAACAACTGTTTGCCAACGCGGAGAAAAGCTTCCGCAGCAGTCTGCTGTTCCGCGTGGCCAAGGACGCCTACAACGGCGAGGTCATTCCGCCGGACAGCGACAACTTTGTTTCCAACGAAAACCTGTTCCGCTATCAGGCCAAGGTGATGCTGGGCCTGGCGCAGAACGAGAGCTGTGTGATGATCGGCCGCTGCGCGGACTTTATTTTGCGCGACCGGCCCAATGTGCTGCGTGTGTTCATCCACGCGCCGGAGGAAGTGCGCGTGCGCCGCGTTATGCAGCGCCACAACCTCTCCGAGGCCGAGGCGCGCCGCCACATGCGCCAGGTGGACAAACGCCGCGCGGACTATTACCGCGCTTTCACGGGCAGCGACTGGCGCGACGCCGGCCATTATGACATCTGCTTCGATTCTGACCATATGGGTGAAGAGAAGATCATCCGCTTCATTATGGGATATATGAACGTGTGCTTCGAGGACTGAGCCGCGGCGGAAAGAAAATGAAAACAGCCGGAAGGGAAGATGCCCTTCCGGCTGTTTTCATGCCCGGCGTCAGGAAAGCTCGAATTTACCGGTGTAGAGCTGATAATACCTGCCTTTTTGCGCGAGCAGCTCACTGTGGGTGCCGCGTTCGATGATACGGCCCTGTTCCAGCACCATGATGCAGTCTGAATTGCGCACAGTGGAGAGGCGGTGTGCAATGACGAACACCGTGCGGCCCGCCATCAGACGGTCCATGCCCTCCTGTACGATGCGTTCGGTGCGTGTGTCGATGGAGCTGGTGGCCTCGTCCAGAATCAGAACGGGCGGGTCCGCCACGGCCGCGCGGGCAATGGCCAGCAGCTGCCGCTGGCCCTGGGAGAGGTTTGCTCCGTCGCCGGTCAGCAGGGTGTTGTAACCGTCCGGAAGATGTTCGATGAATGCGTGGGCGCCCGCCAGCTGCGCCGCAGCCGTCACCTCTGCGTCGGTGGCGTCCAGCTTGCCGTAGCGGATGTTGTCCGCTACAGTGCCTGTGAACAGGTGTGTGTCCTGCAAAACGATTCCCAGGCTCCGGCGCAGAGCCGCCTTTTTGATCTTGTTGACATTGATGCCGTCGTAGCGGATCTTGCCGTCCGCAATGTCATAAAAGCGGTTGATGAGGTTTGTGATGGTCGTTTTGCCCGCGCCGGTGGCTCCCACAAAAGCGATCTTCTGGCCGGGCCTGGCATACAGGCTGACGTTGTGCAGAATGATCTTGGCGTCGTCGTAACCGAAATCCACGTCGTCGAACACCACTTCGCCCTCCAGCCTGCGGTAGGTGGTGGTGCCGTCGGCCCTGTGGTAATGCTTCCAGGCCCAGACCCCCGTGCGCCCGCGGCATTCCTCCAGCCCGCCGTTCGCGGTTTGTTCCGCATTCACCAGCTCCACATAGCCTTCGTCGGCTTCAGGAGCTTCATCCATCAGGCTGAATACGCGCTCCGCGCCTGCCAGCGCCATGATGATGGAGTTGAACTGCTGAGATACCTGTGAGATGGGCTGGTTGAAGCTTTTGTTGAACTGCAGAAAGGATGCCAGCCCGCCCAGCGTAAAGCCGCCTGTGCCGAAGAGCGCCAGCAGCGAGCCGAGGATGGCCGTGAGCACATAGCTGAGGTTGCCGATGTTGGCCATGACGGGCATGAGGATATTGGCATAGCGGTTGGCGTTATCAGCACTGTCGGCCAGCGCGTCGTTCAGCGCGTCAAACCGGGCGATGCTCTCATCCTCGTGGCAGAATACCTTGACGACCTTCTGGCCCTCCATCATCTCCTCGATATAGCCGTTGACCGTGCCCAGATTGCGCTGCTGCGCTACGAAATATGCGCCGGACCTGCTCGTGAGCTTTTTGGTGGTGAACAGCATAAGGCACACCATCACCAGCGTCAACCCTGTCAGCGGCAGGCTGAGGGCAAGCATGGAGCAGAACACGCTGACGATCGTTACCGCCGAAGAGACGAGCTGGGGCATGCTCTGGCTGATCATCTGGCGCAGCGTGTCGATGTCGTTGGTGTAAATGCTCATGATATCGCCGTGGGCATGGGTGTCGAAATAACGGATGGGCAGGCGCTCCATATGCCGGAATAAATCGTCGCGGATGGCGCGCATCGTGCCCTGAGATACATACACCATGATGCGGTTGTACAGCAGCGTGCACAGCACGCCGAACAGGAAGACGCAGCCCATCTTCAGCAGCGCCGCCAGCAGCGGGCCGAAGTCCGCCGCGCCGCCCTCGCCGATATAGGGCACGATGTAGTCGTCGATGAGCGTTTTCATGAACAGGTTTCCCGCCACGGTGGCCGCGGTGCTGCCGAAGATGAACAGCAGCACGCCCAGGCAGTGCAGCTTGTAGCGCCGCAGGATATAGCCGAACAGCCGGCCCATGATGCGCATGGGCTTTTCAACCTTTTGCTTTGGGGCCGTCATGGCCGCGCTTTTATCAGCAGGTACGCCGCGCATCGTCATCCGCTCCTTTCATCTGGGAATCATAGACATCCCGGTAAATTTCGCTGCTCGCCAGCAGCTCGTCGTGCGTGCCGAAGGCGGCCACGCGGCCGCCGTCCAGCACGAGGATGCGGTCCGCGTCCTGCACGGAGCTGATGCGCTGGGCGATGATGAATTTCGTGGTGTCGGGGATCTCCTCTGCGAAAGCCCGGCGGATCAGGGTATCCGTCCGGGTATCCACGGCGCTGGTGGAATCGTCCAGGATCAGGATCTTGGGCTTTTTCAGCAGCGCGCGGGCGATGCACAGGCGCTGCTTCTGCCCGCCGGAAACGTTCGTTCCGCCCTGTTCGATATAAGTGTCGTAGCCGTCCGGCAGCGCGCGGATGAACTCGTCCGCCTGTGCCAGGCGGCAGGCACGCTCCATCTCCTCGTCCGTGGCGTTTTTGTCGCCCCAGCGCAGGTTTTCTTTGATGGTGCCGCTGAACAGCACGTTTTTCTGCAGCACCATGGCCACCTCGTTGCGCAGGGTTTCCACGTCGTATTCCCGCACATCCACGCCGCCCACGCGCACCGCGCCTTCCGCGACGTCGTACAGGCGGGGAATAAGCTGCACCAGACTGGATTTCGCACTGCCCGTGCCGCCGATGATGCCGATGGTCTCGCCCGCGCGGATGTGCAGATCAATGTCATCCAGTACGGGCTTGCCGCCCTTTTTGTAGGCGAAGGAAACGTGGTCGAAATCCACGCGGCCGTCCTCCACCTGTGTGCGGGCGGCAGGCGGGGAGGTGAGGTCGGCTTTTTCTTCCAGAACCTCGGCAATGCGGTCCGCCGAGGCGCGGGCCATCGTTACCATTACAAAGATCATGGAAAGCATCATCAGGCTCATCAGGATGTTCATAACGTAAGTGAACAGGCTCATGAGCTGGCCCGTGGTGAGGGACTGGGCGGCGATCATGTGCGCGCCCAGCCAGGAGATGGCCAGGATGCACATGTACATCGTGAACTGCATCACGGGGCTGTTCAGCGCCAGCACGGTCTCAGCCTTGACAAACAGCCTGTAAACATTGTCGTTGGCGGTGTGGAATTTCTGCGTCTCGTGGTCCTCGCGCACATAGGCCTTGACGACGCGGATGGCGCTGACATTCTCCTGCACGCTGGCGTTGAGGTCGTCGTATTTGCGGAATACCTGCCGGAATACGGGGTGAGAATTTTTCGTGATGAAAAACAGCGCCACGCCCAGAAACGCGATGGCCGCCACGAAAATCAGGGACAGCCGCGCGCTGATGGAGAACGCGGCCGCCATTGCGCACAGCAGCATCACCGGCGCGCGGGTGCACATGCGCAGGATCATCTGGTAGGCGTTCTGCACGTTTGTCACATCCGTCGTCATGCGGGTGACGAGCCCGGCCGTGGAGTATTTGTCGATGTTGGAAAAAGAAAATGTCTGGATATTGCGGAACATGGACTGGCGCAGATTGTGCGCGAATCCGCTGGAGGCCCGCGCGCCGTATTTGCCCGAGAGCACGCCGCAGGCCAGAGACAGCATTGCCATCACGGCCATTGCGCCGCCGGTGATGCAGATCGTACGCACGTCTCCTTTCTCCACGCCGCTGTCGATGAGATAGGCCATCAGCATGGGGATGAGAATCTCCATGACGACTTCGCCCACCATGAATACCGGCGTGAGGATGGACGCTTTTTTGTACTGCTTTACTTCAGCCAATAGGGTTTTCAGCATAAAATGTCCTCCTGAGATTGGTTTTGTTTCACTTAGCTTGTTAGTGTCATTACAGTAAGCTTCCTAACTATATGCGCCGAGGAAAACCGCTGGCGGCAGGCACGGAAAAAGCCGCGCCTGCGCCGGCGGCATGGAAAAGGCAAAGCGGACGCTCACTCCAGATTGCGGCGGAATTTGGCTGTGATGGCGAAAAATTGCTCCAGCTCTTCGGGCGTGACGTCTTTTGTGATGCGTGCCTCTGTGGCGCGGATGCGGGAAATCACGCCCTCGTGCACCGCCAAAGCCTTGGGCGTAAGCACCAGCTTTTTCAGCCGGGCGTCATAGGCAACAGGCTCCCGCAGAAGAAAGCCGTTTTTTTCCATCAGCTGCAATATGCCGGTGGCCGTGGAGCGGCGGATGTTGAATTCAGCCTCCACGTCCCGCTGGAACATGTCACGGTCCTCGTTGCGGTGCAAAAAGCCGATGATCCACCCTTGCATGCCGGTGGTCTCCGGCGGCATGCCGTCGTCCATACAGCGTTTGATCAGGTTGGAAAGCACGCGGATCTCTCCGCCCACGTGGCGCTCACCCTTCATCCTTCGACACTTCCTTGCTTTTTAGTTAGGCCACTAACAATTATAGGGCGGATCCGTGCCGGTGTCAATGGCTTTTAAAGAATTTATTGTAAAAAAGGGTGATGCCGTGAGCGGCCGCGCTTCAAAGGATGTTCAGAATGCCGTAAGATTTTTGAAAGCCTTTCCCCAGCCCGTCCGTCAGGAACGTGCGGTACGATGGTCCCGTTCTCAACAAACAATGGGAAGGGGTCATCCAAATGGAAAAAATAAAAGTTGCCGTGCTGTTCGGGGGACAGTCCACCGAGCATGCGGTCTCGCTGCAATCGGCCTGCGCCGTTCTGCACGCTATGAAGGGTACGCGCTTTGAAGCCGTGCCGGTGGGTATCACGCGGGAGGGCAGGTGGTTCTGGTACCGCGGCCCGCTGGACGCCGTAGGGGAGGGCGTATGGGAAAAAGGGGAATGTGCGCCTGTGACGCTGACGCCGGACGCCTCTGTCCACGGCCTGCTGGTGCAGGGCGCGGGCAGCCTGTATCTGGATGCGGCGTTTCCCGTGCTGCATGGAAAAAACGGCGAGGACGGCACCGTGCAGGGACTGCTTGCGCTGGCGGGCATCCCCTGCGTGGGCTGCGGCGTACTGGCAAGCGCCCTGTGCATGGACAAGGACGCGGCGCACCGCCTGGCGCGGGCCGCGGGGGTGGAGGTGCCGCCCTGTGCGGTGCTGCATGCTCCGCCGCGCCCCGAGGCGCTGGCGGCATGCACCCACGGGCTGCGGTACCCGCTGTTCGTCAAGCCCGCCTGTGCGGGTTCGTCCTTCGGCGTGACCCGTGTGGAGACGCCGGACGCGCTGCCCGCGGCCGTGGCCGAAGCGTTCCGCCACGACGGCAAGGTGCTGGTGGAGCAGGCGGTGCCGGGCTTTGAGGTGGGCTGCGCCGTGCTGGGCGCCGGAGAGGCGCTCACCGTGGGAGAGGTGGATGAGATCGAGCTGGCCCATGGCTTTTTTGATTATACGGAAAAATATACGCTGGAGACCGCGCGCATCCACATGCCCGCCCGCCTGTCTCTGGCTGAACGGGACCGTGTGCGTGAAGCAGCCAAGACCGTGTACCGGGCGCTGTGCTGCACGGGCTTCGCGCGGGTGGATCTGTTCTACACGCCGGACGGGCGCATCGTGTTCAACGAGGTGAACACCATCCCGGGCTTCACCGAGCACAGCCGCTTTCCCGGCATGATGCGCGGCGCGGGAGTGGAATTCGGCCCGCTGGTGGAGCGGCTGCTGGAACAGGCGGTGGCGGACGTATGATGCAGACAGTGGCCCGGGAGCAGGCGCTGGCGGGCACGCTGGCGCTGGTGAACCCCGCACATCCCCTGCAGGCGCGGCCCGCGCCCGAAGAGCTGGTTCCCGCCATGCCGGACGCGCCCGGCGTGCTGCTGGTGCGGCAGGCGGCGGTCATGCTGGCAGCGCTGCTGGACGGCATCCGCGCGGCGGGGCGCATCGTGCCCGTCAGCGGCTGGCGCAGCCACGCCGAGCAGCAGGCGCTGTATGCGGATTCCGTGCGGGACAACGGCCTTGAATTCACACAGAAATATGTGGCGCTGCCCGGCTGCAGCGAGCATGAAACAGGCCTTGCCATTGATGTGGGCGAGGCGCGGGAGGTGATTGACTTCATCCGTCCCGCATTTCCCGATACGGGAGTCTGCGCGGCTTTCCGCCGCGCGGCGGCGCGCTACGGCTTCATCGAACGGTATCCCAAAGGGGCGCGGGCCATCACCGGCATCGGCCATGAACCATGGCATTTCCGCTATGTTGGCTGGCCCCACGCCGGGCTGATTGCACAGCGCGGCGAGACGCTGGAAGAATACATCGGAGCCCTGGGGGCATACACGCCCGAACAGCCGCTGCACGCGGAGGCCGGGGGGCGCGGCTTTGACATCTTCCGTGTGCCGCTGGGGCCGGAGGGTGCGCGGTTCGACGCGCCGCGGGACCGTGTGTGGCAGGCGTCCGCGGACAACTGCGGCGGCCTTGTCGTCACCGTGTGGGGCGCGGCATGACGGCGCGGCGGGGATATCCGGCCGTGGATCGATTCCGCGTGGTGGCCGCGCTGCTGGTGGTGTGCATCCATACCGCTCCGCTGGCGTCTTTTTCCCCAGCGGCGGATTTTGCGCTGAAAACGCTGGCGCGGCTGGCCGTGCCGTTCTTTTTCACGGCAACCGGATTTTTTCTGCTGGGGGAGTTTGTGCGCCCCGGCCTGCGGCCCCGGACGCTTTCGCCCGGCGTGCGCCGCTTTTTGAAAAAGACGGGCGTTCTGTATGCGGCCTGCACCGTGCTGTACCTGCCCGTGACGCTGTATGCGGGGAATTTCCCTGTGGAAAACGTGTTGGGGGAGCTTGTGCGGGACACTGTGCTGGACGGCACGTTTTATCACCTGTGGTACCTGCCCGCCGCGCTGCTGGGAGTGCTGGTGGTGTGCGGGCTGCTGCGCTTCCTGCGCCCCGGCGCGGCGGCGGGCGTGTGCGGCGCGCTGTATCTGGCGGGGCTTTTGGGAGACAGCTGGTATGGCCTTGCAAAACAGCTGCCCGCGCTGAAAGCGGGCTATGACGCGCTGTTCGGCGTGATGGACTACACGCGCAACGGCCTGTTCTTTGCGCCGGCGTTTTTGATGCTGGGCGCGCTTGTGGCAGGTTTTCCCGTCCGCCGACGACCGCGGGCGTGCCTTGCGGGGCTGGGCTGTTCGCTGGCGCTCCTGTTTGCCGAGGCCTTTGGTCTGCGGGCGCTGGGCTGGCCCCGGCACGACAGTATGTACCTGGCGCTTGTGCCCTGCGCCTGCTTCCTGTTCCTGTGTCTGCTGGTCCCCCGGGGCGGGGACGCGCCGTTCCTGCGGGAATTTTCCATGCTCGTCTATGTGCTGCACCCCATGGCCATCGTGGGCGTGCGGGGCGCGGCAAGGGTGCTGCATGCCCGGGAATGGCTGGTGGAAAACAGCCTGGCCCATTTTGCGGCGGTAGCCGCCGCGTCCTGCGCGGCGGCATGGCTGCTGGCGCGTTTGAGCCGGCGGCGCAGGTGGGACGGCCGTTCCGGAACGGCCCCGAAGCCGGACCTGCGCAGAGCGCGTGCCTGGGCCGAGGTGGACCTGGAGGCGGTTGCGCGCAATGCGGGCGCGCTGCAGGGCTGCATGCCAGCGGGCTGCCGGCTGATGGCCGTGGTAAAAGCGGACGCTTACGGCCACGGCGCGCCCGCCGTGGCGGGCCGGCTGTGGCAGGCCGGTGTGCGGGCCTTTGCGGTGGCGACGCCGGAGGAGGGCGCGCAGCTGCGCCGGTGCGGCATCACCGGTGAAATATTGGTATTGGGCTATGCAGATGCGGCCCGTATACGGGAGCTGCGGCGCTGGAGGCTGTGCCAGACGGTGACGGACCCGGCCCACGCCCGTGCGCTGGCCCGTGCCGCAGGCCGCAGGCCGCTGCCCGTGCACATCGCGGTGGACACGGGCATGCATCGCCTGGGCACGGATGCGGGCGCGGCTCCGGCGGTGGCCGAGATGCTGCGTCTGCCGGGGCTGGAGGTGCGGGGGCTGTTCACACATCTGGCAGTGGCGGACAGCCCTGCGCCGGAGGACGCGGCCTTTACCCGCACGCAGCTGGATGCGTTTGAAGCACTGGCGCGGAAGCTGCGGGGCGCGGGGTATACGCTGCCGCCGCTGCACGCGCAGGCGAGCTGCGGCATCCTGAACCAGCCGCAGCCTGACTGCGGCTATGCCAGGCCGGGCATCGCGCTTTACGGCGCGCTCA